>Ga0172368_10006031_pt1 | contig 13246 bp, 9 predicted proteins | sample Lak11m_FD_114540 | JGI IMG/M metagenome (GOLD analysis project Ga0172368, IMG submission 114540) | Freshwater microbial communities from Kabuno Bay, South-Kivu, Congo - kab_022012_11m | ecosystem: Environmental > Aquatic > Freshwater > Lake | place: Democratic Republic of the Congo: South-Kivu...
GACCATCCCGCCCATCATGGAAGAGCGCCTGCTCCAGATCGGCGACTGGATGAAGGTGAACGGCGACGCCATCTACGGAACGCGCCCCTGGACCGCCACGCGGCAATGGGGCCAGGGCAACGTCCCCAAAGTCGAATACAACAAGGAGTATTCGACCGCCTATGACGTCATGACACTGATTGACAGGCCGGCCCCAGGGCAGGCTGTGATCGAGGCTTTCTTTACCTCGAAGGGAAATGACGTTTATGCCATTCTGCCGCACTGGCCGGGCAGCCAGTTCGTGGTCAAGGGCGTTACAGGAGTCAAGTCGGTGACGTTGCTTGGATCGCCTGCGCGGCTGAAGTTCACGCAATCGGCCGCGGGAGCGGCGGTCGAAATGCCTGGATTGCCGGCGGCGCTTCGCGGCCAGGTCGCCTGGACGTTGAAACTGGCAAAATAGACGGGGCCGTGCCGCTCAGGCAAGCGCCTGTTTGAGGTCCTGAAGCAGCGCTCTGGCCTCGGCGGATTGTGCCTCCGTGGCGCGGTTTCGTTCGCCCTTGAAGACAAACGTGAGACCCGTGCCGTCGTCGACCAGCGGTTCGAACCCATTGGCTGTGATCCGCCCTGGCGATCCGATTCCGCCAAATCGGTCGCCGCGCTTTTCCACAAGAACCGCCATCTCCCCGCGCGTGAAGACGAAATGATGCTCGAGTGAGGCGACGGGCAGAATGGAGATCCCGGCCGCGGCCAGTTTTTCCAGTTTCGCGAGCAGTTCAGGGTTCATGCCGCCGGTCCGGACGCCTACATCTTGTAGCGGCCCAGATCCTCGTCGTTCAAGCCTTCCAGCCAGCGCTTCAGTTCCTCGTTGACGTTCTTGTCGCTGACCGTCTGCGTCGCCTTCGATGTCTTCAGCACCTGCTCCTCAACATAGATCGGGCAATCGAGGCGGAGCGCGAGCGCCAGCGCGTCGCTGGGCCGGGAGTCGATGCTGATGATCTCGCCATCACGCTCCACCCAGATGACCGCATAGAACGTGTCGTCCTTCAACTCGCTGACCACCACCTTTCGTAGCGTGGCGTCCAGGCCGAACAGGACATTCTTCACGAGGTCGTGCGTCATCGGGCGCGGCGTGGTGACTTTCTCGATCTCCAGGGCAATGGCGTTGGCCTCAAAGATGCCCACCCAGATCGGCAGGACGGTGTCGCCGCCCGCATCCCGCAGGATCACGATCGGCATGTTGGTCACCGGGTCCATCATCAGCCCGCGGATCTTCATTTCAACTTCCATCTCGTGATCTCCCTTCCCTTCATGATAGGCGGCGCGCCGGCTGGCCGGGTGTCAACAATAGGTTACTCGGGACGATACTGCCCGACCAGCGAATTCGGACCGGCGCTGGTGACATGAACCGGCAGGTAACGTCCCAGCATCTCCCGTCTCCCAGGCGTATGCCCGTTCGAGGGATATGTGAAGTTCAGCACACGGTTCTGCGAGGTTCTGCCGATCCACTGTCCGGACTTCGAATTGAAGCCTTCGACCAGCGCCTCCTGCACGGTCCCGATCAGCGCCGCGTTGCGCCGGAGTTGGATGCCGCGCTGGCGTTCCTGGAGAATGGAGAGCCGCCGGCCTTTTTCGGTTTCCGGGATGTGATCGCCCAGGGCCAGCGCCGGCGTATTCGGCCGCATCGAGTACTTGAAGCTGAAGATCGAGTCGTACTCGACCTCGTCGAGCAGCCGCAGGGTCTGCTCGAAATCGGCCTCGGTCTCGCCGGGGAATCCGACGATGATGTCGGTGGACAAGGCGATGTCTCTCTTCGACGATTTCAGCCACGCGATGCGCTGCATATACTCGTCCCTGGTATACTGCCGCGCCATACGGTCGAGCACCGCCGTCGACCCGCTTTGCACCGGCAGATGGACCTGGTTGCACAGCGTTTCCGTCCTGTCCATGGCGTCAACGATGTCGCGCGTGAAGTCGCGCGGATGCGACGTCGTGAACCGGACCCGCCGGATGCCGTCCACCCGCCCCACGGCTTCCAGCAATTGGGCAAAGTTCCAGCCCGCCGGCGACGGATCGCGATAGCTGTTCACGTTCTGGCCGAGCAACTGGATTTCGGTGTATCCGGAACCGGCCAGTGTCCGCGCCTCGGACAGCACGCTCTCCGAGGACCGGCTCCTTTCCCCGCCCCGCGTGAACGGCACCACACAATAGGCGCAGGATTTGTCGCAACCCTCAATGATGGTGATGTAGGCACGGTGCGGGTTGTCACGCCGCGTGTGTTCGGTCTCGAAGGTTGCGTCCGTGTCCAGATCCAGGCCGGTCACTCGCGTCTCGCCGCGTTCGAGCTGGACCAGCAACTCGGGCAGCTTCGTGTAGCTGGCGGATCCGGCCACCAGGCTCACGTGCGGCGCACGCTCAAAGATGCGCTCGCCCTCTTGCTGGGCGACGCAGCCGATGACGCCGAATACCTTGCCTTTGCCCGCCTCCCGCTTGAACTGTTCCAGCCGGTGAAATACCTTTTGCTCGGCCTTGTCGCGGATACTGCACGTGTTGTACAGGACCAGGTCAGCCGACTCCGGCGAGTCGACAAGCTCATAGCCGCGGCGCTCGAGCGTCCCGACGACCTTTTCCGAGTCGTGGACGTTCATCTGGCAGCCAAAGGTTTCGATGTAAAAGCGCTTCATAGAGGCCCAGGGGCGGTGTATCTTCAGTTTAGCGCGGCTAAAGCCGCCGCCTTGCGCTTCCGATGGATGGACAGCATGAAATCCGCCGTCGCCATCGCCATCATCCTCTCCTCGGCCGCATGGGGCCAGGCCGAGCGCCGCACGTATGTGTTTGATTCGGAAGGCCGGCGGGTTCCGTGGACCGCCAGCAGTGATCGGAACGGGTCCAGTGGGTCCAGTGCAGTGACCTTGAATGGAAACACCGCGCCGCGAGAACAGATCCAGACGAAAGTTCTCAGCGAGTCGGGTGGAGTCAAGACGGTCGAGACGCTCATCCAGCGCTTCTCGCCCGACGGCGCCAAATTGCCGCCCGAGCGGATTGTGACCGAAACCACGGATCTCGGCGGCGGCCGGCAGCAGACGGCCACGACGGTCTACCGCGGCGATTTCAACGGGCGAATGAGCGTGGCCGAACGGAAGGTGGAGCAGACGGCGCCCGCCGGCGAATCCTCATCCACGGTGACAACCGTCGTCGAACGCCCAAACCTGAACGGTTCGATGGAGCTTTTTGAGCGCCGCGAGGCGCGCCTGACCAGTTCCGGTGACAGGTCCGAACGGGACGAAACCAGTTATGTAAAGGATGCCAACGGCCGTTTGATCGAAACCGCACGGATCGTCGAGCGGTCATCCAGGCAGGGATCGAAAACCACCCGCCAGGTGGACGAATTCGAAGCGGTCACATCGGGCCGCCTGACGCTGGCCAAACAAACCGTCGCGACTACGGCTGTCTCTGCGTCCGGCGACGAAACCACCGTCTCCGACGTCTATGGGCCGGCCGCTCCCGGACGCCCGGCCACTGGCCAACTCCAGTTGCGCGAACGCCAGATCGTTGAAAAATCCATCACATCCGGCGGCGCTGTGGAAACCTTTTCAGTTCAACGCCCTTCGGCGGACGGCTCCGGCCGCCTCGGTCCGGCCGCCAAGATCGCCGAAACGGTCTGCACGGGCAAGTGCGCTCCAGCGAAACCTTGAACTCCAGGTTGAGATTGCCTGGCATCTCAGGCAAGATCGTAAGGACGTGCATTGGAAGCGCTGGTTGGTTTGTTTCCGCAGGGCGGCTTGGGGGACGTACAAGCACGGCGGATTAGGCTACGCGAAGGGCGCAGCCTACTCGGCCCTGCTGGCATTCTTTCCGGTCCTGACCACCGTCACCACATTGCTTGTGCAGGCCAACGCAGCCGCGGTTTCTCGCCGCATCGTCGCGTTCGTCTTCCAGGCGGCTCCTCCCGGTGTCGAGGATCTGATCCGCTACCAGATGGCCGAACGTGGCGCCAAGCCGGTCACATTGCCGCTCATCGCCGGCCTGCTTTCCGTCTGGGCGGCATCGGGGGTCACCAGCAGCCTGTTGGAGGCGTTTCAGGCCGCCTACGGCCGGCCGCACGGACGCGGCACGGTCCGCCAGCGTCTGATTGCGATCTGGCTGGTCGTGGCGGCCATTCTGCCCGTGGTCGGCGCCAGCGCCATGATGCTGCTCGGGGTGAAAGCTGAAACCTGGACTTTCCGGTTCCTCGGGTTCCTTGAAAGCGGCGAGACGGTGCGCGGCGGCATCCGCGTGTTGAGTTACTCGCTGAACTTATTGCTCGGATTCGTCGCCATGGTCGCGGCTGCCGGAATGCTCTACTGGTTCGGCCCTGCCGGCCCGAAAGGCCGTAAGATCTGGCCTGGGGCCTGGCTTGCCGCCAGCCTGTGGCTCGCACTGACGCTGGTGTTCACCTGGTATGTCCGCAACATCGCCAACTACAATGTCCTCTATGGCTCAATCGGGGCGGTCATCGCGTTGATGGTCTGGCTCTGGCTGTTGAGCCTGGCCGCGATGGCCGGCTGCGAGTTCAATACCCGGCTCGACAGTCACCGCCACTGACTCCCGTCCCCCCAATTCACCCGCTCTCAATAGTACAAAAACGGGTTGTGTAGCGGATCTGCCAGCGTATACTCCGTCTGGCGCATCTGCGTCCCGTGTGTCATTGCGCGGCCTCCCGAAGGGGACCGTGCGGTAGGCAACTCCGGTAACCGCCTCAACAGCATTCAGGAGAAGTTATGCGTTTAGCCAGCGAGTTCGCGGCCGGATTACTTGTGTGCGCTCTCGCCCCCGCCATTGCGATCGGAGCGCAACCTGGAGGAATCAAAGTCGTCAAGACCGTCGACCTGTACTCCTACAGCGAAGACGTCACGTACATAAGTACAGGCCCTCACGCCAAGCACGTTGCATTCATCGAGAGCGCCAAGGTGTTTGCTTATCCTGTCACCAGCCAGGGGCAGGGATCGATCAAAGAGCTTTTCGACCTGACAGGCCGAATCCCTAGGGACTTTATGAACGGCCTCGCCTACATGGAGAGTGAGAAGCGGTTCGCCATCGTCTCACGGCAGTTCATGGACAAGATCATGGTCTTCGAGGCCAATGGGAAGCTGCAGAGCGAGCGGCTGATCACGTACCCGGCCGGTTACGTCATCAATTGGGTTGAGGGGATTGAGTACATCCCGGAAGACTCCGCCGACTACCCCGGCCACCTCGCCATGTGCGCGGGGCAGGATGACGGAGCCGGTTTCACCACGGGCGACATTCTGATCATGACCAGGAATGGGAATGTGGTGAAGCGAATCCTCCTGCCTACGACAACGTGGGGTTGTGGAGGGCTCACGTACCGGGCTCCCGGGCAGTTGCTTGTCACCGGATACAACGACGGGGACTGGGGAGTGGTCACTGTGATCGACTTTAACGGCAATGTTGTTGGGACCGGACCCGACCGGATCGACCCGGCTGGCGAGGGACTGGCCACGCTGCCGGACGGAAGAGTTGTGGCTGTGGGCGGCGGCTCCAAGGTGCTGATGCTCGGGGCGGACCTGCGGCGCCAGCCGGACGAAGACCGGACGTTCCGCGAGACCCAAGGTTTGGGCCATCAGATCTATGGCTTGGCCTGGAACAGCCAGAAGAACGATTTCGTGCTGTCAGGGAGTTTGCTCATGAACGGTGGAGCATACGCATTGTATGATTTGGCCACCACGTTCACGGGAGCAGTCAAACTGGCTGATCTTTCACCGCGGCCAAGCCCCCCCTACTTCCTCCCGCGCAGACTCACCTCCCTGCCGGCCGAAGGGCTTATTGCCATGGCGCATCAGAATGCGGGGTTTCCCTACCCGATTGGACAAACCATTCAGCTTTTCTATGGCGACACCGGCGACTACGCGGGCCAGATCAGTCTGGATGCGTGGGCCGGGGGCCGCGGCGGGATTCGCGGTTTGACGTATCATGCCGCGTCGAACCAGTTCGCCGTCACGTTTGTGGGCGAAACGGGCAAAGTCCATCTCGCCAGCCGCAGCGGCGCATACATCCGCACCATCGATTACTCGGGCACGATCTCGACCCCGGTCATGAACATTGAGTTCTTTCCCTCGGGCGAAGAACTTCTGCTGTCGAACGGCTCGGCGATTTTCATCGGGGACTTGAACGGCAACATCACCGCGCAATACCATGTCACCGATCTTGGGATTCCCCAGCCGCGCGGAGGCAACATCGACTTCACCTATGTGACCACCGGCGAGTATGCCGGGAATTTCGCCACCCTATCGATCAACCGGGCCCCGGACCGGTTGATCATCTTCACCTTTGACCAGCCAGGGAAGAAAAAATAGGCGGCGGACCGCCAGCGGGCTAGCCAGACGGAGGGCAAAATCTCCGCCGCCGGACAACAGGACGCAACGAGGGGAAATGCCGCGGCGTCCCTTATACTGGAAGTGTCGAAAGGAGGGGGCGTAACGGCTTCGACGGGATGGAGCCGAAGTGATGAGGCGTGCCGGGTTCCGAGCTCCCGTAAAACGATCGGAAAAACACAACTGCCAATCAGCAGTTTGCCTACGCTGCCTAATTAACTAGGTAGCCGCTCGCCGGTGACGAGCCTGCGCGTCATCGAACGGGCGTCATCTTTGCAGGATAGGGTCCAAGCCTCCGCCTGGGGCAAACGGCCCGAGATCAATCAGGCTGGGCGGCTAGACCGTTTGCCGGTTCGAGATCAGCCGCCGAGATTCCGGACCGGATACGCACGTAGTCTTGTCACGGCGGGCCATTTCGGACGCGGGTTCAACTCCCGCCGCCTCCACCACCCTTCACCTGTCCAGTCCGGACACATGGGTAACACTTTGTACCTAAGACATGGGTGACACCTTCGGGCCGAAGGATTGACGAAGGCTGCCCGCCGTAGCCCGAAGGGCGAAGGAAGGCTCCTTTCAGCCGCGTTGGCCAAACCGCACGTAAGGCCCTCGCCATGGCTACTGGTCCCCCGGCCGCCCGCGGGTGGAGTTTAATGCTCGTTAGGCCGCCTGGTACGGCTCCCCGTCGAAACCGTTCTCAGATGGACTTAGACTGTCGTGGGTGCGTCTGCGCCCATCGAGGCTTTGCGCGGTGCCTTAATCTGGACGTGCGGTGGCTCATCTGGACAACCTCTCTCGCCAGATCAGGAGCAAGCATGGGTTTCGCAATGAAATTCGTGACCGGGTTATTTGTGTGCGCCATGTCGCCATCTGTCGTAATCGCGGCGCAACACGGCGGCATCCGGAAGGTGAAAAGTGTCGAACTGTCCACCTACAGCGAGGACATCACATATATCCGGACCGGGCCGCACGCCAAGCACCTGGCCTTCGTCGAAGGAACTAAAGTCTACGCCTATCCTGTGTCGAGCAAGGGCACGGGGTCCATTAAAGAACTGTTCGACACCACCGGCATGGCGCCATCAAATGCCATACACGGGCTTGCTTACATGGATAGCGAGAAGCGGTTCGCGGCGGTGTTTGCCAACGATTGGCACAGGATGATTGTGATTGACGCGCACGGCCGCGTCGAGGGCGAGCGGCCGATCACCTTTCCTCCCGGGTACACGCCCGGCTACGTCGAAGGAATCGACTACATTCCCCCCGGTGCACCGGCATCGGATTACCCCGACCACCTCGCCATGTGCTCCGCCGGAACTACCGGTGCAGGCGTGACGGTGTCGAACATCCTGATCGTCGCCAGGAATGGCGAAGTAGTGAGGCAAATCCCATTGCCCGGCCAGTATCCAGGGTGCGGCGCCGTGGCTTACCGGTCTGAGGGCCAGCTTCTCGTTACTGGATATGACGGCGACTGGGGCGTCATCACCATCATCGATTTCAGCGGGAACTCGCTGGGCAACAGCCCACAGCGTGTTGACCAGGCCGGCGAGGGACTGGCTTGCCTGCCGGACGGCACCGTATTGGGCGGCGGGATGGGCGGGCAAATCGTCATGCTCGACCCGTACCTGATCCGCAAGCCGGAAGGGGATCGAACCTTCCGGGAGACCCAGGGTTTAGCCGGCAGCGTCATGGGAGTCGCCTGGAACAGTGGCAAGCATGGCTTTGTTCTGACGGGCTATCGCTTCAGCGCCAACACGATCTACGCTCTGCACGACCTGCCCACTACCTTCACTGGAGCGGCCTGGTTGACGGACCTCTACCCACGCGAAAGCCCACCTTATTTCAGGCCGCGGAAGTTGACCTACTTGCCGGCGGAGGATCTGATCGGCATGGTTCAGCCCCACTCGGCCTTCCCGTACAGCCCCGTCCTCTCTATTCAGCTCTTTCATGGCGGCGACGGAAGCCATTACGGACAGATCAACCTGGAACCCGCGCTGGCGGGTCGAGGCAACCCCAGCGGCATCGCCTACAATCGTTCGTTCAACCAGTTTGCCGTCACCCTCACCGGGAGCGGTGAGGCCGGCAAAGTCCACCTCGTCGACCGGGTTGGCGGATTCGTTCGCACGATTGACTACTCCGGCACGATCCCAAGCCTCATTAGCTCCGTCGAGTTTTTCCCCTCGGCAACTGAGCTGTTGTTGTCCGACGGCCACACCGTGTACGTCGGCGACCTGAACGGGCACATCACCGCACAGTATCCGGCTTCGGATGTGATCGGAAACGAAGGAGCAATCTCCGACCTGGCTGCGATCACCACGGGTGAGTACGCTGGCCTGTTCGCTGCACTGAGATCAGGTCCGCCATCCAGCGTGACGATCTTCACTTTCGACGAGAGCGTCAAGAAGAAGTGACCGGCATCGAGACTTCCACGCGGGGACGCCGGGCAAACTCGCCCGCTCATGCCACCGCGACGTGGTAGAGGGCGGCAGGACGCGCCGCGCGGGGCTGGGCGCGGCGGACCGGGGATTCCTCAATCAGAATCTGCACGAACGAGGTTGCCATGGGGGCGCAGGCGCGCTCAGGGTAGATGGATAGAAACAACTGGCGCATGGACGAAGTATTCAGATCAGCAGCCAGATTGGCTACCAGCCGGGCGTTCGACCGAACGCATTCATGGCAGTTCAGACCCTCAATCCGGCATTGAGGCAACTGGCGAGCTACAGCAGGACGACCAGCAGGCATTAGACGATCTCTCCGATTCCTTCTTCCTTCCCAAGCTCTTCGTCTCTTGCGAAGTACTTCACAATCTATCGGAACCGCCGCGGCTCGGATACGCACACGATGGGGGGAGCGGGGACCTCAAATGGGGGGATGCGGGGGTAGGACGGCCGGAACCCATCTCCGGGACGGCCGGCGGCCGCTTTGAGATGTTCGACCAAACGAACTCGCCGTTGTCGTTTAATATGGTGTTTTGAGTCACTTGCAGATAGGGAGACGGTTACATGAAAAAATTTTCATCAATTCTGTTCATGATGGCGATGGCGACTTCAGCGGCTGAGAGGTGGACAGCGGAAGATATCCTGCTGCAGGAGTCGGTCCAGGGCGTGGAGCTTTCACGCGACGGCAGGATGGCCGTCTATGTGAAATCCCGGATGGACAAAGAGAAGGGCGAAACCGTCTCGAACCTGTATCTGAAACTCACCGCGGGAACCGATGAGATCCAGCTCACCCGCGGCAAGGACAGCTATTCCTCGCCACGGTTTTCGCCGGACGGCAAGAGGATCGCCTTCCTGACCTCGCGCAAAGCGGCGGATGCGCCGGCCTCGGGCGCTCCGGGCGCAGGCCCGTCGGGTATGCAGATCTGGCTGATGGACACGCGCGGCGGCGAGCCGTGGCAGGCGACACGATTCGAGCGTGGAGTGCGTTCGTTTGGTTGGATGGACAATGACACGCTGCTGGTGGCCGCGCCGGAGGATCCGGCGCTTCACGACCAGAAGGTCAAGGAGCGCAAGGACACCTCGCAAGTAGTTGACGACGAACAGCATGCCCCGCCGGTCCGGCTGTTCAAATTCGAGTTGAAGGGCTCGAAGGCGACGCGCCTGACGACGAACACGGACCGCATCACGACGCTGTCGCTGTCGCCGGATGGCAAGTATGCGGTGACGGTCCACAACCGGTCGCTGGCCGAGATCTACAACCAAAAAGTAAAACCCGTGGTCTTTTTCCACGACCTGAAGGCGGGCTCTTCCAAGCAACTCTTCGCCGGGGAGAGGCTCTACCCCAGGGGGTTCGATTGGACGCAGGACTCGAAGAGCTTCTATTTCGCCGCTCCCTACACCACGCACCCCTATCTCTACAACGCGTCGGTGAACCTGCTTTATACCTATGACGTCGCCTCCGGACGCCACCAGAAGATCGAACTCGACTGGGAGAACGGCCTGGGCGGTTATGGTGGCATCACGCCAACCCAGGACGGGTTCCTGGCCTTGCTGGCCAACGGCGCGCGCAACAAGGCGGCGCGGTACACGAAGGCCGGCGCGGGCTATTCGCGCCAGTGGATCGAGGGCGAACATGCCACAAACCTGATGGGCTTCACCCTGCCGGACGACGGGTCGTTCGCCATCTATACCTACTCCACGGCGTCCGTGCCGGCGGTGCAGATGATCGCCAAGCTGGAGGGCAACAAGGTCACGGGCGCCAGGCCGTTCATCGAATCCAACGCCGGCTGGAAGAAGAAGCCGATCGCCAAGACCGAACTGGTGACCTGGAAGGGCGCGCTCGACGAGCAGGTGGAGGGCATCCTCTATTACCCGCACAACTACCAGGCGGGCAAGAAGTTTCCGCTGGTGGTGATGATTCACGGCGGGCCGCACGGGGCCGACATGGACGCTTTCTCCGAGCGCTGGGGCTACCCGCATCAACTCTACGCACAGCGCGGGGCGTTCATTCTGAAACCGAACTATCACGGTTCGTCAAACTACGGGCTGAAATGGGGCGAATCGATTTCGGGCGGCAAGTACAACGACCTGGAGTGGATCGATGTCGAAAAAGGCGTCGATTCGTTGATCGCCAAGGGTCTGGTGGACCCGAAGATGTTGGGCGTGCTGGGCTGGTCGAACGGGTCGATTATCACCATCGAGCTGACGACGCGGACCAGCCGCTACAAGGCGGCCGGCGCCGGGGCGGGCGATGTGAACTGGACGTCGGACTGGGGCAACGCCGTCTTCGGCGATTCGTTCGAGCAGTATTACCTCGGCAAGACGCCGATGGACGATCCCGAGCTGTACATCAAGAAGTCGCCGCTGTTCCGCATGGACAAAGTGACAACTCCGACCATCATCTTCTTCGGCACGGAAGACAAGCAGGTGCCGACCGAGCAGGGCTGGCAGCACTATCGCGCATTGCAACACTACGGCAAGGCCGGGGTGAAGTTCATCCTGTTCCCCGGCGAGGCGCACGGGCCCAGGAAGCTGGTCCATCAGCAGCGCAAGCTGGAGGAAGAACTGGCCTGGTTCGACAGATACCTGTTTGAAACGAAGAAAGATGAGAACGAGTCTCTCAGGAAGGAATCGCCGCTGGCGGCGGCGGTGATGCTGTCCAAAACAAGCGAAACGCCGGAGACCGTCGAGCGCGGGCCGATTCAGATTGGCAGGTTCGAGGTGACGCGGGCGCAGTACAAGGCATTCGACGCTTCATATGCCGTCAAGCCGGGGACAGAAAACTTTCCCGCCTCGGGTGTGACGTTTGAGAAGGCCAAGGCGTATTGCGAGTGGCTGTCGAAGAAGACCGGCCAGAAGTTCAGGCTGGGCACGGAAGAGGAACTGGGCTCGCTGCTGAAAGCGTCGAAAAATGAGAACACGCTGGACGCCTGGGCCGGATACACGGTGAACGCCGACGACGAAAAGCGCCTGGCGTCAATGGTGGACGGGCTGGGCGACGGCGGGCTGCTGAAACCGGCCGGGAGCCATGCCGGCGCCGGCGACGATCCGATCTTCGATCTCGGCGGCAATGCAGCCGAATGGGTGGCGTCGAAGGACGGCTCAGGCAAAGTGCTTGGCGGCAGCGCCGACCGTCCAGCGGACCCCAAGTCCACGTCGAAAGCCCGGCTTTCCTACACGGGTTTCCGGGTGGTGCGGGAGTAAGCTCCCGGTGTTACATTAAGGCGACGCAATGAAGGAGACTTGGTCCCGGTTCACAGACGAGGTGACGGAGCGGACCAGCCAGATGCTGGCCGAACTCGACGCTGCGTGGAACGACGCCGAAGCGGCGGCGGGTCTGGTGAAAGAGGCCATTGGGAAGGGGTGGGACAACCCGGAGCTTGGTTGCCTCGACGAGGCAAAAGGGTTGCTTGACGGGCAGGGATCGGCGTTGCTGGGCGAACCGGTGGGGCTGCTGCAACGCAAACGGCCGCTGGTGAGATCGTTGGAGGCGTATCAGAACTGGTCGTCGGGCTTGACCGACGCGGCGCGGTCGGCGCCACGGACGGTGCAGGCGAGCAGGCAAGAGTGTGCAGCGGCGGCGGGCATCGAGTTGCCGGTATTGTCCCGCTTTGGGGCGTCAAAGAAGCGCGGCGTCGAGGTACGGACGGCTGTGCTGGCGGAGGTAGCCGGTCTCGAACTGTCGAGGTCGCGCCTGGATGGACGGTGGCAGTTGCTGCTGTCGAAATGCTTGATGCGGACGCCTGCGGCCTGGGAGGCGGTGCGCCGGGACGGTCTTTCGGCGGCGGCGGGACTGCGGCGGGACGCATCGTTGGCCGGGGAGTTGAGTGAGGTTCTGGGGAGCAAGGCAAGGCTGCGGGATGAGGCGGTCTCGCTACTGGCCGAATACCGGGTGTGGAGCGTCGAGGCGGCGAGGCGTTTGAACCGCTGCCTGATTGACCCCCGGCCGGTCTCGGAGGCGGTCCTGGAGCGGATGCAGGTCCGACGGGCCAGGCAATTTGCTTTCTGGTCGCGGCAGGCGCGGGCGGTGCAGGCGATGCTGGATCTGGACCTTCAGTTCTGGCGGATGGGGTTGGAGGCCGTGGACGAGACCGGCCGGGCGCTGGATTCACTCAGTGCGGAACACACGGATCTGACGGGTGAAATCGATCAGGTACTGGCGTGGCTGGAGACGTGGCAGCGCGGGGGGGGAAGCCGGGGCTTTTCCAGGTCCGCAGGCGCGGCTGTTGTCGGCACAGGAGCGGACGGGCGAGTGGGTCAGGACGATGGAAGCATTGGCGCGGAAGCGTCTGCCGCTGGTCGTGGAATCGTTGCGTCCGAAACGGGCCGTGCCGGGTTGGCGCGCGCCTTGGCGGCGAATCGAGCCCCAGAGGCTGATGTGCGCCGCGTTGAACACCGTGGCGCAAGAGATCGTCCTAAACGGGCTGAGCGAGGCCGAAGCGGCGCATTCGGCGATGGTCCGCGAAA
>Ga0172368_10006034_pt1 | contig 13244 bp, 5 predicted proteins | sample Lak11m_FD_114540 | JGI IMG/M metagenome (GOLD analysis project Ga0172368, IMG submission 114540) | Freshwater microbial communities from Kabuno Bay, South-Kivu, Congo - kab_022012_11m | ecosystem: Environmental > Aquatic > Freshwater > Lake | place: Democratic Republic of the Congo: South-Kivu...
ACTTGTCGAACGGCGAAACCTATATCCCGGATATTACTGCAGTGGATTCCAAAACAGGCGAGGTAATATTCGTCGAAGTAGAGCGGGATGTGAGTAAGGATCATATATCCCGAAAAACGAAATGGATGAAGTTTTATGAAGCCTCGAATGGAAATCTGTATGTTTTTTGTGATAATCTGAACTGCCAAAGAGCTATTCAGGGAGAAATCAATCTTGCCTTAAGTGGGTTAAATTACAACTCTTTTCTGACGAATCTACACGGATTGCGAAATGGGAAGCGAGCAACAAAGGATGGTAGTATCTGGTTTTCACAAAGAAGAGGGAGCGAAAAATAGAACGGAGTGCACTCCGTTCTTTCTGCGTTGTTCCTCTAGAGTCTTAAGGGGGAAGAGTGTGCAAATCGGTAGTTTATGTTGGATTATCACTCAGCCGAGCATCCATGATCTTACTAATGAATAAACTGCCTTGTTTTCTTATTTTCAAAATTAGTTGGGGGGAAATTTATAATAAACTTACTGCCCGATAGCTACAACAATATTAATAACAATTCAAAAAACCAATAATCCTAAGTTGTATTCAAATCAGACGATTTATCCATGGCCATGAAAATCAATATTTGGCATGGTTCAAATTAGATTGACGGAGTTAAAAAAGCCAAACCGGTGCGATACTGAGTTTGCGACAACCAAAAAGCACAGGAGAGAGGATTTGGGCGCAAGAAAAGATCATATCACCGGAATGGAACGAGCGCAAATTGCGATTGAAATGTTACCATTGTATCGACCCTATGGGACGGTCACGCAATTAGGGCAGAAATATGAAATTTCGCGACAGGCGATTTACAAAATCGCTGAAAAGGGGATAGCGCTGTTAAGCCAGGGAATGGAACCAGGCAGGCATGGAGCGAGGATTGTAGAGAAAAGTGTGCGCGTCAGCCAGGAGCATGTGGAGCGAAGTACAGTTGTGCTGACGGAAACAGGAGTGAGGAAATGCGATATACCCACCTGCCTGGAAGAATTATTGGTGACGTGCGGTTCACGTTCAAGGACGGGACGGAGATAAAGGCGTGGGACGCCCTAAAAGGTAAAGCTCCACAAGAGCAATTGCTCTCGTGGAGCTTTCTTAGGTCTAAAACAAATCTGGTCTTCTTTGTGAAAAATAATATGGATGGCTTTCTATAAAAGCAACTGCTTCAAAATCACTTAACACTTCAGCTGTCCTTTCTTCCCATCGTTCATTTTCCTTGCCGTCAAAGAATTTGCCTCTAGAAATTTTTGTTAGTGTAATACTACCGCCTGATACGCTCATTTCTTTTTGGTAACTATTAGTCCCAACACCCTTATATGGTTCATATGCATGATTAACACCATCAAATTCCCCCGCTTTAAGGGCAGCTAATACTCTATCTCGTTTCGTACCTATGACCACCGGAGACCCAGATGAATCGGCCCTGGGCGACCCGCTCGGATATTTGTTGCCAAACTCGCTATACATACTAGCATCTCCATCGCCTTCACTTAAAATTCTCCCTTCTTCGGTGTCCGTCACCCTATATGCTCGTCCTTGACTCTGAACAAGTGCCACAGAGTGTGCACTAGCAATATTATCGGTTTCTGTTTTGGTATACCATTCCCCTGTTTTAAATGCTTTAAATTCAACTATGTAACGTGCCATCAGTCTGCATATCCTTGTTAATCAAAATTTCCTTCAGCCAGAATTCCGCGTCAAAATAAAAAAGCCTTCATTTCCGTCCAATTGACGAATAATTTCAGGGATCTTTCTAAAGTGTATCATTTTCGTCACTACTTCGCCACAAATTTACAGAAATTTCTTGAGAAGTTTTCTGATTTTGAAATTCACAAATTTAAACGGCCTTGTTCAAAATAGATTGACAGAATAAGAAAAACGGCCCACAAGCCAAACCCATGCGATATTGGGTTTGCGAAAACCTCCTTGGCCGATCGCCTCTTTGCCTACCGTCCAATCCTGGATCAACCTTTGGTTCTCTTTCGTGAATGATGGGGCACACCCACTCTTCATGCATTAGCCCAACTGTGGCAACTCAAAGCAGATGCCAAACGGCAGCCCATTTCCATTAATTCATCGTCCAACCCAACAAGCCTCCTGGAACTGTTGCATCGATAGCGCCGTTTCCTCCCTCGGCTTGGAGCCTCTTCAAGTTGCCTGGCAGGCACTTCACTAAGTACTCAACCGCTCCTGGCGCAGAAGTATGTTGTGCGAATACGTCAACAGCCTGCTCCGCCAGTTTTAGCTGGACACAAAAGTAGTGACCAAGGCTGCCTTGAATTATTCCGCTTTCTCCATAATGTCCATCCCTTTTCTCGTGGAAAACGCGCTGGTCATCACCCCGCTGAGTTAGCCGGGATTGTCCTGCCTCCCGACCCTCATTCCCTCCTCGTTTTCCTACTGAAGAGTCAATCTAATTCCCTATGTTCTTGAACCATGCCCAATATTTATTATTGCAATAATCGCGTCATGTATTCTTTTTTCAGGCTGTCAATTCTTGAAATAGCTGATAAAGATGATCCAATTGGAATATTCCACTTCCCAGGTTTCTAAACTACCGTTCCTATTTTATTGGTTATCTTCCAGGAATGAATAAAACCGATTGGTTCACACAACCTCACGCACCTCAACAGTACGATTGGCATTCAAAAAACACATAAGCGAAAGGGGCTTTTTACCCAACAACGCGGTGGCAGCCTGACTGTAACGCAGTAGTTGTGAAGAATACATATTCACAGCTTCTTCTAGTGCTGCCTGACTTCGCAATTCATCTGTCTTAAAGTCGACCAGGACCCAACCTGCTGCTGTGCGATATAAGCAATCCATGAATCCCCATCTTGTACCTTTTTGAGTAGTTGGGTCAATAAATGGTACTTCATGGTGTCTCTCTATGGCTGTGTTAATCTCGACAAACAGCGTATGTCTTTGAAATCTGTTCAGCATTGTTTGAGCTTCATGGATCGCTTGGTTTACCAAATCTTCGTTCATCAACCCTTCCATCTGTGCCTGGGTGCGAAGTAAGGTCTCAAGTAGAGGATCGTTGGAGAAACGCCAACGCTGCAAGGCTTTATGTACCATCTCACCCACTATTCGAGCAGGCGGTGTACGTGGTTCTAATGATAAATGCCGGTGCTCTGGAATTGCGACTGGAGCAATCAAAGGCATGGCTAGTTCAGAGTAAAGTGGTTCGGCCAAAGAGTCTGGCCAGTCAGGTGCAGGTGAAAGTTCAGCGGTTGGAGCATCAATGGCAATTGGCTCCAGCCAGATTCCCCATTCAGCCTTATCGATCAGCGAAGCATGTTTCCAAGTACCAGCATCCGTCGATAACGAATCTTGGAGGATTCCCCCAGCATTTAGCAAATCACTCAGCCAACCATCAGCTTTAAGGTGATCGTCCTTCACTGTTAAATGCCCATTGATGATCAACTTTTCCTGGGCACGCGTCAGGGCAACGTACAAAAGGCGTTGGTCCTCTGCATCAGCCTGGAGGCTGTCCTGCCACTGTGCTAACCGGAAAGCCAATGAGTTGCCTTCCGCTTTATCGACCTCAAAGGTCCAACTCTTGCCTAGTTGGTAGGCCATTCCTTTGCCTCGATTAGGGCGGCGGTTTGCATCCGCTAAGACCACAATTGGGAATTCCAATCCCTTGGCTTTGTGAATGGTCATCAAACGTACAACGCCTTCTGCTTCGGTTGCGGCTTCACTCTCTCTCGCACCCACATCCCGCATGGTAGCGATATATTCCAGGAAAGCTCGTACTCGCACCGCACCACTCTTCTGTGCATCACTAATTAGTTTGTCCACGTTACGCCATAAGCGCGCACTGCCTTGGAGGTGAGCACAGGTTGCAAGGGTTGCACGATAATCTGTTCGAGCTACAACGCGCGTAAGTAGCTCGGCCACTGGTAGCCTGTCTACAAGGGGTTCGAGATCCTCTAAAATCAATAGTGCACGCCGGATATGGTCTTGATCAGAGACCGATAGAGAACTCAAATCTGCGTTGAGTGCTTCACACAGCGGGCGATTTGTACTGCTTGAATTGGACTGAGGAGGATTTCTTTGTCGGAGCTGATATAACCCTACATCCGAAATACCCAGTGCTGGAGAGCGCAACATCCCGGCTAGTGCCTGGTCGTCCCAGGGGTCTGCTAAGGCGCGCAAAAAATTAAGCAGGTCACGGACTTCAGGTCGTTCGAAGAATCCACTGCCAGCGACTGTTACAAAAGGAATCCCCAAATCCTCCAAAGCCTGTTCGTAGATTGGAAAGGGCGTGGAGGCGCGAAAGAGCAATGCGACCTCATCCCATTTCTGGATTTCTTTCTGTGCTTTCAGCTGCGCCAGACGTCTGGCCAGGGCATGTGCAGAAGCTGATCGTGCCGCTTCGCTGTCTTCGCCTGCCCCAAGTATGCATTCTACAAATGGTGACTGCATTCCCTCTCGAGGTTCACTCCGCTCTGAAAACAATCCCGCATAAGGGATATAAAAGGGACGCAATGGATCAGGGGTGGTACCCATGACAGGTGCCAATAATGCACCGGTGCTTTCCAGCAAAGCTGGATGAGCGCGAAATGTACGATCAAGATTAATGCTTCGTCCACCCTGGCGACGAATTTTGGTTTGCAGGTCGGTAAAGACTGTTACATCTGCACCTCGGAACCGGTAGATGCTCTGGCGGGCATCTCCAACAACAAACAAACGCCCCGGTTGTTCACCGCACAATCCCAAAATGATTTCACGTTGCCGGCTGTTTGTATCCTGAAATTCATCTACCAGAACTGCTGCAATTTCTTGCTGCCAGTGTGCGCGAATAGCCGGATTGCGTAAAAGGACTACAGTGCCCGCTTCCAGATCGTCAAAATCTAGACTGCTCTGCTCATCGAGGGATGCCCTGTAAAAAGTCAGAGCCTGTGTATAGAGTTTTCCAAGGAGTGGGGACAATTCAACCAGTAATTGATCCACGTTGGGATCAAGCAACGGATCTGCATTATTAGCGCCCCCCAACCAGGGTTGTAAAAGTTCATCGTAACGTTCGCGCAATGCTTTTACAGCTTCCTTAGTATTGCATACTCTTGGACCAAAATTGAGTCTCATCTGACTACGGCGGGCAGTAAAAAGTGCCTGGGCGGATTCGGTGGATTCTTTTTTAGTTATTGCATTTTCAGAAGTGTCCAGTAATTCCAGAAGAGCGATCACCTGGTTTGCAAACGGTTCACCGCAGTCAGCAACTAGACTTCGGTCTACCTGAGCCTGGCGCAGTTCAATGCGCCTACTAGCAACCGTTTTATCCTGGAAAAACCTCATAAGGGCTATAAGAATTGCTTGATTCAAATGATCAGGGGCAAATGAACCCAGGTTCATATCCAGGCGTTTCTCCAGGAACAAACCGCTAAGTCCTTCCAATCGGTTTAAATTGAAGTGCTTGAAGAGTATTGCCATTTCAGGCTCTTGAATAGCCCAAATCATGGCATTTCCCACTGCCTGAGCGCGCAGCGCGGTAGCTTTATTTTCTTCTATCACGATAAATTGGGGATCCAGGTGCGCTTCAGCTGGGTGACTGCGGAGGATCTCCGCGCATAGGCTGTGAATGGTGCCGATGCGGGCACTATCCATTTGCGTGTCCAACTGTGCCCAAAGGCTGCGTTCTGCATTCGTTTCAGCTTTCAGCACCAGCTGGCGCAACCAAATTCGGGCGCGGCTGCGCATTTCTCGAGCAGCTTTCTCTGTAAAAGTGATCGCCACCACTTGGCGTGGCAGTCTCCCTTCGCTGAGGTAGCTAAGGTAGCGTGCGACCAATGTGCGTGTCTTACCGCTCCCAGCACCAGCTGTAACAGCCACATTGCTTGATCTTTCAGCAGCAGCCTCGCGCTGGTTTCCGATCAAACCTAAAAAATCAAGCAGATTGGTAAGAGGTCCTTCGATCAATACTTCACCACCTTGCAATGCCAACACCAGGCTGCCGCTACACAATAGCTTGGGCAGCCACCAGGTGGTGGTAAGGGTTGAAACAATCCGCGACGAATTTTAGCGACGATTGTTTCAATATGATTAATTGCCAAGGTAAAAGCCGCCTCGGGGCCGGTTCCGACGTCACTTTTGAAAGTGCTGAGTTTCAGGGCACTGACCCCTTGTTGAAACAATTTCCAATAGAAACCTTCTACAGTTTCACCTAGACCCAACGCTTGACTGGCAGCCAGTGCATAGATCGGAAGTTGCAAGCGGCGACCTTCGATCAAGTCTTGGGGTGATAAATGAGAACTACCCGATTTGTAGTCAATCACCCGTATTTCGCTTTGTTGGTTAATATCAATTCGATCGACCAGCCCGTGCAGTCGAATTTTTCCACCGGGAGCATTCAAGACAAGCGGTGGCTGGCCACCCATGCCAAATTTTGCTTCGAATGCCAACGGCCGCCAACCTTGATCTCGATCCATTTCCGCAATCGCTTGCACTGTTGCTTCCAAAATAAGAAGCAGTTCAGCTTGCTGTGTTTCCCAAAGCGGTGAAGGTCTAAACTGGTAGTTCTTTGGAGCGGCCTCGAAAACACGCTGGGCAACCGCAGGCAGGTGGGATAAAATCGCACCCATGTCGGACGGATCACCCACCTCTGGATAAACCTTCTCCAGCACCTCATGCAGGATCGAGCCAAGCTGGTTAGCCTGGTATCCAATTTTAGGTGCTTCGATTACTTCTAATCCAAGTGCTGCTGAAGCAAGAAAGGAAAATGGACAGCTGGCGTAAGCCTCCAAACGCGAAGCGCTCCAACCAGCTTTTTCACCATAGCGCACAGCCAGGATTTGGCCTATTTTTGACAAATCACCGTCATATTCCCCCCTAGATTCTTTTTGCAGGCGGTCTGCCAAGACGATTCGGGTACCCATAATATGCTGCCAACGCGTTCCAAACCTGTCTGCGAAAGCAGCCGGTAATTCAAATTTAGTTTGTGACCAGCGGCGGGCGACCCAAAAGAGCAGTTCGTTGGGAGAAGCTGCTTCACATAACGGCCGGGCTTCATCCGGATGGATTCGTACTGGTTTATCAAAAAGCAACTCCTGGAGTGCATTCCAATATGGAGAGGGTTCCCAAATTTCACCATCTTTGGCCAGATATGGTCGAGTTAGTAAAAGACACTGGTCAGCACGGGTGACCACCTGGTAAAACAAACCTGCTTGTTCCTGCCCAAGATACGCTTCCATCCCCAACTGGTTGCGTACATCCTCACTGACAAACGGATCTGCGCGTTCGATAGCAGGAAAGACTCCTTCTGAAAGGCCTAAAATCGCCAGGGCATCCACTCGGATTCCCCGCGCTTCCATCAGACGCATGACCCGTATAAACGGTCCTGATTCGTTGGAATGCTCATCCTGGACAGATGTCGCACTCAGCAGTCCTTCCCATTCTTTAAGAAAACCTTCATATCCGGTGGGGCAAGCACCCGTGAGTGCTTCACTCTGCGCCAGGGTCGACAGTAGTAGATCGAAAGTACTGATCAGATCGATTTTACCGGCTGCGGCAAGATTATTGTAGAAACTCAGGTTTTCAAACAATTCCTGCAACCAAGATGCCCACTGTTTATAGCTCATCTCACCAACCTGTGGAGACAGACGGTCAGATAGCAGACGAAGACCTATCAGCAGTCGGGTAGCCAGTGCGCCAGTTGGTAGCTGCGGAGCAGCAGCTCCTTCATCAGATAAATCTTCCAAATCCTCCGAGCTTGAATCCTGAGAGGATAAATCCTGTAATGTTTCTTCCCACTGTGCCAATCCCTGGACCACCTGGCCATAGCGGCTGGCAATTTCCAACAGCTTGGCATCTGAAGATTGCAAACCAAACCCAGCCAGATCGAAATAGTGAGAGCGGAGCGTGTCTAATAAAGAACGAAGTGGGTAATCCTGAATTGTCAGACTTAGTAAATCCGATACAGCAGCGCCAAGTGGAGTTGCGGACAACAACTTGCACTGACTGAATTGAAGGGGAAGACCAAATTCATATGCAGCATCTTGAAGAGGAGATCGGTAAGTTTCCAGATCTGGCACGGTAACCGCACAAGCAGAAACCGGTAAACCATCCCGTATAACGTGGCTTTTCAGCCACCGAAGAGCTTCACGTGCTTCTTCAACAGCCGAACGAGCTTCAATCCGTTGTAGGTCGACACCTGAATGGAAGGGTTGGATGGAAGTCTCAAAAAGGTTATCCTCCACTTGGAGCAGTGTCGGCGGCAAATGCGGAGAGATTGAACATGTTTGAATATCCAATCCCTGGAAATTAATCAGTTTATGTTCAGCCAGAGAAAATCGCCGATGAGCTGGTCTCGTCATCGTTGGTATACCCGGAAGGGTAATCCAGGTTTGTTCCGCACGCCTAGCAACCACCTCGAGCACTTGAAATTGTGCAGGGTTGAAGTTGTCGAACCCGTCCACAATCAGAAGGGCTATATCGGTTAATAATTCCTCTTCGGATTTTAGTGCCTCAAGCGCCTTCTTGCCCATTCCTTCGGGGTCGGTCCATCCCAAGTCCAGAAGTCGAGCTTGATATTCGGTGTAGATCCTGGCGAGGTCGATTAAGCCTGGATCAAACTTTTTTTGTGCTAACTCCGTCAGGTGCTGCGGTGCGACCAAAGATAATTGCAATTCGGCAATCCGGGCGCGGATTTCGTTGAGGAAACCCGGTAAACCTGCTATTGGAGCGTAATGAGGGATTTGCCCGGCATCACATAGTGATCGAATAATCTCCTGCAAAAAGCGGTGGAGCATGCTATTCCCCGCCACAGGCAAACTGCAACCAAGTCGTTCCAGAATCTCTGTGTTCAGCTCATAAAAAGTGGCAACTCTGACAGGCACCGTTTGTCCAGTGGTAGAAAAGCGCGTGCGCACTGCATCTGCCTGCATTTGATCGGGGACAAGATACCAGATCGCCGAGAGCGGATTGTTTTGGACAGCCGAGATTACCAGATTGAGACAAGTCTGGGTTTTTCCGGTTGCAGGGGGTGAGATTAATAAATGGATAGGCATTTCGCTCTATGAAGTTAAATTCTTTGAATGATAAAATATTTGCATTGGTAGAAACACTTTACTTCTCCTGAAAATTGACACTCAGGCGATTTTTCCATTTGGAAAATTGCAGCACTTTATACAACTGCTTATACATCCGATATCTTCGCTGGTTCACAACATCAATCAAATCCAAGAAACGTTGGGTTGTCCATTCGCGGGGATCTTTTGCTGAAAGAGCCGCCCATTTTTCAGCCAGATCTTCATCAATAGCACTAGCTTCAAGAACATCTCTTACAGTGAAAAGCCCACATAAGTTGTGTAAATTAAAGTCATCATTTACTAGATTATCCAAATCCAAGTTAATATATTTCGTTTTAGGAGCAACATCCTTATATATCCTGTTCAAAGAATCTGGCCAATAGCGTTTATTCCCGCTCCGGTTTAAAATCTCGTGCCGCCACCATGAAGGAATTTTTTTTACTTTCCAAAAACGGCTCTCGGGGATAGGTCCAGCCCGAAAGCTCATCCAGGCTGATGGAAGAATATGATCAATATCTAATTTGTATTTTTCCCATTTGACAAGGTACTGACGTTGGGCAAACATAACCAAAAAATGTTCATTGCTCATTACATTCCAATTTAGATTTCCTGATTCGTCTCCGGAGGATAGCCATTCAGAAAAATTATCAGGGCTACGGAAATTCATAGTGTAATTATCTTGAATCACCTTGTTCTGAATAAGCTGGTACAAATCGTAACCCGGGAAAGCGGATGCATTACAAACAAACTCAGCTACATTTTTTGAAAACCAGGGATTATTTACATAATTTGATAAACTTCTTTGCCATTGGATGTTGAAATTAAGTGAATCTAAAACTGCATAGCGGATCATGTTTAAACGGTCGATTGGTTTTATGCCATCTATTTTAATGCTGTCGAGATTCTTTTCAATCCATATCAAAATAATTTGCCAGACTCGTGGCCGCAAACTGGCAAGATATTGACGCGGCAACCCTATATCGCCGGCCAATCCATTGTGGTGTAACACTTGATAAGCCAATCGCATGCATTGCCCAAAAATCGATTCTCCTTTGTTTTTCCGTTCCATCAAAGTAAGCAGGTGTGAATGTTGCGCCTTCGCGATATTATCGAATTGATCTAACTTCAAAGAGTCGATTTTTGGATCGGTCATTCGTAGGGCAGATAGCACTATATCGGTTGGCTTCAATAAACGCCCAATTACCGGATCATTGTAGACCTCTGCAACATAATTGTTAATTTCGGGCATCCTAAGTTTCAAAGCAGAAAAAAATAGCTCTGCTTGAGGAGGAACTTCACCATTGATATTCACACGTTCAAACAACTTGCCTAATTTTTCCGCAGTCATCCAGTAGCTGCGCTTTTCAATCAAAATTAGTGGGACGGAGTAATTACTCCCGCGAACAACTTCGCGAACCGCTGTGATCAATTCATTCAGGAACTTATTAGAGATTTTCTCGCTGGTGATTCTTTTCTGAATGTGCTCCAGTGCTTTTCCAGATAAATTTACGTTTTCTGAGGAGAGGCTGTGCTGAATCTCGTCCAGATCCTTTCCAGCCATGATCCATTGGCAAAATTCAACAAAGGGCAATGGGATGCGCGCCTTGAATGGGAACGTCATGTCCAGGGAAAATTCCGAATCGTCTACGCCTTCTTTCTGAATCATTTCTAACGCGCGTCGTTTTTCATCCTTCGAAAGATCCCGGCCAAAAGGATTATCCTGGGTACATAGGTAAAAGTCATATTGACGTCGGGCAGGGTCTTTGGGGTCAGCTAGGTCAATCCATAAGCGCGCAGCCGAAGAAGGTTGGAATGGTAGGTAACCTAATGAAATTGCATTCAATCGTTGTTGTCCATCAACCACAATATAACCATCACCACTTTCACCAATCAATGTGTCCGGATATGACTGAGATCTGGTAAGTTGTACATTGCGGCGACCACTCGCGGCAAAATCTTGATATCTGGCTAAAAGGATCGACCCAATTGGAAAATAGCACAGAAGGGAATCCCAAAGTTCTTCCACACGCGGTTCATTCCAAACAGCATTGCGTTGAAACCCAGGCAAACTAATTTTTTCACTTGTGTTCCCTAAATAAGCCTGGGCAATACCATACAAGGATATCAAGCCGAAAGAATTGTCTTTTTCAAATATAGGCATATTAGTAACTCTCAATACTATATTCTACAATGAGGTGTTTAGAGTGTCGATCAAAGGAATACACTTATTTTCGACCAGTCGGCCTAACCAACACTTGCAGGATTACCAACAACTAGTAATCAGATAAAGCTGGTATTAATGAAATGATAATGATCTACATGTTAAAAAAACCCACCTCAGTGCGCATGCGAGTTCGGTTGAATCCGTCCGGATAGCCCTTACCCCGGCTAGGGGATTGAAACCCAGTCTTTGTTTTCTCGCAAATCTCGATCTCTATATGTCCGGATAGCCCTTGCCCCGGCTAGGGGTTAAAACTTAAATAGGGAATTTAGAGGAGATTTTTGTGATTCAATCCCAATCGTGCCACACCCAATAAGGCTATTGACGCTACTGCGCCAGTTGGATTGAGTTGATCTTCATGTGATCTCAATCACTGTTTGCCTGATAAGACTGAAATCCTAACAATATTGTTATAAGACTTCCTGAAAGTTTACTGAAAGCGAAGTTTCAAAATATAAAATCAACCATCAATCACATATCGCCAAGCACCATTGGAACAGAAAGTTTTTACAATTTAGGTAAAGAATACACCAAACTCTTTTCAAAAATCGCGCTTGAATTTTGGGCAACCGAATTAACCAACGAGATTCTCACTTGGTGTAACGAAAAGTGTCACAATGGAGAACCATCTCTATTTACTACATACACAATTTGACAATAAATCCTATCTTAAATTTTCTCGCGAATGTATTTTCCACATATTGGTTATGTTCTCAACATAACGAGATTACAAAATGTGTAATAATCAGCGCGGCTTACGAAACATGCAGTATTTTTAGTTGTTTTTGCTTCGAATTATTCCTACACTCGAAGCAAATCCAAGCCCGTTTTGACATCCTAAATTCTGACCTTAGCCAATACACAAAACTGCTGTTTATTGGGGGCTTGTCCATTAGGTCGATAATTAAGATAACTAAATTTAAGTAATGGGTCTATTGGAAACCCGAACTCACGTTAATGATTCATATTTATCCTGAAGTATAAAACCGATTTTCGAAGAACTCCGCCGACGTAAATATCTCTTAGCATCCTGCGATAACAACCCATTTGGGTCATCCTTAATGATCTTCTTTAGAAATGCTTCAGCTTCTTCACTCGGTAATTTTGAAATCGCAAATAAAATTACTCTGCGCATCTCTACTGATTCTTCATTTGAATACATCTCAGCCAGTTTTGGAAATAATTCAAGGTGAGGCATTTGTCCAACTGCATAGATTGCGTTAAAACGCACCTTTGGTTCAGGATCATTCATCGCTTGAATTAATGAGGGCATGGCGCTTTCATCACGCAATTCGCCTAAAGCTTTGGCAGCGTTGGCTCTAACATCATAATCTTCATCGCCCAGGTTCTTAATCAAAGGTTCGAGAAGAGCATTAAATGGTTTCGAATCGAAATCTGGTTGATCATCTCTTATTTTTTCCAATTGCTTGGTCAAGATATCTCCTGTCAAAGCTTTTACCTGAACATTCTCATCGAGCAAAGTTGTTTTGAAAACAGAGATTAACTTCTTTGTTGGTTTTACATCAGCCACCGCAAGCAAACCATAATAGCGGATTGCTGGATCCGAATCTGTAATTTTATCCAGAAAATATTTATGGCTTTTCTGCCCGGTTATTATTTGCTGGACTTTTTCAATGCACCGATTTTGTTGAAGTAATTGAAAAAAAACATCCAGTGTTCTCCTGTCTATTTTCCACTCTATAATGCATAGACAGCGTTCACAAAGATACGTTGGAAGTTTTGAGTCTTTAATACACTGGTTGAAGAAAGCCGGCGATTTCTTATACCAATTCATGAGTACTGCTTTGGCTTGATCAGCTACCGATGATTCATCATCACCCATCGCCCTAAGTAAAACTTGCAGGCTTTGAGAGTTTTGCAGTTTCCCTAAAATTTGTACGGCATCAATCCGCACTGTGTTATATTTTTCCCCCGACAAAAAACGAAGAATTTGGGAGAACTTATCT
>Ga0172368_10006036_pt1 | contig 13243 bp, 7 predicted proteins | sample Lak11m_FD_114540 | JGI IMG/M metagenome (GOLD analysis project Ga0172368, IMG submission 114540) | Freshwater microbial communities from Kabuno Bay, South-Kivu, Congo - kab_022012_11m | ecosystem: Environmental > Aquatic > Freshwater > Lake | place: Democratic Republic of the Congo: South-Kivu...
CTTTTACAAGTAAAATTTTCTCATCCATGGTTAATTCCCTGTACTGCGGAAGTACGGAAGTATTGGCAAGTTCCCATGCCGTAAGAAACGCAAGCTTTGCAACACTTTCGGCTTTATCAGCATTAATTTTTTCAACGTTATCAGCCGGAGTATGATAATCGTCATGCATTCCGGCAAAAAAGAAAACTGAGGGGATTTTTTTTCTTATAAATGGTCCTTGATCGCTTGCAAAAGTGAATAACCCGACATTGTAAAGAATCTGCATTCCAAAATCTTTATTTGCCGTTTCGACAACATTTTTCATATCACTGGAATAGAAAATGCCTCCTGCCCAAACCAAATTTGAATCTCCGCGACTTATCATATCCAAATTAACCATCGCCTTCGTTGAGGTTACGTCGGTCATAGGATTTTGGTACGCATAGTATCGGGAGCCAAGCATTCCCATTTCCTCCCCATTGAATGCAATAAATACAACGCTACGTTTTGGTTTAGAATGAACAAATGCCTCCGCAAGTTCAAGCACTCCGGAAGTACCTGAAGCATTATCATCAGCTCCATTGTGAATCTTGCCAAGATTATCTTTATCCATGGAGCCGTATTCTCCAAATCCGATATGATCAAAATGTGCTCCAACGACGATGTATTCATTTTTTAAAAGTGAGTCACTTCCTGCTAAGTAACCAACAACGTTTTCGGAGGGGATTAATTCATTTTGATATTTAAGAGAGAGTTCTATTTGCTTTCCCTTCAATTCGCTTGGATAATATTTTATTTTGGAAATCTCATTCTCGCCTTCATCAGAATCTATTGGACTTTCATTTGAAAGTAATTCTGAAGAAACTTCAGAACTGATATACACAATCGGGATTGACTCTTTTCTTGAGAGCTCCGGAAGTGTATAGTGGTTTCTTGAAAAGACATTGTAGAGTGATTCTGTATCAAGGAGGAAAGATTTTGTACTTTTAGCCGGGTCTGGGGCAACCAATACTGCAACCGCTCCCCTTTTCATCGCGGCTTCGGTTTTCTTCTTGACAGTATTTGCTATACGAGATTTTTTTTCATCATTGTTTTTCTGTTTTGATTCTTTCTCCGGTGTACCGTCATAAAAGAAGACGATCTTGTTTTTTACATTAATTTCTTTTCCGCCTTTTAATTTGTAATCAGAATATTTGTTCACACTATCGTCAACGCCATAACCAACAAATACAATACTTCCCTTTATCCTTTCAGATTGAGAGGATTTTTGGTCCACAATAAAATCTTTTCGATAGTCAAAGAATATTTCGGTGGAAGATTCTTGTATGGAAGTTGTTAGATTTAAAGTATTATCGCTCGAAAGTTTACTCTTGAGGATAAAGAATTTCTGGAAGTAATCTTCCGGAGTAGAGAACGAATTAATTTCCTTTTTGTATTTATAGGAAGATTGTGTAGGAAATGGTTTCAGTCCGATGGAAGAAAATTGCTTAGCGATATACTCGGTCGCAATTTTATTTTCCGGAGAAGTAGCCGCTCTCCCTTTTAAGGAATCATCGGATAAAATTGAAATATATTTTTTCAAATCATCCTTGTTAATATATTTCATTCCCTCTTGATAACCGGAAATTTGGCTAAAAGTGCTAACCGAATAAAAAACAATAAAGATGAGAATGAACAAAGTCATCCTCGTTGTATTATTACTATATTTAATAAATTTAGTCAATGAATATCCTTACTTGAGCAGAAGCATTTTTTTTGTTTGAAGAACACCGTTCGCCTTTAAGCGGTAGAAATAAATTCCGTTGCTGAGTTCAGTGGACGAAAAGGTTTTCGCATAATTTCCTGCAGCTTGAAATTCATTAACCAATGTTGAGATATGATTGCCGAGTACATCGTAAATCTCTAAGCTTACAAAGGAACCCGATGGAAGAAAATAATTGATAGTAGTACTTGGGTTAAATGGATTGGGGTAGTTTTGCTGTAAGGAAAAATTATGTAGAGAAGTACCTTTTTGTTTTTCGACGCCAACCCATACGCGATTCGTAAATATTCCGCTGCTCGCACCTCCAAACCAGGCGTTCCCTTCCGGATCAACAACCGCGGAATATAACGTTCCATCAAATACATTGGTATCGTAAATGGTTGACCATGTATTGCCCGCATCGTCGGTTTTCCAAGCTTCTTTCGCTCCAACCGCAAAACCGGTTGTCTCATTTGCAAATGCAACACCGTTCAATTGATTTGCACTGTTGGATGGAAGAAAATTCCAGGTAGCGCCTGCATCGGTTGTTTTCATCATAAAATTTACACCGACTGCAATCGCATCGGTTGCGTTCATAAATTTTACTGCCATCACATTTGGAGTTCCCGACACGCCGCTAATTGTCGGCGTATTCCAAGTATCTCCGCCATCAGTAGTATAGAGCGCTTTTAAGCTGTAACCAACTATAATTCCATGATTAAGGTCTGCGAAATCAACTGCACGGAGATCTTTTGACGTTATGTTTTGTTTTTTTATCCAAGTTGCTCCGCCATCAACAGTTTTATAAATAACATCAACTCCCGATCCAACTTTGCCGACAACGAATCCATAATTAGGAGTGAGGAAGCAAACACCGTAACTGGTTACGGTGGCTGAGTTTGTGTCGGGGATGATCGCAGTCCAGTGGTTTCCACCGTCGGTAGTTTTTGCAACCATTTGGTAACTACAAGCGGCGAAGCCATTATTTTCGTCCAAGAACTGGATAGTTTGAATATTTAATGTATTCAGCCCAACTGTTAAATATCCTCCTTTCCATGTTTGTCCGCCATCCACGGTTTTTAAAAAGATTCCATCGAATCCGGCCGCATACCCAATCAAAGAGGTTGGAAAACTCATACTGTAGACAGTTCCACCAGGAATAGGTGTTAGCAGTTCCCACGTATCACCGTAATCAGGAGAGTGCGCCAATAATCCACTTCCTCCTGCGAGCCAAACGTGATTCCCGAAAGAAGAAATTCCATAGAGCGTTGAACCAAACGGAGCTGTGATAGGGACCCAATTCTGTCCGGCATCAGTCGTTCTTACAACAATACTCCCTTTTGAAGCCCCTCCAATTGCTAACCCATTATTACATCTTTAAAAGAAACGTTATAAAGATTATCGTATGTTCTGTTAGATTCAGCTTGATATAAATAATTCCATGTTGCACCACCATCAGTGGTTTTGAGGTGGATACTTGGCTGAGCGCCTACCATTGAACCCCATCCAACAATATAACCATCAGTTGAACTTGACATACAAACATTTCGAAGATCGGAGCGGGTATAAGAAAATCCTCTAAGGTTTGGAGTAGTCGGCTGTTTCCATGTTTTGCCATCGGTTGTGTAGTAAATTGTTGCAGCATCTTTTCCGCTTGCAATTCCTACATTGGCCTGATAAAAATCCATTTTATACATGCTTTTGGAAGTTACTGTAAGGTCAACAGTCCAGTTCAAACCACCGTCAACAGTGCTCAAAATCCATCCACCGCTTGAGGTTGACGCGAGAATCCAACCTTTCATTTCATCAGCAAAGTAAATAGAATTAATAGAAGCTGAACCCGTTGGAATAGCGGTTATTGAATCGCCTGTCCAAGTGGAACCTCCGTTAGTGGTCTTTATAATTGTACTATTAGCTCCGCTGGCAAACCCAATTTGATCGTTTAAAAAACAGATTGATGATAATGAATTAAGTGTATTGCTTCGCTGTTCGTTCCAGGTTTTTCCACCATCCGTACTTTTGTATACCACTCCTGTTGAACCCACAACCCACCCCGTGGTTTCATTTACAAATTTTATATCATTAAATGATGGATATGACGCGGAAGTCACTTTTTGAAAAGATGTTTGGCCGATGACAATTCCCGCTGTTAAAATCAGAATTGTAAGCAGTAAATATTTCTTCATCTCAATCTTCCTTTATTTTTATTAAAGTAATTAAAAATTGTAGAGTCTTGTGGTAATAAAACAATCAAACGATGATCGTTTTGTTGAAAAACCACCTGGCGAAGTTATGTTGTAAATGAGACTGATATCAATTGCGATATTATTATTAAATTCGTACGCACCCCCCGTAGAGATGGAGTGAAATGAAACGTTTGATCTACCGCCAAGCATCTCTTTTTTGAAATAACCATAATTGTAACCGCCTCTGATGGTAATTGCAGAGGTGACGACCTCTTCAAATCCAAAACGAAGAATGTGGTTGACTGCACCGAAGGAGGAATACCGTGAATCAATATATTTGGAGGAATCCACAGATAATTTTGTAATCTCGTACTCGGTAGAAAGCAGCAGTTCATGGTTGAACTTGTATGATCCACCGATGCCTATTACCATGGAAGTAACATTCCATTCCCACAATAATAAATCGCGACTCGGATTTTTGGACCAACTTGAGTTACGGTGAATCTCAAAAGTTCCGCCCATTTGTAATTGTGGCGATAAAAAATATCTTCCTCTTGCGATAATATCGTAAATGTTAAAAGATGAAAACCCTTCGCCATATTCCGCGAATGACTGTGTTGCGGTTGAATATGGAACAAGAATATCTTCCTTCGAGTTTTTGTATGATGCGGAAACGCCAAGCTCAAAGTTTTGCGGAATGAAATAATAAATTTGTGTTCCGATGCCGGTCATTTTCTTCTTTATTTTTTGTTTAACACTACCGGCACGTTTTCTGATAGAGAATGTTTCTCCTCTGTAATTGAATATCTCTACCTCGGTGAGGTCTACATCTGCGGATTCAATTTTTTCTTGTTCATCTCCTATCATCCCAAGAATACCAAAGGAAAAAGCATCAGTAAAAGAATAAGTAACGCCAAAATCTCCACCAAGTTTGCGGTATAAAATTGAGGCCCGCGAGTAAACATCTTTTAATCCGTCTAGAATTTTGTAATGAGCATCGGCACCAATAAAAAAAGAAGGAAATAACTGGTAACTATATTTAAATCGAACGGAAGGACCGTTATAGCGAAATCCACCGCTGTTGGTATCAGTCATAAAAAATGCTTCTCCACCATAGGTGTCATATTTTAAGCTTCGCGGTACATCTTTTCTCAATTCATATGAATAATCGGTTTCCCCTAAAAAAGTACCGTCGGTGCCGAGCGTCTTGATTCCTTTAAAACCTAAACCGTAAAGAGTTGTAGAACGAGGATCATAATATCTTTTGTAATCGCCATGTTCGTTTTGAAGAGATGGCTGAATCCTTAACCATGAAACTGTATCATCGTTCTGCAGCCACGCCGGGTTATTTCCCAGATCGTAAGGATTGAGTGAATAATCCTGATCTGAGATTCCATAAGTAATTCCTCCCATCGCACGCACTCTGTTTTCTTGAGCGTATGTGAGGCAATTGAGTACAATTATTAAAAAAGCACCGATATATAATTTGAACAGCATGGAGAAGTTACTCCAGATTATTTTCTACATTTTTTACAAATGAAACAGCTATAAAACCGAAGATCCCTGTAACAAGAACAAGTACTAAATCGAACCAGGCATCCGATAGTTTTATCGATCTTTTTTTAAGGAGAAGAACCGTTATTACTGAAAGTAGAACCGAGAGAATTATTCCATGAATGCCGGAAGTCTCGAAATAGAAATTCGATAAAGAACTATTTAGATCGGTAAAGGACAAAGTAAACGGAAATAAATATGCGGCAAGAACACCGGCACTTAACTCTTTATTCCCTTCCCATTTATTTTCATAAACTTTTACAATGTTGTAGTTCCTGTCGGTAACCACGGTTCTTACGTTGCACTTCCCGATGAGTGAAATCGTTCGGAAAAATTGGTCGCCAAAAAAAGCAAAAGTCTTTTCTTTTATGTTAAATCCTTCTAAAGGGAGTTTAATTAATTTGTATCGGTCGTAACTAATAAGAAAAGCTTCTCCCGATGTTGTTAAAAGAAAACCGTAAAACTCGCGTAGGGGCATCTCCATAATTTTTAAGTACGCTACATCAAGATTTGAAGGAATATTTGTGTTTACACAAAACGGTTTCCCCTTTTGCATTTTTATGTGAAAGAGTTGGTTTTTAGAATCCAATACAAAGTACCCTTCGTCAAACGCTTTTTTTGTTGTAGGATTTCCTCCAATGAGTTTGGCCGGAAAGGCAAATTGTTTTTCGAGTAAAGCGGTTGTGAAAAGTTGAGATTTATCTTCCTCAATTTTGTTCGAATTACAGTTAATGAACTCCATCCTTTTTGTTATGCGGAAAAAATCGTCCGGCATTTCAAGTCTTATCTTTCCCGATTTGGACTCAAGCATCGGGTTTAATTGAATAAGTGTTGCGTCGATCTCACCGGGATAAATACGCATCATAATATTATTCAATCGTATCTTATCAATTTCCAACTTCTCACCGTTTAATGAATCCGGAAACTTATTATCCACAACCAATTGACGATAATTGAGCAGCGGCATTAAATTTTCGAAATCGTCTCGATTGTACTTATGCCCTGGCGAGTCGGTATAAATAATTTCAGTGATATTCGGGTCACGGATAAGAAAATCTTTTGTTACCGGACTAAAATAGATTTGGGGTGCTCTTATGTTTTTTTCAAACTTCATCCAATAATATTTTGGGAGGTAAATAGAGGTTACGAAAGTGACAAGCAAGAGAAAGAATATTCGTGAAGTTTTAACTAACATTATTTTATTCCTCTTTTAAAATGATAACCGGAAAATGGTATGAGCAGTGCGGTAAAAACTGCGGCAAGAATTAGAAATATCAGCAGTCCGGTGGTCGGATCTTCCGAAGTAAAAAAGAAATTAATAAATCCGAGAGCAAACGGCAGCATCACCAATCTTCTTGACCAGACAGGTTCAAGGATTACGGCTGAAATAAGAAAATATGATGAAAGGCCACCAAGCAACCACAGCAGTAATGGATTCAGAACAAAATTTATTATTTCAGAGGGAAAATATATTCCAACAATGATCCACATGATGAGAGTGATCATAACGTAGAGAGATACAAGAAGGATGAAACCGATACTCATCATCTGAAACAAGAGTTTGTTTTCTTCAACAGGAAGATGAAGTGTTAATTTCAACCGTGAAAGATTCATTTCCGGAACAAATTGCACGAGCGCTAAAACTACTCCGGCAATAAGGGGGATATATTTAATCTCTACGAAAAATCGGAATCCAAGAAAAATAACATTTCCCCAAAAACCTTTGGGAGTCATAAACTCATTGTAGTAAGCTAAGTTGAGTGCAATGTATGCAAGCACAAGCATACTCAGCAGTACTAATCCGACAAACGTTGTACGTAATTTTAACCATTCTTTATAAAGTAAAGCAGAATACATGTAGTCCTCTTAATACTTTCCTGTTATTCCGATAAATGCGTCTTCAAGCGACATCGGGATTTCTTCAATTTGCGCTTCAGACATGCCGAGGGAATCAAGGTACGATTGAACCGCTTCCTTCGGTGAAAAAGTATAAATCGTTCCTTTTCCCTTTAAGATTTCGAAGTTTTTTACAATCTCGTTTTTCGATAATTTAACAGATGCATCCGGTAGATTAAATTTATATTGTTTGAACGTGTCGCGAAATTCCTTAATCGGCATTGCAACCAAGACGCTTCTGTAATCAATTATCAAGCAATCGTCAAGAAAGTTTTCCAAATCCTGGATAATGTGTGAGGTAATGAAAATTGTTTTTGAATCGGCTTTAGCATATTCAATTAAGTAATCGAGGAATAATCTTCGGTATCCGGCATCCAGACCCATTGAGTAATCGTCGAGAATAAGCAAGTCAGGATCTTGCGCAAGAATTAATCCAAGCGCGACTTGAGACCTTTGACCGCAGGACATTTTTGAGATTTTTTGATCTTCTGTGACCTCTAACTTTGACATCAATTCATAATACGGTTCCTTTTTCCAATTTGGATAAAAGGAGGAATAAAATTTTTCAATTTGTTTGATAGACATGAAGCTGTATTGGATGTGCCCTTCAATCAAGAATCCAACCCTCGCTTTTGTTTTTGGTGAGAGTTTGTAAGAATTTTCACCAAACATGAGACACTGTCCGCTTGTGGGTTTTAAGAAGCCGTTCAGAATATTGATGGTTGTTGTTTTTCCTGTTCCGTTTTTACCTAATAGACCAAAAATTCTTCCGCTCTTTATTTCAAAATTGAAATTTTCGAAGACTAATTTTTTGCCGTAATAATGAGTAAGATTTCTCACTTCAACTACATTTTCCATTTACACCTTTTTTCTTTTTAACATTTATTGATATCCGGGAGTTGGAGCTGGAATAATATCCCAATCAAGCGTCGCATCGTCGGTATCGCCACCAGGTTCACGTCTTTGCATCGACTTACCGCTGTACTTTGCCGGACTTAAAGTAAAACCTTTGTCTACTCTTCCATCAAGTGTTTTTGCTGAATTCGCAGAAGATTGATATTCAACACCGTCGATTATAGTTGAGATATCTATTCCATCCACAAAATTAGTATCAACCCCCGATGAGACAACGATTACATCGCTTGAAAGATTGATCATGAAATCAACCGTAGATTCAGTTCTCATATTTAATAGATTCGGAACGTTCGGGTTGTCGATATCATTTGCGGAATATTGATTGTAGAATTCCCAGTCTGCTTTACTTAAATCGATGCTCGTTGAAACGGTGTTCTTATGATTAACAGCGTCCTGTGCGAGAGTGATAAAAGTATTTGGATAAAAAGGATAGTTATGTTCACCGGGTCTTCCGGGGAATTTAAATGCGTAAGTGATTCCGTCAATGTCCCCGTCATCACCTTCGTCGGCTCCGGGTCCCTTGCCGTCGTTATTTCCGGAAACACGCATCACCATCATTCCGTCAAGATATTTAATGCTATCGCTCGAGTTATAGAGCTCTATAAATTGGTCATAAAAATAAAAGATACTATTTACCGGACCCCCGGCATAAATTTCGTTAATGGCTATTCCGGTATTGGAAATTGGTTTCGCGAGAATGGTGTCTTTTAAGATATTGCCGGAATTAACTTCAATATCTTTTAAACTTCCTACAATAATGATTGATGGATTATCGGGATGCTGCATCCGAACCGAAATACTATACTTTGCAGAAGGAAGACCGGAGGTGGAGAACATTCCGTTTGCATCTGTTTTGAAAACTCTCACACCATATTCAGAAGAAAGGATAACTTTTGCATTTGCCAGTGGTGCTAATTTCATTTCCGAGATGTTGGAGGAAGAATCCCAGACCGCAACTAAATTCATTTTTGCGTTACCGTCGAATGACGACGGAGGATTTTCATTGCAAGACGAAAATACTGCTGAGATAATTCCTGCAATGATTACCAGATTAATCTTTAGTAAATAATTGTAATATGTTGGAAATCTCATTTTCATATAGCTGTTATTTGAAATAACCTGGTGTAGGATGAGGAATAATTTCCCAATCAAGCGATGAATCGTTTGTGTCTCCTCCGGGTTCTCTTCTTTGCATTGATTGTCCGCTATATCGTGCGGGACTAATTGCCACGCCTCTATCCACCCGGCTATCAAGCGTTTTCTTCAAAGTGGAATTCGATTGATACTCAAATCCATCCAGAATAGAACTAATGTCAGTCCCATCAGTCCAATCAGTATCAGTTCCGGAAGCAATCACTACGATATCATCATTTAATCCGATTAAAAAATCGACCGTTCTATCAGAACGGATGTTGATAAGATTTTTAACATTGGGATTGTCAATATCATCTGCGGAGAATTGATTATAAAATTCCCAATCTGCGTGGCTCAAATCAATACTATTGGCTAAAGTATTTTTATGATTAATTGCATCGGAAGCCAGTACTTGATAAGTTTTTGGTAAGAACGGATAATTATGTTCGCCTGGTCTGCCGGGAAATTTGAAAATATAAGTAATCCCATCAATGTCGCCATCATCATCTTCGTCGGCACCTGCACCTTTACCTGTACTGTTGCCGGAGACCCGCATTACCTGCATTCCGTCAAGATATTTTACGCTATCACTGGCATTGTACAGTTCAATAAATTGGTCAAAGAAAAAGAAAATATTATTTACCGGACCGCATGCGTAAACTTCATTGATGGCAATTCCAGTTGACGATATCGGTTTTGCATAAATGACGTCGTTATACTCATTCCCGGAACTAATTTGTACATCACGAATATTTCCCACCAAAATAATATTCGGGTCCGATGGATGTGTCATTCGAATTGAAATACTATAAAGGGCGGATGGGAGTCCACTCAAACTCAATATGCCGTTTTCATCTGTTGCTTTAATCAGTATTCCGTATTCGGAAGAGAGAATCACCTTAGCATTTCTCATGGGTGCTTCTTTAGTTTGTGTTGAATCCCAAAATGCTGCAATTTTCATTCTGCCGTCACCATCAGTTCCGGCCGGCGGTTTTTCGGTGCATCCGAAGAGGAACAAGAAAAAAGCAATACAGGGTAACAATAGTTTCAAATTATTCTCTTCCAATCAAGTTATCTATTATCATGCTAAACTCAAGGCCATACGTTAAATTAGGATTTCGTGTTTCCTGAGTCGTATTTGTTGGGTTATAGTAATACGTTCGTATTGCGGGATCATCTAAAAAGTTGTTCACGTAAAATGAAACCTCAGCTCCGGTAAAAAGTGATTTGCTTATGTTGAGATTGAATAACCATTTGTTTGGTTTAGATTTTAATTCTCTGTCGAATAAGTAATTGGTTAACTCTGTTTGATTCAATTTTGTAATATCTTTCGGCGCATAGTTATCGTTTTGATATCGTTCCGATACGAGTTGTTCGGCTCTTAAGGTGATCCATAATCCTAAAGCCGGATGAGTGTACTTTACGTAATAATTTATTTGAAAACGGTCTGTCCAGCGTGAACCCGGCGCGTACGTCCAACCGTATACCGTATCTACACCCAGATTTGGCACATGATAATTTGGGTATTGACCAATTGAGGAATCCGGATTTGCACCAAACGAAAATCCACCTCTTCCCGTTTTAATAAAATTATACGAACCAACAACTTGAAATTCCATATTCAGTGGATGAATCTTTGCCGTTTTAAAAGTAAACTCAAGACCTTTCGATTCAGTCCACCCTAAATTTTGATTTATTGAATACGTATCAGTGAAGAATAAGTACTGATGATTGTTATATGTTGTTGAAAAAAAGACAGGTACGGTTTGTGCTTCAGGTTCGTTTATTCTTTTTTTGTAATAAGCAGATAGAGAAACGCCGATCGCATTTAAGAATTTATGGTCATAAGATATCTCATATTGTCTTTCCCGGTATGCTTTTAAATCGAGCGCTTTTTTATCGTAACGAAAATAAATTGTTGTGCTGTCAAGAGGATTTCTCCATTTGATAACACTTTCTTCCGGGTAAACGCTACTCATCGGCGGAGATTTGGAAGTAATTCCGGCACTCATACGCAACTGGCTATTTCCTGAAAAATAAATCATGAGACTCGCCCGTGGGTTCAAATAAGTGCCTTGATGAGATTTCACAAGGTCACCGTTCCCCCAGAGTCCTTTAATATTAAATTGATAGGGTCGGTACATTTCATATCTGCAACCAAGCATAAGTCCGTAATCAAAAATAAAATGCCCTGTCATTCTATCTTCGGCATAAATGTTCATAAGAAATTGCCCTGGAATTGTGTCAAAACTGTATGGACGCCTTCCGGATTCAATTCCATAATAACTGAAGAGAGTATCGAATATCACCCCCTGCCCTGTATTCACATTATATTGAGGGTCAGTTCCAATCATCACTTTATGAATAACATTGCCGGTGTAAAAGACATTATTCCATTCCAACCTCGTTCCAAATGTCCATTCAATTCCTTTCGTCTCAACTTTTCCTAAGTAGGTTGATACCGTATCACCGTTAGGAAGAATGCGTAGGTCAGACTGCTTTAGAGCGGAACGCATCGAGTTTTCTCGTCTCATCGTTACGAACGCATTGTAATCCCAACTTGAAAGCAAATCTTCTGGCTTATATTTTCCCCAGAATGAATAACCAAGTTCGAAACCTCTGTTATAATTTTTTGTCTGTTGTGCATCGCCTTTTGGCTGTTCCTCATCAAATATTTTTTGGAAGCTTATTTTGTTGTTAAGTGAAAGTGTGTTATCAAAAAAAGATGAAGAGAAAACTGTCTGCCCGGTAAGACGCAAGTATTCATCGCCGGATACCCTTATAGCTCTTTCACTCTGAGCAGCATTGAGATTGAAGCTTAATGCGTTATCTCCAATCAGGTAGCCGCCTCCAAGATTTCCTTCACGAGTATCGGGATTATTTTTGATTTTCAAGCGAGTGGGTGAAGCCCCAATTTTGGTTTTTACATTTATTACACCGGCTGAAACATCACCATACCGGACGGAAGGTAAACCGGTTATCACTTCGATAGATTCAACGTTATCCGCAGGTATCATGCGTAGATCGGCACCGCCTCCCATATTTGATATTCCGAATTTCGATCCGGTAAGTTTTTCAAATTGAAGATTGGCGTTATTGGATACGGGAACACCGTCGACGACTACTAAAGTACCGAACGCAGAGAGTGCATCACTTTCATCACCTCGAACCGTGATTTGACTTGTTTTCCCGAGTCCTGGATTATCGGTTTTTTGAACTCCCGGAACTAAATCAAGAACATCCTTTAAACTTGAAGCTTGATAATGTTCGATTTCACCACTTTGAATAGTGGTTTTGGTTGTAACGTCTTTCGGAAGAAGTTCAACTTGTCCTGTAACCACAATTCCACCAATAAGAAAAGCGGAAGTCTTAAGTGTGAATTTTAAGTCTAATGATTGTCCCGCCTGTATATTTATTTTTTTCGAACTTTTCTCATATCCTACAAAAGTCACCTCAATTGTATAATCTCCGGGCTTGATGTTTTTTAGGATGAAATTTCCTTTTGCATCGCTGCTGCAGCCAATTTTTAATTCTCTGACAATGATGCTTGCTCCAAAAAGCGGAGCACCGGTATCGTCTTTAATATTTCCTTTAACAACTCCTGTCTTTTCGTCGATACGTGTCCTTTTAGCCAAAGCGATTTTGTCGGGTTCAAATTCGAAATAGCTCACGTCCCATGGATTTAGTAAGTCATCCAGAACTACATGCAGTGGTCTATCTTCCGCATCATAATAGATTCCGGCTATGTTGAGCATTTTGTCTTCAAAAATAAAGTTGATGTGATACGTCTTAGCGATTACTTTTATTATGTCGGCAAGGTTCATGTTGCTGAAGGAAA
>Ga0172368_10006038_pt1 | contig 13240 bp, 10 predicted proteins | sample Lak11m_FD_114540 | JGI IMG/M metagenome (GOLD analysis project Ga0172368, IMG submission 114540) | Freshwater microbial communities from Kabuno Bay, South-Kivu, Congo - kab_022012_11m | ecosystem: Environmental > Aquatic > Freshwater > Lake | place: Democratic Republic of the Congo: South-Kivu...
ATCAAAGCGGAAAATGAAATCTCCCATATTTTCTGACAAGACTTTTGAATTTATTCCAATTAAGGAGTCAAAAACACATATCAAATATTGTGATGATTCTTGTCAGTACAGTTATATAAAGTGTTTTAACAAGGCAAAGAAAAATCTGGCAGAATACCTTTCAGATGAATTACACAAGTATAATGCACACAACGATCCAGATTTTGTTAACCTTACTTATGGAGATGTTTATTCGTCTCGTGCCGGAAACTTAAAATACGTTTCGGAAGGCAGTATAATTCTTTTTCTGGCTCGATTATGTGATTATGATTCAGCAAAAGAAAAATTCCTAAATTCAAGTTCCCTTTATTTTGTTTGCTGCTTTGAAGTCGAAGCAAATTTGGAATTCAAAAAAAATGTATATCCTAAAGTCAACAAGGCAGTTATTAATAATGCTCACTACAAGAAACTGCAAAAAGGATATAAAGAGGATTTTCGTATAATTCTTGGCAAAAAGTCAGGCTCGTGGAGATTTAAGAAAGCTATTAAAATTACTGAAGAGATAGCCGAACTTCTATTCAATGGTACTTATGATACTAAAACAGATCAATTTGTTAATGGAAAAGCAATTGTGAATAATAAAAATGGAAAACCTAGGAAATTTAAAAATTTCGCACAGATTACTCGTTCAATTCAGTATTTTCTTAATACCGAAAACAAAGACGAGAAAGAATCTATGAAAAAGTTATTGAAAATTATTAGAAAAGATTCCCGATGAAAATTGCCTTTGCCGCTTCTGAAGCGTATCCTTTTGCTAAAACCGGGGGACTTGGCGACGTTATCGGCGCTTTGCCGAAAGCGTTAAAAAATCTTGGCGAAGACGTAAAAGTCTTTATTCCCAAATACGCGCAAATTGATCACGCCCTTTTTGATTTGAGTTACGATTGGTCAATCGGTACCATGCCGGTTCGTGTTGCCGGACGTGTGCACAACGTTGACGTTTTTCTCGGTTATCTGCCGAACTCTTCCGTTGAAATTTATTTTCTCGACTGCCCCTATTATTTTAACCGCACAAAAATCTACACCAGCGATGCAGATGAAGACGAGCGTTTCATCCTTTATTCAAAGGCGGTAATTGAGGCGCTGCAGCGTTTAAAATGGAAACCGGATATTATTCATTGCAACGATTGGCAGACGGGAATTATTCCGCTCTACTTAAAAGATAATTACAACTGGGATAAATTTTTTCATCGAACCGCCACCGTGATGTCTATTCACAACGTCGGATATCAAGGAAGATTTCCGCAATCCACGGTGGATAAAGCGGAAATTCGTCCCGAACTTTTTTATCCGAACAGTCCGATTGAAGTCTGGAAAAGTTTCTGCTTTCTTAAAACCGGGTTAATGTATGCAGACGCAATTAATACCGTAAGTAAAACCTATGCGCAAGAAATAACAACTTCAACATATGGCGCGGGATTGGAAGGAGTGCTTCGGTACAGAATAAATGATTTTTTTGGAATTGTAAACGGAGTTGATTATTCAATCTGGAATCCTGAAATAGATAAATTTCTTCCCTTCCGCTATTCTGAAGAATCCTTAGAAACGAAAGCCGATAATAAAAAATATCTTCTCGGCGCATCGCGTCTTCCTTTTAAAGAAAATGTTCCGTTAGTAGGAATCATCTCCCGGTTGGTTGCGCAAAAAGGATTTGATCTTTTTGAAAAAGCAGCTTACAAACTGATGAAGCTTAATGCACAATGGGTAATTCTGGGTACGGGCGAAAATCATGTTGAAAATCTTTTCAGAAGTCTCGCCTATACGTATCCCGATAAAGTTTCTATTTCTTTAGCCTTCGATGATAAACTCTCTCATTTAATTGAAGCCGGATCCGACATCTTCTTAATGCCTTCTCAGTATGAGCCGTGCGGGCTAAATCAAATTTATTCGTTGAAATATGGAACCGTTCCCATCGTAAGAAAAACCGGCGGGCTTGCAGATACCGTTCAAGATTGGCATGAAGATAAAAATAAACATTTAGAAACCGGCACCGGATTTTCTTTTACAGATTATACGCCGGAAGCATTGTTCTCAACCGTGCAGCGCGCTGTTGATACCTATACGAATGAAAAAGAAGTCTGGCGCAAAATAATGGTGAACGGAATGGAAAAGGATTATTCGTGGAATGTTTCCGCCGAGCAGTATCTCGATCTCTACAAGAAAGCATTGTTCAACAGAAGAAATAGATAAGTTGAAAGTGGAAAGTTCAAAGTTCAAAGTAGAAAGTGAATTAAAACCATTTTTTCTTTTTGAAGTAAATGATCATAAAAACCGTTAAGGTGATCATGATTCCCCAAACAAACGGATAACCCCACCGCCATTCAAGCTCCGGCATAAATTTAAAATTCATTCCGTACAGACCCACAATAAAAGTCAACGGGATGAACAGCGTTGCGATCATCGTAAGAATTTTCATAACTTCATTCATCTTATTGCTAAGGCTCGAAAGGTACAAATCTTCAAGTCCCGAAAGCCAATCTCTGTACGTTTCAATTGTATCTATTACTTGAACGGTGTGGTCATACAGATCGCGCAGATACACTTTTGTGGTTTGATTAATAAGCGCATGTTCGCCGCGGTGAAAATTATTGATTACCTCGCGCAGCGGCCAGGTGATTTTGCGTAAGTAAATCAGTTCCCGTTTTAATTCATGAATTTTTTGTATAGATTTTTTTTGCGGCTCTTGAATTATTTCCGATTCAATTTCTTCTAACCTATCGCCGATCACTTCAAGCACAACAAAATAATTATCCACAATTGCATCAAGCAGCCGGTAGCAAAGATAATCCGATCTTTCTTTTCTGATTTTTCCTTTGTTATTTATAATGCGTTCCCGCACCAAATCAAAAGCGTCGCCCGGTTTGCTTTCCTGGAATGAAAGAAGAAAATTCTCGCCGAGAACTATACTCACCTGTTCGTCAATAATTTTATTTTGCTCCGTATTAAGGAAAAGCATTTTCGCGATAATAAAAACCGCAGTGTCATATTCATCAAGCTTGGGGCGCTGCTGCGGATTAAGAACATCCTCCAGAAGCAACGGATGCATGTGAAATATTTCGCCGATTTTTTCAACTAATGCGGTATCGTGAATGCCCTCAATGTTTATCCAGTTGATTCCGTTTTTATCAAGCGAAGCAGAAAGGTCTTCAACGTTGATTGAATCAATAACCGTGCACGATGTTTCTGAATATTTGATGAGTGAAATGGCGGGTTGAGTTAATTTTTGCTTGCCGGTAAAAACCAAACTTCCCGGAGGCAGACCTGTTTTTCGGGCTGGCTTTGGAGTAAAAATTTTATTAGGAAATTTCATTTTTTAGTTGAAAAAACTTTTGGTCCATTCAAGAGTCTTTTTTATTCCTTCTTCATACGGCGTTGCCGGAAGCGTGTTAAATGTTGTTCGGAATAATTCGCCCGATAAGATGAGACGTTCGCTTTTCAAGTACATCATCTCTTTAAATTCTTTTACAACAGGATTGAACAATCCGGCGAGCGCAACAACAAATTCAATATTTAGTGTAGAGACTTTGGAATTCTTTCCCGCCTGTCTGCTCATTTCTTTTAATAATTTTTTTGCCGTTGTTTCGGAATATCCGGGAACGTTAAACTGCATTCCATCAGCTTTGGATGAAAGTCCCGCAAGTGCCATCGCTTCGCCGCCGTCTTCAATGTAAATCAGTTCAATCGGAACATTTAATCCACCGAACCATTGCAGCTTTTTTCCTTTAAGTGCGTTTTGAAAAAACTTTTCCGAAAAACCGTTAATTACAAATGGTCCGTAAAAATCGGGCATGCGAATAATGGTGTAATGAAGCCCATGTTCTTTGTTTGCGCGCACGAGCATCTGTTCCATTTCAATTCTTATTTTTCCTTTTTTTGTTCCGGCTGCATGGGGATGCCCTTCATTTACAAGGGTTTGCTGCGCGTTGCCATAGACGTACACATTCCCCGGAAAAACCAATTTAACTTTTTTATTCACCGCTGCTGTAACCGAAACCGAAAATAACTCCCGCGCTTCAGTCTGCCAGTTTGGGTAAGGAACATTCGCACAATAGTAAAGCGTTGAACAATTTTCAAGCGCTGTTTCAACATCAGAAAGATTTGCGGCATCGCCTTTAATTAATTCAATTCCGTTTAAACCTTCGGTGTATTTTTCCGCTTTCTGAAGATTGCGAACCAGCGCCACCACCGTTTCGCCCTTTTGTATCAAGGCTTTTGCCGTGGCTCTTCCGATTCCGCCGGTAAATCCGATGATCAGATGTTTCCTTTTCATTTAGGAAGTTCTCCGTTTTCATTTAAAGCTGAATCATCGTCGGGAACAACTTTTGCAATATCTGCAATTGCATCGTTTTCTTTTAAGCGGATAACGCGAACGCCCTGGGTATTTCTTCCCATCACGCGAATATCTTTCACACTCTGCCGGATTGCCATACCTTGTGAGCTGATGATCATCAATTCTTCGTTATCGGTTACTTCCATCATCGAGATCATCTTGCCTACTTTGTCTGTAGTTTTAACGGTGATAACGCCCTTGCCGCCGCGTTTTGTAATTCTGTAATCGTTAATGTCGGAACGTTTACCGAAACCGTTTTCGGTAACAACCAAAATGCTGCCTTGCCGTTTGATGACTAACAATCCAACGACGATATCATCTTTGCCGAGATTTACTCCGCGCACTCCTGTAGCGGTTCTGCCCATATCGCGCACGTCTTTTTCATGGAAGCGGATCGCCAGACCATGCGAAGTTCCGAGTACGATATCGTTGGTGCCGTCGGTAATTTTAACGGCTATCAATCTATCGCCATCGTTAATGTTGATTGCATTTATTCCGCCGCGCCGGACGTTTCCGTAAGCGGAAAGAACTGTTTTCTTTATTGTTCCCTGGGCTGTTGCCATAATCAGGTACTGGTCGTCTTTAAATTCTTTTACGTTTACAAACGCCGTAATATCTTCATCTTTTTCTTTTTCAATTAAGTTCAAGATTGAGCGGCCGCGTGTTGCTCTGCCGCCTTCGGGCACTTCATGAACCTTCAGCCAATAACATTTTCCTTTATCGGTAAAGAATAAAATATATTGATGCGTTGAAGCGATGAACATGTGTTCGATGAAATCTTCATCTTTCGCTTCGGCGCCGTGCACGCCTTTGCCGCCGCGCCCTTGCTTGCGGTAACCGCTAACCGGGAAGCGTTTGATAAATCCTTTGTGAGAAATAGTAACCACAACGTCTTCTTCGGCGATGGTATCTTCCAAAGAGAATTCCGTATAGTCGTAAATAATTTCCGTTCGTCGTTCGTCGCCGAATTTATCCTTCAGCGCCAGCAATTCATCTTTGATAATGAGATAACGTTTCTCTTCGCTGTTTAAGATTCCTTTTAATTTTTCAATCAGCTTGATGGTTTCTTTATATTCGTCTTCAATTTTTTTGCGTTCGAGTCCGGTTAACCGCTGCAACCGCATATCGAGAATTGCTTTTGCTTGAATTTCGGAAAGCTTGAATTTCCGCATCAAATTATTTTTTGCGGTTTCAACATCGCGCGATTTTTTGATTGTCTCAATTACTTCGTCAATGTTATCAAGCGCAATAATGTAGCCCTCTAAAATGTGTGCGCGTCGTTCGGCGGCATCAAGTTCAAACTTTGTTCTGCGGATCAACACGTCCATCCGGTGCTGTAAGAAGTGGTACATCGTATCTCTTAGCGTAAGTATTTTAGGAACACCGTGTACCAGCGCCAGCATAATTACACCGAACGTAACTTGCATTGAAGTATGTTTGAAGAGATTGTTCAAAACTACAGCGGGAGTTGCATCCCGTTTTAGTTCGATGACGAGCCGCATTCCATCTCGGTCGGATTCATCCCGTACAGCCGCGATGTCTTTAATTTTTTCATCGCGCACAAGCTCCGCAATTTTTTCTTGAAGCGTAGCTTTGTTTACTTGATAAGGAAGTTCGGTAACGATGATGCTTTCTTTGCCGTTCTTTTGTGTTTCAACATTTGCTTTTGCACGAACAACAATTTTTCCTCTTCCGGTTGTGAATGCATCTTTTACTCCTTGATACCCGTAGATAATACCGCCGGTTGGAAAATCTGGCGCGGTAACGAACTTCATCAATTTTTCGTTGGTGATGTCGGGATTTTTAATCATCGCAACCAAGCCATCGATCACTTCACTTAAATTATGAGGCGGAATATTTGTTGCCATACCAACTGCAATACCACTTGAACCATTCACCAAAAGATTTGGGAGATACGAAGGCATCACGGTTGGCTCTTGCAGCGTATCATCAAAGTTAGGAGAAAAACTCACGGTGTTCTTGTCGAGATCGCGAAGCATTTCATCTGCAATTTTTGCAAGCCGCGCTTCCGTGTAACGCATCGCTGCGGGAGAATCGCCATCTACCGAACCGAAATTTCCTTGCCCATCAACTAAAGGATAGCGGAGTGAAAACTCCTGCACCATTCTCACCATCGAATCGTACACAGCGGTATCGCCGTGCGGATGGTACTTACCAAGCACTTCACCCACAATTCTCGCCGACTTTTTGTATGCCTTGTTATAGGACATTCCAAGTTCGTGCATTCCGAAAAGGACGCGGCGGTGAACGGGTTTAAGTCCGTCGCGCACGTCGGGCAGCGCACGAGAAACAATAACGGACATTGAGTAATCGATGTAGGATGATTTCATCTCTTCTTCTAAAGAGACGGGAAGTACTTTTTCAAAAAGGTTTGCCATTGTATATCTGAATTATTTATTAAAACTGTTTTTTATTTTTTCTTAAAAATTAAAGGTTCTCATTAATTTTATTATTCTCTACTATCTTTCATAAAGAGTTCTTCCTTCTTTAATGCAGCGCGCAATAACATGATTGGCGGAATCTTTCCAATAGTTTACTTCATCTTCGTCATAAAGAAGAATATCTTTTGGAATTTTGTATTTCATTAAAAGATGACGGATTTTTTGCAGTTCTTTTCTTCTGCTTCGCTCTTTGCTGAATTTTTCCTTTTCAATAATGAGTAAATCCAAATCGGAATCTGTGTTCGTCTCGCCTCTGGCGGTTGATCCAAAAAGAATAACCTTAGTGGGATTAACTCTTTTTACAATATCATCAACTATGTTATTTAATACTTCGTTTGACATAAAACGTTCAAATTTAGATGTCCAGGTTTCTTACATACTTCGCATGTTTTTCGATGAACTCACGGCGTGGTTCAACCGCGTCGCCCATGAGCGTCTCAAATATTTTGTCTGCGGTAGCGGCGCTTTCAAGCGATACTTGCAGCACCGTTCTTGTTTCGGGATTCATGGTTGTTGACCACAATTGTTCGGGATTCATTTCTCCCAAACCTTTATACCGGGAGACGACAATTTTTCGTGTAGAAATAACTTCCGTATCAACCGATTCTTCTTCAGAATCCTCAACAACTTCTTTTCCGTTGCCTTTAAAGCGTTTCAATATTTCATCTCTTTCGGCATCGTCGTACGCGTAATATTCTTCTTTTCCTTTTTTGATTTTATAAAGAGGCGGCTGCGCTATAAAAATATTTCCGTTTGTAATAAGCTCTTTCATGTGGCGGTAAAAGAAGGTGAGGAGAAGCGTTTTGATATGTGCGCCGTCAACGTCGGCATCCGTCATAAGAATAATTTTACCGTAGCGAGATTTTAGCGCGTCGAAATCAACGCCCCAGCCTGCGCCGATAGCGGAGATCATCGCTTTAATTTCGTTGTTCTCCAAAATTTTATTCATGTTGGCTTTTTCAACATTCAAAATTTTTCCGCGCAACGGAAGGATCGCCTGAAATCTTCTGTCTCTTCCTTGCTTAGCAGAGCCGCCCGCCGAATCGCCTTCAACAATGTACATTTCGCAATGTTCCGGGTCGGTGATGGAGCAGTCGGCAAGTTTGCCGGGAAGTCCGAATCCGTCAAGCGCATTTTTTCTTCGCGCAAGTTCACGCGCTTTACGTGCGGCTTCACGGGCTTCGGCAGCGCGCGCGCATTTTTCAATTATTTTTTTCCCGACGGATGGATTCTCTTCTAAATATTCGGAAAGTTTTTCACCAACAAGCGTTTCTACTGCGGATTTTGTTTCGCTGTTTCCAAGTTTGGTTTTCGTTTGTCCTTCAAATTGAGGTTCTTGAACTTTAACCGAGAGTACGCCGGTCAATCCTTCACGAAAATCATCTCCGGTAAGTTGAATTTTATCATTTTTGATTAAACCGTTTTTAGCCGCGTAGTTATTGAGCGTTCTCGTTAATGCCGTTTTAAAACCAACGAGATGCGTTCCGCCTTCGTGCGTGTTAATATTGTTCACATACGAAAAAAGATTTTCAGAATAGCCGCTGTTATATTGAAACGCGACTTCAATCGGTGTTCCGTCTTTTTCACCTTCGATGTAAACGGTTTTGTGAAACGCTTCGCGGGTCGCGTCGAGATATTTTACAAATTCAATTAGACCGCCTTTAAAATGATACGTCTCTTCTTCGCCTTCAAGTTCATCTTTAACCATGATGGTTATGGTTTTATTTAGATACGCAAGCTCGCGCATTCTTTCCGTAACAATATCAAATTTAAATTTTGTGGTTTTAAAGATTTGCTTATCGGGCAAGAAGGTAGTTGTTGTGCCGGTATCATTCTTGCGTGCAGTACCAACTTCCTTAACTTTGTAAACGGGAATGCCCCGTTCGTATTCTTGACGATAAACTTTTCCCGAACGTCTAACTTCAACCTTTAAAGTTTCCGAAAGAGCATTAACAACAGAAACGCCAACGCCGTGCAAACCGCCGGAAACTTTGTAGGTGTCTTTATCAAATTTTCCGCCGGCGTGTAAAACCGTCATTACCACTTCAAGCGCGGAACGTTTTTCTTCCGGATGCATATCAACCGGAATACCGCGTCCGTTGTCTTCAACCGTTACGGTTGCGTCTTTGTTGATGGTAACTTTGATGGTATCGCAAAATCCGGCAAGCGCCTCATCAATACTATTATCAACCACTTCGTTGATGAGATGGTGCAGCCCGCGCTGACCCACATCGCCGATGTACATTGCGGGGCGCATGCGTACCGCTTCAAGTCCCTTAAGGACGTTAATATTTTTTGCGCTGTATTCTTGAGTTTTGTCTGTTCCGTTAGCCATTTATTTTTTCCGGGGATTAATTTCAAATGTAAATATTCCGCATCTGTGTTTCAAAATGCCGTCTGTTTTTTATCCGATAAGTTTCAAAAAATTAATTCTTTTTTCACCAAAGAAGTTGTTTATGTTCTCTACTAATTTTTCTTTTTGCAGAAAGAGTTCGTGGCGCCGCGCCGGATTTTCAACTTTCAACAGAAGAATTTTTCTTTCAACTTTTTGCGGTTCCACAATTTTTTCGAAGGCAGGAAATATTTCGAAAAATTTTTCTATCACTTCATTATTTTTTACGAAAGAATTTATCTTCCGCAAACCGGGTTCGCTTTGGAGCAGTTCCGCAATGCTTTTTACGCTATGACTGCGCATACGAGACCGCACCGCTTGAAATTTCTATCACCTTGTCATTCCCGCTCCGCAGCAGTGAAGAAAGATTTGCCAGATCGGTGGCGGTAATAAATGCCTGCCCGACAGTACCGATATAATTGCTGATGCGCGACGCTCTTTTGGCGTCAAGCTCGCCGAACGCGTCATCAAGTAAAAAGATCGGCGTTCTTCCAAGAATGTCTTTCATATAAAAAAATTGCGCAAACCGTAACGCAACTTGAAACGTTTTATGCTGCCCTTGCGAGCCGAAAACTTTTAACGCTTTTCCGTTAATTGAAAAAACAAAATCATCGCGGTGCGGACCAACCAGGTTGGTTCCTCTCCGTATTTCTTCATCTTTCCGCTTTTGTAATTGAGCGAAAAATTTTTCTTCAAGTCCTTCATCACCGTTCGCAATGGTGGTTTGATATTCGATCAGCGGCAATTCTTCTTCATTTAAAATTGAAACGTACGCGTTTAGTAAATAAGTATTAAATGAAGCCGCAAATTTTTTTCTGTAAGCTATTAATACGCTTCCCGCGGCAACCAACTTTTTATTCCATGCTTCCAATTCATCTTCGCCAACCGAACGAAAATCTTCCTTCATTTTATTAAGAAGAAATGAGCGGTGCTTCAGCGTTTTGGAATAATCAAGCAGCGTTTCCATGTACAGCGGATTTGACTGCGAAAGGATCGCATCAACAAATTTTCTGCGGTCTGCCGGCGCACCTTGCGTTAATTGATGATCTTCCGGAGTAAGCAAAACGATGGGAAATTTTCCGATCACTTCCGAAGGGCGGTAAATTTGTTTCCCGTTTACGACGTATGATTTTTTACTTTCAGCGGCTGAAAAATAGATGCGAACAACATCGGAAGTATATTCTTGAAACGTTCCGGTCGCTTCATACTCGGCGGCGGAAAACTGCAACAGTTCTTGCTCTGAAGAGGCTTTAAAATTTTTGGTTGTGCACAATGAATAAATAGCTTCTAAAATTGTCGTTTTCCCTTTCCCGTTTTCTCCAACGATAAAATTAATTCCGTCTGAAAAAGTTAGAAAAGAGTCGCCGTGAATTCTATAATTTTTTAATCGGAGAGATTTCAAAACCATATTAACTATTTAACCGAACCGGCATCAACAGCATTAATAATTCTTCTTGCTCAATTTTTTCAACCGGTTCAATAACACAGGCTTTGGTAGGCGAATGGAGTCTGAATTGAATATCGCCGTCATCAAGATGATTGAGAATATCGTTTGCGTAGGCGGTGTTAAAGCCAATATCCATCGGCTCGCCGGTATAACTGCATGCAATGGTTTCTTTTGCGCTCGAACCTTTGTCAATGTCTTCCGAAGATACTTCAAGCAGTGATTCCGAGATTGAAAATTTTACTTGCTGATAATTTGAAGTTGAGAAGAGAAGCATTCGTTTAATGGCGGCGTGCAATTCGTTTCTGCTGATCTTTAAAATATTTTCGTTTTCAATCGGAATAACGCTGGTGTAATCGGGATATTTTTGTGCGATAAGCCGCGAACTGAATTCGACATCATCCATCACAAATGAAACATGCGTTTCGCTCAAATATAGTGTAAGCTCATTTTCGTTTACAAGCTTTCCAAGCACTCCAACTGCTCGTTCCGGAAGGATGTAATTTTCGTGATTTGGAAACGTAACTTTTTGATCGATAAATTTTACCAACCGGTGCCCGTCGGTTGTTACAAAGGTTAAACCGGTTTCGGTACATTCAAGCAAGGCGCCCATCATTGCGGGACGCATAGCTTCCTTACTAATTGCGAAGGATGTTTTGTCGATAGCTTTTTTTAATGTTTTTCCGCTAAGGGTAATTGATTTTTCTTTTTGAATGTCTGGAAGTTTTGGAAATTCTTCCGAGACGGCAAACCCGATAGCATACTGCCCGTTTTCAGTTGTGAGTTTCATTTTTTGATTTGATTCAATCGTAAAATTGATCATCGTATCGCCGAGAGATTTAACAACATCAAACAGCAATTTTGCAGGAACCACCATCGAAAGGTTTTCGGTTGCATCCACGTTTAGCGAAGCCTTGAGAGCGATCTCTAAATCCGTTGCCGAAACGGTTAAAACGCCTTCTTCAATATCGAAGAGAAAGTTCTCTAAAATTGACATTGTGGTGCGTGCGGGAATTGCGGGAAAAACTTTTGCTAACAGTTTTTCTAATTGTTTGCTGTTGATTTTAAAATTCATAATCTTCTCCATTTATACATCGAAATTTAACAAAAAGTGAGGGGATTCTCAATCGAAAATCAAACTTATTCTAATCTTTTTTGACCAAGAAGAAAGCTTTTTTTACAAGCCGCCTGTGGGTGTAGTTACTTTATCGTTAGAAGAAATTGATGCGCTTACAACATACGTTAATTGCTCTCCGGACCCTTGAATAGCGCTGGAATAAAGGACGGTAATTTTCGTATCCGCGCTTAGCGTAACCGAGCCGTTTACCGCTCCGTCTGTGGCGACGGACGTTACTCCTGCCGGTCTATCATACGAAGTTGAATAGGTGTACGTTCCCTTGGTAATATTCCGGACGGTTTTGGAACTGTTGGGTACAACGGTAATCGTTTCGCCCATAAAATTGACATACATATTCCCGATGGCAATACTCTTAAACGTAACGCTGTTGGTTACCGTTGTTTTGCATCCGCCGATAAAAAGGAATAGACCAATGATCACTACTAAGATTCTACGCATGTCCATTTTTTAGCCTTTAGAAAATTTTCTTTCAAAACTTAGGGTATTTATTGTTAAATTTCAATAAAGATTTTGTGTTTGAACAATAATTATTTCCATCTAAAAGAGTTAAACGATGAGCGCTGCCAAACTGCCCGGTTTTCTTTTCTGTTATTTTATCTTTTCATTTTTTCTTGCAGCCCAACAGAGAGGCGCGATTAAAGTAACATTTAAAGATATTGAAATTAATGTTGATAGCGCTAAATCCGGCAAAACTTTTTTTGAGTATTGGAAATACAATGCGGGTGATTCGTTATCATGGTCTTCTCCTTATTATTCTGATGAAAATTGGGATTCACTTCGTTCCGATTTCAAGATTGACAGCATTCCTGCAAAAACCTGGACAGGGATTGGCTGGTTCCGGTTAAAAATTGTTGTTGATGCCTCTCTAAAAAATCGAACCGTTGCGTTTTCAATGCTTCATAGCGGAGCTTCGGAGATTTATGTTAACGGAAAACTCATAAAAAAATTCGGAACAGTTTTTACGAACGGCAGTAAAGAAGTTACGTACAATCCGCACAGAATGCCTTTTGGAGTTTATTTTGGCGATGCAGATACGATTCTTCTTGCAGTACGATATTCAAATTATGATTATCTCAACTACTTGAGAACCTATAAAATTTACACCGACTCGCCGGGCTTTACATTAAGAATTTCGGAATTTGATAAGTCGGTTGAAACGTACAACAAGTATGATGTTATCAATGCGATCATCCAGGTTTCGCTTTCAGGCATCATCTTGGCGCTGGGACTCATCCACCTGCTCATTTATTTTTTTCATAAAAAAGATAAAGCAAATCTTCATTACAGTCTCTTTGCCTTTTCAATTACGTTCGTGCTGGCAGAAGGGATCGTGTTCAGATATATCACCGATAATTTTTCCTACATTATTTTTTCACTACTAAACACAGTCAGCATCGTTGTCACTTTTCTTTTTTTACTTCGATTTTTATATATC
>Ga0172368_10006039_pt1 | contig 13239 bp, 14 predicted proteins | sample Lak11m_FD_114540 | JGI IMG/M metagenome (GOLD analysis project Ga0172368, IMG submission 114540) | Freshwater microbial communities from Kabuno Bay, South-Kivu, Congo - kab_022012_11m | ecosystem: Environmental > Aquatic > Freshwater > Lake | place: Democratic Republic of the Congo: South-Kivu...
CATCATTTTCACCGACAACCCCCGTGTGACCTTGTTCATGCGCTTTGGAGATTGCGTCCCGATACTATTTCATGACCCTCATAAAAAAGTCATCGGCATTGCGCACGCCGGTTGGATGGGAACTGTGCGCGGCGTGGTCAAGGCTGCCGTGGACGGGATGCGATTGCGTTATGGATGCAAGCCTGAAAACATTGTCGCGGGAATTGGACCGTCCATTGGAGTCGATCATTATGAAGTCGGCGAAGAAGTCATTTCACAGTTTCAGGAAAAATTCAGGCAGGATGCAGATCAAATGCTTCAGGTGAGAAATGGAAGTACTTATCTCGATCTTTGGACTGCGAATGCCGTTCAATTAAAAAATGCGGGCGTGGAGCAAGTTGAGAATTCCGGCGTTTGTACAGCCTGTCATCTCGATGATTGGTTTTCTCATCGGGCAGAAAAAGGCAGGACGGGTAGATTCGGCGCATTGATGGCGCTCCAACCCTAGGTCGGGGAAGATGCGGGGTAAAATCAGATTATGAATGAGTTGGTTGAGTCCATCCGTGAAAGATATTTGCAAACACTGAAAAGAATCGCAATTGCGGCCCGCAGTGTGAACCGCCAGCCAGAGGCGGTCAAATTAGTCGTGGTGACGAAATCCCAATCCATTGAAGTGACGCGCGCGGCCGTTGAGGCAGGCGCGCATTTTTTGGGGGAGAACTACCCCGAAGAAGGTGTCACGAAACTTCAATCTATGGGCGGAGTTTCTGCGGTAGAATGGCACATGATCGGTCATGTGCAGAGCCGCAAGGCGCAACTCGTGGCCGAGAACTTTAACTTTTTACATTCGCTGGATAGCCTGAAACTTGCAAAGAAGCTGGACCGCTTTTGCGGTGAGGCAGGGCGCTTGCTGCCGGTCTTGTTGGAATTCAACGTCGGCGGCGAGGAAAGTAAATCCGGCTGGAATGCATGGGATGAAACTATGTGGAGTTCATTGCTGGATGATCTTTCCGCGGTCATTGCCTTGCCGAATTTGCAGGTGCGCGGACTTATGACCATGCCCCCGCTGGGAACAAGCGCTGAATTTTCGCGGACTTACTTTCAGAAGTTAAAGCGGCTTCAGGAATTTCTGGTTTTGCAATTTCCACAGGCGAATTTTGGTGAGTTATCCATGGGAACGAGTTCGGATTTTGAAGTAGCTGTGCAGGAAGGAGCTACTTTGGTGCGGGTGGGCACTGCGATTGTCGGTGCGCGTCAATATAAAACGGAGGTGAAATGAATTTTGGAATTTTGATTACGATTGTTAGCGTGGTTTCGCAAGCCTTTATCTGGATTGTGATCATTTCATCTTTGCTCTCCTTCTTTCTTCCGCCATACCACCCTGTACGTGAAGCGTTGGATCGCATCGTAGCCCCTTTCCTAATACCGATCCGCCGCATTGTGCCATTGGCCGGGACTCTTGATTTCAGCCCGTTGATCTTGATCATTGCTGTGCAGTTTTTGACAGGTATTTTAATTAACATCTTAAGAACTCTTTAGGCGGAGGTAACATGACAAGGAATTTTGATCTTCACAATGGCCGGCACGGATCTGCATTGGCGCTGCGCGTTACCCCGCGCGCGAGCCGCAATCAAATTGTTGGCGTGTTGAATGACGGCACGGTCAAGGTACATATTGCCTCGGAGGCATCTGATGATGGATTGAATTCAGAGTTGATAGCTTTTCTTGCAGACGTGCTCGGTACGCCCAAGTCTCGTCTTGAGATCGTGGCTGGCATCACTGGCCGGGATAAGATAGTTTCTGTGTTGGATATGGATGTGGATACGGTCAACCAGCGCGTGATCGCACATCTGGATTAATTGAGTTTCATTGTTGAATCAAAAAAGGATGAAAATAATTTCATCCTTTTTTGATTCAACATGCAGGGGCGAGGTCATCTCGCCCCTGCATTAACATTTATTATTCTGCCACACCATACAAACGACGATAAATCACATAAATTTCATAGATATTGCGGATGTAATTCCGCGTTTCTTCAAAGCGGACACTTTCGAGGAATAAGTCCGGGTCATTGCCTGACAGGCTTTGCCATTGTTGGGCATTTCCGGGTCCGCCATTATATGCGGCTAATGCGGCATATAGGCTGCCGCCTAACAAGTCCTGGTTCACTGCCAGATAATGAGTCCCAAATGCAATGCTTACATCCGGTCGGTACAGGTCTTTATCTGTATAGTTATACGGCCAGCCAAGTTGAAATGAGATCTGTTCGCCAGTTGCAGGGACCACCTGCATTAATCCGCGTGCGCCTGCGTTCGAGTTGATGAATCCTTCAAAGAGGCTCTCCTGCCGGATCACACTGAAAACAAATAGCGGGTCCAGATTATTGGACTGGGCATCTGGAAGGACGAGATCGGCATAATACATTCCATAGCGCAGGTGGCCGAAATATGGAGGCGCCATCATTGATTCTGTCTGGCTGGTCATTCCTGCCAGGGTCAGCGTTTGGCGTGCCGCAAAAATGGCCGTGCGGTATAACCCCAGGTCGAGCAGATAATTCGCAAGGCGGTAACTGCCGATGGCGTCACCGCTTACTTCCAATTCTGACCTCATGCTTTCAAATTCAAGCCGCGCTTTTTCATAAAGCCCAAGATTCCATAATTCATTTCCGCGAATGACACGCTCATCACCCGCTAGTGAACCGAGTCCGTTCAGATTGGTCTCTGCCGGCAGGTTGAATGTCAACTTCATCCAGGCATCCGCATCCTCGCGCTCGGATATAAGGTTGGGTATTGTGTTCAAGGAAACTGGCGGCGCAAAAGGAGCGCGGTCAACGATCAAATCGCGGGCGCGTTCGCTGTAATAGCCGCCCGGGTCTATGGACTGTCCCTGCCGCCACGCATTCAAGGCTTCTTCATTGTTCCCAAGTTTTTGCTGTGCCTTGCCCATCCATAAAGTCGCGCGCGCCTTGTCTTCTGCTGAGATTGCAAGAGTGAAGCTTCGACTAAAGGAATCCAGAGCGGTGACCGTATCGCCATTACGGTAATTGATGATCCCCATGAAGAGTACCGCGGTTGAAGCCTGCGCTGACCCGGGATATTCATTTGCAACCCGCGCCCAAATTTGCAAAGCTTCGGTGTACTGGGCGTTCCGTTCATAAATGCGCGCGGCGCTCATTAAATAATCTTCCACCAAAGTGCTGTTCGGAGCCGCGAAGGAAAAGTCTATTAAAGTCTTTGCGGCATCAGTATCCAGCCCGAGGTTGTATTGCTGAATGTCGGCTTTCTCGCCCCAGGCATCTCCCCAATTTGGATGCGTTGGATAGTTCGTGATGAATTCCGACAGGTCGTTTATGGCTTTGTCGTAAAAACTTAATCCTCGATTCGAAAGAGCGCGATAATATAAGGCTGTGCCGTCATTGGACGGGTTCGCCTCGATATACATATTAAGCCGCTCAATGGCGACATCATATTGACCGGCGAAATAATCCACGATGCCGCGGTCAAGGTCACTGACTTCAGCGTTGGCGTCCAGGAGTGCGACAAGGCTGAGATATGCATAATTGGAAAGAGGATAATTTTCAACCGCCGCATGAAATTTTGCAAGCGCTTCTTCGTTCTGACCGAGAGCCTGGTGCGCCAACCCCGACTCATACGCCACCTGGGCCCTCACGTAATCACTCGGCGTTCGCGGGACAATGCCGTCATATAATGCGATGGCTGATGCGTAATCCCCAAGTTTGACTTGTGTTGAGGCAACCTTGAGATCGAGGTTGATGTCATCGCCAAGGGACGGGGCTTGAATGGCGGACTGATATACAGACAATGCCTCTGTGTAATTACCGGCATCGAAGAGCGCGTCACCGCGTAATTCCTGAGCGTATGCATCTAAAATCCCTGGACGTGCCGTAAGGTAGTTTTGCCAGGCGTCAGCGGCTGCCTGGTAATTATTCAGGCGGTAATTTGACAGTCCTTGCAGGAAGTAGGCGTATCCAATGTATGCAGATTGGGGGTAGCCCGAGATCAGGGATTGCAAGGTGTTGATCGTATCTGCGTATTTTTCCTGCGCGAAGTATATCCGCGCTTCTCCCCATTTTGCGGCAGACTGTATGAGCGGATCAGGCGAATCGTGGAAGGCGGTTTGATATTGAAGGAGGGCTTCTTCGTACTGACCGTTAAAAAAGGCATGGTCCCCGCTGGTTACGTGCGCAATAGGGAGAGGGGTTGGAGTGATGGTCGGAGCGCTGACGCGAGTCGGTTCGGGAGTAGGGGACAGGCTTGGGGTCGCAGTCTGGCTTGGGGCTAGGGCGGGGATGCCCGGGAGGGAGCATCCCAATATCGCAGTGACAAGCACAAGTCCAAGAAAGATGCGTTGTCCAGGCGCGGAGCGTGTCGAAGAGCGGATGGATTTCATCCTGATTTTATACTGGCAAAAGAATAACTCGTCAAGCGAGGTTATAATCGCGCCAGCAAACTATCAAATTAAATTAAAGAGGAAAAGTGAACAACCAGCAGAAGATCATCCATTTTTGTTTGTCCGCTTTTGTGTTATTGCCCTTGGCGGCCTGCGCCGCGCGGCCGGGGAATTCCGCGGCGCATGTGACATCTACCGGGTTTGTTTGCCCTGAACCCAATCCGCCGGTGGAGTTTGAAAGTAAAGAGATCAACATCTTTACATGGACTGAATACGTGCCCGCCGACATTATTGAATGTTTTGGGCTGGTATATGGCGTGAAAGTGAATGTGGATTATTTTTCTTCAAATGAAGAATTGCATACGAAGATGTCCTTCGGCGAAAGCGTCAATCCGTATGATGTGATCCACCCAAGCGATTACATGATAGATGTATTGGTCCGCGAAGGGATTTTGCAAAAGATGGATCAAACCAGATTGCCGAATATAAAAAATCTGGATACGGGGCTTGTGGCAACCGCCTACGGTAACTCGGTTGATTACCTTGTTCCGTACCAAATGGGCACACAGGCCATTGTTTACAATACCGCTGCAGTGGGGAATCCGCCGACATCATGGGCAGACCTTTGGAGTCCTGAATATAAAAAGCGCATTGTGGCCGTGGATGACAGCAGGGTGATCATTGGCATGACTCTGCTGTCGCTTGGTTATGATGTAAATTCAACCGACGAGACTCAACTCTCGCAGGCAAAACAAAAGCTGATCGAGTTGATGCCGAATATCCGTGTCTTCGATAGCGACAGTCCGAAGAATCCGCTACTGACAGGGGAGGTTGACCTCGGCGTTGTCTGGAACGGTGAAGCGTTCCTGGCAAAACAGGAAAACCCGGATTTTGAATACGTGTTTCCCAAAGAAGGTTCGATCATCTTTTATGACGGCATGGGCATTCCCGTGAACGCGCCGCACCCTGATGCAAGTTATGCCTGGTTCAATTATCTTCTGCAGGGTGATGTGTTCTGGCTGACCCTGGTGGATTATCCATACACAAACCCGAATGCGGCCGCGCTCGAATTTGCCAAAGCGAATCACGCCGATGTTTATAATGCTTACGCATCTTCCCCGATCACAAACACGCCTGCGGATATTTTTGCGAAGGGTCATAACATAAAAGACCTTGGCGATGCGCTGGTCCTATATGACCAGATCTGGACAGAGATAAAGAGATAAGACAAAACATTTATGCTAAATTTTTCTTCTTCTGCAGCTGAAAACGAACTTAGACAGGCGATCATTGAATGCGGGCGGATCGCTTATGTGCGTCATTTGATGACTTCGAACGATGGAAATATTTCCGTCCGAATGAGCGATGACCGCGTCCTCATTACACCTTCCGGCATCTCAAAGGGTCGCCTCGCGCTTGATGATATGCTCCTTGTGGACCTCGATGGAAAGGTCCTTTCTTCGAGAGCGGATCGTAAGCCGTCTTCTGAAACGCCCATGCACCTTGAAGTGTATAAGCAGAGAAAGGATGTGCGCGCGGTTGTCCACGCGCACCCGATCTTTGCCACAACGCTCACTGTCGCCGATCTGGAATTCCCCATTGACGTGCTTCCCGAAGTTTTGCTGACGATGGGGAACGTCCCCATCACAAAATATGCCACTCCGTCCTCGCATGAAGACGCCGAAGTAATTCGTCCGTTCGTGAAGGATCATAATGCCATGCTCCTTCGTCAGCATGGCAGCCTCACGTTCGGAAAGAATTTGGATGAAGCATTGATCCACCTGGAGCGCATCGAACATGTTTCGGAAATTTTCTGGCGCGCGAAAATGCTCGGCACTGTCAAACGCGTCCCACCTGAAGCGCAGGAACGATTGATTGAACTGCGCGAGAAATATTTCAAGTCATATTAATTTCAGACCCTAAAGGTTGCTAAAACCTTTAGGGTCTCACACTTACAAAGGCTAAATCATGAGAACTGTGTTTTGGGAAAACAACCAATTGAAAATGATAGACCAGCGCATCCTGCCTTCGCGCTTTGAAGTTGTGTCCTATGATTCATACAAAGATGTCGCCCGTGCCATTACGGACATGGTGGTGCGCGGTGCGCCTGCCATTGGGGCCGCCGCTGCGTTTGGGCTTGCGCTTGCGGGATATGAATCCGCTTCAACCTCGACCGAGGGGCTGCTTGCCGATCTAAGGGCAGCTTCCGCCGTTTTGAAGGCGTCGCGTCCCACCGCGGTGAATCTTGCCTGGGCGGTGGACAGATTAATGTCTGTTGCAGAAAAAATGAAAGAAGAAAGTAGCGTTGATGAATTGCGGCATTTGGTTTTAGATGAAGCCCAAAAACTTGCTGATGAAGATGTCGAGATCAACAAACGCATGGCGGAGCACGGCGCGGCATTGATCAACGACGGTGACACCATCATTCATCACTGCAATACCGGCTCGCTCGCCACTGTGGATTGGGGCACTGCGTTGGGTGTGATCCGCACAGCTCATGAGCAGGGAAAAAGAATCCATGTCCTTGTAGATGAAACCCGTCCGCGATTGCAGGGAGCGCGCCTCACGGCCTGGGAATTGGAGCAATACGGAATTCCCTATGAAATTATCAGCGATAATATGTCAGGTTATTTCCTGAAAGCTGGCAAGGCGCAAAAAGTCTTCTTTGGGGCCGACCGCGTCGCTGCAAATGGGGATGTGGCAAATAAGATCGGCTCCTATATGCTGGCGCTCGCCGCACATGACAATCATGTCCCTGTCTATTCGGTCGTGCCGACATCTACAGTTGACCTGTCCCTCGCGCACGGAGGTTTGATTCCCATTGAAGAGCGCAACACTGATGAAGTGCTCGGCATTCAATTCCACGGCGAACCTGTCGCGCCGAAAAACGCCAAAGCGCGCAACCCCGCTTTCGACGTCACCCCGAACCGTTTGTTGAGCGGAATCGTCACCGAGAATGGAGTCGTCTATCCGCCGTTTGAAGTGAATCTGAAGATGGTTATGAGATAAGACTTTTTATTATGCCCAAATCAGACCAGGGAATTACGAAAGACAGATATATGCTCATTCCTCGCACGGCGATATTCCTTCGCCGGGGAGATGAGTATTTGTTGATTAAAGGCGCGCCGACCAAAAGATTATGGGCCGGCAAATATAACGGCATTGGCGGTCACGTGGAGCGCGGGGAGAATATCCTTTTTTCAGCACAGCGCGAGTTGCTCGAAGAGACGGGATTACTAGCAGACTTGTGGTTATGCGGCACGGTCATTGTGGATGCCAGGCAGACGGGTATCTGTCTGTTCATATTTTGCGGGGAGAATCCCCAAGGCGAGATCAAGGCCGGTGAGGAAGGATCAGTTGAGTGGTTAAAGAAAGAAGCGATACTTCATCTTCCAGTAGTGGAGGACCTGCCCATTCTATTGGATCGAATCCATGCCATGAAGCGCGGCGATCCGCCATTTTCGGCGCACTCTTATTATGATGAGAACGATCAGTTGAAGGTTGTGTTTGCGGAATAAAAAAAACGGAAGAGCTGTTTTGTCGCTGGAAAGGTTTGCTCAGGCTGATAATATTGTGTCAGATGGGAGATAAGGAGCGCAGTTAAAGTATGAAAAGAAGTGCGCAGTTTACTCTCATAATAATTGTTTGGTTAGCAAGTTGTTCTGCACCGCGGACTAAGTAAAACGTCAAAAGTTTTTAGACAAAAGGAAGCGCAAATCAGAAGTGGCTAGATTTTGTTTGGTCAAAATTAGTTTCGCAGAATTCACGACAGCCTCGATATTGTCTTGAAGTTTGTTCGCGCAAGCCAGGTCCTTCAAGTGCCGCCAGAAACGTTCGATTGGATTGAGGTCTGAACAATATGGCGGTAGCCAAACGATCATGACACGATGTTCAAATAAACTCAATGCAGCCAATGCGGAAGCGCTCTTATGATAAGAAGCATTGTCCATCACAAGAACAATTCTTCCAGTGGGGTAGTTCTTTACCAATAATTCTTCAAGAAAGTCGATAAAAGTTGCGCTGTTTTTTGTCTTTGCAATTGTCCAGGTAATCGTATCTTTCAACCAGTTGTAACCACCAAAGACGTGTTGCTTCTGTTTTTCACCAGGTCGAGTTGCTGGAATACGCTTCTGTTGTCCAATTTTCATCCAGCACGCTCGTAATGGCGGATCGAGTGTCAGGGTTGTTTCATCCATAAAGATGAGTTGGAAATCGTCTCCGATGACCTTTTTTTCAACTCCTCCAGTATCTCAGCAGCTTTGGATTTTGCTTCCTTGTCTTGCAAGTGACCCAAATCATGCTTCGGACGTCGATAGCGATAGCCTTTGCGTTTGATCAGGGCGCGCAATCGGCTTTCACTCAGGATGATGCCCGTTATTTTCTCCAAGTGGGCGCTCAACCGTTCCACTGTCCAAATCCTGAAGTCATATCCAACTTCGGATGGTTCTTTATCAATTACTTCCACTAAAGCCAAACTGTACGTATCATCTGCTTTAGGCGGTCGCCCGCTTTTCGGTTGATTGGCAAGGGCTTCTATTCCGCCACTTTGCCAGCGATGATACCAGCCATAAATCGTCGGCTTGCTGACTGCCTGCATCTTGGCTACTTCTTCCGGTTTGTGTCCCAAATGAAGCAGTCGGACTGCTATGCTTCTTTGAACTACTTCTGGTCGCTTATCATGCTTTATCGCAGTTTCTACCAGTTTTAGTTCTTCTTTCGTAAGTTGATATTCCTAGGCTTTTGGCATTCGCCCAGTTTACCATGTCTTGTTAAATTACTTTCAACGTTTTACTTAAAAGGAGTAGAAAGGTTTACTCCGATGAACAATAACGAACTGCTGAACAAACTGCTTGGCATATCAAAACTCCTTGTGATGAAGTCGAATTTCATTGGCGAAGAGAAACTCCATTTGGAAGTTGCATCCACGTTGCCAGTTGCCCAGACTGTGGGCAGGTCAGCAATCAGGTACACGATGAGAGCGAAGCTCAGATGATCCGTGATCTCTCGATTGCGGAAAGACAATGTTACCTGGTCTATCGGGCACGGCGGTTCAAATGCGAGCAATGCAAAAAGACATTTGTCGAGCGAGTCGAATGGAAACGTCCAAATGTGAGTTACACCGAGCGGTATGAGCGTTATATCTATCAACGGGTTCGCCGCGAAAACGTCAGCCAGGTGGCACAGGATGAAGGATTGAGCGAAGAAACCGTGCAAGCCATCTTCGAAGTTTGGGCAAAAAACGACGGAGGCACGCGGGTATCCGCAAGTAAGAGCGATCTGTTTCGATGAGATTTCGCTCCATCGTGGACACGGCAAGTTTGTGCTGGTTATCTCGGCACCCGAATTAGGGCTGGTTTTGGATGTTTTGCCAGATCGCAACAAGGAAACCTTGCTGAAATGGCTGGAAGAACGCGGAAGTGAGTGGTGCGCGACTGTCCAGTACGCTTGTTCCGATATGTGGGACGCCTACCAGCAAGCGGCTGAACAGAAATTGCCCAATGCGCGTCGTGTGGTAGACCGTTTTCATATCATGAAGAACTTGAATGATGCTTTGACCAAAGCTAGGCGCATCATCCAAAAGGACGCCGATGAAAAGACCAAAGAACTGCTCAAAGGTTGCCGTTGGTTACTGGTCAAGAACCGCGAGAACTTGACCGAAGAACAAGAAAAGCAATTGGCTGACATGTTGGAGGCTTCACTCGAATTGAAACAGTGTTATGAATTGAAAGAAGCCTTTCGCGATCTGTTCAACCAGAATCTCACGCCCAAAGTCGCTGAAAAACGCTTGCGCCGTTGGGTGACCAAAGTGGAAGCCCTGTCCTTCAAAGCCTTGAAAGCATTCGTGAATACGTTACGAAATTGGTGGCAGCAGATCTTGAATTATTTTGACGGTCGTTTCAACAATGGCTTCGCCGAAGGAGTAAATTTGAAAATCAAAATGCTTAACCGGCGCGGTTATGGTTACCGCAATTTCAATTCCTTTCGTCTACACGTTTTGGTCGCTTTTGACCCAATTTCCCGTTAATTACGGAAGAGCCTAAAAAATGTAGGGTCACGTTAGAAACGTAACCCTACGGCATTTCATAAACTAATCCGACAGGTCGCTTACATCCTCGGCGGCGGCTTCCTGCTTGACATAATTCTCAAGTTTGGGAGCGATCTTGGCCGAGGTTATGTATTGATTGACGTAATTCTTTGTATCCTTTACGCCCAGCAAATTGAAGAGCTTGGCAAATTGGGCTTCCCATGCGGCGTCCAGCCTAGCCAGGGCTTCCTTCGGGAGTGCATAGGATTTTGCCTTGAACGGTCCGATGGCATTCTTGCGGGTCTTGTAATAGAACTGCTCATCCGTCATGCCGGGTTTGCGATCACCAGCCGAGTTGACATCCAGCCAGGCGTACATTTCCGCTTTCAGTTCGGCGGGGATATTATCAAAGAACATGGTCGCAAAGTTGGTGGCAAGGTGCACTTCAATGGCTTCGTTAGTAACAAATTGATGGAAATTTTCCTCGGCCACAGTAGATGCCCCATGCTGGACGGTTCCGCCCATGCCGTACTCCTTGCGGGAAACACGGCTTAAATCTCGCAGAACATCGAAAGCAATGGTCACTTTGGCAATGGAACCGTCTGCAAGAACTGTACCGCCGTGCGAAGTTCCGGTCAACACGCTGATCTTGCTGAGACCGGACTTGCCGGGGGCAAGTGTCTTCAATTCGGCGTTATAGCCATCCATGTAGGCGCGGAGTTCCGGCTCTGTCGAATTATTCGTACCGACCTCGCCGATCTCTCCGCCAATGGAAATGGTCACACCCTTTGGTTCGTTTGCGCGAATAAAGGCTGAAAGCTCCGCTGAAAGATGACAATTCAATGCCTGTTGCGCAGGGGCAGTCGGCAGTGAAATATCCACAAGCGTGGAAGTATCCACGTCAATGTTGAAAAAGCCGGCATCCATCGCCTCTATGGACAGGTCGCGCACGGCCTTCAATTCACCTTTAGGATCGGTCCCATATTTCTTTGCCGACACCTGGAAGTGGTCGCCTTGAATGAATACAGGGCCGGTGTATCCTTCGGCAATGGCGGCGGCGAAAACGTTGGTCGCATATTCAGATGGACGCTGGGCGGTGTAGCTCATCTCGGAACGTGCGAGTTCAAAAATAAAAGCTCCGCCGTTGACCTTGTTCGCGGCGCGGAACATGGCACGCGCGGCGTGATAAGAAAGCGCGCGCAAATTGAAAGCCGGCGTGCAAAAAGTCATGGGGACATCGCCGCGTCCACGCGCCATATAAAGCTCATGAATGGATGCAGGGTAGACACCCAATTCCAAAGCGGCAGAGCGGACCAGGAAACGGGACCAGCCCGCAGTTGAGTCTGAAGCGAGGGCAGATCGCTCCACCAGCTTGCCAACATTTTTTCTAAATTTGGCCGCGTCAATTACTTTGACCGTTGATCCGTCCACAGATAAACTATTTTCAACCAGGTCAAGCAATTCTTGTATTTGATTTGACATCGTTTGTATACTCCTGAGGAAATAATGATAACTTGATTATAACTGGAATTAAACGATATAATCAGCATAGTCGTGAGACGAATTGATAGTACTCTCGTATATTATGGCAGGAGGCTCACATGAGTGATTTTTTTGAAAAAGTAAAAGACCAGGCAGACCCGTTCAAGAAACTGTTGTCGTTCATTCCCGGTTTCAGCGGCTACATTGAAAGACAAAACCGCCGCGACGCAGACAAGATTCTGCGTGACACTGTTGCGCGCCGCTTCGAAGAACTTTGGGGACGCGCTTCCAACCTGCAAGTTGAACTTGTCAACAGCGGCATGATCAAATATGTGGACGACATGGAAAAGTCCGCGTTAGCCCTGCGTACCTTCATTGATAAGATATCCAAAGCTGCACGTGGATACTCCGGCTTGTTCGATGCAACCAAGATCAACGAGAAGGAACTCGAAGCGATCTATCAATTCGATGTCGCATTCTTCACCCTCGCTGACCAGGTCAAAGGCGCACTTGATAATGTAGAAGCCAGCCTTGCCGACGAGGCCGCCCTGCCAGCCGCCATCCGCAACCTGACTTCCCTCGCCCGCCTGGCCGTGGAAACCTTCGAGCGCCGCTCCGAGGTTGTTACCGGAAGCGAACAATAAGACAACATACATGTCGTTGCGAGGAGTGGAGCGACGAAGCAACCTCAAAGAACGAAGAGATTGCTTCGTCGGGAAAAGCACCCTCCTCGCAACGACATAGTTGAATCCCATGTGGCACGAATACACCAATGCAACTTCGGTTGATGATGTTATTAAAATCCTGGGGGAGAAAAAAGAACGCGCCCGCATTGTAGCCGGCGGCACCGACCTTATCCTTGAGTTAGAACGCGGCGTACGCAAAGGGGTGGATTCTCTCATTGACGTAACGCGTATTCCAAAGCTGGATCAAATCACAATTGACGAAGATGATATCATCCACATTGGAGCGCTCGTCACTCACAATGACTGCGCGGCATCCAAACTGATCCGAACCCGCGCATATCCTTTGGCACGCGCCGCGTGGGAAGTGGGCGCACCGCAAATCCGCAACCGCGGCACGGTGGCCGGCAATCTCATCACCGCCTCGCCCGCCAACGACACCATCACACCGCTGATGGCGCTCGGCGCAAGCGTCACTTTGGTTTCCATCCGCGGCAAAAGGATTGTTCCCTTAAGTGAATTCTATACGGGCGTCCGCAGGAACGTGATGCAAGCCGATGAAATGCTGGTCGAGATTTCATTCCCAGCATTGACAGAAACTCAACGCGGGACATTCATCAAATTGGCATTGAGACGCGCTCAAGCGATTTCTCTTGTGAA
>Ga0172368_10006040_pt1 | contig 13239 bp, 12 predicted proteins | sample Lak11m_FD_114540 | JGI IMG/M metagenome (GOLD analysis project Ga0172368, IMG submission 114540) | Freshwater microbial communities from Kabuno Bay, South-Kivu, Congo - kab_022012_11m | ecosystem: Environmental > Aquatic > Freshwater > Lake | place: Democratic Republic of the Congo: South-Kivu...
CTGGGCTTCGCCCGCCGCCTGCTGGTCGCCCTCGTCTGCGCCATGGAGCGGCTCCGTGACAGCGAGTCGCCGCGCTGCGTGGCCGAGGAGATGGCCTTCCAGGGCATCATCGACTTCACCCGCGATCGCGTGGCCGCCGGTGGCGACCGCGACGACGAGACCGCGGAGGAGACGGTAGAGGGTATCGAGGCGTACGGCGACTGCCTGCTCGAGGACGCCGACTTCGCGCTGCTGTGGGAGCCGCGCCTCGACGGCGCCGAGGACGAGCGCGCGCTCGGCATGGTCAACCTGGCGTTCGATGGATGGCTCAAGCCCTTCCGGAAGGACCGGCCGGTTCACCCCTACCTCGAACAAGAGGCCTGACTCCCTTCGCGGCTCACCTGCTCCATGGCCCGCCGGCAGGCCAGCTGCGGTGGGGCGTGCCGTCCTCTCGGATGGTCCGCACGGGCGGCAGCAGAAACATCTGCAGCTGCGCGGTGACATCGGCCAGGGAGAGGGGCTCCGCCGTCAGTCGGCTCTTTCGCAGAAAGGCGGCCCACTGCACCTGCTTGATGGCGTTGCCGTGGAAGTCGGCCGTCCAGGCCGGAGGCAGGGCTTCGGGGAGCGGCGTGCCGCGGCGCTTGAAGGTCGCGGCGATGGCCCGGCAGAGCGGTGCTTCCTCGAAGGTAAAGGTGCCTGCCAGCAGCCAGAGGTCGTAGAAGTCCTTCATGCGGCTGTTGTCCAGGTCGAGGGAGACCATGGCCTCGAACTTCTCGGACACCACGCTCTCCAGCGGATAGACGCGCAGCCGAGGGACTGGGAAGTCGAGCAGGCTGGGGAAATCGCGGGTTCTTGCGGGTGGGGTCACCGCATCCCCGAAGCCGATGTCCACCTGCAGCGGCAGCACGGCGGAGTCCAGGCGCGCCTTCATCAGCACGCGGACGCCGTGATACTCCTCGCTCTTCCGGATCGGCCTGGCCACGACGCTGTCCGCCAGATACACCATGCCGTCGTCCTCGACCGGGAGGCGGCAGAGATCCCGGAAGACCTCCACGATATGGTCCGGCGCCGCGTCTCCGCGGCCAAGCAGATCCAGATCCCAGCTGGGTCGATGGGGCACCTCTTGCCACAGCGAGAACAGCGTCGCCCCCTTGAGGATGAAGCGACTGTGGTACTCTGACTGGCTCAGGCGATAGAGCAAGCGTTCCAGCGCGAAGCGGGTGAGAAGGAATTGCAGCTCTTCCCCTCGCTGGCGGGCGAGGTTGAGCAGTCGCCGGCGGACCGAGGCCGCCAGGTTCTTGCGGGGTCCAGGTTTCACAGGATGGCCTCCAGGTAGGGGCGCATGACGGCTTCCACGCGGCAGAGGCGGGCGCAGCGCCAGAGGTCCCGCCGGTTGGCGCGGCGGTACTCCCAGCAGTCGCGCAGGGCCTGGACGGCAACGTCGATGCCGATCTTGTTGCGGTAGCGAAAGCAGTCCGCCACAGTCTTGGCCGGGCTGTAGACTCGGACCAGAAGTCCTTCGATGAGGTGCTCCTCCACCTCGCTCGTGAGGGGGTCTCCGGAGAAGCGGAAGAATCGAATGGGGGGATAGTCCACTGCTGGTCGTCGCATGCGAGGCGGGATGGCCATCCAGACCTCATATGGGTTCTCTGTTGTCAGGCCATGGAAGCGTAGCGCGGACAGCAGGCAGATCACGCCTCGCGGGACCCGCTGGCAGGCTTCCACCAGGGAATGGCTCTCCGTGAGGCTGGCGTCGGCAGGAACATAGAGGCCGCGACCCGATCGGATGAGGACCCCGCGGTCGCAGAGGCGCTTGAGGTAGACCGTGGGGATGCCGTGCGCGGTGACGTCCTGGGTGCGAAGCACCCCGATGTCCTTCGCCAGCTGGATCAGCCGATCAATCTTGGAGAGCGGTGCTGATGACTTGTTGCTAAGTGTTGCCATACGATATCAAGACAAGTCACTTCGCAACACAGCCGCCGTCTCCTTCACCACTCGACTTAGCCATCGATGGTCGGGTGGCAAGAGCCCTCAGCGTCGCCGGGGCTGGTGACGGCGGCGTCAGGCCCTGCGGTCCGGCAGATTCGGCAGACGTCTGCCGAATCTGCCTTGACGCCCGTGGGGCAGAGCAGGACGCCGGGCAGATGCGCTTCTGGCCTGTTCAGAACAGCTACGCCTTTCAGAACGCTGAGGAAGGAATCGGCGTAACGGCACGACTGCCGGTCTCCAGGATAATGACCGTTTCCATGCCCAGGCCGGGAGCGGCGCCGGTACGCGGACCGCGGAGCTGGCCCGGAGGCGCCGCAGGGTGAGGCAGGGGAGGTGAGGCGGGGTCAGCGGTGGCCCGGCGGTCGCTGCCAGGGATCGCCGGGCAGCCTCGCCACGAGGTCCCGTCCGACCCGTTCGAACGCGGCGCCCACGTCGTAGCGAAGGTCCCCGGCCAGCAGCGGCACGATGTCGGCGTGGAAGGCCGCGTCCTCGGACTTCGTCGCGAGATTGGCCTCGAACTCGGCTCGGCTCACCCGCCTGCCTTCGCGCTCCATATAGCGCAGGAAGCAGGCCACGACAACCTCCGGGTCGAGGAGCCCGCGGTCCAGCGCCAGCCACAGATCGAAGAGATCGCGACCCTTCTTGCGCTGGTAGAGCGCGCGCAGCTTGGTCGCGAACAGCTCGTCGACCTGGTAGACGGTCACCTCGGCCTGCCCGCGGAACCAGGCGCTGCCCACCCCGAACGGCCGCCGCTCGCAGTCGAGCATCGCGAAGTGCTCACGCGTGTTGATCTCGATCTTGAGGCGCAGCGGCCGGGCCGGCAGCGACTCGGTCTCGAACCGGTAGGTGAGCGTGACCAGCCCCTTCCCCAGCTGGCGGCGAGGCTCACCGAGCCAGGCGTCGAGGCGCGACCGGATGGCATCGATCGCGGCGCCGATGGGAGCCGGCTGCAGCTGCACCAGATCGATGTCCTCGGAGTATCGGGCCGGCGCCTGCAGCAGAAGCTTGTGCAGGGCGGTCCCGCCCCGCAGGGCGATACAACCCCCGAGCTCCGGGACCTCGAAGATCTCCACCAGGGCCCGGGAGAGCACCAGGTCCTGCTCGATCTGGGCGTCGTCTCCCCAGGGCACGACGCTCCGCCATCCCGTGATATGAGCGCGTGGAATCATAGATCCGGCTCGACCTCCACATTGGGGATCACCTGCCAGCGGGGATGCGGTGCCGCTCGGTTCGTCTTCTGGCCGGACCCCAGCAGGACCGGTCGTGGCCGCCGCGACGCCATCGGGCCGGCCAGCGCATCGGCGAGATGGTCGAACCCGAGCTGCTCCAGGAGATACCCCAGCCGCTGCACGTCCGGAGGTGGGGCCGCAGCGGCAGCCTCCATCAGCTTCCCGGCCTCCATCCGTTCCTCGAGCTCCATCAGCACCGTGGCCACGTTGTCGAGGCCACCGGCCGAGCGGACGTAACGGACCAGATCCACGGCCGTGGCTTCCGGCGTCGAGACGCGCATATAGCCGGTCGGCGTCTTCACCGGCGTCACCGCCACCGAGGCGAGGCGCCGGTTGCGGTGGAAGTCGAGGCGCACCCGGCCCGCGGCCATGTTTCGCATGGGCACGTCGGTCACCACCTGGAACACCTGCGGCTGCTGGTGCGCAGCCCCGTGGATGGCCGCCGCCGTGAGAATGCCCACGTAGTACGGGCGCTTCAAGTATCGCATCAGATCGTCGATGAACCAGGTTGCGGGGGGCGAGCCCGCGGAGCGGTACTCGAGCGGCACGATGACGTAGAAACCGCGGTGGGGACTGACAATGGCGCCCTTTCGCTTGAGCCGGCGCAGGCTGGCTTCCCGGGCCGCCGGCGAGCCCTGCACGGCGACCTCGACCTCTTCTGAGGTGAAGCAGTATTGGCCCGCACCCTGCAACCGGTCCAGGTAGACACTCAGCCTCTGCCGATTCTCCGTCCCAGTTCTGGATGCAAGAGCCGACATATAGCGTATGGTTTCGCATCCAGAATTGCGTATCCTGCATGCACAGGCTACCCCGGCGCCGTGACGCCGGCAGGGTGTGCCCGTGCGGTGCGAAGCAGCAGTCCCTACCATCTCGACAGGGGGGCTCCCACCGTGCGACTCGACCAGCTGGTCGCCACCTTTCTGAAGGCCTGCGCCCGCACCTACCGGCCCGCCACCCTGCGTGGCTACCGCTCGGACCTGGGACTGTTCGCCCGCGCCTTCCCCGAGTTGCGGGTAAGGCAGGTGAAGGTCGAGCATCTGCGGGCCTTCCTGGGTGTCGATACCGCGCTGGCCGCGCGTACCGTGGCGCGCCGCCGCGCCGCCCTGATCAGCTGCTTCGGCTGGGCACGCCACCAGGGCGTGGTGAGTGTCGACCCCGCCGCGCTGCTCGAGCCGGTACGTCTGCCGGAGTGCGCGCCGCGACCGCTGACCCAAGCCCAGGCCGAGGCCCTGCTGGCGGCGGTGCCGACCCAGCCGCGGCGCGACCGCCTGCTCTTCACCATGCTCTATGAGACCGGCATGCGGATAGGGGAGGCCCTGGCCCTGCGCGTTGAGCACATCCGGCTCGACGCGATCGACGGCGGCGCCGTGCGCCTGGTGGGCAAGGGGGACCGCGAGCGGGTCATCCCGCTCGTCGACGCCCCGCGCACCGTCCGCATGCTGACCGCCGAGCTCGCGCGAGCCCCCCGCACCGGCCCGCTCTTCACCGGCAGCCCGAGGAAGGGCGGCCGGGCGGACACCGCTCTCCACTACACCACCGTCCACCACCACTTCGCCCGCGCGCTCGAGGTGGCCCGCGGGCGCCAGCCGGAGCTGTTCGAGCGGGAGGTGGAGCCGGTCACCCTTCACCGGTTGAGGCACACTTGGGCCACGACGAGCCTGCGCGACGGCGTCCCCATCACGACGGTGAGCCGCATGCTGGGCCACCGCAACCTTCAGACCACGCTGCGCTATGCCGAGCCGGACCTGCTCACCATGCAGCGCGACCTGCTCGAGGCCCGGCGCCGTCGGGGCTCGGCCGCAGGGCGGCTCGCAGGCCCCACCTCTGCCCCTGCCGCCCGCTCGACAGCCGGGACGCCGTCACGTCTCGTGCGCTGTCCGCGACCCGCGCCTGCACCAGCTGCGGGCCCTGAGCGGCGCCCTGCGGTGCGGTCGGGCCCGCGAACGCAGGATGGCCCAGAAGGCTCTGACTGGCCCGCTGGCCTCGTGATTGTACTCGCGTCCGCCGCGGTTCTGGTAGAGGTGGCGGCGCGACTCGGAAACCTCGAGGGCGAGGTGGTCTTCGTGGGCGGCTCCGTCGTCCCGCTGCTTGTCCCCGCCACCCTCGCGCCGACCCTTCTGCCCTTTGATGACCTGGACTGCGTGGTTCAGGCCGTCCCGACGCGGCTGTCTGCTGCCGGACGCGGTCTGCCGGTCGACGCTTCCCCGCGTGCCGGCCAACACGCGTCGCATCGTCGCGAAGGAAGGGCAGGCTTCCAGCCGGATCCATGACGTGGCCAGGTCGGTCAGCATGTGGGCCTTCGCGGCGGCGTGGCCCGACGCCACAATTGTGCAACAGGCCGTTGCACAATTGCCCTGGCCCCAACAACTGGCCCTGATGTCGGGGCTCACCGCGTGGGTGGGTGCGCAGGGCCCGGGCGCCCTGTGGGTCAGCCCGGGCCCTCACCTCCACGTCGTAGTCTCACCCAGCGGCGCAGGGTATCCAGCACTGCCTCGGCCCGGTCTGCCTTCTCGTATGGCCCTGGCATCACGAACACTTCGGAACCGCCGATACGCGCGCTGAGGAAGCCGTTTCCGGAAAAGTCGCCCAGCAGGGTCGTCGCGGCCTCCTTGAGCGCAAAGATGACCAGGGGAGCACCGGCCCGGCGCAGCTTCTCCTCGAGGTCCGCGCGTCCGTGCCTGCGCTCCTCGGCGCCCAGTTCAGCAGCGCTCGCCGTTGCGCGCTTGACGACGTCGGTGAAGCCAACGCCGACCTCGAACGCTGCGTCGTCTTCGTACCCCGTGTCATACCCGTCGGGCATGAGGCCGACCGAGCGGAGGCGACGCCACAGGGTGCGGCCCATTCTTCCCTGCCAGTAGTGGCCGGCGGCGACGCTGTCCGGGGCCGGGTTCACACCGACCACCACGGCCAGCAAGCCAGGGCGGAGCAAATCGGCCAGCGTCACAACCGGCCCGCCCATCCACTCCACCCTGGTTCGGTGGCCCGGTCCCCGGGCGATGCGGCGCATCCCAGCCAGAACCGGGGCGACGGCCCACTGGTAGGGCACGTCCAGGCATCCACTGACGAGGTCCTCGAGGTCCGGCCGGGTCAGGAGATCCGCGACGCAACTGCACAGGTAGCTGCGCATCGGTTCATCGGCATCCAGGACGGCATCCACGACGTCACCGCGGAAGGCCATGACGGTAACGATGTCCTCGAAGTCGGTGTCTCCGATGTAGCCACCCTGGCCACGGCTGGAGAAGGCCTCGAACTTCGTGGCCAGGAACGTCGCCGGACGCGCCACGCGAATCCGCAGGCCAGGGACCACCTCCATCTCCAGTGGATCGGCGAGTACCTGGTCATACCATCGATTGCTGAAACCGAGCGCCGCCTCCGCGACCGGCATCACGTCCACGCGCACGCCTTCCACGATCCAGCGACAGATGGGCGCGCCTTCCTCAGCACACTCATAGAAGCCGACGGAGCGCAGACGCTCGCTCAACCGGTAGTACTCGACCGTCGTTGCTGCCTGCACTACGCAATCCACATCATCGGTCGGGCGGATCGTCGGTGCGATGGCTTCCGGCACCAGAAGCGGAACAATGCAGCCACCGACGAAGACGACCGCATCCTCGAGATCCCGCAGGCGCCGGGCGACCCTCACCAGGTCGACCACACTCGGGTGGGTCATCGAGTGCCGAGCAGGGACGTCAGGGCTTCCACCGCAAGCTTGCGCTCTCGCGCCTTGCCCGTGCGCAGGGCATCCACCAGCGCCAGCAGCTGATACAGCTGATCGTCAGAGCTTGCAGCGAAAGGCGCCGAGCGATACAGGGGTGCGATCTCCGGACCGCGGGCGGGTCCCTGTGGAAAGGGCATGACAGGCGCCTCGCGCGCATCGAAGCGGAGCTTCTGATTCAGAGGCGGTGCCGCATAGCTGGTTGGCAGGCCCTGCACGAGCGCCCCGGGGCGGGCGGGGAACACGTAGCGCAGGCCGTGAACGAGGAACTCCCTCAAGGCCTCTCTCTTCGGGCGCCGCATACTGGGGTTATAGAGCCCAGCCTCTTCACAGCGCTTCACAGCCGCATGCACTTCCGAAGCGCTCATGCCCAGCTCATGCGCCAACTCCAGGTACGTCCAGTCCTCGGCTGTCCGTCCCGAGAGCTTGAGCATGACCAGGATGTCCTGTCCCTTCACACGCACATTGTATTCGCTATTCGCAAATGTATCAACTCCAAAGGAACTTCGGTGGAAGTTCGTCGCCTTCGCCGACCGCGGCGAGGGCGACTCCAGGGAGCGGTCCTGGGCGTCGAGCCGGGGATGCGCCGCTACCTCGTCGAGCGCATGCGGGAGCTCCTGGAGTTGGGCAACCTGAGTGACCTGGTCAGCGGCTGCCTGCCGCCGGACGCCGTGAGCCAGGCGGCGGTGCCTGGCGTGCTGGCCGCCATCCGTCGCATGGCCGCGGAAGGGGAGCAGCTTCCGGCCTCGGCTGAACAGCGCCCAGGGCTATGCCGTGGATTTGGACAGCAGTGCTGTCCAAATCTTGCCCCCCGGCCATGCCGACCCGGCAGGGCAGTAGACGACGCCACGACGTCGGCGAGATTCGGCAGACGTCTGCCGAATCGACGCGACTACGGAGAGAGCTGCGGGTGGATCCGCGACCTGGAGAAGGTGCAACGGCTGCTCGACCGCCTGGCCGAGCTGGCGCCCGCGGGCGAGGATGAGGAGGATGAGGAGCGGCCAGATCCGACAATACAGTGCCGGGCGGGTCGGCCGCCGCGGCGCCGCGGGGTTCCGGACCGAAGTTTCACGTGCAACACCCGGAGCCTGTCCCGGTGCGGCCCCGGGCGATCAGTTGCCGAACATCGTGCCACCGAAGTTGCAGCGCTATCTGGCACTCCGTCCCTCGAGATCTCGGCACCTTCGAGCGCAGCCCGTCCCGACGCCACTCCCGCATCCGCCGGCCGGCCGCCGCGACGGTCGGGCAGGGGAGGCGGATCCGACAGAAAAGCTACTCCGTCGGCCTGTTTTCTACTCGTAGCGACCCTTCTTTGCTCGTATACTGTCCGCAACTGCATCGTGCTTGACAGGGGGGAGCAGGTCCTTCAACTTTACCATCCCATCAATGAACTGCAAATGGATCCGCCAACCGGTGATCTTATCGACATCGGCACGGTAAACAGCTTCCTTGACTCCCACGACCTTGTGCAAGCGCGTCCTGGGAAAGCTGCGGCTTCGGTAACACTCTTCGTCCTCAAGCTCAGCCAATGCTTCCAAGAACTTTGGCTTCAGTTCAGCAGGCAAGACCTTACAGGCCTCGAGCAAAAGGCCATACTCGTCATCCAGATGCTTACTTGAGCTCGTGACGCCCTTACTCGACTTCTTCGCCATTTAGTACCGCCTGAGCAATGGATTCTCCAAGAGCTTTGAACGCCGAGCCAAGATGGTCATGGTGCACAACTCGTAAGAATTGGACTATCATTCGACCGAAGACTGGATCGTTATCGAGGGTAAGCAAGATCCTCAAATAGCGATTGGCTCTGAGGCTGTAAAGAGACAAGTTCCAATCGTCTTGGACGCGAAGGCGATGCGGCTGCGTAAGGCCTGCCCTCTGCTCTTGGCCTTGCGACCGAAGAGACTCTGTGAACTTCGCCACCGTCGCCTCAACCCGTGTCTGATCCACTGACCCGAGTCTCTCCAAGTCCTTCAAGAACGTCTTCTTGGTCTGGATGTCGACCTCCAAGGATTCGTCCTTCCTGTCGTACTGAGATTTCTTCACAGCCCGTTCCGCTTGAGCTGGTCCTCCATCAACTCCCGCACCACCTGCAGACACTTCTTCGTCGTAGTGATGCGCCGTCCTGTTCTGCGCCGCGGACCGGCCCGCGCCCGCACCACCTGCAGATACTTCTTCGCCGTGGTGAGGCGCCTGTGGCCGCCGACCTCCTTGAGCACCACCAGGCTGGTCCCCGCGGGTCGCGTGGTGGGTGTCGTCCTGGATTGCACGGACTGGAGCAGCTGCCACCACTTCCAGTTGGCTTATCCGTCGCTTGTTGTGGTCCACCGTAGGTTCGGTTCGTCGCGTCCTTCCTCAGCAAAGATACAGGTATGAATGGCGCTACTTCTTAAGGTCGAGAGGACGAGAAAGAACTCACCCGCCGCAAGCGCCCGCTCTTGCGCAACGGGGCAGAAATAGCCTTCTTCCGAATCGCAGCGGCGTCGTCCCCGCGCAACACACCTCAGGCCTGACGGAACATGTCGAGGATGTGTTCGACTACCTGTACAGAGGTACCTCGGACTAGAACGCCCAACTCCAGGTTCTGTCCACCAATTCCAGCGCCGGTGACATTGGCGCTGCCAATGTACGCCGACTCCGAGTCAGAGGTCAGCACCTTGAGATGCGCCCAGGGAGCATCGTCGCGCAGCGTCGATACCGAAAACTGCGACAAGCGGCCCTCTCCGGCGATCATTCCGGTGAGGTCGTCGAGGGCGGCGTTGGCGTGTGTGGATCGGGTCGGCAGGAGGATCTCGAGCCGAACACCGCGCGAGGTGGCGGCAGCGAGTGCCTCGCCCATGAACGACAGCCCGGGCCTGTCGATGAATGGTGCGGCCAGCCGGACGGACCGCGTCGCCTGCGCGACGAGTTGGACGAGAGTCTCCCCGGTAGTGCGCCGTAGCCCGGGGGGGAGTCCGACACCACTCGGGAGCGATGCGACCAGATCCCATGGCTCAGTTTGGGTGATCGATCGTCGCCCGAGCACCCACGCCGCTGCCTCCTGACACAGGACCGGGACCCGAGCGCGATCGCCAACTAGCCGAGCACGGAGTACTTCGACTAGTTCGGGTTCGAGGCCAGCACGCATGGCTGCCGCGCGTTCCAGCCGAGGCGCGAGAATCAGCTCGGCAAGCTGGTTGGCGGATGCCCTCGGGTCAGAGCAGTCGACGAGGACGCCTCCGATCAGCTCGGCATCGTCCATGGGTTCAGGGCCCCTGGAGGAAGCCGCGCGGGCCGAACAGCTCAGAGCGATCGAGAAAGCGGTTGAACCAGCGGCAGGATGGTTCCCCGAGATGGAGGCACGCCATGCAGGCGCCACCACCGCTCCGGCATCCGGGGTCGAGTGCGCAGCGAGACTCGCCTTTGACGAGGTCGGCGAGGAAGCGATGAAGTGATGTCTCGAACACGGCTTGCAGTCCGCCGAGCACGAAGTCCCCGCGCGACGAAGCATAGATGACAAAGCCGAGGTGATGTGGGATCAGGTATTCTGCCAGGCCATCGCGCTCGATGCCGGCGAAGGAGGCTAACCGACGGATGGCGCGGTGCGCATATGAATGCACGAGCCGCAGCAGATCACCACCGAGGTGCTGATACTGCTCCTGGGTCGGGTAGGGCAGCTCGATTCGTTGCAGTAGGGCGGTGCGTGCGGCGCGGGAATCGGCGACGTCGGGCAGGGCGTGACCATTGGCAGTGAGGTGCTGGTATACCCGCAGAGGATCGAGCCGGAACAGCAGGGCCTCGGTCCTGGAGAGCGAGCCATAGGCGCGAATGTTTCCTCGCTCTCGGAAGGGGACGAGGCGGGCGGCGCCGGGCGCAAGGTCACCGCGGGTGTAGCCGAAAGCGAGTTTGGCGACGGGGAAGTTGGCGAGGAGGTCGACGCTCTCGAGGTGGGCGTCCCGCATGGCGTCGCCGTACGCGCCCTCGTACAGCGTGCGCAGCGGCGGGGTGGTGCCGGCGATCATGTCACTGACCCGCGTGCGACCGCCGTGAACGGCCGACGCTAGGCTCAAGGCCTCCTCGTGCGCCTTGTCCCGGACCGTATCAGGTAGGACCAAGCCATCACCACTGTTCCCAGGGTCGATCTCGCCGCTTTCGACTGCCTGTTGGGCAAGGCGCTCCGCTGTCGCTTCGGAGAGTCCGGACTGGCGCAACTGCTCGGTGAATCCGGCCCGTGTCTGCCGTCCGGCGGTCGGGTCGTTCGAGAGCATCCCGTCGAGGACCCACTCCAGTGCACGGGCGCCACCGCCGCCGGCACGTAGCCGTGCGGCTTCGGCCGGATCCGGCGGGTTGACTACGTCGGCGAAGTGCGGGGAGAAAACGACCGCTGCGCGGTGGACCGTGACCGCCATGCCACCGGTCCCGCAGTTGCAGGGTTGGAACGGGAAACCGCCCGGCGTCAGCAGTTGCTGACACTCCGGGCAAAAGATGCGTAATTCGCGGGCGGTGGCGGTCCCCGGGAGCCGGACAGCTACAGCATTGTGGTCGTTGCAGCGTGGGATACGTGGCTCGCCGGACGCGCCGCAGGTGTGGTACGTGACGAACTGCATTTGCGCACGTGAGGTGCCACCGCATCCGCAGCGCTGGTCGCGCGCCCGGGCAATGCTCCCGCATTTCTTGCACCGCCACTGCTGAGGAAACGGTTCGACAAGCACGCCCCGGTCCATGTTCAACTCGACGACCTCGACGTTGGTGCGAGCGCGGAGGTCTCGCTCCAGCCCGTCGTCGTTGCCGGTCGCCGCCCACGGGGCAATGGTACCTAGGAGGGCGCCACGGACCGCGTCCTGGTCGAGTGGCAGCCGGACCGGGTCGAGCCACTGAACCACCCTCCAGATCCGGCCCTCGAGGTCCGCGGTCTGTCCCGGCAGGAGGCCGAAAAGGATCTGGGAGGCGCCGCGCTCGACCCTCATGACCGGCCTCCCCGGGAGAAGACGGGCGCCTGTTGCTCCACGTCACGCAGCGAGCGCATTGGCTCGCCGGTCGAAAACAGGTTGCTCACCCACTCGGCGTTACTCGCCGGGTCATTGAGCGCCCGGTAGAACTCGCGCAGGTAGCGCTCCAGGTCTCGGCGGAGGTTCTCATCGAGCGGACGCTTGAAGTCGAGCATGTCGATGAGGGCCTGCAACTCCGCCGCTTCGAGAACCGGCAATCGGTTGTAGGCCGTCCGCACCGGTCCCGGCTTGGTTAGCTGCCGCAGGCCTGCCGCAATTGCGGCTGGCTCGTGGATGCCGTAAATCCGGGCCTGCACGAGACCGGCAAAGGTCAGTTCCAGGACTCGCCGGCTCTTGGCCGTGATCGGGACGGGATCGATGAGCCGGTCCGCGTGGGCGACGAAGGATGGGAAGGTACGGTACACGGCGGCGTCACGCTCGCGGCCGATTTTGTGGAGGACGATAACCAGCCCCGGGTAGGTCCGCCCGACACGGGAGGTCGTCTGGATGAACTCGGCGGTGGCCAGCGGCAACCCGAGCATGACCATGACGTTGAGCCGGTTGACGTCGACGCCGTGCGAAAGCATCGACGACGCTGCAACGAGATGGACGCGGTCGAAGAAGTCGCGTTCGGGCTCGACCAGGCGTGCCAATGTGGTGCGCACCTCGTCGAGCGGCGTCCGCCCGGTGAGCGTCGCCGCGTTCACAGGACGGTCGAGCTGGATCTGCGTATCGAAGGAGCGGGCGACCGCCTCGACGTCCTTGAGGTTGGACCCGTAGACGACATCGACACCGTAGTTGTCGACGAGCAATGGGATCACCGCCACGTCGATTCCCGTCGCTGCGGCCACTCCAGCCGGGTCCTCGACGGCTCGTCGTGTCACCCGCTGTAATGACTCGGTCAGCTGATCGGTCGCGTATTCGAGGGTGACGCCGCGAGGCGCGAGACCAGAGAACCGTCGGGCGAGGGTCTCCGTCACCCGGGACCAAAAGGACCACCCAGCTCGGGCGCCAGGGCGGGGGAAGGTCCGCCCAGCGCGCCGGTACAGGGCCCGGACTTGGTCGTCGTGGCCGGCGAGCGTCGCCGACGACGCGATGACCTTCGGTGCAGACCCGTAGTGCTGCTGGAGCGCGTCGAGGACCGCTTCGTAGTGGGAGTCGACGGCGCCGAGGCTGTCGCGGAGAAGGTGCAGTTCGTCCTGCATCCGGACGGTCGGCGCGTACATCTCTGCGGGCTGCCGCAGCGGCTGACGTGCTGATTGGCACCCGGGGAACAGGCAGCCGCCGGGCGACTGGCTGCGCGGCGCATACGTGAACCCGTGGCCCTGCACGGCGCAGAGGCCGGACGGAGGCCCATAGAAGCCAC
>Ga0172368_10006041_pt1 | contig 13239 bp, 12 predicted proteins | sample Lak11m_FD_114540 | JGI IMG/M metagenome (GOLD analysis project Ga0172368, IMG submission 114540) | Freshwater microbial communities from Kabuno Bay, South-Kivu, Congo - kab_022012_11m | ecosystem: Environmental > Aquatic > Freshwater > Lake | place: Democratic Republic of the Congo: South-Kivu...
CGACCCAGGTCGCGCGTCGTCCGGCACGCGACGTGTCAGAAACGCTGCACGATGACGGAGAGGACGTGCCAGGGCTATCCGGCACGGGCGCCAAGGTGAATCTACGGGCGATCGAAGAGAGCACATCGGCACCCTCCCTGCCTAATCGCTCGATAACACAGTCGAACATGGAGCGGCGCATTCCCGTTGCCGCGCGCAATCGACCCACGCTGATGCCGGCTGGCTACGACGAACCGCCCAAGCTGCCGACAGCGCCACGGATGCCGAATCCGTCGCTGGTGCGTCCGGTGCGGCCGGCGCCCGAGCTGTCGCGCGTGCCCGTGGGCAAGTTGCCGCGCGAATCCTCCGATGTGATTCAGATGTTTGCTTCGGCTGGCAGTTCGCCGTCCGTGCCCTCCCCCCTGCAGGCGCGCCGCGCCACGGTGCCACCGCCGCCACCGCCTTCGTCGGGCAAGTTGCTGCGCCGCGCGCCGCACCCGGCACCGTCCGCCCACCCGCAGGGACTTGCCGGCCCGGCGGCGCCGTCCGTTTTGCCATTGCAGCCGGATCGCATGGCGTGGCTCATCGCCGAGCACCGCGGCCGCCTGCATTCCCTCGATCAGATGGCGCGCGGCTTGGAGATCGGCGCTGGTGTGCTCGGCATGTTGGCCATCATCGCCCTGGCGACGACGTTTGCGGCAATGGTCTCGGGGCACAGTCCTGGCGTGTTAGCCACGGCGACTGCATGTATTGGATGTGCAACAGGATTTGGCGCAAGCGGACTGCTCGTCGCCTTGTCGGTGGGGTTGCGGCATCAGGCGCATACTGGCGCACAGGTCGCGGCGCTGCTGGAAGCATTGAGCGCTCAGAGGTTGTGAAGCCGCCTCTTCGCTGTGTGGTCCTTGTCCAGCCGTCAGCCACGACCGTCCCCACGTCCCGCAACCGCCCAAAGCGCCTCGCCGATTGACTTCGCGGGCCTTGGCTCCTACCATTCCGCGCCTCCGCGCACCGCATTCGGGCGGCGCGCGGCCCCTCGGCGCGTCGCGCACGGCGAGTGCGCACGAGCCTTTTCGTATGCAGGCGCCTCCGAGGCGCGAGGTCGGTAGCCATGACCACGCAACGCCCCCGCATCGCCATCAACGGTTTTGGCCGCATCGGTCGCGCCCTGGCGCGCATCGCGGCGCGTGACCCGAAGTGCCCCTTCGATCTGGTCGCCGCCAACGATCTCGCAGACCCGGCGGCACTTGCGTACCTGTTGCGCTACGACACGGTGCACGGCCGCTTCGAGTTGCCGGTTCGGTTGGATGGCGACACACTCGTGTGCGGCAATCAGCGCATCAAATTGCTGGCCAATCCCGACCCCACCGCGCTGCCGTGGCGCGATCTGGGCGTTGATCTGGTCATCGAGTCGACGGGCAAGTTCGTCAAGCGCGCAGGCGCAGCCAACCACTTGGCGGCGGGCGCGAAACGCGTCCTCATCTCGGCGCCGGGCGACTCCAAGGACGTGCCGGACGCCACCGTCGTACACGGCATCAACGACAGCGTCCTCAAGACAGAACACACGGTGATTTCAGCTGCTTCCTGCACAACGACCTGCCTCGCACCCGTCGCCAAGACTCTCGATGACGCGTTTGGCATCGTCATGGGCGTGATGACGACCGTGCACGCGTTCACCGGCGACCAGGTCGTGGTCGATGTGCCGCACAAGAAGGATTGGCGCCGCGGCCGCACGGCTTCGCAGAACATCGTGCCGACCTCGACTGGCGCCGCCAAGGCGATCGGCCTCGTGGTGCCGGCTCTGACTGGAAAGCTGCACGGCATCGCGCTGCGCGTCCCAGTGCCCGATGTGTCGCTCTGCGATCTCGTGGTGTCCGTGCAGAAGTCGACGACTGTCGCGGATGTCAACGCAGCGCTCGCGGCTGCTGCTGCCGCCTTCGAACCGGGCGTTCTGCGTATCGAAACCGACCAGATCGTTTCGAGCGACCTCATCGGCGACGGCACCGGCTCCATCGTCGACTCGCTGCTCACCCATGTCCAAGGCGGCAACCTCGTCAAGGTGGTGGCCTGGTACGACAACGAATGGGGCTACGCCAGCCGCCTGTACGCATTGACCAGCCACATCGTCACGCGCCTGTAGCCCTGACATCGAGGTGGTTTCTTGGAATCCGGTGCGCTGCTCAAAGATCTGAACATCCGCTCGGTGCGCGAACTGCATCTCGCGAACAAGCGGGTACTCTTGCGCGCCGACTTCAATGTGCCGCTCGACGCCGAAGGTGCGATCACCGACGACACGCGCATCCGCGCGACGTTGCCGACGCTGCAGCACATCCGCAAGGAAGAGGGCCGCGTCATCGTCTGCTCGCACCTGGGTCGGCCAAAAGGCAAGAAGAATACGAAGGATTCACTGGAACCTGTGGCCCGTTTCCTCGCCGAACACCTGGACTGCGAGGTTTTGCTGCCCGACGACTGCGTAGGCGATGCGGCGGGACACCTCGTGGCCAACCAGCGTCCGGGGCAGGTCGTGCTGCTGGAGAACCTGCGCTTGCATCCCGGTGAGACCGAGAACAGCGAGGATTTTGCCCGCAAATTGGCGGATTTGTGCGAAGTCTATGTCAACGACGCGTTCGGTGCCGTGCACCGCTCGCACGCGTCGGTGGTGGCACTGCCCAAACTGATGCCGGCGCGCGGCGCGGGCTTGCTCCTGGAAAAGGAAATCGAGGTCTTGACCAAGCTGATGCAGTCTCCGGAGCAGCCCTACCTGGCCCTGCTCGGTGGCGCAAAAGTAAGCGACAAGATTGATGTTGTCGAGAACCTGCTGCCTCAGGTCAATGCGCTGATGATCGGCGGCGCAATGGCCTACACTTTCCTCGTCGCCCAAGGCTTCGAGATGGGCAAGTCGCTGGTCGAGCGCGATCACGTCATGCTCGCGCGCCACTTGTTGCAGCGCTGCGCCGAACGCAACGTCCAGGTCTGGCTGCCGGTGGATCACATGGTCGTGAGCGAGGTTGCGCCGGATGCTCCGGCGCGCATCGTCGCCAATGGCGCGATCGGCGCATCCGATATTGCCGTCGACATCGGGCCACAGACCATTGCCTTGTTCGCGGACGTGCTCGCGGGCACGCATCCAGGTTCCAAAGCGCCGCGCACGATCTTGTGGAACGGTCCGATGGGCATCTTCGAGCACGATCGCTTTGCCGGCGGCACGACTGCGATCGCCAAGGCTGTCGCACAAACGGCTGCGACCAGCGTGATCGGCGGCGGCGACTCTGTTGCGGCGGTGCGCAAAGCCGGCGTGACGCCGCTCATCTCGCACGTCTCGACCGGCGGCGGCGCCAGCCTCGAGTTCCTCAGTGGCAAACCGATGCCCGGCATCACCGCCTTGCGCGGCGGGAGGCGATGACCGTGACGCAGATGACAGTTCGAACGCCCATCGTCGGCGGCAATTGGAAGATGTTTCTCGATCTGGCGGGCGCCGTGCAACTCGCGACGGACACGCGCAACCGGCTCGGTTCGGTGCGCGGCGTGGACGTCATGGTGTTCCCGCCGTTTCCGTTCTTGAAGTCTGTGGCGGATCGGCTGGCGGGCTCGACCATCGCCGTCGGTGGGCAGGACCTCTACCCGGAGGCCAGCGGCGCCTTTACCGGCGCGGTGTGCGGCCCGATGTTGCGTTCGGTGGGATGCACCCACGTGCTGGTCGGCCATTCGGAGCGCCGCGCCGTGTTCGGCGACAGCGATGAGACCGTGGCGCGCAAGCTGATCGCCGCCCTCGGCTGCGGTCTGAAGCCCGTGCTGTGCATCGGCGAAAACCTGCAAGAGCGCCAGAAAGGCGAAACGTTCTCCGTGGTCACGCGCCAATTGCGCTCGGCGCTGGCGGCGTTCGCTGACAAGCCGGAGGCGCTCGCCAGTCTGGTGCTGGCCTACGAGCCCGTGTGGGCGATCGGCACGGGGCTGACCGCCACGCCGGAGCAAGCCCAGGAAGTGCACGCGCACATCCGTCAGCAGATTGCAGATCTGCTGGGAAGACCGTGTGCCGACGCGCTGCGCATCCAATACGGTGGCAGCGTCAAGGGCGCCAACGCGGCGGGCTTGATGCAACAGCCCGACATCGATGGCATGCTCGTCGGCGGTGCCAGCCTCAAAGCCGAAGAGTTTGCGCAGATCGTCAAGTTTCGCCAGGCGAGCTAGCCTGGAACGGACGCCAGTCCAGGAAAGACAAGGAGACCGACCATGCTCTACTACCTCGCAGTCGCCATCTACGTGATCTGCTGCCTCTTTCTCATCGTGGTCGTCTTGCTGCAACCCGGCAAGGCCGGCGGCAAGGGCGGCGTATTCGGCGCCGGTTCGAGCACGGGCTCCGTGTTTGGCGGCCGCGGCGCGTCGACCGTCATGACACGGCTGACGACCGGCGCGGCGGCGCTGTTCATGATCCTGTCCATCGTGCTCGCGCGCAGCGGATCGGACCACTCAGCGGTCGAGGCGACTGCACCGTCGATGCCTGTGCAACAGAAAGCAAAGCCCGAAGTTCCAGATCAGAAGGACAAGGCAGGCAAGCCCGCCGAGGCGCCGGCGCCGGCGGCGGCGCCCGCTGCAGCGCCGGCTGCCGCTCCGGCTGCAGCCCCGGCTCCCGCGGCCGCGCCGACTCCCGCTCCGGCTGCAGCCCCGGCTCCCGCGGCCGCGCCGACTCCCGCTCCGGCTGCAGCCCCGGCTCCGGCTCCCGCCCCGGCCGCCCCGTAACCCAGGGTATAGACAGGTTTGCACGCCTGTGCGCGTCGGCGGGTCGAGCCGTCCGCCCCACCCAACCGGACATCGGAGACGCCCATGCCCGTCAGCCTCGCGCCCCTCGTATCGGCGGCCTTCGCCGACCGCACCCTGCTGGCGGATCGCCGACACTCCGAGGCAGTGCTCGACACCATCGCCGCCCTGGACCGCGGCATCGTGCGCGTCGCCGAGCCCGGTCCCGATGGCTGGGTCGTCCATGCGTGGGTCAAGGAAGCAATCCTGCTCTACTTCGGCATCGCAGCGATGTCCGTGCACGAAGTCGGTCCCTTTGAGTTCTACGACAAGATTCCGCTCAAACACGGCCTTGCCGGCCAGGGCGTGCGGGTCGTCCCCCCCGGCGTGGCCCGCTACGGCAGCTTCCTCGAGGCCGGCGCCATCCTCATGCCCGGCTACGTCAACATCGGCGCGCGTGTCGGCGCACGCACGATGATCGACACCTGGGCAACCGTAGGTTCTTGCGCGCAGATCGGTGCGGATGTGCACCTAGCCGGCGGCGTCGGTATCGGTGGCGTTCTCGAGCCACCCTCGGCAGCGCCGGTCATCATCGAGGACGGATGCTTTGTCGGCTCGCGCGCGATCGTCGTCGAAGGCATGCAGATCGAGCGCGAAGCCGTCATCGGCGCAGGCGTCGTGTTGACATCTTCGACCGCCATTCTCGACGTCACCGGATCCGAAGTCGTCGAGCACCGCGGTCGCATCCCGGCGCGCTCGGTCGTGATCCCCGGCACGCGCCAGAAGACTTTCGCCGCCGGGTCGTTCGGCGTCCCTTGCGCCCTCATCATCGGGCAGCGCAAGGAATCGACAGATCGCAAGACCAGTCTGAATGCCGCGCTGCGCGATTTCGCAGTGGCCGTGTAGCGGTTCGGCCTACTTGCAGATGTCCGGCGTCACGTCGGGCCCGATCCGTTCAAACGCCAGATACGGCCGCAGTGCCTTGGGCATCGAGATGGACCCGTCCGCCTGCTGGTGGTTCTCCAGAATGGCGATGACGGCCCGCGACAACGCCAGAGCGGTGCCGTTCAACGTGTGGACCGGCTTGGGCTTCGTGCCGCCTTCGCCATACGCGCGAATCTCCAGGCGCCGTGCCTGATAGTCCGTGCAGTTCGAGGTCGACGTGACTTCGCCGTAGATGCCCGCCTCGCCGCGCCCAGGCATCCACGCTTCGATGTCGAACTTGCGGTAGGCAGGCGCGCCCAGGTCGCCCGAGCAGACGTCGATGACCCGATAGGGGATTTCAAGTGCCTGAAACAACTCCTCCTCGATCGCCAGCAACTCGTCGTGGTGCGCTTCGCTCTTGTGCAACTCTCCCTCGCAGAAGATGAACATCTCGATCTTGTTGAACTGATGCACGCGGTACAGTCCCCGCGACTCGCGCCCGGCCGCGCCGGCCTCCGTGCGAAAACAGTGCGAAATCCCAGCAATACGGATCGGCAGATCGTCGGGCTTGAGCAACCGGCCTTGCAGCATGCCACCGATGGTGATCTCCGCCGTGCCGACCAAACACAAATCGTGGCCCTGGATGCTGTAGACCTGGCTCTCGGCGCCGCGCGGATTGAAGCCAATTCCTTCGAGGATATCCGGCCTTGCCAGGTCCGGCGTGACCACCGGCGTAAAGCCTTTCGCGACGAGCTTGTCGATGGCAAACCGCTGCAGCGCCAGATCGAGCAGCACCATCTCGTTGCGTAAGAAGTAGAACTTCTGCCCGGCCACCTTCGCGCCACCGTCGAAGTCGATGAGATCCAAGGATTCCGCCAACTCGACATGATCCTTGGGCTTGAAGTCGAACACACGCCGCGCGCCCCAGCGCCGCAGCTCGCGGTGATCCTCGTCCGCAAAGCCGATGGGGACATCCGGGTGCGTCAGATTCGGCAACGTGCGCAGCCAGCGATCCAGCTCGACTTCGAGCGCGGCGACCGTCGTTTCCAAGTCGGCGATTTTCTGCTTGAGCGCCCGCCCTTCGGCGATCTTGCGCTGCCGCAACTCCGGTTCCATTTTGCCTTGCATGGACTTGGCGCTCGCATTGGCTTCGGCGCGGGTCTGCTCCAGCAGCGTGAGTTCCGCGTTGCGACGCCGATAGAGGCCGACGAGCCCAACCACGTCTGCCGGCATGTTGCGGTTGGCACAGTTGCGGGTGACATCGTCGACGTGGGAGGCGACGTGGCGGATGTCGAGCATGAAGAAACCCCTTTTGGCTTGGCTGTGGCAGCAGTCTAATCGAACGCGGCCGCGCGTGTCACCGGACATCTGTCGCGGCGGGCAACGTCGGCGTTGCGGCACGCCATCAGTTGCGCGGCCCCAGCACGGCGAACAGCCAACCCGCCAGATCGCTGCGCAATGACCGCTCGCGCAGGAGGAGGACCCCGTGTGCCTGTCCCGGCGGCTGCGTAACCCTCAACGTGCGCAGCCGCTGCAGTAGCAACTGCACCGAAGCCATCGAGCTGGAATCGTCCTGTGCCGACGCCAAAAACACCTGTCTCTTCGTCATGTTGTCGAGCGACTCCAAGACTTCGCGATCGTCCTGCGGCAGGACTGGCGAAACCAGGGCTGTGGCCCGCACCATCGCATCCGCCGCCGCCGCCGCCAAGACTGGCGCTGCCGCATCCGCACTCGCGACCAGGGCCAGACCAGCGTTGGGCACGTGCAGACGCTCGCGCAAGCTATGGACCACGAAACCAATTCTTGCCTTCTCGTGGGCGCGGCGGGCGACAGGATCTGGGATCGAAGGCGCACTGCGCCCGGCTTCCGGCTGCGTCCCAAGCACGGCCAGCGTCGTGTCGCGCGCCGCACGCAACGTACGCAGCACTGGCAGCCACGCCGCGCCATCCTCGCCTGCTGCCGCTACGAACAGCACCAGCGGCGCGCGATTCGAACGTCCGCGCCATACGGTCAGCGGCAGGGGCGCGCCGTCCGGAGCCGTGAGTTGCAGCGCCTCGCCCGGGCCCAGATCCGCTGGCGGCCGGGGCGCGGGCGGCGGCACGTCTTCGCCCCGCTCGGCAGGAACCGGCCGCTTGTGCGCCGGTTTGTCCGACGCTGTCGGTGCCACGACAGCATCTGGACCCAACAGGCGCGACAAGACCAACACGAGCACGACCACCGCGACACTGCCACCCACCAAGAGGATTTGTCTGCGGCCCATGCCCACGCCTCACCACGACCTGCCGACCAGTCGGGGCCGGTTGTAATGCCGCAGACCGCCAGCCGCAAGCGGCGACCGCTGGTTGCAGAAGGCAAAATTGACCGACCTCTGGCGCAGTGCTACGTTTCGCGCCGCCACGGAGCCGACCCGAATGATGACGCGCAGGCAGTTGCAGGCCCTCTTGGACGAGCGCGTATTGCTGCTCGACGGCGCCATGGGCACGGAGCTGTACGAGCAAGGCTTCGGCTTCGATCGCGCGTTCGACGGCCTTTGCCTGTCGCATCCGCACATCGTCAAGCGCGTTCACCGCAGCTACGTCGATGCCGGCGCGCATGTCTTGACGACAAACACCTTTGGCGCCAATCGATTGCGCCTGCAGCGCAGTCAACTTGCCGATCAGGTCGTGGCGATCAACCAGGCTGCCGTGGCCCTGGCGCGCGACGCGGCCCAGGCGCGGCCGCCGCACAACCGTCCCTTGGTCGCCGCGTCGGTAGGGCCGTTGGGCCAACCGCTGGCGCCGATCGGCCATCTGACACGCGAGACGGCGCGCGAGGTCTTCCGCGAACAGTTCGCCGCCCTTGTCGCGGCCGATCCCGACTTGTTCTTGTTGGAAACTTTCAGCGATTTAGAAGAGTTGCGCTTGTGCGCTGAGGTACTGACCGAGGTTGCGCCCGAGGCCGCCTTCATCGCTCTGGCCACCTTCACGGACGACGCCAAGACCCTCTTCGGCCACAAGCCGGAGGAGGTCGTGCGCGCCATGCACGCTCTCGGCGCCGCCGCCGTTGGCGCGAACTGCTCGACCGGTCCTCAGGATCTCGATGCCGTGCTCGAACGCATGTTGCGCGTGCCGGGCGCCCGCCTCGCGCTGGAGCCCAACGCCGGTCTGCCCAAGCTGGTGGATGGACGCTATGTCTATGTTGCGTCTCCGGATTACTTCGCAGAGTGGGCGCTGCGCATGGCGGATCTGGGTGTGCGCGCCATGGGCGGTTGTTGCGGCACCAAGCCGGCGCACATCGCGCGCATGGCGCAGGCCATCGGCATCCGGGCACCGACGCTGCGCCAAGCGGAAGTGACGCGTCAGCCAGCCGAGGCACGCGAGTCGGGCGTCGAGGCCCAGGATACCCCGCCAAGTAGCGGCACAGGCTCTGATTTCGAACGCAAGCTCGGCGCCGGTCAGTTCGTGGTCAGCGTCGAGTTGGATCCACCGCGCGGCATCGACTGCGAACGCCTCGTTCAGGGCGCCATTGCCTGCCGCCAGGCCGGCATTGATGCGATCAACATTGCGGATTCGCCGCTGGCAACTGCTCGGGTCAACCCGCTCGCGCTGGCCGTCTTGATCCGCCAAAAAGTGGATATCGAGATCCTGTTGCACATGTCTTGCCGGGATCGCAATCTATTGGGATTGCTGAGCGAATCGATGGGCGCCCACGCGCTCGGCATCCGTCACGTGCTGTGCGTCACCGGCGATCCGCCATCGATGGGCGACTACCCGGGCACGCATGGCGTGTTCGAAGTGGATTCCATTGGTCTTTTGCGCACGCTGACCCACCTCAACCAAGGCACGGACGCCAACGGCAAACAGCTCAACTTCCGCTGCGATTTCCAGTTGTCTTGCGCCGTGAACCCGACCGCGCAGGATCTGGCGCGCGAAATCGACCGCTTCCACCAGAAGGTCGATGCCGGTGCACGCTACGCTTTGACGCAGCCGCTCTACGATTCCGCCGACTTGGAGCGGTTTCTCGAATTGGCCCGGCCGACGATTCCCCTGCTCGTGGGCATCCTGCCGCTGCGCAATGCGCGCCATGCGCACTTCATCCACAACGAAGTACCCGGGATGGCGATTCCGCTGTCGGTGCGCGAACGAATGCAGAAGGCCGGCGCGGCGGGGCCGGAAGAGGGCATCGCCATCGGTCGCGAGTTCTTGGAGCGTGTGCGCAGCCAGGTAGCCGGCGCCTACGTGATGCCGCCGTTCAACAAGTTCGAGATGGCCATCGACTTGCTGCGCTGATCACGCCAGTTCCACGACTTCTCCCTCGCGCACGAAGCCAATACCCGGCCGGTCCAGCAGGCTGGTGGCGGCAATCGCATCCAACTCGCCGTCGGTACGCGACGGATCATGGTGAAAGAGCAGCGTCCTGCGCACGCCCGCCGCTTCGGCGTGCCGAACCGCCGCGTCATGGGTGGCGTGGCCCCAGCCCCTGCGCGAATTGCCGACGCGACCATGGTATTCGTCTTCGGTGTACGTCGCGTCGATGCTCAGCAAGTCTGCGCCGCGAATGAGATCGAGCAGCACCGGATCCAGACTGCCATCATACGGGTGTTCCCAATCGGAGCAGTGCGCGTAGGCGAGCCCCTCAAACTCGAACCGATAGCCGACGACACCGCCCGGATGATTCAGCAAGGCTGTGCGGATGCGCAGCGGGCCGAAGTCCAGCGCCTGCCCGATCGTCAGCTCTCGGAAGATCAGATCCGCGGCAAACATGTCGAGCGAAATGGGAAAAGCCGGCTGCGTCAGAAGCAGGCGCAGGACGTCCTCCAGACCAGCGCCATTGTGCCGCGCCGAAAAGAGCTCGAAACGGTTGCCGGGGAAGAGAAAGGGCGCGAAGAACGGAAACCCCTGCACATGATCCAGGTGCAAGTGCGTCATCAAGAACGTCATCTCGGTACGATGCGCGCCGCGTTGCGCGTCGCCCAGAAGCCGTACGCCGGTGCCGCCATCGAGAATGATCCGCTGAGCGCCGCAGCACACCTCGATGCACGTGGTGTTGCCGCCGTAGCGCACCGTGCCCTGGCCGGGGGCCGGAATGCTCCCTCGAACCCCCCAGAACTTGACCCAAAATCGGGCCTGGCTGTCCGGGTTCGTGCTCGTCATCCCGCAACCTTGTTCTTCGGAGGGACGTGCTTTGGCAGGGCGCAGTCGTCGCCCTTGTGCGACCGGCGAGGCGAGACTTTACTCGCCAAAGGCTGCATGACGCAAGATGTCTATGGATCGGGCCGTTCGTGGCGATCTTGTCGGGGCAGTGCACCCAGCGCGGGCTCGATCGGCACACGAAATGTGCGCGGGACGCCGGCACGCAGCACGTCGACGCTGAGCACATCCGCCGTCTTTAATCGCTCGAAAACATTCAACAGATCGCCGGGCGTCACGATGCGTTGGCCGCTGATTGCCACGAGGATGTCGCCGGGGAGCACACCGAATCGCAGCACGCGCGCATCGTTGCCGAACAGTTGCGCGACGCGGAAGCCGCCGAAGCGCTTGCCGGGACCAATCACTGGATCCAGCGGAACTTGAGAGAGAAAGTACCCAGGCCCCGCGCGCAAGACCCGATCGAGGACTGGCCGTGGCAGGACAAGCCCGCCCTCGGCCTCGACAGGCGCGGCGCGGCGGGCGCCGCTCGCTGCGGCCTGCCTCGGCGCCTCCGGATGCGGCGCCGCCTCCTCGCGGGCCAGCTCAGGTCCAGCGCATGCCGTCGCGAGGGCAGCGATCAGGGCAAAGGAATGGGTGCAACACCGCAAAATGCTTTTCCTTCCTGGATGGTCCCGTCTTTATCCTTGCGGCCCAGCAAGTCCTTGCGGCAGACAAGGCCTGTGCGACAGTCGCCATCGACGCTGCAGGTGCGCATGCAGTACGTACTTTCGCTGACGTACGTGACCGCGCCAAACTCGAGTGCCGGAAATTGAACGCATGTCGCCTCGGCCGGACATTCTCCCTTGCGGCATGGGGTCTTGGTGCAGTAGCCGTCTTTGGTCGCCGTGTCGCACGTCAGCCCAGTGCCGCACTGCGTCGCGGTCGTGCACGTGTCGCCGACAGCGGGTTGGCATGCGGAGAGGATGCCGAGGGCGATCGCGAAGAGACAGTTGCGCAAGCAGCGTATCGACATTGGCATCTGTAGTCACATCCGTGTGTTGTTTCTACCTACGGAGCAAGCACGTCCACCGGCGTCGCTGCCGCGGGCGCCGCCGCCGCCGCGGTAGCCCCGCCACAGGCGTCCGTCTGGGCTGTGCTGAGGGTAGCCCGCGCCCATTCCGGATGTGCCGCCGCCTGAGCGGCAAAAGCATCGAGAAAGGCAGCAGCATCTTCAAAACCTTGGTCGCGGTAGACGCCCGCTCCGGGCGAGCCCCCCACCAAAGCACAACGAATCTCACGGTATGCGCGAGCCAAGTGCGCTTCGCCCTTGATGTCGAGGGTCGGTGCCGCAGCGCCTTTGGCGGCGAGCGGAGTCCCCTTTTGTGCCACGTCCTTGCGGCCGCACGCGCCCGTCAGAGCGGTCACGAACACCATGCACGCGCACAAGCCGGCCCTGGACTTCATTCGCACAACCTCGCCCGCACTGTCAGACCGCTCGCAGCGCCGATCGCCCCGGGTACACCGCCGCTGCGCCCAGCGCCTCTTCGATGCGCAGCAACTGATTGTACTTCGCCGTGCGCTCGCCACGCGAGAGCGAACCCGTCTTGATCTGGCCGGCGCTCGTCGCGACGGCCAGATCCGCGATGGTTGTATCCTCCGTCTCGCCCGAACGATGCGAGATCACGGTGCGATAGCCGGCGCCGTGCGCCATGTCGATGGCGTCCAGCGTCTCGGACAACGTCCCGATCTGATTGACCTTGACCAGGATGGCGTTGGCGATGCCCTGCTCGATGCCGCGTTTGAGCCGCTTCGGATTCGTGACAAACAGGTCGTCGCCGACGATCTGCACGCGATCGCCGATCAGCCGCGTCAGCGTCGCCCAGCCGGCCCAATCGTCCTCGGCCATGCCGTCCTCGACACTGATGACCGGGTAATCGGCACACAACTGCGCAAGATATTGCGCGAAATCGTTCGAGCCCATGGTGCGACCTTCGCTGGCCAGGCTGTAGGTTCCCTTGTCTTTGTCGTAGAATTCTGTCGCTGCCACATCGAGCGCAAGACACACATCCACACCAGGCTTGTAGCCCGCAGCCGCGATCGCCTGCGTCAGCAGATCCAGCGCTTCGGCGTTGCGGTCCAGCAGTGGCGCGAAACCACCTTCATCACCGACAGTTGTCGTCTTCTGGCGCGCCGCGAGCAGCTTCTTCAGCTGGTGAAACGTCTCGGCACCCGCGCGCAGTGCTTCGGCAAAGCGGTCGAAGCCGACCGGAACCACCATGAACTCCTGAATATCCAGACCGCCCGCCGCGTGTGCGCCACCGTTGATCAAATTCATCAGCGGCACAGGCAAGACACGCGCCTGCGCCCCGCCGAGGTAGCGGTACAGCGGCAGTCGGTACGCTTCCGCGCTCGCCCGGGCCGCGGCGAGCGACACCCCCAGAATGGCGTTGGCACCCAACCTTGACTTGTTCTCCGTGCCGTCCAGCGACAGCAGCAA
>Ga0172368_10006042_pt1 | contig 13237 bp, 9 predicted proteins | sample Lak11m_FD_114540 | JGI IMG/M metagenome (GOLD analysis project Ga0172368, IMG submission 114540) | Freshwater microbial communities from Kabuno Bay, South-Kivu, Congo - kab_022012_11m | ecosystem: Environmental > Aquatic > Freshwater > Lake | place: Democratic Republic of the Congo: South-Kivu...
CGAAGGTGCTGGTCGTGGCGGCCCGCACCGGAAGCCCGCCCGAGGCGTCCGTCGCCGTGCCGCTGGGAGCCGCCGACGCCGCGGGCATGCGCCGTGCGGACTACCTGCTGTTCGGCCTCGCGGACGGAACCTTCACCTCCGTGGTCGTCGTCGACGCCAACGTGGACGGCCGTTTCGACGACGACGCGGCCGCGCACCACACGGCGCCCGGCGTGCCGGCCGTCGCCACGGTCGCCTCGGGGGGCGAGACACAGGTGGATTTCGTCGTCGACCTCGCACCCTGATCGCGTCCGACGCGAGCGGATTCCCGTAGGTCGTGCTCCGGTGGGCTGCCTGTGGAAAACCTGTGGGCGGGCGCCGGGGGTGCGTGAAAATCGAGCACGAATCGGCGCTGATCCGCCTGCGTGCACCACGGCGGTGCAGGCCCGGAGCGTCGATTTCCCCGTGGAATCCGGGGGCACCGCTCGACTTGTCCACAGCGGCGCTGCGCATGACGCGCCGGGCCGCGGAAACAGCCGCAGCGGGTGGATAACTCGCGCAATCGCCCTGCGTCCCAAGGCCCCGCGCGTCGAGGCCCCGCCCGTGCCCTGAGTCTCAAGGCGTTGCGCGCGCCCCCGGAGGCGGCGGCGGAAGCGTCGGCTTCCGATCCCGACGCAGCGGATTCGTCTTGCGCAACCCGTGCGGGCATGGGAAAAGCCGGCTTTCGGCTTTCGACGTTCGGCTTTCGGGAAAGCGCGCAAAGCCGACTCTCGACCGGTCTTCGGAAAGGCCGAACCGGTCCGCACGGAGAGTTCTTCCGGAAGCCGAACGTCGAAAGCCGATGGAGGCCGCCATGGGCGTCGATCGCGTCGCTCCACGCCGTCCCGTGGCCGCGGTGGTCGGCGACGGCGAGGCCGCGCAGGTGGAGCTCGAGGCGGCGCGCGCGGTCGGCGAAGCGCTCGTGGACGAGGGGTTCCGCGTCGTCACCGGAGGGCTGGGCGGCGTCATGGAAGCGGCCTCGCGCGGCGCGCACGCGTCCGCGAAATACGCACCCGGCGACGTGGTCGGCATCCTGCCGGGGAGGGACTCGCGCGAGGCGAACGCGTTCGTGGACGTGGCCGTCTGCACGGGCATGGGCGAGGCGCGCAACGCCGTGGTGGTCGCCACGGCGGACGTGGTGGTCGCAGTGGGCGGCCGTGCGGGCACCCTGAGCGAGCTTGCCCTGGCGTGGAAGGCGGGGCGCCCCATCGTGGCGGTCGACACGGGCACGGGATGGGCCGCACGCCTGGCCGGCGAGCCCATCGACGACCGACGCCCGGACCGGGTACACGGACCCGCGTCACCGCGCGAGGCGGCGCGAATCGCACGCGAGGCGATCCGACGGCGATCCCGCGCGCGCTGACCGCGCGGACGCTCAACCCGTCCGCTGGCCCCTGCGACGACGCACCAGCCAGACTGCGGCCAGCGCGCAGCTCACCGGAAGCGCTGTCGTACAGCCTCCCTCGTCCGCGGCCTCGCGCGGCGGCGGCACGTCGTCGGGCGCCTCGTCCGGCGAACCGGCATCCGTCGTCTCCGTCGATCCCCCGTCCGTCCCGTCGGGCAACGGATACGGATCGGCATCGCATGCGTCGCCCGTGCCGTCCCCGTCGGCGTCGGCCTGGTCCGGGTTCGCGATGCCGGGGCAGTCGTCCGACTCGTCCGCAACCCCGTCGCCGTCGTCGTCCCCGTCGCACGCGTCCCCCTTGCCGTCGCCGTCCGTGTCGAGCTGAGCCGGGTTCGCGACGAGCGGGCAGTCGTCGGCGGAATCCGCGACTGCGTCGCCGTCGTCGTCCTGGTCGCAGGCGTCGCCCGCGCCGTCGCCGTCCGTGTCGTGCTGGTCCGGGTTCGCGAGCATCGGGCACGAGTCGTCCTCGTCGAAGACGCCGTCGCCGTCGTCGTCGCCGTCGCAGGCGTCGCCCGTGCCGTCGCGGTCGGTGTCGAGCTGGTCGGGATCGGGCTGTTCGGGGCAGGTGTCGCGCTCGTCGGGCACTCCGTCGCCGTCGGTGTCGGCGGGCGCGGTCGCGGGCGACAGGCCGATGGAGCCCCAGATGCGCTGCCCCGCCGTCACCGTGCGCGTGACGCTCGCGTTCTGGTAGCCGGCCATCGACGCGGTGGCGGTGTACGAGCCCGCGGGAAGCTGGAAGCGGTAGAGGCCGCTCGCGTCGGCGGTGGCCGCATCGCCGGTATTCAGTGTAACGCGCGCGCCGGGCAGCCTGTCGGCGGTGTTGGGCGCCTTGTACACGGCGCCGATGAGCTCGCCGGTCTGCGGGGAGCCGCCGCCGGTGGCGAACACGGCGAGGTGGTTGGACACGACGCGCTCGCTGCCGTCGGAAGGCCGGTTGACGACGCCGCGGCCGGACAGCCACATGGCCGACGAGCCGCCGCCGTCGAAGTTGAGCGCCCTGGCGGCGCCCACGTCGTGCATGAGCTGGCCCAGTTCGCGGCACGTCATGCCGATGGAAAACCCGTTCTGGCGCCCGTCCACGACGGCCAGATACAGCGTGCGTCCGTTCGCGGAGATGCCGACCGCCGTGCGCGGATGGCGCGCCGTGCAGAACGAGCCCGACTGCGCGAGCACGCTGCCGCCGTCCACGAGCAGCGGCTGGCCCGAGACGACGCCCTGCATCCACCCGGCGGGCGACACGGTCTCGTCGGGGCGCGTCAGCTCCACGCGCGAGGTGTCGCGGCTGAACTGGATCGTGCCCTCCCAGGTGCCGTCGACGGTTCCGGTCCAGTGCGCCCCCTGCCCGATCGCCAGCCCCGAGGGCATGTAGTTGGAATAACTGAAGAAATCGCCGTTCACGGCGGCCTGGGCGTGCAGCGCCGAGCCCAGCGACGACGTGCGCCGGCCCTTCATCGACATCGGCGTGGCCTCCAGGCGCACGCCGGGCGCGTTCAAGTCGACCTCCAGGACGTTGATGTTCCACGGGTTCGTCGTGGTGCGCTGCAGCCGGCGGACGCCCGGAAACGGCGTCGTCCACGTGTCGCCCGCGCGCGCGGGCAGCGGCAGCAGCAGCCCGGCGACGAGGACTGCGGTCGTGCAGCGCAGGAAGCGCCGCGTCGGAAGCAGGCAAGCGGAGGGATGCGGCTCGCGTCCCTTCTGGTCCTTCGCGACCGGCCGGCCGCCCCTGAACCAGTGTTCTCGTGCGGTCATCGGGCTCACCACGCGGCAATCCGCCGCGCACGGATGGTGTCGATCATGGCCCGGGAGGGTCGTGTCTGTCACCTCCTCGAATGGGTCCCGCGCGCGTCTACCGCCGCGTGTCGACGAAGTCGAACTCGGGAATCGAGTCCAGGCCGTACGCGCCTGAAGCGAGCCGATCGATCTGCTGAAAGTCGCGCCGACGGAATGCCTGCCGCAGGGACGCGGCCAACTCCGCGGAGATCTGCTCGGGCTTCGGGACCCTGATCCGACGAAGGTACTGCGCCTGAAACCGGAGGTAGCCGCCGCGCATTCTTACCGCGTACGACCAGACGAAGAACAGCGCCACCTTCGAGCTGAGCAGCGCACCCAGCACCTCCATGTCCCATATGTCGGACACGACGAAATAGAGGTTGTGGTGCGGGTGGTACCGCCCCGGTTCGAACACGACCTCGTTGGCACCCGCGATGTCCGGGATGAGCAGCTTGGGCCTCGGCACGAACTCCGGATAGACCCGGTCGATCGTGCGGAACCATGCGTGCTTCGCCTTCGCCACGTGCCGCTTCGAGAGTTCTGCGCGGTGCGATTCGAGATACCGGCTTAGCCGCGGAAAGTGCGCCAGGTCGACAAGACCGCCTGCGTCGAAGGTATTGACGACGAAGCGGCCGCCGTCCCGGATCACGCCGCCGTCGATGTCCTCGCGCATGACCAGAGGGACCAGTCGTTGCGGCTCGATATCGGCATCGCCTTTCACGACATACAGGCGGTCGTTCCCCGTCGCGACGCCGATCCGGACCGACGTGCCCCCGTCATCCTCCAGCAACGGGAACGCGGCCTCCAGCCTTCGCAGGAGCGCCAGGTTGTCCGGCGAAGCCGGCACCCAGGGTTCGTCGCCCTGGAACCAGCGCGCATGACACGCCACGGTCACCGGTTCGCAGCCGGCGCCGTCTCCGGCGTCTCCCCCGCGCCTGCCGGCCACAAGGCTCCGCACCCGGTCGCACTCTCGCGGTGACGCCGTGGGCATGGCGATCGCTGCCACGGGTGCGCCCGTCCTCTCGCGGGACACGACGAAGATCGCGGGATACGCGATGACATCCGACTCGAACGGCGATGCCTCGTGAAGATCCACGTACGTGCGGACCTCGAACGACGACGAGATGAGCTTGCGAAGGGGGGCCCCGTAGCGGTTGAGGGTCCACCGGTCGGCACAGATGTAGGCGAGCATCCCGGTGGGAGACAGCAGCCCCAGTGCCCGTTCGATGAACGCGACGTAGAGATCCGCCCGGTCGAAAAGCGTCGGGAAGCGCCTGCGGTACTCTGCCTGGAGTCTCGGAGATATCTGCTCGATTCGAACGTAGGGCGGGTTCCCAACGATGTGGTCGTACACGCGCCCGTTCCGGGCGAGAAGGAAGTCGTCGCGCGCAACCCAGCGTTCCGAGAGGCGGTGCGCCAAGGTCTCGCCGACGTCGTGCTCGCGGAGAACGGCGAGCAGCGCCTCTCGCGTGCGTCGTACGTGGGCTTCTTCGATGTCGAAAGCGGCGAGAGCGTCTTCGAGCGACGCAGCAGGTGTGCCATGCGCGCGCGCCGACGCCAGCAGACGCCTGGCTGCCGGGACAAGGAACGCCCCTTCGCCACATGCGGGCTCCAGCAGCGACCGATGCGCGAGGTCCGCCTCCGGACGGTAGCCGGAAAGGTCGAGGATCATCTCGACCACATGCGGCTTGGTGAGGACAAGACCGTGCGTCCCCCCATCCGAACGTGTGCCGTAATCGTAGGCGCCGCTGCCCGCGTCGAACGGAATGTCGAACGGCAACTGCATGGCCGGCTCACCTCGCCGCAAGGTACGTTGCCACCTGCCCGCCCGACCCTGCCAGGAACCCGCGCATGCCGAGATCGGACGCCGGTTCCCGGTAGCCGCCGTGCGGCCCTTCATTCTCCTTCGAGAGTAGGAACGCCGCGGCGTCGAAGAGCTTTTCGCGCACGAGCCGCCGCAGGAGCAGTTCGTAGCGGTCGGCGTAGGACGTGCCGCGGAACTCGGGAAACACCGGGAAATGCGGCTCGGCGACCCCGACGGGCGCGAGCGATCTCGCGCACTCTTCGAGCAGCATGACCCAGCCGAGCCAAGGTCGCGGATGCGTCTTGCCGAACGCACCCTCGCGGTAGGCGACCCACAGGTCGTGCGAGGTCCCGACCGCCTCCTCGGTGCGGTTGTTGAAGTTGTTTCCGAAGGACGGGCCCCGCTGCGACTTGAACTCGATGGCTGCCAGCAGCGTCTTGTCGTGTACTACGAGCATGTCCCACTGCTTCGTCGGCCGGAAATAGCCCGGCAGCTCCAAGCGCGCCGATACGTAGATATCCGCGTCGGTGAGGCCGTTGTTCACAAGGATTCCGCTCACGAGGCGGCAGAACCCGTCCATCTGCTTGCCGCCGGTGACCGCCGCGCGGCGACCGCGATCGGCATCGCCGCCGTTCTGGCGGGCCGCCTGAGCGTCCAGCGTGGACCAGTAGTGTGCGACCGCGTCGCGCGCGAGTTGCTCCCACCCCGAGAGATCGACGCCCATGCCGCGGGACGCTACCACGCGCAGCGGCCCGCCGGTTCCCTGCGGCAGCCACCGGACACCGCGCACCTCGAAGGTGCCGCGACCGGGGCGCGCTACCGACGAACCCGGCGGCGCACGGCTGCAATCCAAGGGGACAACGGCGCGACGCTGCCGTCCCTGTCCTATCGCACGAATCATTTCCGCGGCCGCCGTTTCCATTCGCGATCCTCTCCGCCCTGCACGGGCGTTCAGCGGAGCGAATGTACCAGCAGGGTCGGACATCGGCGCCGACACGCACGAATTCCGGGGAATTCGTGCGAGGCGTGCCCTCGCCGCGGCGCAGTCCACCGGCCTCGCCGACCACTCCTCCCCGACGGCGAAGACGCTATTCAATAGAACGGCGGCTCTGGTCTCGGACCGGCAGGTCCTGACCGGGACCGTTCCCGAACGTTGGGGATCGGCGAGCTCGCGGCTTCGCTCAAGTGCCCCGTCGCCGAGCGCGGATCGCGTCGATCATGGCCTGGATTCGCCCCTCGACCGACTTGTAGAGGGCATCCGCACGCCCGTCCGCGGGGACGTGCGCGAGGTCGCGCGAGGGCACGATGGGCTCTCCCAGCTCGATGTCCAGCCGCACCGGAGGCGGGAAGTGGAACACCGGTCCGACGGTCAGGCCCCACGGGATGGAGAGCATCACGGGGAACGTCTTGCTCCGGATGAGCTTGTCCAGGTGCAGCGCAAGCGCCAGGCGCTCGCCGCGTCGCAGGATGATGAACGTGCTGTGGCCGCCGACGTTCGCGACCGGGACGACCGGCACGTCCAACTCGACCGCAAGCCGCGCGAAGCCCCGGTGCCCTGCGAAGTCCACGCGGTAGCGCTCGCGGAACGGCCGGAACGCCTCGCGGTTGCCGCCCGGGAACACCACCATGCGCCGCCCCGCCGCGAGAATGCGCCGCGCGTTGTCGTGGCTGCCCCGCACGGCCCCCCACTTCAGGAGCATGTTCCCCAGCAGCGGCAGCGCCACCATCGCGTCGTGCGCGATGAAGTGCAGCGGTCTTGCAGTGCCGAATCGCTCATAGAGCTCCGCCGTCATGACGAATGGCTCCAGGAACGTGATGCCCGCGTTGTGGTTCCCGACGAGCATCGCCGCGCCGTCCGGCACGTGTTCCAGACCCCGCACGCGCGCTCGGAAATAGCGCCGCCCCAGCTCGCGCGCGACGGGCAGTCCCAGACGCACCGCGCGCTCGTCGTAGCTGTCGATGCTGTCCGGATCCAGCCGCGCGAACGCCGCCTCGCGCAGCAGCGGGGCGAGCTCGGAGATGTCCAACGACGTTTCCGCCATTGCGCCTCCCGGCGCGCGCGATCCTAGCAGACGCGCGGCCCGGCGCGTGCCGTCGTCGTCCGGGAGGAAACGCAGGCGCCTGCCGACTGTTCACCGGGCGGGTGCGCCGCACGATCGCCTGCCGCATTCCGGCCGGGTGCAGGCGCGTTGTGCTACGAGGAGCCGCACGGGCGCGACGCCCGCGCGGACGTGGACGAGGACCCCATGAAACACCGGCTTTCGGCTTTCGGCTTTCGGCTTTCGGAAAAGCGGAACCGAGGATGTACGATTCCCCTGCTGCTTCTCGCCGCGTGCGCCACGAAGCCCGCAGCGCCCGCAAGGAGCGACCACATGACCGTTCCCGCGCCCGACGGCTACCGCGCCCTGTCCGTGTCGCCCGAGGCGTTCACGGCCGCGTGCCGCGCCGACCTGCAGTTCGCCCGCGACGAGGCCGCGCGCCTGCGGGCGATGCCCGTGCCGCGCGACCCCGCGAAGGTGCTCGACGCGTTCGACAACACGTTCCTGCGCCTCAACGACGCCGGTTCGCGCGCGAGCCTCGCCCGCAACGTGCACCCGGACAAGCCCGTGCGAGAGGCCGCCGAGGCCTGCGAGCAGGAGGTCGAGGCGCTGAGCGCCGAGCTGACCCAGGATCGCGGCATCTACGACGCGCTCGCCGGCGTCGATCGCGGCGCGCTCGACCCGGCCTCGCGCTGGTACGTCGAGAAGTCGCTGCGCGACTTCCGCCGCGCGGGCGTGGATCGCGACGAGGCCACGCGCCGTCGCGTGCGCGAGCTGCGCGAGGAGCTGGTGAAGACCGGCCAGGAGTTCGGCCGCAACGTCAAGGACGACGTGAAGAAGCTTGCACTCGAACCGGCGCGCCTGGACGGACTGCCCGACGACTGGAAGCGCGCGCGGCCGCCGGGCGCCGACGGGAAAGTGGTCGTCAGCACCGACAACACCGACTACGTGCCGTTCGTCACCTACGCGAAAGACGGCAAGGCCAGAGAGGAGCTGTGGCGGCTCTACCGACTCAGAGGGCACCCGAAGAACCTGGAGGTGCTCTCGCGGATGCTGACGCTGCGCGCCGAGATGGCGAAGCTCTTGGGCTACCCGACGTGGGCGCAGTACATCACCGAGGACAAGATGATCGGCAGCGAGAAGAACGCCGCCGGGTTCGTCGAGCGCATCGCGCAGGCCAGCGGGGCGCGCATGGAGCGCGAGTACGCGCAGCTTCTGGAGCGCAAGCGCCGCGACGATCCGCGCGCCGCGCGCGTGGACGCCTGGGACTCGGCGTTCCTGCAGGAGCGCGTCAAGAACGAGCAGTACGGCTTCGACGCTCAGAGCATCCGGCCGTACTTCGAGTATACGAAGGTGAAGCGGGGGGTCATGGACATCGCGGGGCGCATGTTCGGCCTCTCGTGGCGCCGCGCCGACGTGCCTCTGTGGACGGGCGAGGCCGAGGCATGGGACGTGCTGGAGACGGCGCCGGGCGGCGGTGCGGGACGGCTGCTGGGGCGCATCTACTTCGACATGTTCCCGCGCGAGGGCAAGTACAAGCACTACGCCCAGTACACGCTGGCGAACGGGCGGGAGGGCCGACAGCTTCCGGAAGGGGTGCTGGTGTGCAACTTCCCCCGACCGGGAGCGGAGCCGGCGCTCATGGAGTACAACGACGTGCGCACGTTCTTCCACGAGTTCGGCCACCTGATGCACCACGTGCTCGGGGGGCACACGCGCTGGGGCGGCATCGGCGGCATCTCGACCGAGTGGGACTTCGTGGAGGCGCCTTCGCAGATGTTCGAGGAGTGGACATGGGACCCGGCGATTCTGCGCACGTTCGCGAAGCACTGGCAGACGGGCGAGCCGGTGCCCGAGGAACTGGTGCGCCGGGCGCGCGCGGCCGACGAGTACGGCAAGGGGCTGTGGGTGCGCCAGCAGATGTTCTACGCGGCGACGAGCCTGGAGCTGCACCGGCGCGATCCGGAGGGGCTGGATTCGACGGCGCTCGTGAACGAACTGCAGGAGAAATACACGCCTTTCCCACACGTTGAGGGCACGTACTTCCACGAGTCGTTCGGGCACCTGGACGGGTACTCGGCCATCTACTACACGTACATGTGGTCGCTGGTCATCGCCAAGGACATGTTCACGGTGTTCGAGAAGGAGGGCCTGCTCGACCCCGCTGCGGCGCTGCGCTACCGGCGCGAGGTGCTGGAGCAGGGCGGGTCGAAACCTGCGGCGGACGCGGTGCGATCGTTCCTCGGGCGGCCGTACGGGTTCGACGCGTACGAGGCGTGGCTGAACCGGGGGTAGGGCGGGATCCGCGGCACGGCCGGCGCTATTCTGTTGCCCGGGAGGACGCAGTGGACCCTCGCCGGCTCGCCGAACTGCGCAGCCTGGCGTACCACCGCGAGGTGGCGCGACGGCTCGCCGAAGATCCCGGAATGCTGCGGCGGGCGCGCACTCGCGCGGCGGAGTGGGCATCCCGTGCCGATCGGTCGCCGCAGCATGCCCGTCTCTGGCTGGATGTTCTGTCGCGACCGGTCGACCAGATCGCCGCGTTCCTGTCCGGCGACGACGAGACCGCGCGGGAATTACGGCAGAGCACTCCCTTTGCAGGTGCGCTTTCTGCCCGCGAGCGCTGGCGCATCTGGGCGCTTGCGGGCGCGCAGACACGGGAGGAATCTTGAAGCGCACCGATCTGGAGCACATCATCCGCGCGGCGGCGGCCATCGCGGAAGACGACGAGATCGTCGTCGTGGGCAGCCAGGCGATACTGGGCCAGTTCCCCGACGCACCGCCCGCGCTGTGCACCTCTATGGAGGCCGATGTCTACCCTCGGCATCATCCGGAGCGCGCGGACCTCGTCGACGGGTCCATCGGCGAGGGTTCGCCCTTCCACGAGACGTTCGGCTACTACGCGCAGGGCGTCGGCGAGCGGACCGCAGTGCTTCCCGCCGGGTGGCAGGAACGCCTCGTCCCGGTGCGTTCGCCCGCGACCGGGGGCGCCACCGGACTGGCGCTGGAGGTGCATGACCTGCTGATCTCGAAGTACGTGGCCGGGCGCGAGAAGGATCGCGATTTCGTGCGCGAAGCGCTTCGACTCGGACTGGCCGACCGGGCGGTCCTGCGCGTTCGGCTGGCGGCGACCGACATCGCGGCCGAACTGCGCGCGATTCTCGTGCAGCAAGTCGAGGCCGACGGCGCGTAGGGCGAATCGCGTCCCGGCCGAAAACTGGCGTCCCCGCCGCACGGACATACCATGTCCCGCGGGAGGCCCCGGTGCGGGTCTCCGCGAGGACATGCATGAGCGCCGCCGAAGAATCCAGCCCGCCTCCCGCACGGCGTGCACGAACGCGAAGGGCTCCCGCCGCGCGGCCCCGGCGCGACTCCGCCCGCGCCTCCGCAGGGCCCGACCGTCGCCGGTGGATCGTCGGCATCGTCCTCGCCGCGACCGCCCTGCTCGTGCTCTTCTCCGTGTTCACCTGGAGCCCTCTCGATGAGGGCGCCTGGACGCACGGACGCCCGACGCACAACTGGATCGGGCCCGCCGGGCACGGCCTAGGGTGGATTCTGTTCCACGCGGCGGGCGTGTCGGCCTGGGGCGTCGCGCTCGCGCTCGTCACGGCGGCGGTGCTCGCCGCGACGCCGTTGGGCCTGCGCTTCGCGCCCCTGGCGACGTTCGGCTGGGTCCTGCTGGGCACCACCACGAGCGCGCTGGCCCACCTGCTGTGCGATCCCGCGCACTGGAGCTGGCCTCCCGGGGGGATTCTGGGCAGTGCCGTCGGCGACGCCGCGCGCGGCGTGTTCTCGGTCGCGGGGTCGCTCATCGTGCTGGGCGCGCTGCTGCTCATGGCCCTGCTGCTGGCCACCCATTTCGCAGCGGCGCGCGCGTTCGAGTTCGCGGCGCGCGGAGTCGGGAAGGTCTCGGTCGTCGCGGCGAAGACCGCCTACGCCGCCTGGGATCGCAACCGCCAGACGCGCCGGCCGCGTGTACCCGCAGAACGGAAGGGAAAACATGCCGACAAGGAATCGACGGAGAAACAGGACGAATCCGATCTTTTGGAGTCGGACGAGGACGCGCGCTTCCCCATCGTCGGAGAGATCGAACTGGAGGACGAGGGACCCGGCGACGAGCCCTCGCCGGAGCCTTCGCCCGCGAAGAAGCTCGCAATCGTGCCGGCCCCGGCGCCGGAGCCGGCGAATGGCGACAGCGCTGCCGTAGAGCTGAAGAAGGTTCCGGAAGCGAAACCCGAAGCGCACGGGCCGGCCATCATCGAGCCCAAGCCGCCGCCGAAACCCACCGCGCTGCCGAAGCAGGAGCAGTTCTCCTTCGCCGAAGGGCACACGGGATTCCACGCGCCCCTCGTGGACGAGATCCTGGAGCCCGTGCCGCAGGAGGCCCGCAAGATCGACCGGCCTGCGCTCACCGCGACCGCCGAGAAGCTCCGTCGCAAGCTGCTCGACATGGGCATCGAGGGCGCCGTCACCGAGATCCGGCCCGGTCCCGTCGTGACCATGTTCGAGTTCAAGCCCGCCGCGGGCATCAAGCTGTCGCGCATCGCGTCGCTCTCCGACGACCTCGCCATGGCCATGGAGGCGCTGCGCGTGCGCATCGTGGCGCCCATTCCCGGCAAGGGTGTCGTCGGTTTCGAGGTGCCCAACCGCACGCGAGAGATGGTGCACCTGCGCGACGTCGTGGAGCAGGACGCGTTCCAGAAGGCCGCGGGACGACTCGCCATGGCCGTCGGCAAGGACATCGAGGGGATGCCCTACGTCGCGGACCTGGCGCGCATGCCGCACCTGCTCATCGCGGGCACCACCGGGTCGGGCAAGAGCGTCGGCGTCAACTCGATGCTCGTCTCCATGCTCATGCGCGCGACGCCGGAGGAGCTGCGCTTCGTCATGGTGGACCCGAAGATGCTGGAACTCTCGGTGTACGAGGGCATTCCGCACCTGCTGCTGCCGGTGGTGACCGACCCGAAGAAGGCCGCGCTGGCGCTGCGCTGGGCCGTCGAGGAGATGGAGCGCCGCTACGAGACGCTGGCGCTCGCGGGCGTGCGCAACATCGCGCAGTACAACCGCCATGTGGAGAAGCAGCTCGCCGACCTCGCGAAAGCCGCCGAGAGCGCGCCCGCCGACGCTCCGGAAGCGGAGGGACCCGGGGAGGGAGGCAGCGCTCCGGAAGAGCCGAAGAAGCCGACGAAACTGCCCTTCATCGTCATCGTCATCGACGAACTGGCGGACCTGATGATGGTCGCCGCCAAGGAGGTGGAGGTCTACATCGCGCGGCTGGCGCAGATGGCACGCGCGGCGGGCATCCACCTGGTGGTCGCCACGCAGCGGCCCAGCACCGACGTGCTCACGGGCGTCATCAAGGCGAACTTCCCGGCGCGCATCTCGTTCCAGGTGGCGAGCCGCCACGACTCGGGCACGATCATCAACCAGCCGGGCGCGGAGAACCTGCTGGGGCAGGGCGACATGCTCATCCTGCCGCCGGGCACCTCGTCGCTCGTGCGCGTGCACGGGGCGTTCGTGAGCGAGGCCGAGATCGGCAAGCTCACCTCGTTCTGGAAGACGCAGGGTGCGCCGGTGTACGACCCGGACATACTTGCGCCGCGCGACGAGGGCGGCGAGGGCGCCGAGGACGAAGGGCCCAGCGACGAGCTGTACGACCAGGCCATCGCGTGCGTGAGCGAAATGCGCCAGGTGTCCATCTCGCTGCTGCAGCGCAAGATGCGCATCGGCTACAACCGCGCGGCCCGCATCATCGAGCGCATGGAGCGCGACGGCATCGTGGGCCCCGCCGACGGAGCCAAGCCGCGCGACGTGCTCATCCGGCCGGTGGGAGAGATGAGCGACGCGTAGGAGCACCGCGGCGCGGCGGCGCGGGCGACGGACGAGGCTTCGGAAAGCCGGCCCGGAAAGAGCAACGCCGTCCGGGAAACGCTCCGTCCTCTGGGTGAGCAGTCGCCCGGCCGAGAGGCCGCGAGGTCGTGTTCCGGCCGACAGGCCGCACCGACCGGCTCTTCACCACGGAGGCCACGCAGAGCACGGAGGTCAGGGACGCGGAGACACAACAAACCACCGTGTTCTGGCTCCTCGCTATCGAGCATGGGTAGCCGCTATCCGGGGCCTGCCTTGGCGACATCGAACGTGCACCTCGGGGCAAGACGCCTTCGCGAAGGGAACGGGATGAGGGCGTGACCTTTGTCGTCC
>Ga0172368_10006044_pt1 | contig 13236 bp, 12 predicted proteins | sample Lak11m_FD_114540 | JGI IMG/M metagenome (GOLD analysis project Ga0172368, IMG submission 114540) | Freshwater microbial communities from Kabuno Bay, South-Kivu, Congo - kab_022012_11m | ecosystem: Environmental > Aquatic > Freshwater > Lake | place: Democratic Republic of the Congo: South-Kivu...
CTTGTCAGAGCCAACAATATTCGAAGAGGCATGAGGAGAAAAGATGAGAAGCCGCCTGAAAATCACTGGAAAAAAAGATTTCCCGAACTTGAGAAGGAACTCCTTGACAGCTATTACAAAATGAAAGGATGGAATAACGATGGTATTCCCACCAGTGAATCCTTGCACGACCTGGAACTTGACTATGTTAGGGATGAATTCCTGGAAAAGGGGATCCTTTCAGATACCGGAGAGGGAAATAACAGCGGGGAGGAGGTTAAACATGAAAGTTGAAAAGAAAAAGAGAATCATAAAATCTATCCGGATTGATGTTGACAAATGTGTCGGATGCCTGGCATGTGAAGTGATCTGCTCGGCCATGCACTCAAAACCCAAATACAGCAGCAACAATCCGGCAAGGTCCCGTATCAGGGTGATCAGAGATCCTATTGCCGACATCTATGTTCCCGTTTACGCCGGGGAATATGCTGTAGCCGAATGCGCCGGCCGCGACAAATACACCATTGATGGCAAGGAGTATGACGAATGTGCTTTTTGCCGGGCCTCCTGCCCGTCGCGTGACCTGTTCAAAGAACCCGATTCGGGGCTTCCGCTGAAATGTGATATGTGTGAGAGTGACCCGGATCAGGAAAAGCCCCTGTGCGTTCAATGGTGCCTGAATGAAGCCCTGATATACGAAGAGAGAGAGGAAGAGGTGGATGATGAGTTGAAACTGGATGATCTTGAAGTCGGCCTGGAAGCCCTGGCCAATAAATATGGGCTGATGAAATTAGAGGAAATTGTAACCCGCATGAAAGCATCAAAAAACCTTTGATTCTGGAATCTAACCTATGGAGAACCTGACCGACTATAAGGAGATTGCCTGCATCATTAAGGAAAAAGGGGGAGATGCCTTCAAACTATGCTACCAGTGCGGAAAATGCGATGTGGTGTGTCCGTGGAACCGGGTAAGGGACTTCAGTATGCGCAAACTGGTCCGGGAAGCCGCTTTTGGCATGACAGAGGTGGAAGGAGAAGATATCTGGCGCTGTACCACCTGCGGAAAATGTCCGCAGGAATGTCCCAGGGATGTACGGCAGGTTGAATCCGGGGTTGCCATCCGCAGGATGGCAACCGAGTACGGGATCTATACCGCTTCTGCCGATCCTGTCAGAGCTATCCGGTCAAACCTGAACAGCGAGGGGAACCCGTTTGCCGAAGAGAGGCAGAAAAGAGCCGACTGGGCCAAAGACCTTGCTGTGAACACCTTTACGGAAGGAATGGAAATTCTCTATTTTCCAGGTTGTTACCTGTGTTTCGACCCCCGGCTGAAAAAGGTGGCCGTCGCCACTGCCACCATTCTTAAAAAAGCAGGGGTGAACTTCGGGATCCTCGGCGCGGAAGAGAACTGCTGCGGAGAAAGCATCCGTAAAACAGGCGATGAGGAACTCTTCAGGCAACTGGCGAAAGAAAATATTAAAACTTTTATTGATCACGGTGTCAGGAAGATCCTTGTTTCCTCGCCTCATTGTTTCGAGACATTCAACAAAGAGTACCCTGAATTTATGGTGAACTTCGAGGTGATTCATATGGCCGAATACCTGTTTGATCTTATCCGGCTAGGAAGACTGGAGCTTCGCGGGGAATTCAATAAAAAAGTGACCTACCATGATCCCTGTTACCTGGGCCGGCACAACGGGATCTATGACGAACCCAGGGAAGTGCTCAGAAAGGTTTCGTCGCTGGAGCTGGCTGAGATGCCCGATTCCCGTGAAGACAGCTTTTGTTGCGGTGGCGGCGGCGGTCGGATCTGGATGGACACTCCGAAAGGGGAGCGGTTTTCTGACATAAGGGTGGATCAGGCGGCAGAAACCGGAGCTGAAGTACTCGCCACTGCCTGCCCCTATTGCATCGCCAATTTTGAAGACAGCCTCCTCTCAAGGAAAGGGGGCGAAAGCATCGTGGTAAAAGATATAACGGAGATCATTGCAGAAGTAATATGAAGACCCAAATTCCAAGATCCAAATTCCAAATTCCAAGAAAAAATTTCCTTGGGTCTTGGCGCTTGGGACTTAGGACTTGAGGCTTTAATTAAACCCTGAACGATAGAAAAGTGAACAAGGAAGATATCGGTGATGTAGTTGTAGTAGGCGGAGGGATCAGCGGAATTCAGGCTGCCCTTGACCTTGCCACCTCTGGCTTCAAAGTGTATTTGGTGGAGAAGGCGCCGACCATTGGCGGAAAGATGGCTCAGCTTGACAAGACCTTCCCAACCAACGATTGCTCCATGTGCATTGAGTCGCCTAAATTCATAGAATGCGACAGGCATCCCAATATTGAGATCCTGACTTACACCGAAGTCGACAGTGTTGAAGGGGAAGCAGGTGACTTTACCGTTACCCTGAATAAAAAACCGCGGTACATCATTGAAGATAAGTGTACCGGATGTACCGTTTGCACTGAGTATTGCCCTTTAAACATCCCGGATCCCTTCAATCAGAAATTATCCACCAATAAAGCCATTCACATTTACTTCTCCCAGGCGGTTCCCCTTGTACCGTACATCGACGAAAGCTGCCATTTCCTCAAGGATAAGAAATGTTCCATCTGTGCAGGTGTTTGTAAGAATAACGCCATTGACCTGCACCAGAAAGCAGAGAAACGGGTAGTCAAAGTGGGAGCCATCGTACTGGCCCCGGGGTACGACGTGTTTCATCCGGAGATACGGGGTGATTATGGTTACGGAAAATATAAGAACGTGGTAACCAGCCTCGATTTCGAGCGGCTTCTCTGCGCCACCGGTCCGCATACCGGCGACATCCTTCGTCCGTCTGATCATAAACATCCCAAAAAGATTGCCTGGATCCATTGTGTAGGTTCACGGCAAACCAATGAGGGCGGCAACACCTATTGTTCTTCTGTTTGCTGCACCTATATTCAGAAGCAGGTCATCCTGGCCAAAGACCATGATGCCGATATGACCGCGATGATATTTCACAATGATATCCGTTCCTATGGCAAGGATTTCGAGCGGTTTTACCAGCGTGCCGAAAACCTTCCCGGGGTTCAGTTTATCAGAAGCTATGTGGCTGTTGGTCGGGAAATTCCTGAATCTCTGAATGTTACTATCAAATATGCGACTGAGACGGACGGCGTCAAAGAAGAAGAATTCGATCTGGTGGTGTTGGGGGTTGGCCTGAATCCTCCGGCAAACGTAGACCGCCTGTCACAAATATTCGGCATCAGCCTCAACCCGCATCATTTTTGTGACACCGGACTCACTACGCCCATTCAGACCTCCAAACCCGGCATCTTCATCAGCGGCGCTTTCTCGGGGCCGCTCGACATACCCGAATCTGTGGTCGCCGCCAGCGGTGCGAATGCCCTGACCGGAGAGTTGCTGCGTTCGCGACGGGGAAAGCTTTCAAAGGAACGCATTTATCCTGAAGAGCGGAATGTTTCGGAGGAGGAAGTCAGGGTTGGCGTTTTTGCCTGCCATTGCGGTGCCAATATCGGCCGGGTGGTGAACATCCCTTCTGTGGTGGATTATTCGAAGACCCTGGAGAATGTTGTCCATGCGGAAGAAAACGTGTTCATCTGTTCCACCGATGCAGCACAGCAGATCTCCAACACCATCAAAGAGAAACGGCTCAACCGGGTCGTTGTGGCTGCCTGTACGCCAAAAACCCATGAACCGTTGTTCCGCGACACCCTCCGGGAAGGGGGCATCAACCAGTACTTCTTCGACATGGCCAACATCCGCGAACATTGCTCCTGGGTACATTCCAAGCAAAAGGAGGAAGCAACGCAGAAAGCCAAAGACATAGTCAGGATGTCGGTCGCCCGGGCCGCTTTCCTGGAACCCTTGCAGGAGTTTGATCTTCCCGTAAACAAAACCGCTCTCGTTGTTGGTGGAGGCATAGCAGGGATGACCTGCGCCCTGAGCATTGCCAACCAGGGCTTTGAGGTCCACCTGCTTGAAAAGGAGTCGAACCTGGGAGGAATGGCCCTGAGGATCCCGACAACCCTCGAAGGCACAGATGTTCAGGGATTTCTGGGTGACCTGATACAGAAAGTGTATAAACACCCGCTGATCTTCGTATCCCATGAGGCTGTCATCACAGACGTTTCAGGCTACGTTGGGAACTTCGTTACCACCATCAGGTCGGAAGGCCGAACCAAAACCATACAGCACGGGGCTGCCATTCTTGCCACCGGCGCAATAGAATACACCCCTGCCGAGTACATGTACGGGACCAGTAACAGGGTGATGACCTCCGTGGAACTGGGTGAACAGATCGCCCGTGGCGATCAACGGTTATCCGAAGCAAAAAGCCTGGTTATGATACAGTGCGTGGGGTGCCGGCAGCCTGACAGGAATTACTGCAGTCGTGTTTGTTGCAGCCATTCCGTTAAGAACGCCCTGAAGTTGAAGGAGATAAATCCGGAAATGGATATTTATATTCTCTTCAGGGATATGCGGACGTATGGTTTCAGTGAAGATTATTATTTGGAAGCCTCGAGAAAAGATGTCAGGTTCATCCGATATGAGCCATCTGGCAAACCGGTGGTGGAATCAATCAATCAGAATGGCGCGGAAATGCTCCGGATCCGTGTCACAGATCCGATCATAGGGAAAGAACTGGCCATTGATGCCGATCTCCTGTCACTTGCTGCTGCCGTGCTTCCATCGCCGGGAACCCTGGAGGCTGCACGGTTTTTCAAAGTGACGATGAACCAGGATGGATTCTTCCAGGAAGCGCACGTAAAACTTAGGCCGGTCGACTTTGCCGCCGAAGGTGTTTTTCTTTGCGGGACGGCACACTACCCAAAGCATATTTCAGAAGCCATAAGCCAGGCTTATGGTGCAGCAGGAAGAGCCGTTACGCTGCTTTCCCAGGATACGGTCACCGCTTCAGGATCAGTTTGCGAGGTGAAAGAGCGTGACTGTGTGGCCTGTGGCGCCTGCATTTCTGTTTGTACCTATGGTGCGATTGAATTTCATGATACCGCCAGAGGAAAGAAGGCCACCGTGAATTCCGTTCTTTGCAAGGGTGATGGCCTTTGCAATGCCGTGTGTCCCACTTCCGCTATTACATTGAAACATTATACCGATGAGGAACTATTGAGCCAGATAGATGCAGCGGTAAACAAATAAAACTCCAAGACCCAAATCCCAGGATCCAAGACCCAAGAAAGAAAAAAGTCAATAATGTTACATAAAAATGACCTCTGTGATAGATTAATTAAGTTCTCCGTTGATGTGATTATCTATTTACGTGGTGTGAAAAATAGTGTTGAGACAATTGACATGAAACGGCAACTGATTAAATCATCCACATCCAGCGGAGCAAATTATGAGGAATCACAGGGTTCTCCAACAAAACCAGATGTCAAAACCAAGATTGGCATCTCACTGAAAGAAATGCGCGAGTCGAATTATTTTCTTCGAATCTTTAATCAACTAAAACTTGGCGATGAAGAGAGTAGTAAATATTTGGTGAAAGAATCTTCTGAACTAAAGCTAATTCTTGCTTCAATAATAAATAAACTATGAAGATCTTTACCTTGGAATTTGAGACTTGGAATTTGGGACTTATATAGAGAAGAATGAGCACAGACCATAATTTTCAACCAAAGATCATCGGCATTATCTGCAACTGGTGCTGCTACGGAGGGGCCGACCTGTGTGGCGTCTCACGGTTCCAGTACCCTCCCCATATCAGGCTGGTTCGGGTCATGTGTTCCGCCCGGGTGGACCTGTTTCACATCCTGAGGGCATTTGAAAATGGGGAAGACGGCGTTTTTATAGGAGGCTGTCACCTCTGCGACTGCCATTACGTCACCAACGGGAATTTCAATGCTTTCAGCATGGTGCAGGTCTTCCGTAAGATCCTGAAGCATATCGGGATATTACCGGAACGCCTGCGGATCGAATGGGTTTCGGCCGGTGAGGGGATCCGTTTCGCAAATTTCATGAATGAATACAGCGCTGAACTCACAGCCATGGGCCCTATCGGAAAAGCAGAAGGCATGAGCGCCAAGGAACTGACAACCCGGTTTGAAGCTGTCAGGAAGATCATCCCGTACATCAAACTTGCCCTGACGCAGCGGTTGAACATCCAGCCAAGGACCGAGGAGGCTTATCACAAATTTTTCACCAGCGCCGAGTTTGATAGGCTGTTTGACGAATTGATCCTCGGAAAACTGGTGACCAGCCAGATCCTCACACTCCTGAAAGAAAAACCCCTTGCCACAGCAGAAATTGCACAGATGATGAACCTGAACCCTTCTGAAGTCTCGGGATATATGAACCAGTCATCCCGGCAAGGGCTGGTACAGTACGACATAAACAAGAAACGCTATGGACTCCCTTGAAGCCCCAAGAACCAAGAACCAAGCCCCAGGTCCCAAGTATTGCCTGCCTTGGAATTTGGATCTTGGAATTTGGAACTTGGGACTTATATTTAGATGAAGATGAACTCCGAACAAATTGATCAGATCATAGATAACCACAAGGGCGAAGCCAGTTCGCTAATACAGGTGCTTCTGGACATCCAGGGTGAATACAACTGGCTGCCCGATGATGCCCTGACAAGGATCAGTGAACGGCTGCAGGTTCCACAGAGCCTGATCCGTCACATCGCGACCTTCTACAAAGCATTTAGCCTTGTCCCGAAAGGGCGTCACCAGGTGCACGTCTGCATGGGAACAGCCTGTCATGTTCGTGGAGCTAAGCGTGTCCTTGAATCCGCTGAAGACCATACAGGGATCAAGCCCGGCGAGACAGACATGGATTTGAAATTCAGTCTTGAGACTGTCAACTGCCTCGGATGCTGTGCGCTGGGCCCGGTGATTGAAATTGATGGCAAGATTCACGGGAATGTCTCGTCAAGTGAAACGGCGGAAATGTTAAAAAGCTATGAATAGGGGGAACTTGAATGCGGATTAAGACACCTGCAGAACTGGAGAGATACAGGAAGGAGATCCTTGCCCGGAGAGACCCGGAGAAACCTTCCGTATCCATCTGCGCCGGAACCGGTTGTCTTGCTTCGGGCGCCGGGGAGGTCATTGCTGCTTTTGCATCGGAGATTGAAAAACAGGGGCTGAAGGCTACCGTGGATACCAAAGGTACCGGATGCCCCGGCTTCTGCGAGAGGGGGCCTGTTGTTGTGATCTATCCCCAGGAGATCTGCTATCTCCAGGTGAAGCCCGGGGATGTGCCCGAAATTGTTTCAGACACAATCAAAGGGAAAAAAGTGGTGGACAGGTTGCTGTTTTCTGATGTAACCACAGGAAAAAAAATCATCCGGGAATCCGATATCCCTTTTTACAGGAACCAGGAAAGGAACCTGATCTGCAACAATATTAAGATTGATTCAAGGAGCATCGACGACTATATCGCCACCGGCGGATATAAAGCCCTTGAAAAGGTGCTTTCAGGCATGTCCGGTGAAGATGTTCTGCAGGAGGTTAAAAAATCCAAGTTGAGGGGAAGAGGGGGTGCCGGCTTTCTGACCGGAACAAAATGGGAAGGATCGCGAAACGCACCTGACCCGGTAAAATATGTCATTGTCAATGCCGACGAAGGAGATCCCGGCGCGTTTATGGACCGGGCCCTGCTTGAAGGAAACCCGCATTCGATCCTGGAAGGGCTGATCATCGGAGCTTACGCGGTTGGCGCACACGAGGGGTATGTTTATGTCCGCCAGGAATATCCCCTGGCTGTAGAGAATATCAACCTGGCCATCGGGCAGGCCGGGGCTTACGGATTACTCGGTGACGATATCCTGGGCTCAGGTTTTGATTTCAGGGTTATTGTACACAAAGGTGCCGGCGCTTTCGTTTGCGGGGAATCCACCGCCCTGATGACGGCTTTGGAAGGGCGGGTAGGCGAACCCCGGCCAAAATATGTCCGTTCAAACATTGTTGGTCTGTGGGGCAAGCCAACCGTATTGAACAATGTCGAAACCTGGGCGAACATCCCGCTGATCATCAACAATGGGGCCGACTGGTTCACACAGATCGGTACAGACGGTAGCAAGGGGACAAAGATCTTCTCCCTCGTAGGGAAGATCACAAACACCGGCTTGGTGGAGATCCCCATGGGGATGACCCTCAGGGATATCATTTACAAGATTGGAGGCGGGATACCCAAAAATAAGAAATTCAAGGCGGTACAGACCGGCGGGCCATCTGGAGGCTGTATCCCGGAGGAAATGCTGGATCTGAAAGTTGGGTTCGATGAACTCACCGCGGCAGGTTCCATGATGGGGTCGGGAGGGATGATCGTGATGGATGAGGATACCTGCATGGTGGATGTGGCAAGGTATTTTATCAACTTCCTGACCGATGAATCATGCGGCAAATGCGTCCCCTGCCGCGAAGGCCTGAGACAGATGAACAGGATCCTTACGAACATCACGGAAGGAAAAGGAAAAGAGGGTGATATCGAACTGCTGGAGGTGCTTTCGGAGACAGCCGTTGAAGCCTCCCTTTGTGCACTCGGCAAGAGCGCTCCCAACCCGTTTCTCAGCACATTGCACTATTTCAGGGAAGAATATGAAGCGCATATAAAAGAAAAAAGATGTCCGGCATTATCGTGTAAAGAACTTGTATCGTATTGGATTGATCCCGAAAAATGCTCTGCATGTACGATCTGTTATAAAAAATGTCCTTCCGGGGCCATCATCGGAGGGAAAAAACTGATCCATGTCATTGACCAGGAAAAATGTACGCATTGTGATACCTGTTTTGAAGTTTGCCCTGCGAGGTTCGGCGCAGTGAAGAAATTGTCGGGGATTCCAGTGCCGGAAGCTATTCCGGAAGAGAAACGTATGATTGATAAACAAGGATGATGGTAAATCCCGAGTTCCAAATCTCAAGATCCAAATTCCAGGAAATTCCCTCCAAAATACCTGGAGACTGGAGTTTGGGACTTGGGGCTTGAGACTTGGGACTTGGGACTTGGGACCTGGGACTTAATTTGAAATGAGATGAAGGAGATAGCATTGCAGATTGACGGAAAACAGGTGAGGGGCAGGGAGGGGATGACACTTCTGGATATAGCCAGGAGTAGCGGGATACCTGTTCCTACGCTGTGTCATCAGGATAATCTGATTCCTTTTGGCGGATGCAGGCTGTGCATTGTTGAAGTTGAGTCGGGCGGCCGGACCAAATTCGTCGTATCCTGCGTTTATCCTGCCGAAAACAACCTGGTGGTGAGAACCCGTTCGGAAAAGATCGACAGGATCCGGAAAACCATCCTGGAGTTATTGCTGGCTCATGCACCAAACTCGGTACAACTGCAGGATCTGGCCAGGGAATATGGGGCCGATAAAGACCGTTTTGAAAAAGAGGCCTCATTTTGCATCCATTGCGGGCTTTGTGTCCGGTACTGCGCCGAAGTTAAAAAGCTGAACGCCGTCGGATTTATTGAAAGAGGGATCAATAAAGAGATCTGTTTTATCCCGGAAATTGCTGCAGAAGAGTGCAAAAACTGCCTGGAATGCTTTCCTCTTTGTCCAACCTCCTATCTGCAGGCTGCTTTCGTCCTCGTCGACGCTTTCGCCTCCCACAAATTCTCTTCAGGTTCCCAATCAGGACATTAGGTTATGGTTCTCTTTAAAACAGTCACCGGATGACCATCAGACCAAATTTTCTGATCGTTGGATCCACCGGCAGAAATACCGGGAAAACGGAGTTTGCCTGCAGGATCATTGAACGGCAGTCCTGTAAGAACGAGATCATCGGGATCAAAGTAATTCCTGTGGATAAAAATGAATCTGACTGTCACCGAGGGTTGGAAGGGTGTGGTCTATGTAACTCTTTAACAGGTGATTACAAAATCATTGAAGAAATTTCATCAGATACTTCCAAAGATACTTCACGAATGCTGAAAGCAGGGGCGAAAAAAGCCTACCTGTTGCTTGTGGAGAGAAATTCCCTTGAAAAAGGAGTTGAAGCCATGTTGACCATGTTCCCCGAAAAAGCATTTGTCATTATTGAATCCAACTCGATCAGGAAAGTCCTTAAGCCTGGGTTGTTCCTTGTAATCAAAGACTTCACGACCGGTTTCATTAAGCCGAGCTGTGCAGAAGTTCTTCCTTTCGCCGATAAACTAATTGAATTCAACAACCTGAACTGGGATTTCGATCCGGTGAATGTTTTGATTCAAAATGAACGTTGGAGTGTTTTAAAAGGGGGGTTCTAACTGCCCTGGATTTTTCCTTTCTCTTCCTGTTTGCTCTTCCCATGGTATTCCACAACTTTTTCCACCATCCATCGTTGGATTTGATCACTCATCTCCTGCACCGAATCAAGATCGACACGCCCTCCCTCGTTTGTCGGAACACGTGGATAGACCGGCTTCCCGACCAGGGAGGTGATGGAAAGGAACTCTTTCGATCTTACCTTGCCGAGTATTTTCCTGGGCTTGAACAGGTGAATGATGGGCACAACCGGGCAGTTGGCGTGATGGGCCAGGTAGAATGGTCCTTTCTGGAAGAAATCGATGTCCTGGTATAGGTGCCATAATTCCGCTTCAGGGAAAAAATGGACGATGTTTCCCCTTTTGATTGCGCTGACCACCGGATTGATAATCCTCCTGAGCCCTATCGGACCGTCGGGAATGGGAAACCCTCTGAGGATGCGGAACATCTTCCGGAAATAGGGCGCTTCAAAATTCCGTTGCACGGAGGCATACCAAGGCCGTCTGGGGAGCACTGCCAGTCCGGTAAGAACGGTATCAAAAATGTGACAGTGATTGGCCACTGTAATGAATCCTTTCTTCCTGAGCGAACGCAGATGCTCCTTTCCCTTAGTTTTTTGTCGTCCAATGATCCGGAAAAATCCGAGACCGAGTACAAGGTAAAACGCTGTGTAGGCGATATGGGAGAAAAAGAGGTAGCTGAAGTTCGTTTTAATGAATGTATAGTCAGAGGTGATGGTCATAGGATAGACCGACTCCATCGGGACCTGTTGCTCCCGAACCTCGTCTGATTTCATGACCGGCCGACTTTTTTGTGTGCGGCAGCTTTTTTGACCGGCACAGATTGAATTCTCTTCACGGCCGGAGGTGTTACCACGTTCTTAATAAAGGTTTCATAATCGTCGACAGCTTTATCGAAGCGATATTGCGAGGCTTCTTCGAGAACCTTTTTCTTCATTGATTCGCTTCTCAGTTCATCCCGGTGCTCATACCAGTAATCCAGCTTTTCAGCCAGGCTGTCGGGATCATCTGAAGTAAACAGAAACCTGTTGTCGAGGGCAAACTGTGGAGCCGCAGAATAATCCGAGTCACTTACAAGGCATGGAAGCCCGCATCCTATAGCTTCAAGACAGGATAAACTCTCCAGTTCCACAATGGATCCAAGGACGAACAGGTCTGCCGTATTCAGATACCTCAGTTTATCTTCCATACTGATATATCCAATGAAGGGCTCAACAGGCAACTCTTTCGCTTTCTCTTTCATCTCCTCTGTCCGTTCTCCCCTTCCTGCCAGAATGAGTTTTATGCTGGATGCATATTTTGATCGTCTGACTCCTTCCATCAGAAGCAACTGCCTCTTCTCATAAGCGTGCCGTCCGATGTTCAGTAACACCAGTTTATCGCCAAACCATTCCGGTTTTTCATAATCCCCTGGAGTATACTCTACCGGGATACCATTTGAGATCGGGAACAAATCGGCTTCGATCCCGCGGGATTCCAGTAACTCGGCGGCAAACCGTGATGGTGTGGTGATCGTGTCGACCCTGTTGAAAAGAAAATACTTAAAGAAGAACCAGAGGGTCCATTCCAGACGCTTGCTTGTTTTTCCCATGGCTGCCATGATGTTCTGTGGTTGGACATGAAAGGCGCTGACAACAGGTTTGCCTAACCGTTTGGCTGTCTTTACAGCGCCCTTTGCCATCAGGAAAGGAAACTGGATCTGCACGACATCGGCATTTTTAAAAGCCTTCTCATAGGCCTTTTTATCATTCCTTCCGAACAGGAATTTCATGTTTTCAAGGGATGCTTCGGTGCCGGGCAACACAAATCCGGGGACCTGGTAAAAGTCAGGGTCGGAAGGGTCTTCATGGATGGCTGTTACGATTGATACCCGATGGCCTCGTTTACGGAGTTCTTCAACCAGGCGTTTGGTGGCAATGGTACCTCCGTTGGCATCATTGTACGAATCAATGACAAATGTGATGTTCATGTGGGTCGTGCGTTTGGTAAATTGTTTTTAAACTACAACGGGTCATAGGCTGCTGAGAGCTTTTGAGGCTTTGTCCTCAATATACTCGTAGTAATCGCTGTTATATAGTTTGATAGATTTCCTGTAACACTCTTCCGCCAGGGTCTTCTGACCCGTCACCTTATAAATATTACCCAGTCTCAGGGCTGCTTCCGAAGCAAAATAATAGTCTTCATCCTCTCCGAGTTCAATCGTTTTTTGAAATTCTGCGATGGCTAAATTATTGTTTTTCAGCATAGCTTCATACCGTCCTTTCAGAAAATGGGACTCGATATCATACGCATGGACCTTGTTGTGCCCGGCCGCAAAGGCTTTCATGGTTTTCTGGAATTCTTCTAAATATCCTCCGTCGATAGACAACCTCGCCCTGACCAGGTTCACATCGGGAGGATAATCAAGGCTGGCATCATAGAGCGCCTCCCTGTCCCGTTCGTTCAGGTCCATTCCCTGTTCCTGGACGATCTCACATTGCCTGAGGTACTTTTCACGATTGCCTTGCACCAAGTAAAGAAGCCCCAGGTTATAATTCATCTCCTTTTGGTATTCCTTTTTTTCAAGGTGGCTAAGGTACCTTTTCAGATAAAACTCGGCCCTGGGATCCAGTTTACGGAGCAGGACCTTCCCCATCAGGTAGCTGTAAATGACATCAGCGGTGCCATTTTCGTTGTGACTGGTTTCCTCCAGAGTCTTTAAAGCCTCTTCGTTTCGCCCGGTCCGGTAGGCAATATTAGCACGGAAATAGCTGTGGATAAATGTATTGGCTACAGCGGGATCCAGTGTTTTCGTGAATTCGTATACCTTCTCCGGAGTCTTATTGATCTTTGCTGCCAGGATCATATAGAGGGCTGCTTCGGCATTGAGTCCCTCCGTGTTCTTCTGTGAGAGATAATACTGGTTGAGCGTCTTAAATCCGTAGTCTATCTTCACTTTTACACCAAAAAAGGAGATCGCCCACTTTACAAATGGAGGCAGATTGGCAATGGCAACATTGAAAAACCCATCGAGTTTCCGGTTTGGA
>Ga0172368_10006047_pt1 | contig 13228 bp, 18 predicted proteins | sample Lak11m_FD_114540 | JGI IMG/M metagenome (GOLD analysis project Ga0172368, IMG submission 114540) | Freshwater microbial communities from Kabuno Bay, South-Kivu, Congo - kab_022012_11m | ecosystem: Environmental > Aquatic > Freshwater > Lake | place: Democratic Republic of the Congo: South-Kivu...
AACAATTGCCTACTACAACCAGGGGAGAATTCACACAACCCTCAAGATGTCGCCAACAAAGTATCGTTTAATTCAGGAACAAAAAGTCTTAGAAAAAGTTGTCGAAAAAATGAGTACTTGACACTATTGTTCTGGTAAGACAAATTGTAAATTGTGAGGAGGATAAAATAAACATTGTCGAGCTATATTATTTGCAAACAAGAGCGATTTTTCAATGTCTTTTGTCAAATAATATTTATAGCCAAAAGATGCACTGAATATGTCTCCCGATCCAACAGAATCAATTACATCTTTACACATTACTTGTTCTGTAGGGATAAAGTGTGATTCATTTTTAAACATATGACATGAGCCTTTTTCACCAAGCGTCATAATGATATGAGTTTTTTTTGCCCAGTCATGAGTAATGAATTGCATCTGTTGATGATCTTGTTCTGACACGATTACAAAATTAAAAAGCGAAATGATGGCATCTGCTTCTATAAAATCTCTTTGAATAACATTATTTTTTTCATCAAACGATCTAAAAAATCCCTGAGGTAAAAGTATTCTTAATGAATTTGGTTGTGTATATCCAATAAGTTCTTTTATGTATTGGATCGAATAATCAGAAGTTAGAGGAGTAAAAAATAATATATTTGAGCTAGATATTATTTTTTGCAACTCAGGATTTATCGGTAATGGCTTTGTACATTCTCTGTTAAAAGTTTTTTGGCTTCTCATATTTCCCTGCGACTTATTTTCATAGATAAGCGTCCAATCGTGTGTTGGTTTATTGGGAAAGATATTTATCCCCTTTATATATCTAACGAAATCGCTGCCGTAAGGAGAGACAACATGTGTTGTAACATCTGGAAATTTTCCATAAATCTTACTCATAAATATGGCAGGCCCACCCGCTGTAGTATAGGCACTATTTTCTGAAATATTATTATCGATACAAACTTGGCCGATAATGGTTATTATCATAATCAGATTATAATAAATTTAGGTTTAAAACGAGAAGGTCTTGAAAACGGGTCCATACTTGTATATGATAAGGAGGTAATGGGGTCTCAGTCAGTTTCGCGCTTAGCGGGACAGAAGCCTTGTCTTACAAAGACAGACTATTCAAAGAGACCATTTGTATTAATAATTTAATGCAGGTGGTCTCTTTTTTTATATGGAACAATATAAGGGTTTAACAGACCAAGAAGTAGAAACACGGACCAAGGAGTTTGGTTACAATGAACTTCCTTCTCAAAAAAGGCAAAGCATTTTTTCTATCTTCATATCTGTTCTCAAAGAACCCATGCTTCTTATGTTACTTGGAAGCGGAGGTATCTATCTATTTTTAGGCGAGATAAAAGATGCATTAATGCTTTTGACGTTTGTATTTGTAGTTGTTGGAATAACGTTTTATCAAGAGAGAAAAACCGAACGCGCCCTTGATGCTTTGAAGAACCTTTCGAGTCCACGAGCGCTTGTTATTCGAAATGGAGAGCAAAAGCAGATTTTTGGAAAAGAGTTGGTTCAAGATGACATAATAGTGTTAAGAGAAGGAGATCGTGTGCCTGCAGATGCAGTTATATTGTCTGCAACAAACTTACTTATAGATGAATCTTTACTAACAGGAGAATCTCTTACTGTGCGGAAAACCGTTTGGGATGGAAAAAATAAGTTGGTTCATCCGGGAGGTGAGGATTTGCCTTTTATCTATTCAGGGACGATGGTTGTTCAGGGAAGAGCAATTGCAAAAGTTACTTCTATTGGAATACATACAGAGATTGGTAAGATAGGCAAATCGCTTCAGACGATTAAAGACGAAGATCCGATGCTAAAAAAGGAGACAGGGAAAATTGTAAAGAATTTTACTATCGCTGGAATGATTTTGTGTGTTGTTGTTGTAATACTCTATATAATCACAAAGGGAAACATAATAAATGCATTACTCTCCGGTATTACATTGGGAATGGCTATGTTGCCTGAAGAATTTCCAGTTGTTCTGCTAATTTTTCTTACACTGGGTGCGTGGAGGATGTCAAAAAGAAAGGTCTTGACCCGAAAAACCGCCGCAATTGAGACGTTGGGATCTGCAAATACGTTATGTGTTGACAAAACTGGCACGTTGACCTTGAATAAAATGAAGCTTGTCGGAATTATGGTAAGCGGAGCATACTTTGATATTCAAGATAAAAACGGCGAGGATTTACCTGAACTGTATCATCCCCTTTGTGAATATGCTTTTTTAGCAAGTCAAAAAAATCCTTTTGACCCCATGGAAAAAGAAATAAAACAGAAGACAGAAGAATATCTATTAAATACAGAACATATTCATGCAAACTGGAGCTTAATTCAGGAATATGCTTTATCTAAGGAGCTTCTTGCATTGTCACATGTGTGGAGTTCTCCCAACAAGAAAGAATACGTAATTGCAGCTAAAGGTGCTCCTGAGGCCATTGCCGATCTTTGCCATTTTGATAAGAATCAAAAGACAGATCTCTTGCGCGATATTCAATTGATGTCAGAGAAAGGATTGCGCGTATTGGGCGTTGCAAAAGCTTTGTTTGGTAGATCGGTTTTACCAAAAGGACAACACGATTATAATTTTGAGTTTGTAGGTTTACTTGGATTTGCGGATCCAATAAGGTCAAGTATAGTTCAAGCTGTTGGAGAGTGTTATAATGCCGGAGTGAGGGTGATCATGATCACTGGCGATTATCCGGGTACAGCTCAATATATCGCAAAGGAAATAGGATTACAAAATCCTGAAAAATTTATTACGGGGGACGAGTTACGCTCGCTTGACCATCTTCAACTTCGAGAAAAAATAAAAGATGTAAATATTTTTGCGCGTGTTATTCCTGAACAAAAATTAACCATTGTGAATGCGTTAAAGGCAAATAATGAAATTGTGGCAATGACCGGAGATGGGGTAAATGATGCTCCTGCGCTTAAATCAGCTCACATTGGTATCGCGATGGGAGAGCGAGGGACAGATGTTGCTCGTGAAGCAGCTGACATCGTATTATTAAATGACGATTTTTCGTCGATAGTCACAGCTATTCGTCTGGGGAGAAGAATATTTGACAATTTGAAAAAAGCGATTGCTTTTATTCTTTCGGTCCATATTCCAATTGCTGGGATGTCCCTTTTGCCCGTTTTATTTAATATGCCTATTGTATTATTTCCGGCTCATATCGCATTTCTTGAACTTATTATTGATCCCGCATGTTCAATAGTTTTTGAATCAGAAAAAGAAGAGCATAATGTAATGCATAGACCACCAAGAGAATTGAAAGCACCGCTCATTAACAAACAAACACTGATTTTGAGCCTATTGCAGGGCTTAAGCGTATTGACAACGGTATTTATTGTATTTCTAATTTCTCTTCATTATGGGCTTGGGGAGAAAGAAGCAAGAACATTATCCTTTATTACCATTGTATTTTGTAATATGTTGCTTATTATAACCAACTTGTCCCATACAGATCATTTTGTCGGAATACTTAAGAACAAAAATAAGTCGTTATTTATGGTTTTAGGTGGGACACTGTTTTTTCTTATACTTGTATTAAACATTCCTTTTCTTCGTAATATGTTTTATTTTTCAGCAGTTAATTTAAAACAATTAGTGATGACGTTGTTTGTAGCGATATTTAGTCTTGCTTGGTTTGAAGGTTTCAAGATAATTCGTATAAATCAACAAAGAGTAAGAAATTAATAATCCCATTATGTCGATACGGAAAATAGTTCAAACTGGTGATCCAAGATTGAAGAAAAAAAATAAATTTATTGTTGATTTTAGTGATACAAAACTTCATACTTTAATCCAGGATTTGAAGGATACGATGAACAAGACTGGTCTGGTTGGAATTGCAGCTCCACAAATAGGTGAAAATTACTGCGTTTTTGTTACACATCCGAGAAATACAAAAACAAGAAACCTGGGGAAGGAAGATATATTTAGAGTTTATATTAATCCTAAAATTACCTATTTTTCTAAAGATGAGGTAATTATTTATGAAGGATGTGGAAGTGTTATAAAAGGACTTTTATTTGGTCCTGTCAATAGATCAAAAGAGATTACTATTGAGTCGTATGACGAAAAAGGTCAAAAATATTCTTTAACTACTAACGGCTTACTTGCTCGGGCAATCCAGCACGAATACGATCATATGTTTGGTATAGAATTTATCGAAAAGATATCGGACTACAGAAAAATTGTTTCACAAACATATTATAAAAAGAATATAATAGACAAGGAGGAAACAAAAAAACTTTTTAGTATAACGAAGTTGAGCGTAAAATATACTAAATAAAGGATGATTCAAATATGAGAACTCTAGAAAAACTTGAAAAGGAAGTTGAGCAAATAAAAATAAGGAATAAGCGGGTAGAAGTGGATAAAGCGTGGGAAACGAGTGGAACGCGAAAACTTTTCCTTATCATATTTACTTATTTATCAATCGGAATATATATGTGGGTAATTGGAGTGAGTGAGCCATGGTTAAATGCAGTAATTCCAAGTATTGGATTTCTTCTTTCAACGTTAACATTACCTTTCATAAAAAAATACTGGAGGCAACATCTATATAAAGATACATAAAGTGAAATAAGTTTTTATTGTTATAATAATAACCCATGAGTTATAATGAAATTTTTATTCCTTTTCTTCTTACGATCCTTGCAGGTTTGTCAACAATGCTTGGAAGTCTTATCTTTCTTATACACATCTTTCGTAAAAGAAGATTTATCAGTTTTTTCTTAGGATTATCAGCTGGAGTTATGATTTATCTTTCTTTTGTTGAACTGCTTCCTTATGCAATTAAAGGAATAGGATTTTCAAGCGCCAATTTTTTCTTTTTTATCGGGGTACTTGCCATGGCTTTGATTGACTTTATTCTTCCCCACCATTACCTTGAAGAAAAAATCTGTCACAGACAAAATATCATCGATCCCAAACTGTTATCTACAGGACTTGTTGTAACACTTGGACTTATCATTCATAATGTTCCCGAAGGAATGGCAGTGTTTCTCAGTTCATTTACCAATATCAGGCTGGGTGTTTTACTTGCCATTGCAATAGCCATTCACAATATTCCAGAAGGAATAGCAGTTGCGGCTCCCTTTTATCACGCGACTCAAAATAAAGGTAAGGCGATAAAATACGCCTTTATATCGGGAATGGCTGAGCCATTGGGAGCTATCATTGCCTATCTCTTGCTTGGGCCATATCTTAATGGGAATATTCTTTCTTACATTTTTGCTCTTGTGGCGGGAGTCATGGTATATATTAGTTTTGATGAGCTCCTCCCTGCCTGCTTTCGGGAAGGACACGGTCATCGTGCGATTTTAGGAATTATATCGGGAATGATGATCGTGTCAATAAGTCTCCTTTTTCTTTAATACAATTTACTCATTGACAGAAATACTTCTTACTTACTATAATGAATACATATTCATAACTAATGAAGGGAGGTGAAAATAATATGCCAAACCAAGATGGAATGGGGCCACAGGGAAGAGGACCTATGACTGGTCGCGGTATGGGACGATGCAGAGGTGGACAAGGGAGAGTAAAAGGTATGAGAAGAGGATTCGGTCGCAGAATGGTACGATGTTGTGATCGGGTAGATCAAATTCCTACGAAGCAAGATCTTGAAAATTATAAAAATAATCTAAGAAAAGAACTTGAAGAAGTGGAAAAAGAACTAGAGATAGCCGATAAGAAGTAAGAGAAAATTAAGTCCCTGTTTAATCAAGGACAAAACATTTAGATTAGACAGGGACTTTGTTAAGTTTACCACGTCAAACATGGCTATGCCATAAAAATATGAGACCAAAAATTAATCGATGTTTACGATTTAGACCCAATGTATATTACTTCAAGCCGCAAGGGATTCCCTTAAGAGAACTTGAGGAGGTTATTTTATTATCTGATGAACTAGAAGCCTTAAAACTTTATGAGGTTGACGGATTGGATCAAAAACAGGCAGCAGAAAAGATGCAGATCTCCCAACCGACATTTGCAAGAGTTGTAGATAGTGCTATAAAAAAAGTAGCATTTGCAATAATTAAAGGTAAAGCTATAAAAATATCAACGAGTTAATACTTATGATATGAAAATAATTTCAAAACTAATTCTAATATTATATTCTCTTGTTATCTTATTATTTCAAGCTCCAAAAACCGTTTTATCTGCGCAATCAATACAAATTGATTTCTTTTATAGCGCAACTTGTCCTCATTGTGTCCAAGCAAATAAATTTCTTACCGATTTAAAAAAAGACTATACTCAATTGACTATTAAAAAATATGAAGTATCTAAAAATAGTAATAGTTTGATTGCGTTTTATAAAAAATATAAAGTTCCCGTTCAATCTCAGGGATTAGTTCCGGTTATTTTTATTGACAAACAATTTTTTATCGGGTTTAACGAAGATATTGGAAAAGAAATAACACAATGCGTCATTGATGCAAGAAAAATAGAGACCATTGGTCATAATAACTGTTCATCAGATAGAAGCATTTTTTTACCATTAATCGGAAAAGTTGATCTGGAGAACATTGCTTTACCTATTATCGCTATACTACTTGGGATTATGGATGGTTTTAATGTCTGCTCATTAGGGGCGCTTCTTATCATTCTTGCTTTGGTTTTAGCTTTGAAATCGCGGTTTAAAACCTTGGTATTTGGCGGTACATTTATTATTACAACTGCATTTATTTATGGAATTTTAATTTTTTTCTGGTATCAGTTGTTTAATTTAATTACTCCTTATCTACGTCAAATGGAACTGCTAATTGGCATCTTAACTATTGGAGGGGGCATATATTTTTTAAAGGAGTTTATAAAATTTAGGAAACAGGGTCCAACTTGCAGTATTGGACCAGCTCAAAAAATTGAAGGAGGATTTTCTCACAAATTTCAATCACTTTTGGAAAATAAAGCGAAAACTATTACTATTTCATTTTTAATATTGGTTTTTGCTTTAGTAATTACAGTTGTTGAATTTCCCTGCTCAGCTGCAGTGCCGGTTGTCTTTGCTGGTATATTAACAAAAGCTCAACTATCAGGTTGGATGTATCTTGTTTACATTATTTTCTATGTCCTTTTTTATATGTTTGATGAGTTGTTGGTTTTTCTGATCGCTTTTTTTACTATGAAACTATGGTTAGCTTCTCCCAAGTTTATTACCTGGATTACGTTATTAGAAAGTATAATTATGTTTTCTTTGGGTGCTTATTATCTTTTTGGGACATTATAAAACATATATGAAAAAAATATGTATAACTTTGTTGTTTTTAATAGTATTTTTTTGTAGTTCAAAAGTTTTTGCTCAAACTGAGGTTGTTAATAGTTCGCCTAAACAAGAAACACTTGAAGCAATTGTTACTCATGTGATTGAAGAGAGACAAATTGAGGTTATGCAAAAGAAGCAGTTGTACCAAAAGCTCGAATTAACAGTAATGAGTGGGTCTCAAGAAAATAAAAAGATCATTGTTGAAAATGGGAATCTGCCTCTTGCCAACGAACAAAAATATCGTATAGATGATAAGGTTATGGTATCAATAAGTAGGGGAATGAATGGTACGGTATCTTATTATATTTCAGACTATATGCGAAGAGATGCATTAATTGTGCTTTTCTTCATCTTTATTTTTATCACTATTCTCATTGCAAAATGGAGAGGGTTAATGTCGCTTCTTGGTATGGGTGTTTCATTTCTCATCATCTTCTCTTTTATCCTACCGCAGATATCTGCAGGTGCAAATTCGGTAGGGATCGCTATCCTGGGTTCTCTCATCATCATCCCTGTTTCTTTTTTCCTTTCTCATGGAATAAATAAAAAGACACTCGTGGCAATTGGAGGTACGCTTATTGCTCTTATCATCACAGGTTTTTTATCAACCTTTTTTGTTGAAACCGCAAGATTGACTGGTTTTGCCTCAGAAGAGGCAGGATTTCTCCAGGTAGCAAAGCAAGGAGCTATTAATATGAGAGGATTGCTTTTAGCAGGGATTATTATTGGCGTCTTAGGTGTACTAGATGACATAACCATATCGCAATCTTCAATCGTATTTCAGTTAAAAGAAACAAATACCCGATTATCAATGGATGAGTTGTATAAAAGAGCAATGGATGTTGGGCAAGATCACATATCATCGATGGTTAATACTTTGATATTGGTATATACTGGTGCCGCACTTCCACTTCTTCTTCTTTTTATCAATAATCCCCATCCTTTTTCTCAAATCGTAAACTATGAAATCATTGCTGATGAGATTATAAGAACATTGGTAGGGAGTATCGGACTTGTGATATCTGTCCCCATTACGACATTTCTTGCTACATTTGTTGCTTCAAAAAAGAAATAAGATGAGTCAATTAACCATTGATGAATGATTCAATAAACTATTCCTTACTATTTTACAAAAGCAATAATATAGGTGCCAATTGTAATAAGTAGAACGCCTAATCCAATTGGAAGTGTTATTTTTTCTTTCAAAAAAAACGCTGCAAGGACAATAGTTAAAACCAAACTAAATTTATCAATCGGCGCGACTTTTGAAGCCTCACCGACTTGAAGTGCTCGAAAGTAAAATAGCCAAGAAAGGCCAGTAGCGAACCCGGAAAGTATCAAAAAAATAAGAGCCCCTTTTGAAATAGATGGAATTTGTTTGTGTAGTCCTTGAGCAAATACAATTCCCCAAGCAAAAAAAAGAATGACTATTGTTCGAATTGCTGTTGCCAAATTAGAGTTAATATTTTTTACTCCAACTTTTGCAAGTATAGCGGTTGCTGCTGCAAATAAGGCTGATAAAAGTGCATATATTAACCATGACATTCCTTAAGTATAATATATGTATGGTTAAAAAGATCTTAGTAAATGATTTGATGCAACATAATTATTCCTATTTACTTTCTCAACCTGAGGGAACAAACTTTCATCCCGATTTCAAACCAGAATTGAGTCCAAAACAAATGCTTGAGATGGGTGTCTTTGGCGGAAAATATATGACTGACAGTAGAGATGAATTTCCACGCAGTTGGTATATTAAGGCAAACTTTGTCATGAGATGCACGATGCTAAGTTGCATTATTTTGGTGTAAACGCCAGTCAACCACTATCAATTTGGGTTCAAAAAGGATGGATTTATAATGAAGATCCTCGAGGGTGGTTTCAATGGTATTGTCGTTATTACAAAGGAAGAAGACTATTATTTGAGGATATTCGACAAATAAAGAGATGGCTTGGAATGAAACGCCATATTGCTCAAATTAAACACAACTGTACATCAGGTGATATAAACTGTCGAAAGGTTCAACGTCAAGCACTTTTACACTGGGCATACGACTCAAGAAAAATGTAGAGAATAGTAGTTATTTATGATACACTGTACAGTATGTTTATTCCGCCTGTTTATGCTCAATGCCCGGTTTGTGTCGTCACAGTTGGAGGGGGGTTATTTATCGCAAAAAAACTTGGGATTGATGATCTTCTTGTCTCGATATGGCTGTCAGCTTTGAATACGGCAATTGCATTTTGGTTTGCATCTTTTATGAAAAATAAGCTTTTGAAAAACGGTTTTGGTTGGGCAATCGCTTTTTATTTGTTAACCATTGGGACATTATTTTTTACCAAACAGATTGGGCATAAATATAATACATTTTTGGGAACTGATAAAGTAGTTGCCGGTATGACTATCGGTTTTATCATTTCTTTGGCGGCGATTATTGTCGATAGGATTATAAGAATAAAAAATAAAGGAAAAGTACTTTTTTATTATCAAAAGGTGGTTATACCTGTTGCTACATTATTCTTAACCACCCTGATATTTATGTATATTATGAAGTTTATCAAAAGATGATTATGACAGATACAAACGACCTAAAACAATTTATGGACAGAGTTAAAAAAATGGAGAAAGGAGAAAAACTTGATCTTTCGTCAGGCGAGGATTTGTCAATCGGTATAATGAATTTAATATCCATTGAAGAGCATCTTTTTTTTTCGGGAGGGAAGACGGGAGATAAAAAATATTATGATCTGCTTGACGAAGTACGGAAAATGCGAGTAGAACTTCTTAAACAGATTATTAAAGAGTATAACGGTGAAGTGTGGTGTGTGAGTAAACACTTACTCGCAGCATCGATGCGTATCATGGAGGTTGGCACAAAGGCTTTGAAAAATGGCGAAAAAGGGAAAGCTCACGATTTTTTTGAAAAATCATACCATTTATACAATTTATTTTGGGGATTGAATTTGGGGGTAATCAAACCATCAACTCTTCAAAAAAAAGGCGAAGAAGAGGATAAAAAAGAAACCCCTATTGAATATAAAGACGTAAAAGGCGCAAGCTTTCTGGGAAAGATGAGTCAGATGATCGGTAAGGTTTTAGATTGTTGTAGAGAATAATATGTGTTTTCTTGTTCCCCATAAAGTAAAATCAATACGAGGTTCTTTAGTGATTCTCTCAAACGGGATGAAAGCTTTTTATGATAAAAAAATTGGAGTTTTACACACAAACGATGAAGTTATGGTATATGGCAATCTTATTATCAATAAAGTCAAAGAAAATGAAAAACATAAATCGAATGCATAAAGGTATTATTCTTGCATTTGTTACCTCTGTAATTTCAGGGGTAGCAATTTTTTATTCAAAGATATCTGTAGTAAAAATTGATCCGCTTATTTTAGCTACAGCAAGAAATAGTTATGTGGGAATAATTTTTCTTTTATTTTTTTTATTAACAGGTAGCATTAAACAACTTTTTAAGCTATCAAAAAGAGAATTAATAATTCTATCGATAATAGGAGTCGTCGGGGGAAGTGTCCCTTTTTATCTTTTTTTTAGCGGTGTAAAACTTATTGGAGCACAGTCGGCCAATATGATACATAAATCTCTTTTTATTTGGGTGGCTATTCTTGGTATTGTAACTTTGAAAGAAAAGGTTAATATCAGCTATATACTCGCGGGTATTTTAGTGTGTATCGGAACTTATTTTTTTGCACCATTTACACTTAAATTCGGTAAAGGTGAACAGCTTATTTTGATAGCAACAATTTTTTGGGCGATTGAAAATGTTTTAGTAAAAAAAATACTGTCAAAAACTTCATCAGAACTCATTGGATTATTTCGTATGACAGTGGGCGGTGTTATATTAGTGATGGTAACATTACTTTCAGGTAAAGGAAAGCTTCTAGTAGAATTAAATCTTGTGCAGTGGAAAACTATATTTATTGGCGGGAGCATCTTATTTTTTTATGTCTTTACTTGGTATAAGGCTCTTAAATATGCTCCAATAAGTTTGGTATCGCTTATTTTGACGTTTTCACTTGTAGTAGGTAGTATATTGAGCGGATCATTCACTCGTATACCTTTACTGAAAAACGACTGGTATTCTGTAATTTGTATTACTGTTGCGATGGGAGTTTTAATCTTAATTGCTCCTCTCATAAAGAAATCCAGATTATTTATTCGTCCTCATGAATAAGCAGGGATTATTGCTTTGTGCGAAATATTCGGTAGCGCCAAATTATTTTGGATATTGCGGGCCTCGTGAAAACAAATCACTTATTGATCATTTAAAAGAAGAAATCGCAGATAGGGAAATCCAATCAATCTTGTCGGAGTTTGAGACGTTGCATCTGTATCTTACTCTAATAGCCAAGGAAAATAAAATCAACGATACGTTTGATGAACGGGTTGTCGAGGCGTATTGGTTAGGTAATGAGCTTCTTCGAAATATCTCAAGCAAAGATTATTCATATCTTCTTGATGAAAAACTTCATCTGGGAAAAAAATGGAAAAGTGAGAGTCTCAATAAACTAGTCTATCAAATAAATACTGCAATAGTTTATCCCCATCATTCATTTCATGTTTTTAATATTTTTAAGCGAACGGGTCATGATCCAAGTTTTCATACGATTACAACAATGGATGAGTGTCGAATCGGATGGGGCAAGATCAAGAGAATTCAGGACCCATCAGAATTAAAGATCAAAAATAGAGCGCGTTATGTTTATGTTGAAATGAAACCGTTACTATTAGTAAATAATACGTTATGTTTTGGGAAAAAAATTCTCAAAAAGATAAACCTAACTTATTGTCAAACAAATTTCTTCAGCAATTTGAAAGAAAATGAATGGATAAGCTTTCATTGGAGCTATGTGTGTGATAAAGTAACATGCACTCAGGTTAAAAATTTGGAATATTATACCCAAAAAGCGATTGATTTTTATAATAAATAAAATGAGAATTTATGTTTTTGGAAATATGCTCATCAAAGAAGATAATAGTGCGTTATTGATGGTGTCCATTCTTCAAAAAACATTCCCCCATATCCAGTTTATTACAGTTGATCCAAATGAAAACTTTCCTCCTGAAAGAGAAAAAAATGTTACGATTATCGATACAGTTTCTGGAATATCAACCACATTGTTTCTTGACTTTTCTGATCTGAAAAATATTGAAAAAACTCCCATATCTCCCCATGATTACGATTTATTGCTTCATTTACTTCTTCTCAAAAAAATAGGGAAAATTGATTCGGTACGAATTATAGGGATCCCAATGGGAGCTGATATCAATAAAGAGATAACGGAGGTAAAAAGGATTATCTCCAGTTTACTTTGAGAAAATGCGAGGCGCACGACATACATGGGTCAAATGCCCGAATAAATTTTTCTACTTCATAAATTATTTTCTCTTTTGTAGCACCGAGTCGAACAAGTTCTTCAACAATTTCACGAATGGCCCGTTCCATAATAACCTGATTTTGCCCTGTTGGTACAATAATTTCTCCTCGTTTTACAATACCATCTTTGTTAATCTCAAATTTATAGTATAGCGTACCACGAGGTGCCTCGATAACACCAACGCCTGTTGTTTCTTTCACAGCTGGTTTAATAGGCGACTCAGGAATAAGGGTGTGTAGAGAGTCAATCAATTCAATAGATTGATCTATTGAATGAAGTATTTCGATAGCTTGCGCAAGATTGTTATAAAAGAGATTTTTGGTTGGGAAAAACGATAGATATTCTCCAACCTCTTCCTGAGTTTTGCGATTAAGATACTCTTTTCCAAGAGTAAGACGGGCGATTGCCCCAACCATAAGTAAATTCCCTTCAAAAGAAAAACCACGTGCATGAGAATAGGGAATGATAACTTCGTGTAAATGCTCATCGAAATCTTTTTGTTGAATTATTTTTCCCGCAGAAGTCTTTATTTCCCCTTGAAG
>Ga0172368_10006050_pt1 | contig 13219 bp, 4 predicted proteins | sample Lak11m_FD_114540 | JGI IMG/M metagenome (GOLD analysis project Ga0172368, IMG submission 114540) | Freshwater microbial communities from Kabuno Bay, South-Kivu, Congo - kab_022012_11m | ecosystem: Environmental > Aquatic > Freshwater > Lake | place: Democratic Republic of the Congo: South-Kivu...
CCTTTGTTTCGGCCATGTTCAACGTGCTGATGGATTTGTTCCGCATGATTCATCCCGATGCCAATCCTTACAAGATGAGCATCGCCGAGTTCTCTCTCTGAAAACTAGCACCAATGGTTAATAAGTTTGGAATTGTATTCAATGCGAAATGTAAACCGAAAGTAAACCAAAGCCCATTCTTGATGTAGCAATAAGCCAATAGCAAGCCTATCGCAACATCGATTGGAATCACCACTAAAGGTATATTGGGGGGGACCAAATGATGTGATATTCCAAAAATCAATGATGAAGCTATTGCTGATAAAACGACTCCATTCTTAGTTCTTGGTATTTGAATAAGATAACCGCGAAACAACAACTCTTCCCACCATCCAGTAGTTATTTGTTGGCAAACTGCTAGAAGGACCCTTACTAACCCTAATTTGGTAATGTCCCACCCACTCGCCTGCCAAATAAATCCCTCAAACCTAACCCAGCCAAGCAGCAGCTCGAGTAATAGTGTCATAAGTCCAACAACAAAAACAAGAATGATACCTTTTAGGAAAACCTTTATTGCTACTTTGCTTATTGGTAGTCCCAAATAGGTGGGTTGAATTTCTGCCTTTGTTTGACAAAAACGAAATATTAATTGTGAAACGAACACAATAATTGTAATAAAGATTGGAACACCTATTGCGCTAGGGTCGAGAATACCAAAAGAACCTAATATCAGCGTGACTAATACAAAACAGAGGCAAAGAATCAAGACTCGTGTGATGAGTTCAAACAGCGGAGTATTTAATAGACAACGCAGGTATCGCATGATATTTTTTATGCTGAGACTGACACTGGATGCATGATGCCGTTTCGGTTTCTAAATTTAATTATAAGACATTGGATGGTGATCATATGCATGAAGATCCTAGCAGAAGAGTGAACTCAAATGTATAGTTACAATAACACGAAATGAAGTATCGGTTTATCTATATAGCAAGCCCCTGATTGGTTAGAATCAAGGGCTTTTTTGTTTAAATCAAGTAATCAAATTTAATAGCGCCAGCTTATATACTCCATATTTCCGCCGTCCCTTTCAATCTTTACTTTCTTTGATGAGTTCGCTATATGAGCAACATCACCGTTGAATTCAAAGGCAAATAACTCAGGTAGTTTATAAAAGCTATTAAGAGGTATTCTCTTTTGCCGAGAGGAATACACCATTAATTCTAGTAGCCACCTTTTTACACGATCATCGGCGGTCTTGTGATGTTGACTGCTTAAATTTCTAGCAGAAACTTTTTCGAGTAATTTCCAATCTACAAGACTTTGTAATATTCGATCTATTGATCTTGGGGCAGTTCCTTGGTTGCTATATTTTTCTGCCATTCGAACATGAATTTCTTGGCGCGTAAAAGATGTTTGTAGTGAATGCAAACGTCCGACCTGAAAACAAGCTTCGTGAAAAAAAGGAAAGGTTAATATTGCCATTCCCCAATGGAATATGACATTATCGGACTTCTTGGCAACTTGGGTTATGTGATGAGCTTCTGTTCTAAAGTAACTCTTTTCTTCATTTACATCAAACCACAATCTTCCAAGAACGTTTGATGTTTTACGAATAGCATCGTTTCCAGAAACTCGCGAAGATAACCATGCTTTCAGTTGAGAGACTGAGGTATCTTTATTCTCAGAATGCAAAGATAACTCCAACGCGTAATTCGCCCAATCAAGGGCGATGAACCGATCAAAACCTACAAGATATGTGGACATCTATTTATTCAACATCACTTCCAGTAATTTAATCGCCATACCGCGCTGTAAATCGTCGTGATAGAACTGATTCCGGTAGTTACGAAGGCAATTATAACAACTTGTATCCTCGCCACATTCGCAATTGGAAACCCTTTTCAGTGCAGACTCTGCTACCTGAAATAATTTGTTATTAATCCGTTCCACATGGCCAGCGCCTCCAGGGACTATGTCGTAAAGGATCAGGTGAGGCGGCTTGCGAAAATCCTTATAGAAGAGAGTACCATCCACATCGTCACGACGAATTCCCAAAGCATCGCTAGCGCCATCTAGTAAAGCATACATCAAAGACATCATCGAAGAACGCCGATATAAGAATTTTTCTTTTCCATCAAGGCTGATTTCAAGCACATCAGTCATAAATCTATGTCCCAAGTGATATGGTTTGGCGCCTCCATTACAAGGTTTTCCTGTCAAAGGATTATTGTGTTTATTCGTATCTTTTATTCCAGGCGCTAATGGGACTGGTTCTGCCCAGCCGCACCAATTACAAATCCTAAAGCCGCGACCGAAACCATTATTAACCAAGGCAAGCCAACCATGATTGGAATGTCCGGTAAATACAGTGAGATTTGAGGAGGTTAATTTCTCGTCAATAACTAATTCTTTTTCTTCATCTTGATCATCTTTCGAAGATCTATACTCAGTAAAATATACTTGACTTGCATAAGTTCTTTGAGGAGCAGTTTCACCTGGAGTTTCAGTTTCGCTTGCCGCTACAAACCCTTGTTCTGGGACAATAAACTTTCCTTTCATTTCAGTGTTTCCAGAAAGCGTTTCCCCACAGGACGCGCATATTGGAGGCACATCCGTTTCGGCATATCCCCAATGAAATCTCTTGCACTGTTTACAAACTGCATAATGGATTTCTTCCCAAACCTTGTTAGGCAGCAAGCGAACTCCACGACTACGCCAGATTCTTTTTGCGGCAACAACTTCACTTCCAGGCGCAAACTCAGATATCGCCATTCGTAAATCGCGCTCCAATTGAACTTTTGAAGCCTCTTTAGTCGTAAGATGATTTGTTTTTAATTCAACAACATCTGTGGGAAAGCCGTATTTGGGGAGAACATTTCTTGCTCCAAGGAAGCCAAGCAATTTTCTCTCTTTGATTTGCTTAACAATGTCTAGTAGCCTGACAGCTTCCAATAGCCCTTTTTTATCTTTTTTAGACTGAGCTTCGTCACTCAGTTCGATCAACTTATTGACTTCACTCAGAAAATCTTGTGCTGCCAAATCAAGAGACTTTGGCTTAGCGCCAGTTGGCGCTGTTAACTCGTTTATCCAGGTCCAGTCTTTTGCTCCGAGATTATCCACTAGCCCGCCTGGAATAACCCTAACAAGAGCTTCCTGAAGTTCTATCGGTCTTTGTTCCAGGAATTTATTAAGTAGGTCAATCCCTTTCTCACCGTTTTCATCCAGTAGGAAATCCCCAACATTATCGAATTTTTGTCCGTAATTCTCAAATACCCAACGGAAAAATGCGGAAAAGACTATAGAATGCAGGTGCCTACGAACAATTTTTTCATTTGAAAGAACCGCGATCGGGGGTTTAATTTTTCCCGAAACCATACTTTCGGGCTGAGTAAAATAATTTAGATCGTGAGAGCGTCTTTGAGCAAAAGTCAACACGTATGCCGCAGAATCTGTGCGACGACCTGCACGCCCTGCTCGTTGTATGTAATTCGCAGTCGTGGGGGGCATATTCCGCATGACAACTGCTTGCAAGTCACCAACGTCAACACCTAATTCAAAGGTGGTGGAGCAGCTCAAAACATTCACATTGCCTTGAATAAATTGGCTCTGGACATTTGCTGCTTCGCGCGAAGTCCATTGTGCAGTGTGTTCATTTGCAAGGAGAACGGTAGGCTGGTTATTGGGGTCGCTGTTTACATATTCATCACGATACAAATTATCTTTAAATCCAATAGATTTTTCTGTTAATTGTTCAAGATGACCTGAGCAGCCATAAGTAGCGCAAACTTTTTCAACATCTCCAAATGTAATATTCTGGCATTTATCGCAAATCTTCCAACCAGAATAATCAGCATTCGTTGGAACAACCTTCCATGCTTTATGCGATAGTTGTTGGACAGTTCCTATCCCTGGTATGTCTCTACTCTCAAAGCAGCTACGCCAAGGGCTAGATGGTGAAGTTAAGTATTTCCAAATTTCAGCTAGTAAATCTTTGGCAACGTCATTGGCATTTAATTCTGGATAATTTTTTTCAGCAAGAATCCGTTTCAAGTAATTGAGGCGTGCATTGGCATGAGCCGCGGGCGTCCAACTAAAAATTCCTTTCTTTGCTACGCTGTCTACTCCTCTAACATAATATTCTTTTTCTCGCGGCGCAAAAGGAGACCCTTTGTCTTTGGAGTCATGAAGTAAATCCGTTTTTTCGTTTAACAAATAAGTAATAGCACCTTGATATCGCAATGTATTCAGTAAATTCACGATTAGGCGGAAAGCTAGTTCACGATCAAAGTTCCACGGGCCTGATTGAAGGAAATCAGGCACATCCCAGCTTTCAGGGATATCAGGTTCAAATCGCAGCAAGCCGAGTCCTTCCAGGCTAATTCGGCGATCCAAAGGAGAAAATTCCTGCATCATCCACACTGCAGCGCGATGTTCTTTATCATTAAAGGTTTCGTTTGATGGATATACATTTTCCTGATCAATCCGATATCTCAAACGCTCCATAACCGTATGCAAACGGAGTTGTCCCTTATTTGCTTCTGGGTCTTTTTTGAGAGCAATCATGATTAACCTGCGGCGCAGATTTCGCTCATGGGCGCGTTCAAGGTAGGGCGCAAAGAAGGCGGCGTTTTGCCTGCTGTCCGTAAAGTTCAACATCTTTCGCCCATGACCAGGTAGATCATCTTTGTCTTTTGCTTTTGAGGCAGGGATATGCTGATATAAAGCATCCGCTAGAACACTGACCGGGGCATCCTGTCCTGTAAGGAAGCGATAAACGACTCCACCGCTGGATCTTGTAGAGCAACTAATGCATCGGTGCAAGGTTTGTTTTCGACCCAGTTCCACCTCATTTATTTTTATAAGCGAGTCTTTGCAATCACAAATACGCTTACCATGAGGTTGGATTTGTCCACACGAACAGCATAATTGAAGTTCGTTAGGCTGTAAATTCTCATTTAGATCGTCAGGAGTGGCGTCTTGATCCGCGATAATCTCATCTTCATCTATTTCAGAAAACTTGGAAATAACTGTGTAGTAGTGCGTTTTCTTTGCCACCGCCGTGCTGTAAATTGCGCTATTTTGGAGCAAATAATTTGCGCTCTGGATTGGCACAAAACCATCTTTATCGCTTTCCATCTCACTACCGGGCTTTTCCTCTCCGATCAAATAGGCAGTGCCGCAACGAGTACAGGTTGCTAATTCAAAAACACGGCTTTTGCAGTGAGGACAATATTTTTGTCTGTGCAGGAACAACCGTTCCCGTTTTTCGGCAGGAAGATCTTTGTGAGCGTCTTCATTCAAGCAGACAAAAGCGCCTTCCAGCGCGCGGGCAAAGACATGATAACGGGCGGGCAGAAGCGGCATACTCTCCAAATCTGCGCGTGCAAAGACAGATAAGGTGACGAGGTTAATCAACGCCTCGGGAGCGTCAGAGGCATTGGGGAATACATCCCTTGCAATATCTTCCAGTTGACGGGCGTTCTTTTCTTTGAGGGAATTTAATACTGCATGAACATTCTTGTCGCCGCGCAGGATTTCATAAAGATAACGCTGTAATGCGGCAGATATTTCTTTTTTTGCTTCATCATTAGCGCTTTGAAGAGGAGCGGGTATTTTATGCTTTTGAAACAACGCATCAAATTTGGCGAGATAGCCAATGACCGCTGTGTTGCCGGACGGACGTTTTTCTACCAGCTCTGCCAATTCTGCATAGAGAGCAGGGTTTCCTGCGCCCCAGATTTCGCCAAGATTCTCAATTGGTACACGATCTGCTTCCACAATATCCTGCAAGTTGGGATCATCATCCACCCAGGCAAAATCCTTGTTGAAAAGATTAATGGCAAATTGTATAACCTCTGGAAAATCCTTCCTGCCGCCCCCAAGAGTCGCACTGGTGGCAATGACTTGCAACTTACCCAGTTGAGCGCCAACAACACGATCAACAACGCGACGTAGAAGCATTGCCATTTCAGTGGCATTGGCTCCATCGTAGACATGCGCTTCATCAAGCGCGATAAAATGCCAGGATTTCCCTGTAGGACCATCAAACAACGATGAATCTGCTGGACGCAAAAGCAAATATTCCAACATGGCATAGTTGGTCAATAGTATGTGAGGCGGGTTTTCCTGCATTTCCTTGCGGGTAAATAACTCATTATCTAGAGTCTTTTCCTGCGGGTAAATATCCTTGAAAGACTTTAGTGCTTTTTCTCTATCGCCAGAGGTATCTGTTTCTCCGATATAGCGACCGAAGGTGATTTTTTTATAGTTTTCCAAAAGACGGCGCAAACGTTTCATTTGATCGTTCGCCAGTGCGTTCATTGGATAGAGCAACATGGCGCGGACACCAGGTTGGCTCAATGTTCCCGCTTCCTCTTCCCTGAAAAGGTAATTCAAAATGGGAACTAGGAAAGTCTCTGTTTTTCCAGAGCCAGTACCTGTTGCGACAACCAAATTCCTGCCCGCAATAGCCTTTCTGATTGCCTTAACTTGGTGGGAATAAAGCGGACGATCATAGGGTAGATCAGGTGAATTAAGTTCCGCGAATTTTGGCGATAGGACACCTTCTTCCACCAAACCCTTAATGCTTTTACCTTTTCTATATGGCAAAGCAATCTCAACTAACGGACCTTTTACCAATAAATTTGGTACGTCAATAGCATCTGCGAAGGCTTTACGAAAACCTTCATCTTGAAATGGCTTGATCGTTTTTAAATAGCGTAGATAGGTTTGGCGGATATGATTGGTGGTATCAAGCGGGTGGATTGCCATAGGATCCTCTTATTTTTCAGGGTTTGATTTGCTGAATTGCAATTCACCGCGAACAGCCATTCGGGATGAAACTGGCTTGAACGAAGGGCTTACGCCAGAATGTTTCTCTTTTGTATGTTGGCTTACTATAATCTTTTGATCGTAGGATATAAAAGTACAACTTCCACATTGGAAATAATTGCCTGCATTAAGCATTTTAAAACTTTCATCTTTAACATCAATAATCGCTTTTAACTGATGTTCCGTGTTCTCATACAGGACGACATGATACTTGATATGCACATCGTCTTTTGAAGCAATTTTCACTTCAGATCCAGCTGCATCTACTATCAGATAAATTCTCCCCCAGCCTGCTGGCGTTTTAACAAACATATCCTTCGACACATGTCCCGTTTCGAATGAGAATCTTAGCGCTATTTCGGATAATTGAATTGAATTCGCATGTGTCTGCGGCGCATGCGATAGAATACGAGTCGAGAATTTGGGGTTTCTACATAACAATTCAGTCACTTCTTCGCCGAGCAAACGCCCGTTTTGAAAAAGTTCCATAATGTATTCCAAGCCATGCTTATCCTCGCGCTCAATCAAAATACCGAGGTATTTCTTGATTGACTGTGTATCCAGCTCTGCTTTTGCGAGGCCGAATATTTTCTCGTTGGAAAGCGTATCAAGTAATTTATCTTTATCCCGCAACAAGCCAGACAATAATCGTAAATTAATTCCGACAGGTTGGCTGGAGTTCAATGCTGAGACAAAATGTTCTTCTTCCAGCCTGAGTAATTCTATGGCATCTGCATCTGACAGGCGTCCAGCCTCCAGCATTTTTGCAATCACATCCAGAAAACGATGATCTCTTTTCTTTGCCAATTCGCGCAGGGCATGAAAAACAATAGGTGGGTCGTTTTCATTTTCAACCAGTAAAATAGCGCTTTCAGGCTTGATATTCGTTTCAGGAATATAACTTTGGTACTTTTGACGGAATTCGCTTCCATGTTTGTGCGTGGAAAACAACCGTCGAAGTTGTTCAAGGTTGTACATCTTCATTCGGACTGCGCGTCTAGTAGTTGGTTCGTGTTTTTCAAGCCATTCGTGGAACGCAAATAGGTCTCTCGGTTTCGCCTGTTCAATGTGAGTATAGCAAAACTGAACTTCCTGTTTACATCTACTCACATCTAACGTAGTGACATAAACGCATGCGCGTTCAAAATGATTGACAAAAGAATTTTCGGGGTGTTTTTCAAGATTTCCTTCCAACCATGCAATTTGTTCTTCAGGCGAGATCATCTTCACTACAAAGGTTGAATGCTCAGGCGCGGATGTAATATTCTGTTCCCAGGATGACGCGACATAGAAATGGATTTCATACCAAGATGACGGTAAGCCATATCCTGCGGCAAGCAAGTCGAATTTACCCCGCGCATCATCAGGAATTTTGATATTCCAGGCATCTGCCCAGGGCTTCCAGATGGAGCGAATGAACACGCGCCGATTTCGCAGTGGGGAAGATTCATCCCATAACAGGAATAAGCCTTCATCTGTGTCCTTAATATGGACATTCGATACATCTATGTCGCGCGTAAGAGAGAGGAGGGTAACGGACTGGTAAAGACCTTCCGCGTTTGGAATCAACAATTGAAATTCAAAAACAGATATATCTGTGTGCTGGCGGATTGTATCTTTTGCGCTGAGCGCAAAGCGGACATGATCGCTTCCCAAAACACTGGGCTGCACTGGAAATTCCTGCAAAAATTCTTTTGGCTTTTCGGGATCAATTAAACGCACAATCATTTGTCTGGTGTGCTTTTCTATTCCTGGCATACGAACAAGCAGCGCTGCGGTTTGATTGGATTGCAGGAAGGCATCCACAGGCTTGCGGATCGGACGGTTTGACCATTCGAATTTGTATTCTTCACCCAAAACGAAACGCCATTCAATGCGTGGAACGGGAAGGGATAATGGCACATGGATTGCCGAAGTCTCCTGAGACCAGACCAAATTTAGGTCGAGGCGCGAAGCGGTTTCATCCAACTCCACAGTGTATTGCCCATATTGCCCCGTCACATTGACGCCTGTGACACTCGCTTGTGTCTCCAGAGAAGCGTGAACGGGTACGACAAAATGCAAGGTCACTTTTTTATCTTCTGTAGGCAGGATAAATTCGGGTAAATCCTTTATTTGTAATGAAGGCCATACACGAAAGGGGATTTCGACGTCGGTTTCCAAGGGACCGCGCACGTGTAATGTATAAGTCCCTTTGGGTTCGCTGCCTAATATGGCAGTAAGATTTAATTCGATTGCAGATTCATCTTCTGTGATGGCTTCAGGCTTTTCAATTAACTTGAAACTCTGGCGACAATGCGGCTCTGCTTCCCATGCGGAATTGATCTCAACATGCCAGCGTTTGAGTTCATTCTCTACTGTCGTGCCTAGGCGAAGAGGAATTCGCAACGTGGGTGGATTGCCAACATATAACGGTTTAGAATCAAGATTGGGCGTGAAAAGATTTCCAGTAAGGCGCGGCAATTCCAGTTGCTTTTGAATTGGAATGACTGCGAGCGTTTCGCCGTTCTTAACCAAAGACAGGGAAAAAGCGCCTTCGAGCGAGCGATGCTCCGCCTTCCAGTTATGCCAGCCTTCTGCGTAAATATCGGGCGTGTAAATAAGGCGCGCGTCGCCTTCAAATTCAAGAGAAATATCTTTGGGGTGAACCAGTAAAAAATTCTGAGCAGGAAGCGCTTGCGACCAGCGCAGGAGACTTGCATCTTCTGTGCGGAACGCCAACAGATCAGGAGCTTCCTGCGAGCGGAGTTCAACCGTCCATTCGCGGAGCAGGTTGAATTCGCCATCCTGTTTGGGAACGCTGAATATGACTTGAAACGGCTCGATCATATAACCAAGTGGAATTATTTGCTGTTCTGTATGAATATCTCTGCCGCTGCGGATAATCCGCGCGCGCAGTTCTTTCAACTGTTTTTGATTTTGACATACCTGCCAGCGGACTTGATTCCCGCGCACATCTGAGCCGCTCAACGGTTCTTCTGGCAATTCCAGCAGGAGACCTTCTCCATCAGCATCGAACTTGATTCGTGGACGTCGAAGTCCATGCACTTCATCTTCCTGATATTCAAGAAAACTGATCAGTTTTTGAACGACATATTCGGGGAGAGAATGGTCTGGAAGAATTTGTCTTTTGGAACGATACGTAAGCGCAACACGACGGCTTGACTCTAAAAACTCCAAGCCAATATCACCGCTGAATTCAAAAAAATTGCGAATGGTAGAGTCGGTAAATAATTGAACTACCGAGCGTCTCAACAATGCATCCAGTAATTCTTTGCCTTTTAACTCAATGTATTCGGATTTTTCAATTGTAGGCATGAGCATGTTCGCGAAAAAGTCCCTCAAAGAGTAGGAAGGGATCCCGCCGTGAATGCGCATGTTGCCTACGTATAAATGACCGACATTTTCAAAGGTTGGCTTTTTATTGTTTTTCAGAATTTCAATAAATGGTTTTCGCCAATTTGCATTGTTTAGGTCGCTGCCGCTGACATCTAACAGTCTTCCAAGCGCGTCCCAAAATTCACGTTCAGTGTTTTGGGCTGCAAATGCCGCTAAAAAAGCGACAAAAGTGCATGGAAAATTACCAACTAAATATGTAGTGGTTTGACGAAGACTGGAGCGTTTGGTATTCTCACCTTTGATGAGATTTGCGATCTCCAACATATCCTCGTAATTGAGCCCAAGCTCACTCAACAACTGAATACGTGGCATTGCCCCGACTAAATATGCTTCCCATTGTTTGAGTGTTCGTGACATAATTTTCCGCCCTATTTATTAGAGTAGTTTTTCTTGTCTCGGCTCACTGGACTGACGCAGCCCAGCGTTGTGATAGTACATCAGCAACTGCTGATCTTCCTGCAGCACGGACTCAGGCATACGCTCGGCAATCTCCACAATGACGTTATACTCGCGCTCGCGCCAGGCATTACTAAACCCTGCGCGGACGGCTTCACTGCGGAACACTTTCAGACGACCTTTGCCTTTGCGGTATTCGTTGAATTCGCGCAGCAAGGCATTTTGTCGTAATTTTTCAAGGTCAGCAGCGCGCTCTGGGTCGGGGACATACCAGCGACCTTTGTCATCTTGCAAAAAGGTTTGCTCCAAAATGACCTTGAGTTCGGGCAGGTCTTCATACTTGGACTGGTGTAACTGCTGGACAAATTTCGGTTGGAGATCGCCATACGTTTTCGGCTCATGCTCCAATTCCTGACGCAGCCACTGGCGGGCGGAACTTTCATCCGTGACAAACAACGCCAGTTGTTCGACGCGCTCGGCTTGCAGACGTAATTTGTCGTAGGCGGCGGCTTGCGCGGCGGTGAAGACCATGCCTTCACGCTCCAAAAACCGTTGACTCAAGCCTTGATAAAACTCAGGCGCAGAAAGCGGAACGGTTAAACCGCGTTGAATATGAAACGCCACCATGCGGTCGTAGAGCAAATACGGAAAGCGTTCTTGTAAAGTTTGTAGAACTTCTTTTTTGATGTTGGGTAATGGCAATTGTTCTAAATGCTGGCGCATGAAATCCCAAGCGCCCTGTTCGCTGCCTGCTTCTGCACTAAATTGTTTTTCAAATTCGTAGGTAGGTTTGTAGGCAGAAATAACCAAATCTTGCTTTACGGCTGCCGTAGTTGTTACCTGCTTGAAAGTCCCTTGCTGTTTATCTAGTGTACGAACATCAGCAACCATGAAGCCAGCGCGCATGATGGCTTCTTGTATCGCATTCCAAACAGAGTTTTGGGAATTATGAAACTCGACAGTCATCCATCTTCCAGATTTCAAAACACGGAAAAATTCTCTGAAGCATTGCTCCATAATTTCCTGATAATCTGGCAAACCTTTATGTTGCACATTATTTACAATCGCTTCTGACGTATTGTTGGTTAACACCTTCAACCAAGATTCCCAAAGGAAATTTAATTCTGAATACATTAAGTTCCCGCCAAATGGTGGGTCAATGAAAATGTAATCCACAGAGTCTCGCGGAGCCGATAAAGCAGTTGACGATGACTGAGTTCCAAGAGAAACGACTCTTTTAGTAATTGGCTTTGAAGCCTGCGATATAGTCTCAATTTTCTCACTAATGCCTTTGATTACGTTCTTTTCTACAGGTAAAGATGTTGCATAAAGCGTTCCCGTTTGATGTCCAGTAAGTAAAGGCTTTTTGCCACCCTTCTTAAAAATCATTCGCGTCATCCGAGTGCTGTGGGTCAGATTGTATGAAGAAACCAAAAAGGTTAATCGATTACGCAATGCAACTTCTTTTACACTCGCGTTAATCACATCGAGAATTTTAGCAAGCACTATCAGGTTTCTGCGTGTGTAAAAATGGTGAACATTTGTGACGCCATGACTTTCTCTTGGTTGCTGAGTATTGAAGCCATTAGGAATTAAGTTTGTCGGGAAGTCGTAATCAATGTCGCTTTCATTGATTTTGTCTATTAACTTAATATCAGCGTCCGTTGGTCGTTTTTCGTGGCGTTTATTATTTACAGAGTAATTTATTAGTACAGGCATTTGTTTGACGCGACGAATAGTAGTTCCAAGAGCGCGGTCAAATACCGTTTCCCATGCGCGTTCGATTTTTTGTGCTCCACTTGTCTTAGATGGATTTTTTCCTAAAAGAGAAGAGCAAGTTGGACAATTCCAAGTCTCACGAATCTCTCCTTCACCTTGAACAACCGCGACATCCCAAAAAGTCATTTCGTTTGTACAGTTAGGACAGCGAAAAACATCAGACCATATTGTGTAGTTTATTCTCCCTTTTGACTTCTCGTCGGAGTGGATAGTTTCATACATCCAACCACATTCTTTTTCAACTTCCTTGAGAATTTTGTTTGCTTCACGCTCAAATGCACGAGAATCTATCGGTGTATTGTAATTGTAGGTAATAAAGCCAGCCGTCGGTGAAAGGTCAGCCAGAATCGCTTTTCGTACTCCAAGATTAGAAAGTGGCTTACTATTTTCATCGTAAACCATTCCATCTTTGATGGAACACCCAAGACTCTCAACTATCTTCTTGTCCCCGCAAAGTTGAGCCGCAACGCCTGTCATGCCTGTGCCGCAAAAACCATCCAAGACCACATCGCCAGGATCGGTGTAATGCAGGATGTAGCGCATAATGGCTTTGTGCGGTACTTTGGTGTGATACGAATGCGCGTTATAGATCGGGTCGTTCTTGCCTTCCGAAACATCCGCGGCGAACGGCTCACGGTGATAATTCTTGGTCGGCATGTTTTCGCGGATGGCGTACTTGCTCCCCGCAGGTTCATCGTTGGGCAAGCCCAATTCATCGCGCAGCGCGGCGCGTTCCTGCCGCCACTTCTCCACGATCTCATTCAAGAATGGGTTGGGGCAAGCCGTGTAATAGGGCGGGTCAGACAGCGCGAGAATCGCTTCATCTTCTCCG
>Ga0172368_10006051_pt1 | contig 13219 bp, 2 predicted proteins | sample Lak11m_FD_114540 | JGI IMG/M metagenome (GOLD analysis project Ga0172368, IMG submission 114540) | Freshwater microbial communities from Kabuno Bay, South-Kivu, Congo - kab_022012_11m | ecosystem: Environmental > Aquatic > Freshwater > Lake | place: Democratic Republic of the Congo: South-Kivu...
GCCGGTTTCCAGTACCTTCTCCAGCGTGCCTTTGCGCCACAGTTTCAGTTCCAGCACGATGCGTTGAACCGGGCCATGAAAACCCAGCACTTCGTCGAGCGGCCATTGAATATACAAATCGGTGCGCTTGCGGCCCAGGCCGTATTCGCGGTCTATCCGCCCGCCGCCGTTGACGATGCGCTGCAAAAACGCCTGTAACAACAACTGCGGCCCGGCTTCGTGGTACGGGAAACCGGCCAGCCAACCATCGGAGTGTTCGCGGAAAAACTGCTGAAAGGCTGTGAGCAGTTTGGCCATGTCGAGGCTGCGGTCGGCGCGTAAAAACCAGGCCTGGTCGTGGGTGAGTCGGGTTTGCGCGATCCAGGTGAGTTCACGGGGGATGACTTCGGCGTAGATTCGGTTAGCGATGGTGATATAGGGACGGGTGCGGATCAGGCCCAAGTCTTCAACATATTGCTGATCATCCGGAGCGATGCTGAGGTCGCTGGCATCTTCCGCCACCAGCAAGGGGGCAATCACCTGATGCACCCTGGGTTCGCGCAGTTTGTCGATGAGTTGATCGAGATGCGTGGCCCGGCTCTGGATCAGGCTTTCACGGGCTGCCCGGTAATCTTCCAGAGTAATGCGCCGGGTGCGATCCTGCCGGAGTTGACGATTCTCATGGGTCAATTCCTGTCCCAGCGCATTCACCAACCACGGTTGGCCACGGGTGTCTTCCCAGAGTTCCGGGAAAAGATCGGGGTCAAACACCTGACCCGTTGCTTGCGTGTGTTGCAACCACAAGGCCTGGCATTCTTCGGCGGTGAAATTGCCGACCCGCAACGACTTGGCCTTGACGTTGAAGGCCGAACCACCGGTGATGATTTCCTGATTCTGCGTATGAATGCGGTAATCCCGGATGTCCCTGACCCCACACAGAATCACGCTTTGCGGAAAACGGGACGGGCGATCCGCATAACCGGAACGTAACTGCCGCAGTAATGAAACCAGGGTATCGCCTACCAAGGCATCGACTTCATCCAGGATCAACACGGCAGGACGCGGATTCAGCCGCGACCACTGGGTGAGCAGACTGACCAGCATATCGGTGGGACTGTGCAGGCGGTGTTGTTCCAGCCAGTGACACAGGGCCGTCTCACCGGTAAAACGCTCGATTTGCCGGAGCAGCACTTCCACCACAGTAGTCATGCCGAGTGTCACATCATGGCGGGCGGCCTGCGCCCCTTCGATGTTGGCATACACCGCCCGGTACTGGCCGGTACTGTTCAGGTGATGAACCAGGGCGATCAACGACGTGGTTTTGCCGGTCTGGCGGGGGGCATGGAGGACGAAATAGCGTTTGCTGTCGATCAGCGAGAGGATGTTTTCGTGATTGATCCGCTTGAGTGGGTCGATCAGGTAATGATCTTCGGCTTCACAGGGACCTGCGGTATTGAACTGTTTTTCGTATGGCATGGGGATAAACCACTGAAGGGGGGACATGTGGTTCTATTTGACCAGAGACAGGAAGGATAATGAAGAGCTGGAGCCATCGCGGTACCACACCCCGACCGCGTGGCCTGGCTATCTACATCCTTACCCCGCACGATAACCGCAGGCCGTGTAATGACCGGGATCGGCTATAACCCTGCCATTCAATCATGTATTACAATCCGGACAATTTCACTTGTTCAGGATATAGCCCCATGGCGGGGAGAGTCGTTATGCCCAATGTTTTCTAGCCAGCGTCCTATATCGGCCTGTTCGCTTTTGTGCTTTGATTTTTGAAGGAATCCCCCATGAATATCTTTGAGGTTCACCGCAATGTCATCGCGGACTACGAGAAGTACATCCGCTCCTTCATTCGAATTGCCGATCCTGTAATCGAGCAGGTCGTCGATACGGAGCTTTCGTGCGGTAAGCTCTGGCCGGAACCCCTCCTGCAGTTCAATCCGGCCTTCCGTTCTGCAGGCAAGGTTTCGGATCTGGCCATCAACGGCACGGTTCACGCGCAGGTGGCCGACATCTTCAAGGGCTACTCGCTGTACCAGCATCAACTGGATGCGATCAAGCTCGGTGCGGCCGGGAAAGACTTCGTTGTCACCTCCGGCACGGGCTCGGGCAAGTCGCTGACTTACATCGGAACGATCTTTAGCCACTTACTCCAAAACCCATCGAGCAAGGGCGTTGTCGCCATCGTTGTTTATCCTCTGAACGCCCTGATCAACAGTCAGTCGGCCGAATTCAGGAAGTACCAGGACAACTTCCACGCGGCAACCGGACAGGACTTTCCGATCAGCTTCGGCCAGTACACCGGCCAGGAGAACGAGTCCAGGCGAGACGCCATGCGATCAAACCCGCCGCAAATCCTGCTCACCAATTACATGATGCTGGAACTCCTGCTCACCCGCTTGCAGGAACGCCCACTCCGGGATGCAATTTACGAAAATCTTCGCTACCTCATCTTTGATGAATTACACACCTATCGTGGCCGCCAGGGTGCCGATGTCGCAATGCTGATCCGCCGCATTCGCGCCCAATGCAGGAACGGTATCACCTGCATTGGTACCTCGGCGACAATGGTGAGTGGGGGGACTGTCGATGAACAGCGTACGCAGGTCGCCGCCGTGGCATCGATGCTGTTTGGAAAGACCTTTGAGCCTTCACAGGTGGTCAATGAAACCTTGGCCCGCTCGCTGGATGGTTCGGTTAATGTGCATTCCAGGGAGACACTCGCTGCAGCAATCCGCGTAGGAGTGACTCCATCGGAGAATGAAGGAGAACTACGCGCTCACCCCGTCGCGCACTGGATAGAGAGAGAGGCCGCCATTGAAGAGCATGGCGGCGTGCTGATTCGCCGTCGTCCCCGGTCGGTAGGCGCGCTGGCCACGGTTCTTTCGGCGGCATCGGGCGAATCTGAGGCGACCTGTCGGTCAGCATTGGAAAGCGTGCTGTTGTGGATTAGCACGGTCAATGCCGCCATCCAGAACGCGGGCAGTCGCGCCACAATCCTGCCGTTCCGTCTACACCAGTTCATCTCGCAGACCGGTTCCGTCTACACCACGCTCGATCAGGGTGAAGGTCGTTTCATTACCCTCGAACCAGGCCTCTACAAGGCAGATGCTGAAAATCAGCAACCCATTTATCCTAATGTGTTCAGCCGCACCTCCGGGCATCCGTTCATCTGCGTAAAACGGCAAGGCACCCGGCTATTACCCCGCGAGTTCATGGACAATTCGGAGGAAGATGACGACACCACCGACGGCTACCTGCTCGTGGGTGATGTCTGGAACCCCGCAGAGGATCTCGATGCCTTGCCTGACTCCTGGTTTAGGACGAACAAGGCAGGACGGAAAATTATCCCTGAGCGTGATGCATTTCTACCGCAACGCATCTACTTCGATGAATTGGGCAACTACTCCGATACCACACCGCTGAAGTTCGAGGGTTGGTTCATGCGGGCACCGCTCCTCTTCGACCCAACCAGTGGAACGTTCTTTGACACAAAGACCCGTGATGGCACCAAGCTGGCGAAGCTCGGAAGCGAGGGACGTAGCACTTCCACCACGATCACCACTTTTTCAATCCTGGCCCAACTCCGGCAGGCGGGCTACAAGCTGGCCGATCAGAAACTCCTGAGCTTTACCGACAACCGCCAGGATGCGGCATTACAGGCTGGCCACTTCAACGACTTCGTGTCGGTCGTCCACCTGCGTTCAGGCATCTTTCAAGCACTCAAGCAGGCCGATGATAATCGCCTCAACTACGCGCAGTTCGGCAAAGCGGTCTTTCTGGCACTGGATCTGCCTTTCAGCGACTTTGCCAATTTCGAAGGCCTGCCTGAACTCGCGCCCATTCGACGAAGGTACGAGCAGTGTTTTGAAAACTACCTCCTGTACCGGGCACTCGCCGACTTGCGGCGAAGCTGGCGAATCGTGCTGCCTAATCTCGAACAGTGCGCACTGCTCACAATAGACTACGAAGACCTCGACGAGATTGCAGGAACGAACTGTTTTTGGGAGAAAACGCCCATCTTGAGCGAACTTGACCCTGCCAGGCGTCGCGATTTCATCTCCACCATCCTCGATTTCTTCCGGCTCGAATACGCGCTTCACAGTACCAATTTCCTTGAACACCAAAGAATGAAGGAAAACGAAAGGGAGTTCAGGGAGAAACTGCGTGCACCATGGACACTTGATGAGCGGGAGCAACTCCCTCCACCCCGTGTCATCCGTTTCGATCCGTTGGCTGCGCACGAATCGCTCGCCTCGGCGAGCATGGGCCCGGCCAGTGGTCTTGGCAAGTACATCAAGCAGTTCGTCAGGGCCGAGGGGCTTGATACAACTACAGTGACCGGCGACCACTATCGAAATGCCATCCTCGCCATAATGGAACAGCTTGCAAAGGCCGACTATCTGCATTGCCTCCAGGCCAGGGGATTGAATGGCACCGAGGTGCCCACCTACCGCCTGAAAGTCGACAAGATCATCTGGAAGCTTGGCGATGACCAAACCGTCAAGACCGATGTCATCAAACGGCGCAGTTTCCGCGACCAGACAACCCTGCCTAACGCATTCTTTGCGGATATGTACAGTAACAAGTTCACCACGGCGAAACGACTGCGTGCTGAGGCTCATACGGGTCAGCTTGACAAGGATGACCGCCTTGACCGCGAGAATCGCTTCAAGTGTGAGTGGTGGCTCGACGACAAGAAGACGCAACCGGACACCCAGAAAATCCGCAGTGAGTCAATCAGTGCCCTCTTTTGTTCACCAACCATGGAGCTCGGTGTCGATATTGGTGGCCTCAGCATCGTCCACATGCGCAATGCACCGCCGAACTCGGCTAACTATGCACAGCGTTCCGGTCGTGCTGGCCGAAGCGGACAGGGTGCGCTGGTGTTTACCTACTGCTCGACCTACTCACCGCATGATCGTCACTACTTCCAGCAGCAGGCCGACCTTGTTGCCGGCACTGTCCAGCCGCCACGGATCGACCTGTGTAACAAGGAACTACTCCTGTCTCATCTCAACGCGCTTGCGATCTCGGAGGTAGGCCTTCCTGGTATGGAAGGCCAAATGGGTAAACCCGCTTCACTGGTATCACTGGTCGATATGAATACGGGCGACATGCGGCTGAACACCGCGACCCACAACGGTCTCACGTTAACCGATGCGATGTTCCAGTGCATTCGCTCGGCCTTCAAGCGAACCATCCATGACTTCGCGCCTGATCTGGAGGCAAAGGCTGAGCATTGGTACTCGGACTCCTGGATCGATACCAATCTTGTCAGGCTGGGCGCACATCTGGACGATGCGCTCAACCGATGGCGGCGGCTTCACGCGGCAGCCAAGGCATCGCTCTCAAAAGCAACAGTCCGGATCGATGCCGGGACACTGGCGGCAAACAGCGACGAGTACAAGCAACTCATACGGCTTCAGAGCCAATCGACGCGACAGCTCAATCTTCTCGTCAACGACCTTGGCAAAAACTCATCCGACCTTTCAGAGTTCTACCCGTATCGCTACCTGGCTTCCGAAGGCTACCTGCCCGGCTACAACTTCACCCGTCTACCGATCCGCATCTTCCTCCCGACGGGTGCAGGTACCGGTGAGTTCATTTCTCGCCCCCGCGCACTCGCACTGCGTGAATTCGGGCCTCTCAACGTCATTTATCACAACGGCCGCAAGTTCCGGGTCGACCAGCTTCTGGTTCAGGATGCCGAAGGATCGCTGACCGAGGCGAAGATCAGCCGGAAAGCAGGCTACTTTCTGGCCGGTGAGCAGAAAGACCTGGAAATCTGTCCCTTCACCGGGCTAAACCTTGGCGATAATGCTCATCGGGAAATCCTGACCGACCTGATTGAGATGACCGAAAGTCGCGGCACTGAAGTCGACCGCATCTCTTGCGAAGAGGAAGAGCGGGTGTCAAAGGGTTTCGAGATCAGTACCTGTTTTGCGGTGGAAGGATCACTCGACAGGGTTCGCCGGGCTTTGGTCAAAGTGGGAGATGACCTGCTGATGAGTATTCGCTTCATGCCAGCCGCCCGTCTGATTTACATCAACAGAAAATGGCGATCATCACGGTTTGACCGCTTCCCGATGGGGATGACGAACGGGTTCTGGAAGTCCTCCATGCCATCGATCGATAAACAAAATGAACCCTACAAGTTCATTACCCTCTGGACTTCGAGCACCGCCGACGCGCTATACCTCGAACCTATCCAGCCGCTCGGTCTCACACCGGATGGAGTGGTGACACTGCAACACGCACTGAAGCGGGGCATCGAGGCAGAATATCAGGTGGAGTCAAACGAGATCGGTGTGGTCGCAGTCGGCGATATTAACAGTCCGAACATTCTGATCTACGAAGCCGCAGAAGGAAGCCTCGGTATCCTGTCACGACTCGCGGATGAACCGGAGGCATTGCGGGCGGTGGTTCGACGAGCACAGTCCCTCTGCCGCTTTGACGATGCAGCGTACAAGGCCAAAGCCTCTTACGATGATCTGCTGAGTTACTACAACCAACGGGATCACCAGCGCGTGGATCGCTTCAGCATCCGGGACGCACTTGAGAAGTTGCTAACAGCAAACGTCGAAGTGCAGTCGAATGCAGGTTACGCCAGCTATGATGCACACTACCAGTCGCTGCTGCCTGCACTGGATCCCAACTCTTCACTCGAAAAAGCGTTCCTGGACCACCTCTACCAGAACAACCTGCGTCTTCCGGATTCAGCCCAGCAGCGCACCCCCGGCATCTACAGCCAACCCGACTTCTACTATGAATCGCGAATTTGGGTTTTCGTCGATGGCAACGTACATGATCGACCAGAAGTCGCGGCCGATGATGCCAGGAAGCGTGCTGAAATCATGGATCGTGGTGATGAAGTCATCGTCTATCGATACGACCAGAACCTCGACGAACTGCTGGCCAGTCGTCCAGACATCTTCAGGAAAATCCGATGAATATGCAATTTCAGCCAGGAAAACTGGTAACACTCCGTGGTCGCGACTGGGTAGTGCTGCCTTCCGACGATGAAAATCTGCTGATGGTAAAGCCACTCGGCGGCTCCGATGACGAGGCGACGGGGATCTATCTCCCCTTCGACATTGCCCACGATCATCCGCAGGACGCACGCTTTACCCCGCCCACACCTGCCGATCTCGGCGACATCGCCACGGCCAAAATACTCTACGAATCCGCCCGCCTTGCCTTTCGCAACGGTGCCGGGCCGTTCCGTGCGTTGGCCAAGCTCTCATTCCGTCCCCGCTCATACCAGTTGATTCCGCTGATCATGGCACTTCGGCAGGAAACGGTACGCCTCCTCATCGCCGACGATGTCGGTGTCGGCAAGACTGTCGAGGCACTCCTGCTGACCCGCGAGCTGCTGGAGCGTCGCCGCATCAAACGCTTCGCGGTGATCTGCCTGCCGCACCTCTGTGACCAATGGCAGTGCGAGATCCGCGAAAAGCTCGACATCGAGGCCGTGGTCATCCGCTCGGGTACGCAAGCGAGGCTTGATCGCCAAATACAGGGCGATACCAGCGTCTACGAATACTATCCGTATCAGATCATCAGCATTGACTACATCAAGTCGGACAGCCGCCGGGATGTGTTCGTCGAGCAGTGTCCCGATCTCGTGATCGTCGACGAAGCCCATACCTGCGCTCGTCCGGCAGGCGCATCGGCCAGCCAACAGCAGCGCTACCATCTTTTGAGCCGTCTGTCAGCCAGAGTGAATCAGCACCTCGTGCTCCTCACAGCAACCCCGCATTCCGGCAAACCCGAGGAGTTTCAGTCGCTGCTCGGACTCTTGCGCCGCGAGTACGAGACTCTCGACATTCCCGGCGCCACGCCGGCCCAGCGCCGTGACCTTGCCAGGCACTTCGTCCAGCGCAAGCGGGCCGATGTCGAGAAGTGGCTTGGCGAGGAAACGCCGTTTCCGACCCGCGAGGCTTTCGAACAGAGTTATAACCTCTCAAGTGACTACGCTGCCTTTTTCGACGATATCCTCGATTTCGCCCGCAAGCTGGTTGCGCCCGACCCGAAGGCACCCAAACAGCGTAAGCGGGTGCAATACTGGACGGCCCTCGCCCTGCTGCGCGGTGTAATGTCCAGCCCGGCCGCCGGGGTACGCATGCTCTCGACCCGCCTGGAGAACCTCACGGCAGCGGCAGGAGATGGCGAAAACGGTCGCTTGCTGGAAGCAGAGGAGGCATTGGATCAGAACCCGGTCGCCGATACGGAAGACTACGCTACCGCCGACACCTCGCCCACGCAACTGGTCGAGGGTGGCGACTGGACGGAGCAGCAGCGTAAACAACTGCGTGAGTTCACCCGCCGGTTACAGACTCTTGAGGGCTCACCCCACGATGCCAAACTCCAGAGCCTGGCCGTGGTACTCGAAAACTGGCTCGCAACGGGCTTCAACCCCGTGGTCTTCTGTCGCTACATCCCGACGGCCAACTACCTCGGTACACACCTCAAGTCGCTCCTCGGCAAGAAATTTCCAAAGCTCGACCTTCAAGTCGTCACCAGCGAGGAGCCGGACGAAATCCGCAAGGATCGTATCCAGGCCATGGAAGACGCGAAACACCGGGTGCTGATCGCCACCGACTGTCTCTCAGAGGGCATCAACCTCCAGCATTTATTCACCGGCGTACTCCACTATGACCTTCCGTGGAACCCGAATCGCCTCGAACAACGGGAAGGCCGGGTCGATCGCTTTGGCCAGACCGCCAAGACGGTGAAGGCCTGTCTCCTCTACGGGGCCGACAACCCCATCGACGGCATCGTACTGGACGTACTCCTGCGCAAGGTTCGCGAGATCAAGAGGGCCACCGGTATCAATGTACCATTCCCCGAAGATTCGCAATCGATCATCGACACCATCACCCAGGCTCTGCTCCTGAACCCGGATCGCAGGATTGTCCGCCGGGTCGAACAGCAGCAGTTACTGTTCGACTTCACAGACTTCGACGAAGCCGCCGAAGCCAAACGCAGCGTCACCCGCAAGGTCGACGAAGCAGCCGAGCGTGAGAAAACCTCCCGTAGCATCTTTGCCCAGAATGCGATCCAGGCGAGCGAGATCGAGCAGGATCTCAAAGCGGTCGATGAAGCCATCGGAGACCCGCGAGCGGTCGAGGCGTTCGTGGTCGATGTTCTGCAGAACCTCTTTGGTGTTCAGGTGATCAAGGCTCGCAATGAGCCGGGCTATACCATAGTCACCGGCAATCTGCCGCCCCAGGTGCAGAACTTGCTGCCCGCCGGTGCGCAGGTGCAGGTCTCGTTCGTATCACCCTCGCCGCCGGGCTTCCACTATATTGGCCGTAACCACCGCTTCGTCGAGCAACTGTGCCAGCTCATCATGGCCAACACCCTCACCCGCCAGGATCGCAAAGCCGCACGCGCCGCCGTGATTCGTACCGGAGCGGTAACGAAAAAAACCACACTGGTTCTCTTTCGCTGCCGGAATGTCATCGAGCAGTCCGGTGACACCCGCAAAAACCCGCATCAGATCATTGCCGAGGAGATGCTGCTGTGGGGGTGGTGTGGCACTGCTGACAACCGTCAGTTTCTCGACCCTTTAGAGGCCAGGCAACTGCTCCAGACCGCCCGTGCATGGAGCGAACTCTCTCCGCAATCGCGAGCCAACTTCCTGACCCGGGAACTGGCTGTACTCGCGGATCTCGACACAGAGTTCAACCGCATCGCCGAAGAGCAGTCCGTACGGCTCGTCGCCGCCCATGAACGCTTCAGCGTACTGCTGGAGAAACACCGCTTCCAGGTGGTTTACCCCGTACTGCCCATGGATCTGCTGGGCATCTACCTCCTCTTGCCAGAAGGTTAATTTATGAATTACCCCAGCATTCGCATCGAAGGCTCGATCCTCTCACCCGACCTGATCGACCGGCTCGAAGACCTGTCCGGCCAGCGTCCGGGCGACTTTGGCCTTGACTCCAGCACCAGGGTCAAGGACGAGATTGCCCGCACCTGGGCCGACGCACAGGAATACTGGCGCATCTTCCAGCGCAAGCTCGAAGCAACCAGGCCCGAGGCATCGACCACGACCGAAACCCGCAATTTCTGGATCGTGCCACTCCTGGGCCTGCTCGGCTACGATCTCGAGTATCAGAAACAGGGGGCCGAACTCAACGGCAAGATATATGCGATCTCGCACCGGACCATCAACCGTGGTCACACCCCGGTGCATGTGGTCGGCTACCGCGACCCCGCCGGTCTCGATCGCAAACCCGCCAATGCCACCCTGCGCATGTCGGCCCATGCGGTGATGCAGGAGTATCTCAACCTTACCGAACAGCTCTATGGCGTGGTCACCAACGGTCGCGTCATCCGCCTGCTGCGCGACTCCTCGCGCCTGATCAAGCTGTCGTATCTGGAGTTCGACCTCGACCGCATCTTCACCGATGGACTTTTCGCCGACTTCGCGGTGTTCTACCGCCTGCTGCATGCCTCCCGACTGCCTGCAACCGCTGATGCCGCGCCGGAGTCGATCATCGAAAAACTGCACCAGGACTCACTCGATTCCGGGGCGCGTATCCGTGAAGGTCTGTCCCGTGCCGTTGAAGAAGCGATCCTCGCTTTCGGCAACGGCTTCCTCACCCACCCCGCAAATCAGTCACTCCGTGATCGACTGGCCACGGGCGCACTCACCCCGGACGGCTACTACCAGTCGCTCCTCCGCCTCATCTACCGCTTGCTGTTCCTGATGGTGATCGAAGAGCGTGGTCTGGTGTTTCCGCCGGATGCCACCCTGCGCCATCGCGAAACCTACGACCGCTACTATAGCCTCCAGCGGCTCCGCAACCTCTCCGGAAAACGCTACCTCGCCGACCAGCGGCAGAGCGACCTGTGGCTGGCGCTGCGCTCCACCTTCCGCCTGTTCGAGGCCGACGAACCGGGTGGCCAGCTCGGCCTGAAGCCCCTCGCCGGCGATCTCTTCCACGCCGATGCCCTCGGCGACCTCGACCATGCCCAACTCTCGAACCAGACATTACTGTCCTGCCTTCGCTCGCTCGGCCTCTACCAACACCCCACCTCCAGGCAGCTCATCCGCGTCAACTACGCGGCTCTCAACGTCGAGGAGTTTGGCTCGGTGTACGAAGGGCTCTTGGAGTACGAGCCCGCGGTAGACGTCTCCGCCACCCCGCCCGCGTTCTCGTTCAAGCGGGGCGACGAACGCAGCGCCACCGGCTCCCACTACACGCCCGACGACCTCGTTCAGCCACTCATCAAGCACTCGCTCGACCACCTCATCGCCGACCGCCTCGCCGCCCCCGAGGCCGAACGCGAAGCCAAGCTGCTCGACCTCCGCGTGGCCGACATCGCCTGCGGTTCCGGCCATATCCTGCTGGCCGCTGCCCGCCGGATCGCCACGGAACTCGCCGTCGTCCGCACCGGCGAAGAGCAGCCGTCGCCCACGGCCTACCGCACGGCCCTCCGCGACACGGTCCGCACGTGCCTTTACGGCGTAGACCTCAATCCCCTCGCCGTCGAGCTCTGCAAAGTCGCTCTCTGGCTGGAGGCCCACAACCCCGGCGAGCCGCTCAACTTCCTCGACCACCGGATCAAGTGTGGCAACGCCATCGTCGGCTACGTCCGCCGCGAGGAAGTCGATGCCGGCGTCCCCGACGAGGCGTTTGCCAAGCTGCCCGGCGACGATCCCGAGGTGGGCAAGAAAATCAGGGCCCGGAACAAGAGTGAACGCAAGAGCCGCGATCAGAAGAAGTTTGCATTCACGAAGGACCGGCAGGGACAGATCGACGCCGTCCTCGACAAGTGGAAGACGATCGCGGCGATGCCTGAACGGGTGCCGGCCGAGATCGACGCCAAGAAAGCCGCCTTCGACACGTTCATGTCGAGCGGGGCGGCGTTTGTGCTCAAACAGATCGCATCGATCCCGATCGCCCAGTTTTATCTGCCGCGGACCCCGGAGAACGAACCAAAGCTCATCACCGACGAGGCGTTTCGCGACTACTGGTCAGGCAACCTCTCACCGCAGGGCCAGGCTCCGGCCGCGGCAGTCGGCATCGCCACCAAGAAACGGTTCTTCCACTGGTTTCTGGAGTTCCCCGAGATCATCCAGCGGGGTGGGTTTGACTGCATCTTGGGGAATCCGCCGTATCTCGGCCGTAAACACCTGAGTGGCACGTTTGGCTACCCATTTTGCGAATGGGTCCAGTGGCGATACATGCCCGCTGGGTTGAGTGATCTGGTCGTCTATTTTGTCCGCCGTATCTACGACCTCCTACGCCCGCATGGATTCACTGCTTTCATCACAACGAACTCAATAAAAGATGGCGACATTCGACGTGGCAGCTTAGAGGAAATCATTCAACACGGTGGATCCATAAACATGGCGGTGAGAAGCATTCGCTGGCCTGGGGAGGCCAAGGTTGTCGTTGCCCTTATCTCGCTCTATAAGGGGCAATGGAACCAGCGGTGCTCCTTAGACGGCAAGGATACCGCGTTCATAAGCCCATTTCTGGAGGACTCCAAAGATGCTGGCCAAGCGTTATCACTCCAGGAATGCAAAGCCCGCGTCTTTCAGGGCTCAATTTTCCTTGGCGACGGCTTTCTTTTGACGCTGCCGGAAGCCGAGAGACTGCTGCATCAGAATCCATCAAACAAGGAAGTCATTTTTCCTTTAATTAACGGCCAGGAACTGAACAACGATCCACTGCAGCAGCCAGGAAGGAGCATCATCAATTTTCATGATTGGCCTGAGAGCAAGGCCCGCACCTACACGGATGTGTTCCCAATAGTCGAGTTGAAGGTAAAACCATTTCGAGCGACGCAGAATCGCCAGCGAAACCGGGATGTGTGGTGGATCTATGCCGAGCATCGCCCTGGATTAACTCGCGCGTTGTCAAGCATAGAGCGCTGCTTCGTCACCTCTCGAGTCACGAAACATCTAGCATTTTCAGCGTGCCGACCCACGCAAGTGTTTGCCAACACTTGTTACGTGCTCGCGATAAATCGCTGGGACTTGTGCGGCCTCCTTCAATCGACGATCCATGAGCTCTGGGCGAGAAAACACAGCATGTCGCTTGCCCAGACATTGCAATACTCGCCATCCGACTGCTTCGAAACCTTCGCTTTCCCAGACGGCTTGTGGCGGACGCCAAGTGCGGGGCTGGCGGAGATCGGGGAGCGGTACCACGAGCATCGTCGGAAACTGATGCTGTCGCTGTGGCTGGGGTTGACGGATGTCTACAAC
>Ga0172368_10006052_pt1 | contig 13214 bp, 13 predicted proteins | sample Lak11m_FD_114540 | JGI IMG/M metagenome (GOLD analysis project Ga0172368, IMG submission 114540) | Freshwater microbial communities from Kabuno Bay, South-Kivu, Congo - kab_022012_11m | ecosystem: Environmental > Aquatic > Freshwater > Lake | place: Democratic Republic of the Congo: South-Kivu...
AACAACAGCAAGTGCGTTCCGCCGGATATGTGCCCGGCGCTTGAGGAGTCATGCATAAGCGACGATGACTGCCCGCCCCTGTGCTATACCGAGGACAACTGCGTGTCCCAGATCTGCTGTCCTGTGGGTTTTTTTAACATCTGCATGCCGGCAGAGTACTGCCCAATAACCGAAGAGGCGCCCTCTCAGGGAGCAGTCAAGCGCCGGTAACTAAAACCCTGCCGGCTAATTCTCAATAGTTTTTATGACCGGTGAAGAGGTGATCCTCGCCGCTCTCACCAGCGTCATTCTCCCTATACTTTCCCGCAATCCATGCGCCATGAAAAAAAACATGGCACGGTCTCATTCTCTGTTCCATACCGGCGACTTATGCAATATCGAACCTTGCCTGCTATGAAGATTCAGCACCCGCCTGAGATTAATGACGGGTTTCGGTCCGGCCGATAAATAGTTAAGAAATTTTATTATGTTAAATAATCGTGGACAATTGACATGACCGATGCAAGAGCTTCCATAAACCGGCAGACATTGAACCGCTTTGTCCGCACCATCCGGCACTTCGCTGATTCCGGGGCCACGGGCAGAAAAGCTAAATGGCTGTTCGCGCTGCTCATCCTTTTCATGCTTGCGATCAACGGCCTGAATGTTGTGAACAGCTACATCGGTCGCTACTTCATGACCGCAATCGAAAACCGGAACCAATTCGAGTTCATACGGCAGGCACTGTTCTATCTGGGTGTTTTCGCCGCTTCCACAGTGGTTGCCGTTATCTATCGCTATATCGAGGAACGCCTCGGGCTGCTGTGGCGTGAGTGGGCGACCCGGTGGACGCTCATGGATTATGCAAATCACCGGGTCTACTACCGGCTCAAGCAGCAGGGCGATATCGGGAACCCCGATCAGCGGATTGCTGATGACATCCGGACCTTTACCACTATCACCCTCTCCTTCCTGCTGATGGTGCTCAACGGCAGCTTTACGGTTATTGCCTTCTCCGGAGTATTATGGACCATAAGCCCGGAGCTGTTTCTCGTTGCCGTGGGCTATGCAACGGCAGGCTCTTATTTGACCGTCAGCTTCGGCCGGTCGCTGATCCGGCTGAACTACGATCAACTGGACAAGGAAGCCAATTTTCGTTCCTCACTTATTTATCTCCGCACCAACGCCGAGTCAGTGGCGCTCTCGCGTCGTGAAGGGCATCTGCTGCGTCTCGGCCTGAAAAATCTTGACACCCTGGTACAGAATTTTCTGCGCATGATAACCATAAACCGCAACGTGAATTATTTCACCACCGGCTACAACTGGCTGATCCAGATCATCCCGGCCCTGATCGTGGCCCCGCTGTTTATCAAGGGCAAAGTGGAATTCGGGGTGATTACGCAATCAGCCATTGCGTTCACCCAGCTGCTGGGCGCCTTTTCGTTAATCGTCACCCAGTTCCAGTCCATCTCTTCGTATACCGCCGTGCTGGCACGGCTGAGCTCGCTGTCAGAGGCCATAAATAAAGAAAAAGACGCGGAGCTGTCTACCCGCGTATTTTCAAAAAGCGAGGAACAGGTTGCCTACCAGGGGCTGACGCTCCTTTCCCCCCGGAGCGGCCGCACGTTGATAAAGGAAATGACGCTTACCATCCCCCATGGCACGCGGGTTCTGGTGTGCGGCAAAGATGCATCAGCCCGATCCGCCCTGTTTCACGTCACTGCCGGCCTCTGGGAAGTGGCTGCAGGCCATATCGTCCGGCCCCGGCTTGAGCACATTCTTTTTCTGACTGAATCACCCAATCTGCCGCCGGGCACGCTTCGTGAATTGCTTCTGCAGCCCTGGCCGGAGATAGACCAGATCAGCAGCCGCGCGTTGCAGGATATTGAAATCCCGGAGGACAGGATTCTGCAAACACTGAAAACCCTGAATCTCGAATCACTGCTGAGCGGATTCGGGGGGCTGGATACCCGGCACCACTGGGAAAATACCCTGCCGCTGTCTGATCAGCAGCTCCTGGTTGTAGCCCGCATCCTGCTGGCAAAACCACGCTTTGTTTTCCTGGATAAGCCGGGTGCGACCCTCAGCCCGGAACAGACCGACCGGGTGCTGGACCTGTTCAGCGAGCGTGAAATAACCTATGTGACTTTCGCGGAAAACGGCATCAGCCTGGAACGCTATGATGCAGTACTGGAACTGCCGGGAAGCGGAGAATGGGCATTCAAGCCTGTTGCGCACGGACAATTCACCAATAAAAGCTCCGCAGTCATCAACTGACCCTTTACCGGTACCCTGCTGTGAAAGCCCCGTCCCGTTCTTGCGGGATGGAAGGAGCGCTTCACAATTGCAAGTGATTAAGAGCGGGTACGCGGCTCCCGGGGGCTGTTGAAAAAGTGCTTTTTACCCAGGCTAATCAAAAACATTTAGATGCACGACGCGCAAAATCCTCCAGGAATGAGGTCCCGATATCTATCGGGAATGAGCGCAATCCCGAAACACGTCGGGACAGATGGGTGTTTTGCAACAGCCTGATAGCGTATGGAAAGGCGCCCCATGCAGAAAAAAGTTCTGGACAGTTTTAACGATCTCTCCGGCTGGGCTGCCTTCACCTCGGCGCCGGCGCAGCTTACCATCTCCCGTGACCGGGGACCCCGCAGCCAGGTCATGCGCCTGGACTTTGACTTTCACGGCGGCGGCGGTTTCGTGGTCGCACACAAGACATTCCCGCTTGAGCTTCCCGAAAGCTACTCTTTTAACTTTCACATCCGTGGCGCTGCCCCGCGCAACATTTTTGAATTCAAGTTGGCTGACATATCCAACCAGAATGTCTGGCGGTACCGGGTGGAGGAGTTTGCGTTTCCGGACCAGTGGCAGCCAGTACGGATTCACAGCAGCCAGATCGAATTTGCCTGGGGACCGCTGGGAGGCGGCCCCGCACGCCGGGTCTCAGCCATCGAACTGGTCATTGCCGCGGGTTCAGGCGGCAAAGGCACGGTCTGGATTGATGAGATCTCATTTCAGGACGATACCTACCGGCTGACGCCGGTAGTCCGCGCCTCAAGCATGCTGCCGGGCCATGATCCGGACACTGTGTTCAATAAGACAGCTGAGGCGGGGTGGCGAAGCACAGCAACCGATGAGCCACAGTGGCTCTTGATCGACTTTCAGCAGAAGCGGCAATACGGCGGCCTGGTCATTCAATGGGAGCGAGATCTGCAGGCGCAGGAGTTTTCCGTCCAGGTTTCACAAGACAATATTTCCTGGACTGCCGTCTATGAAACGTCCCAAGGCGGCAGCGAGCGAAGTTATCTGTATCTTCCGCAAACCATTTCGCGCTATATCCGGCTAAATCTCGGAAGAAGCCTGTGCGGCCAGGGGTTCGGCATTCAGAGTATTTCCGTCAAGCCCTATGATTTCTCCCGCACCATCAATTGTTTTTTTCAGAACATCGCACTGGACCAGCCTCAGGGGTTGTATCCGAAATATTTGCTGGGCCGGCAAACCTATTGGACTACGGTGGGAACCGGCGATGGTACGAGCCAGGCCCTGTTTAATGAAGAGGGCGTGGTGGAAGTTGACAAGGGCAGCTTTTCCATTGAACCCTTCCTCTATGCGAACGACCGGCTTCTCACCTGGGCTGACGTCTCCCTGCGCCAGGAACTGATGAACGGGTATCTGCCCATTCCCTCATCCGAGTGGCGAACTGACGGCATCTTCATGGAAATTACCGCTTTTGCTGCTGGCGGGGATGGCGCGCCGGTGCTCTATATCTGTTATCACATCGAGAATACCGCGCAGGAAAAACAGTCAATCCGATTATATGCTGCCATACGTCCATTCCAGGTAACGCCGGTCTGGCAAAACTGGAGATGCTTTGGCGGCGTCAGCCCGGTGCGCGAGCTGTCATATGATGGCACTACGGTCCGCATCAACAACAGCAGGGAAATAATTCCTTTGATGGCTCCCAACGGATTCGGCGCCGCAGCTTTTGCCGAAGGAGCAGTAACCCACTTTCTTGTTGCAGGGGAGCTGCCCCCGGGGCTTTCAGTGATGGACGAGTTCGGCTATGCCTCAGCTGCGCTCTGCTTTGATCTTGACCTCACACCGGGAAGCGCGCAGGAAGTGTATCTTGCAGTCCCGCTCAGTTCACAAGAGGACGCGGCCGGTGGGGCAGCCTCGGATTTACCGAAAAAAGTTTCCGGCCCGGAGCAGCTCTCCCAAGCAGTCCAGAGCTGGGAATCAAGGCTTGGCGCTGTTAGCATTAATCTGCCCGCGGCCGCGCGCGGCATCGCCGACACTTTCCGGACCGCGGCCGCCCATATTTTAATCAACCGAGACGGCCCGGCATTGCATCCCGGCCCGCGCCGCTACTCCCGCTCCTGGATACGGGACGGGGTAATAATGGGCGCTGCCCTGCTGCGCCTGGGCTGTAAAGATGCGCTGCGGGACTTTATCCGCTGGTATGCACAGTATCAGGCTGAAGACGGGGGCATCCCCGACTGCGCGGATGGGGAAGGCACGGAGTGGCTGCCTGAATATGACGCTTATGGCCAGTTTATATACGGCGTCATGGAGTATTACCGCTTCAGTAAAGATAAAGCGTTTCTCCGGGAGATGCGGCCGGCAATTAAAAAGACCCTTGCGTATATGGAAAACCTTCGCGGCAAACGCCTGGCTCCTGAATACCAGACACCGGAGAAACAGGCCTGCTATGGCCTGCTGCCGGAATCCATGAGCCACGAGGGGTATATGGCCCATCCGGTTCACGCGTACTGGGATGATTTCTGGGCAGTTCGCGGGCTGCGGGACGCATCAGAGATGGCAGAGGCACTGGATGAGCGCACTGAGGCAGCGCAGCTCTCTGCCATGCGGGATGTATTCAGCAGGGACGTGCGCGCCTCCCTTGCCGCAACCATTGCCCGGCACGGTATTGATTACGTGCCGGGTTCCGTGGAACTGGGTGATTTCGATCCCACGGCCACTGCCAATGCCATTGCGCTGCTTGACCAGCTGCAGCTTCTGCCCCGGACGGAAATCAACAGCACCTTTGACAAATATCTTGCCGGATTTCGCGAGCGCGCCGGCACTACCATTGCCTGGAACAATTACAGCGCCTATGAAATCCGTAGCATCGGCGCGCTGGTGCGCCTTGGCAGGCGTCGTGAAGCAATTGAGCTGACGCAGTTCATGCTGTCGGACCAGCGCATCCCGGCCTGGAACCAGTGGCCGGAAATAACCTGGCGCGATCCTGAAGGCCCGAGCTTTATCGGCGACCTGCCCCATACCTGGATCAGCGCGGAGTACATGCTCGCAATCTGCAGCCTGTTCGCTTATGAGCGGGAAGCGGACCAGTCGCTGGTCATCGCAGCGGGAGTTGCTCCTGAGTGGCTTGCGAATCGAGGCAACGCAGGGGTTGAGAATCTGCCGACCTATTACGGAAATATCTCGTATCGGCTGCGCATGGAGAACAGCAACACGATGCGCCTGAGTCTTCAGGGCGATCTGGTTGTGCCACCGGGCGGGATTGTTGTTCAGCCGCCGCTGCCGCGTGCAATCCGGCAAGTGGAGGTAAACGGCAAAGCGCTCGAAGAGTTCAGGGATGACAGCTTCATCCTCAGCCAGTGCCCTGCTGAGGTAGTGGTGGGATTTTAGCTTAACCGAAATGCACGATGAACCGGTTTAGACCTTCCCTGAGATGTTCCCGCACCTTTGACATCGGTATCCCGGCAGAGCCCAAAGGGAGTGAATTACCCCACAAGGAGGGACATCTAACTTTTTAAAATATTTTTTTAAAGCCTCAATGCCTGCCTTCGGCAGGAAAACTTTTCATCCCCGGTTACAAAACGGGGATGAAAAGTTTTGTTTGCATAAAAAAACCCCGGCCAGCCTGTGCGCTGGCAGAGGTTTATAGTTCTTCATATCCTGAACGTGCTCTTTCCGTTTCTTTTTAGCATTGCATCCCCTGAAATGCTTTTATGCAATCGCTGCAAGATCAGAGCAACAAGCTGCTTACAGTCCCGTGCTGTTAAAGAAAACCACATTGTCAGCCATGAACTTAACAGTTATATTTTTTGTTGAAGTGCCCCAGATGCAGTTCTTTGCGCCCATCGCTGCATCACATGTGTCCGCATTGCCCATAATGGCTACAACTTCATCATACGACATGCCTATTTTGAGCTTATCGTAGTTCTCCTTGCTCAGCTTACTGCACCCCCCCAGAAACAGCAGCAACCCGCACAGCACAAACGTCATAACTTTACTTTTCATTGCAATCCTCCGTGAATAATAGTGGTAATTATTTGATATTTATATTGCAAAATAAGCACTGCGGTCAAGGGAAAAGTGGCAAGACGGGTTCAAGGGGTCGAGGGGACATGAGCATTGTAGATTGCCCGCTGCGCCAGAGCAACAGCGCGGCGAGCAGATTTCAGATTGCGGAATGAGGATTACCGGTGAAGGGGTGAGTCGGCCCCTCGGCCGTGAGCTCCCTTCGGGTCTGAGCCTCAGGGTCGAAGACAGGGCCGAAAGGCTCGGGGCAGATGAATAGGTGAATTGGTATAAGAAAGAGTGCTGAGAGAAGAAGGAGAAAAGGCCAGGCACAACAGGATGCCGACCTCTCACAACCACAAAAGCCGGCATCCTGTTTAATCTTTTATTTCCTGCTTTGTATTTTGGTGTTAATCCCGGATGAGCTTCTCCGTCCCGGCTACCCTATTTCAGGGACCACCCGAATCCCTCTTCCCGGGTCAGCCGGTGTATTGTTGAACAGCTCGCACACGTTGTATACAACGGATGTAATGTTTGCCCTGCCGCCATGATAGAATGTATGCAGGAAATTGACCCAGTAACCGAAGATGGCATCGGGATCTTCGGCATTTTTATAATCAAACACATCGTATTCATTGCCCATTTCAGGCGCCCAGCAGTGCAGCACTTTAGGAATCGCCCTTAATTCATAGTGAATACCATAAATAAAATCATTGTAAGCGCCGTTGCCGGCAGGATCAAAATAATTCTTTTGCGGACTTTCCTGCTGCATAAACCCTATGGTGCAGATCGGGTTTGCCATCATGTTGGCGAATGTATGCGTCTCCTTGTACCCCGCGTCATACAGCGTGCCCTGTGTCGGCTGGGTATAGAGCTCAAGGGTCAGCATTTTTGTATTGTCAAAGTTTTTTATATCGCTGTAAATTCCCTGCATGATTTGATAATACTGCGTGATTCTGTCAGGCGGGTCATCCGTTTTTAACTGCTCAAGTATGGGAAGAAGCTCCAGTATGGTCTCGCGCGAGGGGCAGAGAGCCGTGCCCTTAGTAGCAACGTTTAAGTGAAATGAGCTGTCTTTCCTGCCGGTCCAATTGCCATAGGTGGCAACCATGCCGTGGTGAATGCCCCCGTTTTTCATTACAGTCGGCGGCCCGGCTTCCCCGACATTCAGCCGCTCATCTTAGTAAAAATATCTCTCAGAGCAGCCCCACTTCATAAAATCATCGGACAACGCGCGAACTTCAAACTTCCGCCACCTGTTATCCAGGTTTGACCAGACTGCGCTGCCCTCCTGCCTGAAATTGTGCTGCACGCAGTATTCAACGGTCTTGTTTTGGGCCTGAGCAGTCGATTTTATTTCGCGCGATTTCCACCAGTTCCTGTTTAAAATATACCGCGCGTGAGCTTCTCTGCTTTTAAAGGTGGGAAGTACGGTGATGAGCGAGGTGAGACCAGCGAGTTTCATGAAACTTCTTCTGCCAAACGAACCGCTTTCTGATAAAATGTTTTTTGCTTTTTCTATCATGGTGCACCTCCTTGATTAATAATATCAACGGAACTACATAGAAAAGCCTGTTTAAAAAACATTATGATTTGCAGTCGCGCGATGACAAAAAGTAATTTTATGACTGCGGTCAGTATAGGACGGGGTTGAATTGCATGTCAATACATATTTCGCCAAGTGCGACTTTTACTTTTGTAAAACTTCTACTACCGAAAACCACGTCATGCAGTCAAACGGCAACTTGTCTGATGCCTTCACGCCCTGCTGTTGCAGCTGCTTATAAAACGGCAGTTCCCCCGCTTTCTGAACCAAAACTTTTTCCGCACAGGAAAATTTAATGCTTTTATGAAAACGCGCAAAAAGCTCTTTCAGCTCCGGATAAATCATCTCCCTGTTTGCAAGATCTTTGACAAAGCCGTTTATGTCCCCGCTTTTCGGCTTCCCCCGCTTTGCATCCCAGCCGGGTGACTTGTGCGCGGCAAGCACAAGACGCAGCGACAGCTCCCGGGAACCGTTCACGTTATCCGGCTCAAGCCTGCCCCAGAACAGGGTTCGGAATACCTGCGCGTTTTTGTCTTTGCTCAGGAATTCAGCGCAGATTTTTTCCAGCAGCAAGACCTGTTCAGACAAAGATACCGTACATTTAGCTGATTGCTTTATGACGCCGATCTCGGAATTGCGTGCAATCCAGGAAATGGTGCAGTCCCTGCCGGAGATTTTGTAAATCGTTGCATTCCACTGTGAGTCGTGTTCAATGGTAACGGGTGAAACAGCTGCAGCAGAACATTGGGGTAGAACATGCAGCCGCGTACTGTCCAGCGGCGAAGAACAGACCGGCAGAACAGACCAGACAGCCAGAGCCGGCAAAAAACCCTTGCAAAACTTTTTATATGGCGGTGAATTTTGAATATATTTTATTTTAAGGCTCCTTTGATTTTAGTGTTGAATACTTTTATTTCTATGATAGAGCTAATTTACAATATGACATAAATTTTCACAAATATAAATTATTCTTCAATTATAATCAAGAATCGTCTAAAAAAAGTTGAGGAGCAAAGCGCATGAACACAAAAGCATGCTTGATAATTTTTGTTTCAGCATTTGGCTTATTGATCGTGAGCGCCATCATTGGCAACATTCTGGAATCCGACGGAACAGTAAAGGCACTCAGTCCCAATGGAATTGCTGCTGTGAAAATGTTCTATTTTGCGCTGTTTTGTGTTCTGGGTTTCTCGGTAGTGCCGCTGGCTTTGCGGTTTTTCCTTTCTGCGCAGATAAAAATCGGCAATGGGGAGTTCTTCCTCATAAAATGGCTTCAGGCACACGAACAGGGATTTGTCATTGGTGTCTGGATCATGTTCATAATCGGATTATGCATATCCCTGCCTTCAGCTATAAAGGACGGGATGTTCAAATGAAACGGTGACAATGAACTGCATCAAGTGCAATAGAGAGTTTTTAAGAGAAGAGCTTATTGCATCCATCTCCGGCAGCATCATGGGAGATGAACATACCGATTCATATTATATGTGTCCGGTATGCCGGGTGTATACCGTAGCAAGTTGGTGGGATAACTTTACCGGCGTTGAAACCATGAATCTGTCAGGCCCCATGTCAGAGCAGCAAGGTAAAGAGAGAGTAGCTCTTATCAAAAAATGTTCCGAGCCCTGGGATAAGCATTGCCGCTGTGAGGCGCACCGCCAATATTTTAATGATACGCTTGATTGAGGTAATATCTATGAGCTGCTATCTACGCACCATTATTTTTTCTTCCTTTTCCAGCACTCGTTTCAAAAGGATAACACATGAGTGATCAACAATACTGGGCAAGCCTGCGTGGTTTAGGATTAGCTATCGCCCTGTTTATCTTAATTATATTCCTTATTATTAAGACCGGTGGTTTCCTTTATCCCCGTATCAGCGCATGGCAAATATGGAGCGCGCCCTTCTGGGTAAAGTATAAAACCCCGCTCATCGTCATCGGCATAATCGGTTTTATTGCCTGCGTAATCGCAATTGCCCGTTACCAAGCCCGCGTGGAGCTGCGGGCAGTTGAGGGATACGCACAGTCTCAGGGGTGGGGCTTTGAACGCTTTGACTCACAGGGGCTAAAGGAACGGATTGATAGTATCTGGTGGGACCTTGATTTTAATCCGTATTACATCAGAACGGTCGAAACCGGGCAGCGCAGTCTTTATTTGTTTGAATGCTCATACAAGCGCAAACAAGCGAGCGGAAGAACTTCTAATTATTATGCGACCGCCTGCCTAATCTATTCCGAGCGGTTTCGCTCGGTCACTGTGCCCGTAGAGATAGTAACCCGTGATTGGGCCGAGGTGATAACTTCGGACAAAGTTGCTATGGGTGATTCTCCATTCGCGGAGAAATTTCTTATCCTGTCCCAAAATTCCGGCTCGGCAAGAGGAATTGTCAATGAGTCCATTCAGGCACTACTTCTTGAGCACAATAAACAAACTCTTTTCAACCCTGTCAAAGTCGCCATTGGGCCGGCAGGGGCAGTTTTGATGGCAGACCGCACTTTTGAGCACGAGCGGCTGCAGGATATCCTTGCGCTTGCCCGTCAGATTGAAATGGCAATAGAGTAAGCATGATAGAAGCTGAAAGAATGAATCGTAGCAATAAAATGAACAAAGCACAGGAGGGATACGGGGATGCAGAAATATCTTAAGACCGCAATTCTTTTTTTATTTCTTGTTATTACGGGAGCAGTTACTCTATTGGTTAACGGGGAGGTATGTATGGCAAAAGAATTCGATGCATCACTCAATGTTATGGGCTATGACCGGGACGTAAGCATAAAAATAAACGGGGTGCCCATGAGCAGGATAACAGGCGGGCAATCCCATGCGGCTCGGCTCTTCCTTGCGGATGATCCAAAAATAAAAACCCTGCCGCCTGAAATGCAGCAGAAAATGAAAGAGTTGTTCTGCCTAAAGGAAGGTGATAACACTATTGAGATAGCCTTCAAGGAAAAAGGCCGCCCGAAATCGCCGAGCCAGTTCACGGTCTCAATAGATTCAGGCAACTATCAGGTGCCGGTTCTTACGTATGTCAAGAACCCGGATATCAAGGAAGGACATACAAAAGGCACCTTTAAAATATATACTGACGAGCCGGCAGGATTTGCAACAATCATTTTGCAATAGAAGATTATTATAACCAGAAAGCTCTGCAGTATGGACATAGTACACGGTATCATCAACAGGTTTCTTAAAACGGGAGAGAAGTGTCATGAGTAAAGTAAAAACTGGTAAAGTTGCAGCAATTATGGTGGTAGTGCTTTTTCAGGGCGCTGTCGCGCTTGCCCAGATAGGTACTGAGAAGTGGAATTTTGTTACCGGCGACACCATTTTTTCTTCCCCGGCAATAGCGGAAGACGGCACCATCTATATTGGGTCGGGCGATAATAAACTCTACGCTATTAATCCGGACGGCAGCAAAAGGTGGGAATTTGTCGCCAGACACAGAGTTGATTCATCTCCGGCAATTGGGAAAGACGGTACCATCTATGTGGGGGATAATTGGGCTTTTAAGAGCGAACTCTATGCCATTAACCGCGACGGTAAACTTCTGTGGGAATTTCCCACTGAAGCCGGCATCTTCTCTTCCGCTGCGATTGGAGGAGATGGAACGATTTATGTGGGATGTATGAATAATAAACTGTATGCCATTAACCCGGATGGCAGTAAGAAGTGGGAATTCACCACTGGCGACAGCATCGAATCCTCCCCGTCAATCGGGGGAGACGGCACCATCTATGTGGGGTCCGATGATGGTAAATTCTATGCTTTGAACCCGGACGGCAGCCTGAAATGGGATTTTGATACTCAAGGCGCATTCTCTTCCGCTGCAATCGGAGGAGACGGCACCCTTTATGCTGGATGTGCGGATGATAAGCTATATGCACTGAACCCGGACGGCAGCAAAAAGTGGGAGTTCACCTCTGGAAGGGCCATCGGATCCTCCCCGGCAATCGGGGCAGACGGCACCATCTATGTGGGGTCGGAGGATAGTAAACTTTATGCCATTAATCCGGCTAATGGAAGCAAGAAATGGGAGTTCACCACTGGAGACATGGTCGATTCCTCCCCGGCAGTTGGTGCAGACGGCACCATCTATGTAGGGGCTGTAGATAGTAAACTCTATGCCGTAAATCCAAACGGCAGCAAGCATTGGGAATTTGCAGCAGGAGACTGGGTCATTTCTTCACCTGCAATCGGGTCAGACGGCACAATCTATGTGGGGGCTTGGGATGGAAGGCTCTATGCTGTCCACTCAAACTCGGCAGGACTTGCCGCCGGCCCCTGGCCCATGTTCCGACATGATCTCAGGCACACGGGCTTATGGCAGGAGGCCTCTGCCATCAACGCTGTATGCCTGCGCAAAATCCTGCGCCGGCCGGGGCTGACCGGGAAGAAATGTGTATGGATGCAGCTGTTTATTGCGCAACAGAATCATTTCTCAGCAAAGAACAGCAGTATAACGCTTACCGGGCCGGGAGCAGATGCACAGGGAGTTGTCATCAATACGGCGAGAAACGCGTTCAAAATTGGCTGGTATATCTTTGTGCCGGTGTGCGTAGCGCAGGAAGCAACGGTCGGCCAGTGGAGCATCCGGATTAAAACTCATGTAGAAAGCACCGCCGCCATAGAAACAATTGTGGCAGGTTTTCAGGTGCAATAAAATAAAGGGCTACATTTTATGCTGAAAAGTTTATTTAAATATTGTGCCGTATTATTGTTTGCGGCTCTTCCGCTGGCGGCGCTTTTGTCCTGCGCACAAAAACAAGAGCTTGCCGGCACGTGGCAGGAGCCAGGGAAAAAATCAACCATCGAATTTCACGCAGACGGCACGTTCAATGCGGTTGATGATATGGAAATGGCGGTACGCGGGAAATACACCCTGCAGAAAAATGGCAGCATACGGTTTGAGATTACGCACGAGGGCGCTGCGCCCGAAATTGTGGAAGGAAAGCTGAGCGAGCGCGTCGATGAGCTTACGTTCAGCTTAGCTGACGGGAAAAAAGCTGAGAAATACCAAAGGGTGAAATAATTGACCGGGGCTTCACATAACATGAAGCCCCGGTTCTTATCAGCCGGGCGCTGCCGCCCGATTCAAAATCAATTCGACAGACAGTACTCACTGAAATAAATCCAGAAGACGCTTGTCTCTGAACTTCTGAATGCGGTCGTTGCCATTATCTCCCACGTAGACATACTTTCCGGAAAAGGTTGCCTCTACCGTATAGGGCGAGACAAATTTTCCGTTGTCTGAACCGTTAGAGCCAAAGCTGAGAATATATTCGCCGGTTGCAGTGAATTTCGCCTCCTTCGCTGAATCTGGGGGTCTGTTGGAAGGATAATCAAAAAAGAAGAGCATAGCTTGCCAAGTCCGTGTAAGATGTTTCCGCGACGAACCATCAAAACACAGACAAGAAAGCCAT
>Ga0172368_10006054_pt1 | contig 13212 bp, 8 predicted proteins | sample Lak11m_FD_114540 | JGI IMG/M metagenome (GOLD analysis project Ga0172368, IMG submission 114540) | Freshwater microbial communities from Kabuno Bay, South-Kivu, Congo - kab_022012_11m | ecosystem: Environmental > Aquatic > Freshwater > Lake | place: Democratic Republic of the Congo: South-Kivu...
ACCTCTTGGTTTTGCCCCCTCCCGCTTCGGGAGGGGGTTGGGGGTGGGTCCATTTGCGTTGGTGTCAAGCTTTCTTGAGAAAGCCATACCCTGTTTTGTGTAAAGGAGAATTCTATTCGGGCTTAATCACGTCGATGCCGCCCATCCAGGGGCGCAGCACGTCGGGGACGACGATCGAGCCATCAGCCTGCTGGTAGTTTTCGAGCACGGCGATCAAGGTGCGCGGCATGCCCAGGCCCGACCCATTGAGGGTGTGCAGGATGCGCGCTTTGCCGCCGTCAGCCGGGCGGTACTTGATGTTGGCGCGGCGGGCCTGGAAATCGCCGACGTTCGAGACCGATGAAACTTCCAGCCACTCATTGCAGCCCGGCGCCCAGACCTCGATGTCGTAGGTGATGCCTGAGGCGAAGCCAACATCGCCGCTGCACAGCTGGACGACGCGGTAGGGCAGGCCGAGCAGGGCGCAGGTTTCTTCGGCGTCGGCGACCATCTTGGCCAGCTCATTCATCGAGTCTTCGGGCTTGCTGTAGATGTACATCTCGACCTTGTCGAACTGGTGCCCGCGCTTGATTCCGCGCACGTCGCGCCCGGCGCTCATCTTTTCGCGGCGGAAGCAGGGCGTGTAGGCGGTATAGCGCACGGGCAGGGCGGCTTCGTCGAGCACGTCATCGATGTGGATGCCGGTCAGGGGCACTTCAGCGGTGGGCACGTTCCAATAGTCTTCCTCGATGTCGTGGTAGAGGTTGTCACGGAACTTGGGCAGCTGGCCCGAGGCGTAGAGCGTGGCGGCCTTGACCATGAAGGGCAGATACTGCTCGCGGTAGCCCTGGCGGGCGTGCAGATCGAGCATCCAGGCGATCAAAGCGCGCTGCAGGCGCGCGCCCGCGCCGCTGAGCACGTAAAAGCGCGATCCGGTGATCTTGACGCCCTGCTCAAAATTGAGGATGCCAAGTTTGGTGCCCAGATCCCAGTGCGGCTGGGGGGTGAAGTCGAAAACCTTGGGCTGGCCGACCGTGCGCACGACCGGGTTTTCGTGCTCGTCTTTGCCGTAGGGCACTTCGGGGCGCAGCATATTCGGGATCGTGGCGACCAGGGCGGCGAGGTTTTCGTCGACCACACGCACCTGCTCATCGAGGGCGGTAATCTGCTCGCCGACCACGCGCATCGCTTCGATCTTGGCCTGGCGTTCGGCCGGGTCTTTGCTCTTGCCGATCTCTTTTGAAACGCTGTTGCGCTCCGCCTTGAGGGCTTCGACGCGGGTCAGCAGGGCGCGGCGCTCGCCGTCCAGTTCGAGGACGCGGTCGACCGCGCCGGCATCCATCTGGCGCGCGGCCAAATTCTGGCGCACGGCATCTGGATTTTCACGGAATACATTGATGTCTAACATGCAGCACTCTCCCATCCGAAAAATAGAAAACCCCCACGTCGCTGCAGGACGAGGGGGAATCGTGGTGCCACCTGCTTTTGCCGCCGGAATGCGCGGCCTCTTGTCAGCGGTAACGGCGCCTGCCGGTTCTCTTACGGACCATTCGGTCCCCTGCGAGAACAACTGGGCTGGAAACAGCCCGCCGGGGTGGAAAGGATCATCCTGCTTGCCGGCTCGCACCGTCCGCCGGCTCTCTGTAAAGGGGGATGATGAATAGCCCCGGGCCTGTCTGTATGAACATTATAACACAGTCATTGTGGCTTACAATTGAGGCCGCATAAATTACGAATAAAAAAATTGGGGTGTTGATTGTGAGTTGCGGGCTTCGCCCGCAACTCACAATCAACACCTCTGTTAAAGATGATGCGCGGCGCGCCGGGGAGCGGCCAGGCGTAGGCCGTGGGCGGGGATGGGGTACAATTGGCGGTGATGAAACGGGCTGCGTCTCTCTTATTCTTGTTTGGGCTCTTCAGCGCGCTGCTGGCGGGCTGCGGCGGCCAGGCGGCTGACTTACAGACCGGCGAGACGCCAACGCCGCTGCCGACCTCGACGGCCAAGGATTACCCGGTGGTGGTCTCGCCGGCCTGCAAGATTGCCGAGATGGAATCGCTGCGCACGCAGCAGCCGCAGGGCGACCAGGTCGCCTGGCGGCCGGACGGCCAGATGCTGGCGTATCTAGGGCCGGGGATCAGCTCCAACTGGTATTCTGGGCAGGTGCTGCTGACCACGCCGCCAGATTATCAAGATCCTGAGACTGTGGCGCCAGACGCCTTCGCATTTGGCGACCTGGCCTGGGCGCCGGACGGGGGAATGCTGGCTTTTGTGGCTTTCCGCCAGCCGGATACGTACACGGTGATGGTGCATGCGCCTGGCGGGGCGGTGATCGACCTGTTTCAAACGGAAAACGCGCGCACCGACACGTGGAGCGGGTCGAAGGCGATTGTCGGATGGGATTCGGTATCGGTCCTGCGCGTGCTGGCCAGCTGTGGCGAGGACTGCGACCAGACCCTGCAGATCGATGTGCAGAGCGGGCAGATCACCCCGGTGGGCGAGGTGCTGCGCAAATCACCGGATCGCCTGCGCCCGCGCCCGTTGGTTAAAACGTTTGAGCCGACCACCTTCCCGCCGGCGATGTCGAAACCGAACTGGCTGACGCGCGTCTCGCCGCAAATGAAAACCCCGGCGTGGACCGCGGACGGCCGCAAGGCGGCCTATATCGATAACCAGATCTACGCCTGGGTGCTGCTGCTGGATGAAAAAATCCAGTATATGCTGGATACTCCGTATGTGGACGTGCAGGAGCTGAAGTGGGCGCCGGATGGGCGCGTGATTGCCGTGCGCACCGACGACCAGGTTGTGCTGTTCGACACGGAATGCAAGTGAGGCGAGTTTGATCAAGGTTGAATGATCAGGAACTCGACGGTTTCAAGGTAAGGAATGCGCAGATCCAGGGTGCCAGCGGAATATGACCACTTGATTTCGCCGCCGGTGAGCGCGCTGACCTGGGCAGGGCGAAATCCCAGCTTAATTTTTACCTCGAGATCGTGAGCCGGGACATTGGGCAGCTCTTTTTGCCAGTTGACTAACCCCACCAGGCGGGTATCGCCATGTTCGGCGCGCAGCAGCGTCAACTCCAGCGCTGGCGGCAGATGGTTCTCGCCTACCAGCTGCGACGGCGCGTACTTCATAAACAGGCGCTCGACGAACGCCTGTTGGGCTTCTTGTTGGATGGCGGCCAGCGGTGAAGCCAGGTAGATGCAGCGCCCAAGACCGAAAGGATGTTCGGCCATGCCCACAAATCCCGCGGCGCGTCCGGGCGGGTTGGAATGAATCGAGGCATAACGCTCAGGGTCATCCGGGTCGAATAATGGTTCGACCAGCTCGGCGAGCATGCGCGCCCCATTCAGGCGTGCCAGCGGCGCCGGCCGGCTGCATGAAACCATCTCGCCCGTTTCGTTGAAATGCGTGTAATGGAAGCGGCGCGAGGCCGGGCCTTCGAGCCTGACACCGCTGAGATCTTCCAATCCATGCGCGCGTTTCCCCGCTGGATTGTAGAACCCGCTGTAGCCGGTGATCAACACCGTTCCACCCTGGCGCGCAAATTCTTTGATCCGCTCCACCTCTTCATCTGATAAGACCATCACATTGTTGAGCACCAGGCGGCGCAGGCCTGCCAGGGAGTCGCCAGGCCGCACCACCCGAAAGGGTTGGTGGATGCGGGTCAGGGCGAGCGAGGTTCCCAGCATTTCTTCGTACGAAGGATTCAGCTGGTGTGCAAAGGTTCCGCCGACCTCGCGCACACTCAGCCCATTCTTCGCCGGGTTGATCTGGGCGCGCATCGAGAAATACAGGCCCGTGTCGGCCTCCAGCAGCGGCTTGTGCGCCTTGAGCGCGGCGACAAACGGCGCCAACCTGCGGGAGACGATCCCCAGGCGCTCGTACACTGCCGGAACAAGGGTGCCATCCGGGTTGATCGCGTCGATAAAGAAATACGCGCCGCCGTTGGCCAGCGTTGTGGCTGCTTCGCAGGTCAGCGTCTCCTCCGATTTCATGGCCGTGTGGTCGGTCAGGTCGATGCAGCGCGAGGTCATATACTCGTATGGCTGGCGCGCCGATGCCGCCGCCAGGATCTTGGCGCCCAGGATATGCTGGTGCTTGCCGCCGTAAAAATCGCCCGAGGCGTAATCGCAGCAGTTGGCGATCGATTCGCTCTGGCCCAGCGACCAGCCCATAATGATCGGGCTGTTCTGGAACGTCACGGTCACATCGCGCTGCGCGCGGATCGCCCTGGCCAATTCCTGGGTAAAAGCCGCCATCGAATGCTCGCGGAAGCGTTGGAAGGCCACCCAGTGCGGGTCGTTCCAATCGACACGTTCAGGGATCTCCGCGCCGCTTTCAGCACGGAATTTCTCGCGGCAGTTGGCGCAGGCACAGATCGAAGGCCAGAAGGTCATATCGACAAAAATGCCTTCCACCGGGTAGGCGATGATCTCGGCGATTTGGGCCTTGGTGAACTCGACGTACTCGCGGCTGTTGACGCAGCTGAACCAGTAGCGTCCCTGGCGCTGACGTCCCGCCATGTCCTGCATGCGCCAGGCCGGGTGATTCCTGGCCGAGTGATTGTGGTAGATCGTGGTGTAATAGGCGATCGGGGTGATGTCTGCTTTACGCAGCAGCGATACCGTTTCACCGAAAATATCCCGCCCTTCGAGGTTGGCGTGCATATGTCCAACGCGGGTCGGGTAATAGCAGTTGCCGTTGTGGCAGCAGGCATACACCATCGCCGCGTCCACCCCGGCGCGCCGCACCATTTCGACGTAGGTATGCGGATCGAACCGCTTCATGAAACCTGGATCGTCTTCGCTGATATGATTGTCGATTAACAGGCGGGCATAGCTGTGATTCATCCAGGTGTTCATAGAAACCTTCTTTCTAATTCTGAGCTGTATCTACCTTGACAATGTCACATTCCAAAAAGCCCACCCCCTGCCCCGAAGCGGGAGGGGAAAAGAGTTTTTTGGAGATGATTTGTGGCACGAAGTGCCACAAATCATCTCCAAACCTAAGCACATAGGAAGCGATCAGTCAGGCGGCGGTGCCAGCGCACGTCTTGCCAGTTTTTAAACTGCGGCTGGCAGTAGTTGTGCGGGGTCCAGCCCCACATCTTGTACTCCAGGGCGTCCTCGACAGACCACTCGGCCCACTCCAGCAGCCAGCCCCAATCCAGGTCCGGGCTGTCATAGTAGTACCAGGTCGACCACGATTCGCTGGTGGTCAGGGGCATGCCCTGCTCCAGGCTCCAGGCGCTGAAGGCGGAGAGTTTGGCGCGCTGGCGGGCGCGCAGCATGGGCGCGACCGCGTCGCGTGTCCAGCCGCAGCGCCGGCTGAAATCGGCGTGCCAGGCATCATCAGTGAACAGGCTTTGCATCGCGTCGCCAAAACGGGTGCGATCACGCCAGCGCGGGTCGGCGTCCGCGTAGAAATGGACATCCAGGCAGTCGAAGTTGAGCGGCACATCCAGCCAGCGCTCGTCGCCGTGGATCGATGCGGTGAAGCGCAGCATGGGGAACTCACCCTGCAGGGCGCTCATGGCGGCGTTCAACTCGCTGCTCAAAAGTGTTATCAACCTGGAGTTGAATGCTGGCCCGCCCCAGCCGCTGCCAGTTTCTTCCTCCACCCGTTTGAGGAAGCCCTGCAGGAAGTAGGGCACTTCATTGGCGATGTCGACATACACCAGGCCCTCGAAGCCAAAGCGGCGCTGCCATTCGCGCAGCATCCTGGCCCACAGCTCCGCCGCTTCCTGGTGGGTGCGCGGCGTTTTGGACTCACTCGGGAAGGGGTTGTTGCTCGAAGCCTCCGTGAACCACCAGGCCGAAAGGGTGTAATTCAGGCGGCGCTCGCGCACTTTTTCCATGAACTCAATCAGGAAAGTTCCCAAGGGGCCTTCACCAGCCCGGTCCCAACACCAGGGCATGTAGGGGGTATGCGGGTCTTTCCACCTGAAGACGGTTTCCGGGCTGGCCAAATCGATCAGCTGGGGCAGCGGGTCCAGGCGCAGGGTGTTATACCCGCGCTCCATCGTCTCATCCAGCACCCTGTCATAATCCGCGAAAGACTGGCCGGGGAAATGGCGCATCAGGAAGGCCTGATCCCACATCACGATCGTCAATCGGCGCGGGTTTAACCATGCGCGCATATCGAATTTGCCGGGATCATGCCGCGCGGCGCGGCGCGCGATACCGCTTTCTTGCATAGGGAAATCCATGGTCCTGCTCCGTTAGTAGATATTGAAGGGATAATGGCAATTATCCCCCAAAAGAGAAAGGGTGTGAACCCGAGATTTCCACCGCGCCCGGGCGAGGAGAAAGTGATTTTTGAGTGGTATTGGGGAGTGCGGCTGCCGCACCTCCCAATACCACTCAATGTAAATACACGGGAGCAGCAGGGCTTTTGAAAGACTTGGTCAAAGAAATTACGTTGTATAATTTCATTGACCGTGGTTATTTCCCCCGGAGGTTTGCATGGCGAAAATTACTTTAATTGGCGCGGGCAGTTATGTCTTTACCCGCAATTTGTGCAATGATATCCTGCTCACCCCTGCGCTGCAGGACTGCACGATCACTCTGATGGATATCGACCCGCTGCGCCTGGCGCAGGCGCGCGACCTGGTGCAGTTCCTGGTGGAGCGGCGCGGGCTGACGGCGAAGGTTGAGGCGACCCTTGACCGGCGCGTAGCGGTCAGCGGCGCGGACTACGTGATCACCACCTTCCAGCAGGGCGGGCTGCAGGCCTACCAGCAGGATATTGACATCCCGCTCAAGTACGGGGTCGGGCAGTGCGTGGGCGACACGCTCGGGCCGGGCGGGGTGTTCCGCGCCCTGCGCACCATCCCGGTGCTGCTCGATTTGTGCGACGAACTGGATGATGTGGCCGGTGACGCGCTGCTGCTCAATTATGTCAACCCGATGGCGGCCAACTGCTGGGCGGTCAGCGCCGGCTCGGGGCGGCCGTTTGTCGGGCTGTGCCACAGCGTGCAGGGCACCTCGGAGATGCTGGCGAAGTGGGCCGGCGTGCCCTATGAGCAGGTCAATTTCCTGTGCGCCGGGATCAACCATCAGTCGTTTTTCCTGCAGTTCCTCAAGGGCAAGGAAGACCTGTACCCGGCCCTGCGCGAGGCGATTAAAGATCCGCAGATATACGGCACGGAGCCGGTGCGGATCGAGTTGATGAAATACTTCGGCTATTTCGTGACCGAATCGAGCGGGCATGCCTCCGAATACGCGCCGTATTTCCGCAAAACGGCTGCGATGATCGAGAACGAACTGGTGCCGGCCTTTAAAAGCCCGAGCGATCATTGGTTCGACTACGGGCGGACCGGCGGCTACCTGCGCCACTGCCAGAAGACGGCGCAGAACATGGCGGGCGAGTTCCAGGGCGTACTGGACGGCGCGCGCGAGCTGCCCAACCAGCGCAGCCACGAATATGGCTCGGCGATTATCGAGGCAATGGAGACCAATATCCCGGCGCGGGTCAACGGCAACGTGCCCAACTTTGGCGTGATCACCAATCTGCCGGAAGGCTGTACGGTGGAAGTGCCCTGCCTGGTCGACGCCAACGGGGTCCAGCCGGTGGTGGTCGGCGACCTGCCGCCCCAGCTGGCGGCGCTCAACCGCACCAATATCAATGTGCAGGAGCTGATCGTCGAAGCGTCGCTTTCGGGCAGCAGCGAGGCGGTCTACCACGCGGTGATGCTCGATCCGCTGACCGCGGCGGTTTGCACGCTGCCGCAAATTCACGCGATGGTGAGTGAGATGCTCGCGGCTCAGAAGCAGTGGCTGCCGCAGTTTTCGATCGATTAAACTTCAGATTCAGGAGAACCCATGGCAAAAATCGCATTTATTGGCGCTGGCAGCACAGTCTTCGCCAAAAACCTGTTAGGTGATATTCTCAGTTTCCCCGAGCTGGCTGAATCGACAATCAGCCTGATGGACGTCGACGAAGCGCGTTTGAACACCACCCGCCTGGTGGCGGAGCGCATCGCGCGCGCGGTGGGCGCGCACCCCAAGATCGAAGCGCATACCGACCGGCGCGCCGCGCTGGACGGGGCCAACTACGCGATCAGCATGTTCCAGATCGGCGGCTACCGCCCGAGCACGGTGATCGACTTCGAGATTCCCAAGAAATACGGCCTGCGCCAGACGATCGCCGACACGCTGGGGATCGGCGGGGTGATGCGCGCCCTGCGCACGATCCCGGTATTGTTGGATGTGGCCCACGACATGGAAGAGCTCTGCCCGGACGCGACCTTCTTGAACTACGTCAACCCGATGGCGATGAATATGTGGGCGCTCAACCGCGGCAGCAAGATCAAAAACGTCGGGCTGTGCCACAGCGTGCAGGGCACCTCGGAACAGCTGGCGCGCGATATCGGCGTGCCGATCGGCGAGATCAACTACATCTGCGCCGGGATCAACCACATGGCCTTCTACCTGAAGTTTGAACGCAAGACGGCCGCCGGGGTGGAGAACCTGTACCCGCTCATCCAGCAGGTGATTACGGATGGGCGCGTGCCCGACTGGAACCGCGTGCGCTACGAGATGTGCAAGCGCCTGGGCTACTTTGTGACCGAATCGAGCGAGCACTTCAGCGAATACACGCCCTGGTTCATCAAGCGCGACCGGCCGGACCTGATTGAGCAGTTCAACGTGCCGTTGGACGAATATATCCGGCGCTGCGAGGTGCAGCTGGCGGGCTGGGAAGTGACCAAGGCGACGATCGAGAACCCAGATGTGCCGGTAGACCGCGACAAAGTGCGCGAGAAGCTGCTGGCGGTAGGCGCTTCGGAGCACGACATCCATTGGATTTCCGAGATGGCCACCAATTTTGACCAGATCGAGCAGTCGCACGAATATGGCTCGTACATCATCCACAGCCTGGAAACGGGCGTGCCGCGCGTGGTGTATGGCAACGTGGCCAACAACGGCCTGATTGACAACCTGCCGCAGGGCTGCACCGTGGAAGTGCCAGTGCTGGTGGATAAGAGCGGGCTGCAGCCGACCAAGATCGGCAGCCTGCCCCCGCAGCTGGCAGCGGTCATGCAGACCAACATCAATGTGCAGTCGCTGGCGGTGGAAGCGGCCCTGACCAAGAAGCGCGAGCACATCTATCACGCGGCGATGATGGACCCGCACACGGCGGCTGAGCTTGACCTGCAGCAGATCTGGAATCTGGTCGATGACCTGATTGACGCGCACGGCAGCATGCTGCCCCAATATCATTAGATGAAATGGAAAAGGGCGGTAAGAACCGCCCTTTTCACACCCCTGCTTGGTTTCATTCATATGCGAGAACCCTCCCCCAACCCCTCCCGAAGCGGGAGGGGGAGGAAGTTTCTGGAGATGGTTTGCGCCACGAAGTGGCGCAAACCATCTCCAGACCACTTGCAGACAGGCTGAAATGTGGCGAATAACCTCGGCCACGAAATAGATGAATACACTTGACGTACTGCAACAGGCGCTGACCGGCCCGTGCGGCTTGGACCCAGCCAGGCCGGTTTTGGCCGGGGTTTCGGGCGGGGCGGACAGCACCTGCCTGCTGCATGGGCTGGCGCGCCTGGGCTGGCATGTGACGGCGGCACACTTCGACCATCAATTGCGCGAAGATTCGAGCCAGGATGCGGCCGCGGTGGAACGCATGGCGCTCGGCCTGGGGGTGGGTTACATTGGCGGCGGCGCGGACGTGCGCGCCCTGGCGCTGCGCGAGGGGCTGTCGATCGAAGAGGCGGCCCGCGCGGCGCGCTACCGCTTTTTGTTTGCGCAAGCCCGCCAGCGCGGGGCGCAGGCGGTGCTGGTGGGGCACACCGCCGACGACCAGGTGGAAACCGTGCTGATGCATCTGCTGCGCGGGTCCGGGCTGTCTGGGCTGCGCGGGATGGATTACCGCAGCCTGCACGAGGGCTGGGATGGCGTGATCCCGCTGGCGCGGCCGCTGCTGGGCCTGGGCCGGGCCGATACCGAAACCTACTGCGCCGCGAACGGGCTGGACCCGCTGCGCGACCCAAGCAACGCCGATACGATCTATTTCCGCAACCGCCTGCGCCACGAGTTGATCCCGTACCTTGAGACCTACAATCCGCAAATCCGCCAGGTGCTGCTGCGCACAGCCGATGTGCTGCGCGGCGAGTATGATCTGGTGGAGGCAGCCGTGGGGCAGGCCTGGCAGACCTGCCAGGGCCAGCGCGGCGCGGGCTATGTGCGCCTGGAACTGGGCGCGCTGCACCAGCTAGAGGTGGGCCTGCTGCGCGGACTGCTGCGCCGCGCATTGAGCGAGCTGCGCCCCGGACTGCGCGACATCAGCTTTCAGGATGTGGAGCGCGCCGCCAGTTTTGTGCATGCGCCTTCACGCAGCGGGGAGATGGACCTGACCGCCGGGCTGCGCCTGTTTATCGAAGAGGGCTGGCTGTATCTGGAGGTGCCGGGCGCGGCCCCGCTGCCGCCGGGCTGGCCGCAGCTGGCAAGGCCTGGTGTGTATGAACTGGACGCGCCCGGGGCGCTGGAGCTGGCGGGCGGCTGGCGGCTGCGCGCCGAGCGGGCCGAGGCCAGTCTGGTTGATGTGCACGCGGCGCGGCCAAATGAAATCTGGCTGGACGCACGGGGGCTGGAGCTGCCGCTGCGGGTGCGCGCGGCGCGGCCGGGCGAGCGCTTTGCGCCTTTGGGGATGGGCGGCCATACTCAAAAGCTGAGCGATTTGTTTATCAATGCGGGAACAGCAAAGCGCGCGCGGGCGCGCTGGCCGCTGGTCTGCGAAGGCGAGCAGGCGCTGTGGGTGGTTGGGCTGCGCGTGGGCCATTCACGCCAGGTGCGTGAAGGCGCGCGCGAGCTGCTGCATATTGTGCTCGAGCTGTAGCACTGCGCAGTCTGGCAGGGAAGCCCATCCCCCCAGCCCCCTCACCCCTTCGGGTGCGCTGAAGAGCGTCCCTCCGGGAAGGGGGAGCTTTTAACTTTTTGTGGTTTTTCAGTCGCGGAACGCGACTGAAAAACCACATTTAAAGGCCTCCCCGCCTGGGGCGGGGGTGGGGTGTTATTCTACTTTTTCACCGGCCAGCTGGCGCAGTTTGAGAGAGACTTCGCGCCATTGGATTTTGGAGATGCCCAGCTTCTGGCGAATTTTGTCCGATTCAATGCCCGATTTCCAATCGTCCAGGGCGCTGGTCCAGCGGCACATATCGAATGAGAGGTGCTTGGTCAGGCCGGCGGCCGTGCCCAGGTCTTCCAGCAGATATTCCAGGCGGCGCGGCGACCAGGGGAAGATATGTTCGGCCGGGTTGTATTGCAGCAGGTATTCCTGGTAGGCGCTGACCCAATCGGTGGAGAGGGCGATCTTGCGCTCTTTGTAGCGGCTGGCCGGGCTGGCGTAGCGCACAAAGAGGATCGGGCCGTCCGGGGCTTCCAGGTCGATGTGGTTGCGCGCGAGGGTCAGACATTCGCCTTTTTTGATCCCGGTCTCCAGCAGCAGGGCCAGGAGCAGGTAGGGGCGCACATCGGGTTTTTTGGCGGTGCGCAGCGCCATGGCGGCTTGCATGGTGCGCTCGACTTCCTCGGGGGTGAGCACTTCGGGCAGCGGGCTGATCACGGACTGCTGGAGCACTTTCACCGCCGGATCAACCATCAATACCCCGCCGCGCTGCAGCCAGCGGAAGAAGGCTTTGATCGAAGTGATGCGGCGGGCCAGGCTCTTGGGGCTGCAGGGCACCCCGCGCCCTTTTTGCAGCCAGCTCAAAAAGTGGTTGAGTTCGGCCGTGCCAACCGCGCCCAGGCTGCGGTCGGGCGGCAGATAAGAAGCGAGCAGCTGCAGATCGCCGATGAAGGCCTTGATGGTATAGATCGAGCGGCCCTGGTCTTTGAGGTAGATTTCCCAGGCATGGATGGCCGGGAGCAGGGCGGTCTGCGGGGTGAGATGGGCGGTCGCAAGCGTGGTGTCAGTGGACATGGTGAGGCCCTCGCGGGTGAAGCTTATGCGTATAGAGTTTGCGTGTAGTTATAGGTAGTGTACATCCAAGCGCGTGGATTGTCAATCTCGCCACGCGGCGCAAGCCGCGAGAGAAATCGACGGGGCAGCTTAGCGGTAGACCGCCTGGTAGACAATCGCGCGGATCGCGTCCAGATCGGGCCACAGCACCATGGCGCCCTCGGGGGTGACAAACGGGACCGCCTGGGCCGGGGTGATGGCGTAGCGGCGCACCTGGCTGGGGTCTTTCATGAGTTCCTGCGCGGTGGGCAGCAGCGGCAGGATCTGGTCGAGGGTCAGGTTGGTCTGGACGTTTTTGGAGTAAATCCCGTACAGCTCGGGCGCTTTGCCGATCGCGTCGATGCTCATCAGCCCGACAAAGATCGCGCGCACGACCTCCTGGGCGCGGCGCAGGCGGTCGAAGTCGCTGGAGGAATAGCGCGAGCGCACATACCACAGCGCGTCATCCCCGTTCATGGGCACCGTGGCGGGGGCTTCGATGCTGCAGTAGCCCGCGCCGTCCGCCCAGGGCAAGTCGCACTTGTCGCTCAGCGATTTTTCGACCTTGACGTCGATCCCCCCCAGGCTGTTGATGGTGGACTTGAAGCCGGTGAAGTTGGTCAAAACGTAGTACGTCGGGCGCACGCCAAAATTGGTTTCAAAGGTGGCCGCCAGCAGGTCGAAACCGCCTACGGCCATGGCGGTGTTCAGGCGGTTGGTCTGCCAGCCGGGGATATCAACATACAGGTCGCGCGGAAACGAAACGACGCTGACCGTGTTGTTTTTGCGGTTGATCGAGACCAGCATCATCACGTCGGTGCGGTAGCCGCCATTGCCGCGCGAATCGGAGCCGAGCAGCATGATATTGACGATATTCGAAGCCAGCGGGCCGCCCGGGTTGACATCCGGGAAAATCGGGGTCACTTCGGGGGTGGGGCTTGGTTCGGGCGTCGCGGTGTTTTCGGGCTGCGGGGTGGGGGTGATGGTGGCGGTCGGCGTGGGACTGGGCATGGGGGTGGCGGTCGGCGCAAGCGGCTGGAACGGGGTCGGCGTCGCGGTGGCGTTGCGGCTGACCGTCATGTACTTCGGCTTGCTGGCCTGGCTCTTGACCGGGGTGACAGGCTCGGGCTGGGTTTCAAACGGCAGCGCGCAGGCCTGCGCCGTTAGCAGCAGCAAGATGGAGATGATAAAGATTTTTTTCCAGATGGCGGTTAACATGGGTCTCATGGATAAGGCGTGGGCGGGACCGATAGATCCGTCGGGGTCGCGGTGACGGGCGG
>Ga0172368_10006055_pt1 | contig 13210 bp, 7 predicted proteins | sample Lak11m_FD_114540 | JGI IMG/M metagenome (GOLD analysis project Ga0172368, IMG submission 114540) | Freshwater microbial communities from Kabuno Bay, South-Kivu, Congo - kab_022012_11m | ecosystem: Environmental > Aquatic > Freshwater > Lake | place: Democratic Republic of the Congo: South-Kivu...
CTACTTCCGCTGCCCGGAATGCGGGTCACACCCATTACTGGAAAAGGGTGAGCTCGTTGAATGCGCTGAGTGCGGCAAAAAATGGGCGGTCCGCGACGGCATCTATGATTTTCGTGAAGCAATGGAGTAAGACTTAACCGATAACAATCTGCCAACCCGGGAAGCGGTGCAGCAGATTGGATGGCTGTAGACTGGTAGACCGGGAAGGTTCCTTCCAGCGCGCCTGATATGCCCGAGATGATGTCGAAGGTTGTACATTATTAACAAAGAGGCTTCCTGGATGGGGGTAAAATTAACCCGGAAGGATCAACCCATGCCCAACCGGGAACAAATGCTTTCAATACAATTCAAAAACAGACTTGGCCTGCTCAACCATCTCGATTTCAGCGCAGTAGATATTGCCAGCGCCCACCACAGCCTGGGGCAGGATGCACGCGGACAGATCGCAAAAATCCTGGCAAAAAGGTTGGATGACATGAGTGGCGAGCCACAGGTAATCGACCAGGTCCGCCGGGCACATCGGGCGTATACCGCATTAGAGAACAAGACACGGCTGCCAGGCCTGGATCAAAACATCAAAACCGCCGTACAAAATTATATTGACTGCCTGTCAGCCTGGGCGCAGGGCGCGCAACTCGCAGATTTCCGCCACCACAACCTGCCTGCCAGCCAGGATGGGCAGCCCATCCTGGCCGAGGATCTGGCTACGCTACTGCAAGAAGACGAGGGCGGCTGCCAGACCGGCGCGTACCGGGAACGGGATGGCTCGGTCATCCTGTGGCACGCAGAAGAGGATGTTGAGACACAGCCAGGGCAGCGGTTCGATAAACTGCGCCTATTCTCATTCCGATCCGCCGGAGGTCAGACCGCGACTGGTTTTATATACCCGGACCTGCTGCCCGGCCCAACCTTTGGCTGGCAGGGCGCTGATTTTGCCCAGGCCATCGACACGCTGCATGTCAGGAATGTCCATTTTGCGGATGGGATCCTGCCAAACACACTCGCCTGGTTGAGCCTATACCTGGGAGCACAAATATCACGCAGAGAATTGGCCACAAAGCTTGGCCCATTTCTGGGTGGTTATTCGATCACAGGTGTGTGCAAGTCAAACAGCCTGGTCAGCGTTGAAAAGGTGGAATACGCGAATGACCAGGTACACAGCAGCGTTCTGCCCGAATCCCCAGGCAGCTTCCTGTTCCAGACCAATATTATCGGCGATCTTTCCCTGCCAATCGGCGCCCAAGAGCACACCAGTCCTGAAAGTCGCGCCTGGAATACCACCCGTATAATGCGCACCGCGCGCTTGATGCGCGTTGTAAAAAATTGTACTGATGCCCGACCGATGATTTTCCGCCTGCTGCGTTCCAACCTGGGAGGAGAATCAGCCTACTCGAACCGGGATGTTAAAGCCTATTTCGTCTGTCACATGCAGCCGGGAAAAACATCCATTTGGGCCGGTCCCGGGGCAGCCATGAAAGACGATCCATTATTCATTATGGAGAAATAAAATGCCCACATACCCATTCATGCAAGTTGACGCATTCACCACGCGCGCATTGGGTGGTAATCCATGCGCGATCGTATTCGACTGCGCACAACTCGAGGATACAAGCATGCTGGCGATTGCCCGTGAAATGAATCTATCAGAAACAGCTTTCGCCTGGCAGAAAACCGATGGGAACTTCCGCGCGCGTTATTTTACTCCTGCAGAGGAGATCCCGCTGGCCGGTCATCCAACGATCGCGACCACATTTGCACTTGTTGAAAGTGGGCGGCTGTCTGTGGATGAATACCGCAAAATACCGCTTGAACTGCGCGACGGGCCGATCGATGTGGATATATTTGCAAAACATGGCCAGGTGGAAAACATCGTCATGTCCCAGCGCAGGCCTCAGTTTTTAAGAATATACTCCCCAGAAAAGGTGCTTCCGGCATTTGGCCTGTCGCCAGAGGATGTCCTGCCGGGAGCGTTGATCCAGACAGTAAGCACGGGCACGCCCCAGATCATGATCCCATTAAAGAATAAACAGGCCCTGAAACGGGCCCACCTGGATTTCAACAAGTATGTCGAACTGCGCCAGAATGGCGATTTTTTCAGCCCACACCTGTTCTGCCTGGAAGGAATGGAAAATGGGGCTACATTTGCCCGACACTTTGGCGTTCCACCCGATACGATGGAAGATCCCTTTACCGGCTCTGCTACTGGTGGAATGGCCGCGTATTTATGGCATTACGGTTTGATTGATGAACCCAATTTTATCGCCGACCAGGGGCATTGGATGGACCGCCCCGGTCAAGCCCAAGTTGAAATAATTGGATCGAGGGATGCGATTGAAACAGTAAAAGTGGGCGGGAGCGCCGTGTGTGTGATCAAAGGGGAGTTGATCTTTTAATATAATGTTCTACTCTGCTGCTTTCCCGAGCGGTAAGCGGATGAAAAAAGTGCTACCGGGCATTTTGTCTTCATCATATCCCGGGCTTTCGACCCAGATCCAACCGTCGTGCGCCTTGACAATACCCGCCGCGATGGCCAATCCCAGACCAGGCCCACCGCCCTTGAACTTGGTGCGTCCAGAGGAATGAAGTTCGGTTTTACCCAACTGGTACAGCTTTTCGAAAATGACACGGTGATTGGCGGGGTCTATCCCAATACCGGTATCCCGCACGTGCAGTTCAATGCAAGCACCCCTGCGCTCATCCTGAACCTCGATTCCACCCACGCTGATGCTACCGCCATCAGGCGTGAACTTGATGGCGTTTACAATGACAGCATCCAAAGCCTTGAACAGGAGCTGTGGATCGGCTTGAATGGTCGGAAGCAAGCTGAGACCTGCCTCGGTGACCAGCGTGATGTTGCGTTGGGCCAGGTCATTCTTGTATTCCTTATACACCAACTGAAACACCAACCCAATAACAACTGTTTCCAACTTTGGAGTGATTGTCTGTTCTTCCAGTCGAGCCACATCCAACATCGAGTTGACGATCTGGTGCAACCGGTCAGTGCCCTTGATGACACCCTCGACCGCCTGCACAAGTACCTCGTTATCCTTTATGGCCGGGTTGCTGCGGAGCATCCCCAGGTAACCCTTCATGACGGTGATGGGTGTGCGCAGTTCGTGAGCCGAGACCTGGATGAATGATGTTTTATTTTTATCAAGTTTTTCGAGCGTGGAGTAGGCCTCATTCAATTCTTCAACGCGCTGCGCAACCATTCGTTCCATTAACTCATTAAAGCGCTTCAACTCATCGTACAGGCGGGCATTATCAAGGGCGATGGAGGCCTGCATACCAAAGGTGTTCACCAGGAGCAGATCATCGTGATTAAAAGCTTCGGGTACCTGGCGTGTGACCAACAGCATGCCGACCACCCTGTTCTTTGAGAAAAGCGGCACACCCAGCCATGAATGATGGATCGGCAGCCACTCAAACTGTTGCCAATTTTCCGATTTGGTTACATCGGCTAAAATAATCGCTTCACCGCTGCCAGCGATCTGGTCAAACAATCCGCTGCTGTCAATCTGTGCCATCCAATCATCGAGGTGCGGATCAGGCGGGAGGCCGCTGTAAGCAACCACGCGCGTGGTGCCGTCAGATTCTTCCATCAGCACAGCGCTGCGCTCAAATTGCAGCATCTGGCGAAGTTGATCGATGATCTGGCGCGGAACTTCATCCATTTGTAACAGGTTGGATAAACCACGCACCGCGCTGGAGAGCGCCTCGGCCTCCTTGCGGTGCTGCTGCTCGTTGGTATAGAGAATGGCGTTCTCATGGGCGGTTTTTTCGGCAATTTCCTTGGCGATTGCCAGTTCGATTTCGCGCAGTTTCGATTCTCCAAGCAGCCGCTCAACGGTTTCCTGGGCCTGCGCACGCTGTTCCACCAGCATGGTTCGCAGCAAGACCGCGCTGATCAGGTTGCGCACGCGCAGGTAAACCTCCCATTCGCACGAACTCATCTCAATCCACAAGAAACCAAACCTGTTTTGCGCCAGGGTCAGTGGCATAACAATCGCGGTATAACGTCGATTTTCCGGTGTTTTTCCACGCGGGATCAAACGCCCAGTGCCCCAACTGGGCCGTTCCCTTTCCGGTGGTATCAGGAAACCATCTTCATCATACTGCATTAAAAGGTGGTAATTCTCGGAAGGCGGCACCATGGTTGAATGCGGGGTGGTCATGCTGGTGTACAACATCAGGTACAGGCGCTGAATACCCATGCTGGGAAAATGGCGCTCAATAGCCTGCCCGATTTCCACCAGGCTCATGGCCGGGGCCATGGATGAACTAAAATTCTGCAGCACTTCTTCCTGCTGTTCAACCGCCAGCCGATGCAAGGCCTGGAGGCGCTGTGAAAGCTCGCCGACCAGCATGCGCGCCTGTTGGAAAAGATTTTCGGCCCGCAAGGTAACACCCGGTTCGCCCAGCCCAGCCAGGGCAAATTTGCGCAGCACAGAAACCACGTTATGCCAGGTGGCGGGCTCTTCATTAACCGGCGTGAGGGCCGTGATCAGGGCTTCGATATTGTTCAAAAATGCCTCGGCCCGTTTGTCGTCTCGTAAAGCCACCAACAAGGCATCCCATGTGCGACCGCCAGCTTCGCGGAAAGCGTGGGCATACGGTGAAGCGGCTGGCATTTCGGCCGCGCGCATGAGGTTTTCAATGGCAGCAATGCGTTTGTTTTCAAGCCGCCCGGTACGGGCAACTTCCTCCTTTTCCACGAGAACCCGTTTGACGCTTTCGGGCAGGCAGCCGCACGACCATCTCACGATAAACTGGGTCGGAACAATGGTGCTCGCAGGCAATTTTTCACCATTGATCGCGCGCAGAAGCAATTCGACCGCCTGTTTTCCCATCTCGTAGGATGGCTGGCGGACTGTGGTAAGCGGTACCCCCATTGCGCTCGCTTCGTGAACATCATCAAAACCGGTTAATGCGATATCACCAGGCACCTGGATCGAACGCATCTTAAGTGCTTCAAAGGCGCCAATCGCCATCAGGTCATTCGCCGCCACGATCGCATCCACCTGTACCTTACGCTCATCAAGCAGGGTACGGATGGCTGCCCGCCCGCTTTCCAAGCTGAAATTACCCTGAGCCACCAGGTTTTCATCGAAAGGAATATCGCGTGCGAACCGTTCCTGCTTGTAAGCCAGTAAGCGCTGCTCAGCTTCCAACTGGTGCTGCGGGCCACGGATGAAAGCTATGCGCTTATACCCATGGTCCACGAGCAGGTGCCGGATGGAGGTGCGCATACCTCGCAAGTTGTCGCCAATCAAGCACGCCACCCCTTCCGCCTGCAGCGCATTGGTTACCAAAGGGATGTGGGAAAAATTTTCAATAAACTGCCTGGTTTCGCGCGAGCTGAGCTCGTATCCCAGGTCGCTCGAGACAATGATGCCCGCCAATTGTTCGGTACGAGCCAGGTCATACAGACCATAGGATGCCTGTAATTGTCCTGGAGCTATGATGGCGGTTGGCCGGCCGCCCACAAAGGTGATCAAGTTCAGGTCATGCTCCCCTACGGCGTCCACAACGCCTGCCATAAACTCCAACCCCCAGACACGACCAACGTGTGAGACAAAAGCTCCGATGGTTTTCCGTTCCTGTGACGAACTATTAGCGGAGGCCATATATTCACCTTGAACTGGCGGGGATATGGAAATTATAACGTATTTGACAAGTGCAGACTGTCGCGATGAATATTTTTAAGCAACCATCTGCGCCATATCGGAGCGGTATAATATCGTGCATCCCATATAAAGAGGTCACATGAACCAATTTTCGCGCATTGCCCGCAGGATCACCCTGATCCTTTTTCTGGCCCAAAGCCTGGCATCGGCCGGCTTTATCGCTGCTGCCACACTCAACTCGATCCTGGGCGCCAAGTTGGGCGGAAGTTCAGCATGGGCCGGAGTACCATCGGCAATTTACCTGCTGGGAGGGGCCTTCGCGGCATCGGCCTGGGGTTACTTAATGGACGTGATCGGCCGGCGCAAAGGGATCGCGCTGGGGCTGGCAATCGGAGTGGCAGGTACCGGACTTGTGATCTTCTCGATCAACAACAGCCTGCTGGTTGTCTTCATGGCGGGTATGTTATTGATGGGCGTGGCAAACTCGGCCATCGTGCTTGGTCGTTTTGCGGCGGCCGAGGTCAACCCGCCGGGCAAGCGCGGAGCTGCGATCTCAACGGTGGTGCTGGGTGGGACGTTCGGTTCAGTCTTTGGTCCATTGATCGTTGGCCCGGCAGGCGCGCTTGTCAAAACCTTCGGGATGGATGAACTATCAGGAGCCTACGCCGCCAGTTTCCTGCTGTTTGCTCTGGCAGCGCTGCTGGTCTTTGCGGCACTTCGCCCCGATCCGCGCGAAATTGGGCTGGAAGTGGCCAAACTGTACCCGGAAAGCAACCCGGATGGACCTGCGAGACCGGTTTGGGATATTCTGCGCCAACCGGCTGCTTTTGCAGCGCTGATGGCAATGGTATTTGGACAGGTGGTGATGGTGGCGATAATGGTGATCACATCGCTGCACATGAAGAACCATGACCACATGCTGACGGATATTTCCACGGTCATCTCAGCCCATACCTTCGGGATGTACGCTTTCTCAGTCCTTTCTGGCTGGCTGGCGGATAAATGGGGCCGGGCGCAGGTGATCCTGACGGGAGCATTTGTACTGGTGCTGGCGTGCGCCACCGCCCCGCTTTCGCCGGATGTGCTGCCCCTGGCTGTGTCATTGTTCCTGTTGGGTCTGGGCTGGAATTTCTGCTTCGTGGGCGGTTCCACTCTGCTGGCAGACCAGTTATCCCCGGCCGAACGGGCCCGTACCCAGGGCACGAACGACCTTTTTGTGGGGCTGGCATCGGCAGTAGGTAGCCTTGGTTCCGGTATCATTTTCGCGGGTTTGGGTTACACCCTGGTGGCAGTGATCGGCGCCGGGATGGCATTCATCCCGCTGGCGCTTTCGATCAAGCTGCTGGTGAGCCACCCGCGCCGGGCAGTTGCTTGAAAATAACTCATAAAAAGTTATTTCATCCGCGCAGCAAATTCATGATGGTTATGTTTCCCAAAACAACAATCACCTTAAGAAGAACATCCCGCCGGACTGGCGGGATGTTCTTCTTAAGCGCGAATCATGGTCAGCAGCATTTTGAATCTTTGAGGCGCTTTGAGCGCATGCGTCTGACCGGCAGGCAGGATGATGGCCTGACCATTCGTAAGGTGGAAAGGGTTGCCGGATATAAAAACATCGGCTTCACCATCCAATATCTGCACCAGCGCATCAAATGGAGCAGTATGTTCGCTCAGTTCCTGCCCGGCATCGAAGGCAAACAGGGTGACATTCCCGGCTTCAGCCTTGGTGATCTGGCGACTAACGACCGAGCCTTCCTGGTAAGCGGCCATATCGGCCAGTGCAAGTATTTCAGCTTTTGGGGCGGTTGACATGATTGTTTTATCCTTTAAAAACCATTCTAGCCCATTCTGACGTTGCCGTCCTTGACCTGGCGCAAAGAGGACTAGATCACACCCAGCTTTTTCCCAACCATTTTGAAGGCTGCCAGACCTTTATCCAGGTCATCAGTGGAATGCGCGGCCGAGATCATGACACGGATGCGCGCCTTACCCTGCGGCACGGTAGGGAAACCCAGGGACATGGCAAATACACCGGCATCAAAAAGCTCACGGCTGAACTGCTGAGCCAGTGGCGCTTCGCCAAGCATGACCGGGGTGATGGGTGTTTCGCTTACGCCGGTGTTGAAACCAAGCGATTTCATCTCACCCTTGAAATAACCGGCATTGCTCCACAGTTTATCGACCAATTGGGTGGAATCTTCCAGAAGATCAATCGCTGCCAGGCAGGCAGCGGCATCCGGCACGGTGACTGCCGAGGAGAACAGGAACGGGCGCCCGCGCTGGCGCAGCCACTCGATGATGACCGAACTGCCAGCCACCACGCCACCCATCACGCCAAATGCCTTGGACATAGTCCCGACTTCAATATCAACTTTGCCGTGCAGACCAAAATGATCGACGATTCCGCGCCCGCCATTGCCCAGCACCCCTTCACCATGGGCGTCATCCACCATCAGCAGGATGTCATACTTTTTGGCCACAGCGTAGATCTCCGGCAGAGGAGCAATATCCCCATCCATGCTGAATACTCCATCGGTAACGATCAACGCGCGGCGGAAACCCGACAGGCTGGCTTTGATCTGTTCTTCCAACGATCCGGCATCGTTGTGCTCGTAGGCAATGATCTTTGCACCCGAAAGCCGGCAGCCATCGATGATACTGGCATGGTTAAGACGGTCCGAGTAGATCACGTCTTCCTTGCCCACCAGAGCCGGGATGGTCGCCAGATTGGCGGTGAAGCCGCTCTGGAAGGTGATGGCCGCCTCAACACCTTTGAAGGCCGCAAGGCGCTTTTCCAATTCAACATGCAGGTTCATCGTACCGGCAATGGAACGCACCGCCGCGGGACCAACCCCCATTTGACCGATGGAATTCTTGGCGGCAGCAACAATATCCGGATGGTTGGCCAGGCCCAGGTAATTGTTTGAGCAAAAGTTAAGCACCCTTTTTCCATCCACGATCAACCAGGCGCCCTGAGGCGAACTGATGGTGCGGATTCGGTTGTAAAGACCAGCCTGCTTAAGGCTGTCGAGTTCCTGTGTGATCCAATCGGTTTTGGACATGCGTTTCTCCTGGATACTATAAGAAATGAGACTATTCTTCCAACCGGCTCTCTGCCAACAAGCCTAGCTCGGCCAGGGCTGCCAGCACCTTGGATTGGGCGCCGGGTTGGATGACCACGGTGGTCGGGCCGATGGGTTCGCCCAAGAACCTGCCAGCTTTGGATGCGCGCAGTTCCGCCAGCACATCGGGTTTTGAAACCTTTAAGACCACCAGGCTTTCGATATGCGCCTCGGTGCCGTTGGCATCCCAACGCTGCAAGGCTTTTATAAAAGGCGGGGGCAGCGGCGCAGCGGTGTGTTTGCGTAGGATGCCGATTAGGTGTTCGGCTTTTAGCCCCTGTTCCCTGGCGCGCTTAAGGGTTCCGGCGCTGACACGATAACGATATTCGTCATCCTTTTCCGGCAGCCATTCACAAAAACGGGCCACCTGGTACCGGGCAACACGCGGAACCATGCGCGGGATGACGATACTTCCCTGGGATGTGACCGTGATCTTTCCAGTTTCGTTGACATCCAATTTACGGTCCGGGTTCGAGCGAAAAGCAGTAGGGGCAGCTCCTTCTTCGGGCGAAGCCAGGTCCAGCAAACCCAGCCAATGAAGCGGCCCGCAAACCAGGTAACGTACCAGGGCGCCATCCACTTCGTCCCAACTTACAAAGCCGCGCAGGAAGACGCCATCCTCTTTGCGCTTGATAAACCACGAATCATAATCACCAGCCGGGCGCTGGTAATCGGGATATCTTGCCTTGACATCACGTATAAAGGCTGCAAGGCTCCACCACTGCTCATCCGGCACCTTCTCAAGCAGGTTAAGAAGAAACTCACGCGTCACCTGCGGCTGGTTGCTCCAGGCGCCTTCAAATGCCAGGCCGGGCAGTTGCCGTAGTTCATTAAATCTTTCACTTGACTGCCAGGCATCCTGCAGGGCTGCCAGAGCCTTATCACGCGGGGTTTCCAGGAAGGATTTGACGGCCTCAGGCAGCAGTTCATCTCCGGCGGGTCCTGCACGCAGCAGACGCGCAATCAACAAAAATTCCCGCAGCGGTTGGGCAGGAGTGCGCATCTCCGGCGGCTGGATACCCATGCGCAGGGCGGCCAGGGCTGTACAGGCATCATCCAGGATACGATCGCCCGCAAGGATTAAGACAGCCTTTTCAGTTGGGGAGGCCAATCGACCCAAGCCATCCGCACCGGTTTTAGAGCCGGCTGTTGAACCTGACGGATCCAAGCTCACTTTGGAAGCCTGTTTCGGCTGAACAGGCATTTTTGCACGGGCTGAAAGTTTGACGGGGATGGAAATATTTACCGGTCCATCGGAGTCAGCCTGTATGGCAGGTCCGTCAAGGTCGTCCGGCTCAACCAGGTCCTGGTCATCTTCGTAACTTACTTCGGGGACGAGCCTGGGAGCAGCAGGTGAAGACTTTTTCGAAGCGACTGAAGGCGTCTCCTGGGCCTGGCGTACGGTGGTGACCGAGGCAGCAGGTTTTACAGGAGCATCCGGCCGTGGCAGCAGGATTGAAGGCCTGGACTGGACCGGGTGAACAACCGGGTCAAGCGGCTGCGGTTCTGGTTCAGCCACTTCTTCCTGCGCGATTGGTTCGGTTTCTCCCAGCATTCCGCCCAAGTCCAGCGCAATGAAAAGATCATCCGGGATAAAGGCAAATTCCTGCAGTCCCTTTTCACCATTAAAAAACGCCTTGGCCAACAGCGCACGGTACCACAGCACCTCGGCAGCGGAGATGGGCTGCAAGTGCGGTTGCTCACGGTCACGTTTACCGGGACCCATCTCGCGCACATCGCCAAAACGGCGTGCAAATGCCACCCATGGCATGCGCCCATCGGCCGAAGCCAGGGCGTTCAGGGCAGCGCGGCCTTCGCGGGGCAGGGTGGAGACAACTTCATCAAGCAACTCGGCATCGCACAACAGTTCTGAGAGTTCCACCGCAGCCTCGGATGGATCGGCTGAGGACAGTTCGAGACCCCACAGCGAGGCAACGATGCGCAGGAAACCAAGGTCGGAGGGGGGTAGGGTTTGGGCAAGGGTGGGCATGGGCTTTTTGACGGGTTCACCGGCGCAAAAACAAAACGCAAGCACGGATGTCCTTTATCTTACCGTTATTCTGGCAAGAACGCAATCTGCGCGCCGGTGTAAAGTGAATCGAAAAAGGCAGGGAAAATGGATTTCGCAAACTTAACCGAAACAGGCTGCCGACAAAAACGAATTAGCGTGCGAAATTCTACAATGCAACAACTAATAGAGATTGAAGTTCAGCATGGATGGGAGTGCAAGGTTTTTTTGAGCCAATCAGTAAAGCCGGCGATCCCTAGAGCAAACTGATTAATTGAAAACTGCGGGCTTTCCAAAAAGAAAGCCCGCAGTTTTTATTGATTAAAGGGATTTTAGAGTTTTGCGAAGCGGCTGACCACCACGGCAGCGGCGGGCACGGTGGCTTTATCACCAGGGCGCATGTCAGACGGGGCTTTGCCGGCATCCTTTGGGGAACCCTGATAGATAAAGATGGGGGTGCCTTCATCGGCCGAACTGAGCGCCACGTAGGCCTGCCCGGTCAGGTAGCCCTGGCTGTCGAGCGAGCAGGAGGTCACCCAACCGATCACCTTGCCACGTTTGTCGATGACCGGGTCGCCATTGTGGGCCATGCGCACGCCCTGCTCGGTAAAGGTGAAACGAACAACCACCCCCTTGCGGGCTTTTTCACGAGCCATGAAGGCTTCACGGCCGATGAACCACGGTTTGTAGGGTTTGACATACGAGCCAAAACCACCTTCGGCCACGCCCAGGTCGCGTTCCCCCTTGCCTGAGCCCAGGCCCATCTCGTGGCCGTAGAGCGGCAAGCCGGCTTCGGTGCGGAGCGAGTCGCGCGCGCCCAGGCCAATCGGCTTGACGCCGAAAGCTTCGCCAGTCTTTAGCACCGCGTTCCAGAAGTCAACGGCCCGATCGGGATGGATGAACAGTTCGAAGGCCATCTTCTCACCGGTATAACCGGTGCGCGAAACGATCAAGTCGAAACCACCAACTACGGCATCACACAATTCGGTACGCTTGAGCTTCATGATGCGCGCGCGAGCCGCTGCATCCACGCCCATCGCCAGCAGCACATCGCGGCTCTTTGGGCCTTGCAGGGCAATATCCACGCGCATATCGTTCCCGGCCCTGGGGTCACGCAGGTTGCGGATGACGGCTTCGTAACCATAGGACCGCGCGCCGGGACGATTGTTGTCGATCTTGACCACGCCATCGCGCACGTTCTCCAGCCAGGTGCGATCCTTGTCGTCGTTGGAGGCGTTGACCACCACCAGGAATTTCTCGGCTCCGCGCCGATAAACAAGGGTATCATCGATCACATCGGCGTCGGGGGTCAGAAAGTGGGTGTAAAGGCTTTCGCCCGCGCCCAGCCCGCCGACATCATTGCCACAAACGGTATCGAGGAAGGAAGCAGCATCCGCGCCGAGTACTTCGTAGACGCCCATGTGGCTGACGTCAAACAACCCGGCCGCCTGGCGAGTGGCAAGATGTTCTTCTTTTACACCGGTGTACTGCACGGGCATTTCCCAACCCGCGAAGGGGACCAACCGGCCACCCAGAGCCTTGTGCGTATCGTACAGAGCGGTGCGCTTGAGCTCGCCTTCGACTTCCGTCCATTCAAAGGATGGCAGAACCTTGGCACTGGCAGGGGACGACAGACCAATGAACCAGGGTTTCTCAACCCCGGCCGCGTTGATGCGGCTGGCGGGAGCATCCTTAAGCGCATCGGCCACCACGACCGGACCGGGCAGGCGGCGCGGATCAAAGTCCCTGGCGCCATCAAGGTTGAATGACATGTAGCCATCCGAAAGATCACGCAGCCAGGTGGCGACAACGCCGGCTTGCGCGGCGGGCAGCGCCAGCTGGTAGGAGGCGCCATCAATATTGGTGAGCTTGCCGCTGACAACGGCCCCGGGGGCGGCCAGGGTGGTTGAAACGGCCTGGCCAGGCTTGAGCGCGCTCAAGTCAGCGCTGGCAGCGTAATCCAGGAACTGGCGCACGCGCGGTCCGGACAGGTTGAAGACGCCGGTCGCGGAGTTATCATCAATATAGTAAAAGTGTGGATAGGAGTGTTTCTTGTATTCGAAATCGATCCCGGCTTCAACGGCCAGTTTGCGCACCTTGAGACGGGCCTCATTGAGCACATTGAAATCAAGCTTGGCGCGCCGCACCTTGCCCTTGTGGACGGTATCGACACTGTGCGGGGCGCAGGCCAGGAGCACATCGGCCATGATATCGGCCAGTGCGCGCGTCTTGACCTCGTCGAAACCACGCTGCGTGATCCAGGGTGTGCCCAGGCGGATTCCGCTGGGGTCCTGGGAATTCTTATCGCCAGGGATGGTGTTACGATTGACGACAATGCCAACGATATCAAGGATGCGGGCAGCCTGGTCACCGCTCAGGGAAGTGCCGTCACTGCCTTTGACAACGGTGCAGTCAACATTGACCAGGTGGGTATCGGTGCCGCCAAAGGGTAC
>Ga0172368_10006056_pt1 | contig 13208 bp, 10 predicted proteins | sample Lak11m_FD_114540 | JGI IMG/M metagenome (GOLD analysis project Ga0172368, IMG submission 114540) | Freshwater microbial communities from Kabuno Bay, South-Kivu, Congo - kab_022012_11m | ecosystem: Environmental > Aquatic > Freshwater > Lake | place: Democratic Republic of the Congo: South-Kivu...
ACAACTTACACACTTTTTTTAATCATTTTTTACAATCTCCTGTAAATTAACCTTTATTTATATGGTTCAATTATATCACATTCAAGGTTAAACCAGACCCCCATTTTTACCATTATGCCTTTTATTCACATCAAATTCACACTTTTTCCAATAGACAAAAAACTTTAGTGATGTAATATTATAATAGTTTATAGAAATAAGTTAATAGTTTAAAGTTAAAAGTAAGGCAAATTAAATATTCAATTATAAATATTAATTATTAACCCGCCTTGACTCGACTATGAAGGCGAGGCAGGCTATCTACTTTTAACTTTTTTTGGAGGATTTTTGGCTCTCTATCATAAATATCGACCGCAAAAATTTTCTGATGTTATTGGTCAGGAACATATTAAAAAAACCATAACCAACGCTTTAGCGCAAAGCAATATTTCTCATGCCTATATTTTTTCTGGTCCTCGCGGGATTGGCAAAACTACTACAGCGAGACTACTTGCAAAGGCAATAAATTGTTTAAATAGAAAAAATGGTGAGTTTGAGCCGTGCAACGCGTGCCAGTCTTGTATTGAAGTATCAGCGGATAGGTCTCTGGATGTAATCGAAATTGATGCCGCGTCAAATAGGGGCATAGATGAAATCAGAGAGCTACGTGAAAAAATAAAATTTTCACCATCAAGTTCAAAATACAAAGTATATATCATTGACGAAGTTCATATGTTGACGCGTGAAGCATTTAATGCTCTTTTGAAAACTTTAGAAGAACCACCAAAGCATGCAATTTTCATAATGGCGACAACTGAAGCTCATAGACTTCCCGAAACCATTCTTTCGAGAGCTCAAGAATTTAATTTTAAACGAGCTGGTGAATCAGACACAGTGAAATATTTAGAAAGCGTTGCAAGAGATGAAAAAATAGAAATTAGCAAAGATGCGCTAGGAGTAATTGCAAAAAATGCTTCGGGAGCCTACAGGGACGCCATATCGCTTTTAGATCAAATTTCTTCACTTGACATTAAAAAAGTTGAAAAGCAGGATGTTCTTGAGATGCTGGGAATTGTTGGAAACGATGTTTTGTCTAAATTTTTCTTGTTGCTTGAGAATTCTGAAGCCGGAAGTTCCATTGAATTATTAAATGAACTGTATGAAAAAGGTTATGATTTAGGTCAGTTTAATTTGTCGTTTATTGAATTTTTGCGTGATAAGATATTTTTGGAAAAACGATATGATCTTAAGCCCTGGATAGATAAATTTATAGTTGCACAAAATGAAATGAAAAATGCTTCCATTGCACAACTTCCCATTGAAATGGCAATTATTGATGTTTGTGAAAAAGAAAAGATTGCTTTAGAATATAATAAAGCCAAATTGGAAGCCAACCATAAAAAACCAGAAAAAATAAATCCAAAAGACGAAATTAAGGAAAGGGTTATTACTGAGAAAACGTCGTCTGATACAAAAGAAAATAGTAAAATCAAAATAATTGACAAAAAGACTACAATCAAAGAGGAAAAAGCTCAGCCTGCTAACGTTAGCCAGGCGCTTAGTTATGATGATTTATTAAAAAAATGGCCTGATGTTATTAGTAAAATTAAATCAGAATGTCAGCCGCTTATGATAATACTTTCAGAGAGTCAGCCGCTTGAACTTGCTGGTGACACTATTAGCCTTGGAGTTGGCAGCAAATTTTATGTAGATAAAATATTAGAACCAAAAAAATATTCACAGATAACGTCAATTATTGAAGAGGTACTGGGTGGTCCATACAAAATAAAATGTGTGGTAAAAGAAAAAAACGATGAAGATTTATTAAATGATGTCGTAAGTGTTTTTGGCGCAGAAATATAAAACTCAAAAATATTATATTTTTAGGAGGATAAAATGAGTGCAGAGAATGAAAAAAATCTAGAAAATCAAATAGAAGGCGTGCAGGATGAAGAAAAAAATGAAGTAGTAAGCCAAAAGGAAGAAGAGGAAAAGAAAAAAACTGAAAAGCAAAAGATGTTAGAAGAAAGAAACTTACAAGATATTCAGCCAGTTTTGAGGGCAATACTTGGTTTTAATAAATACGGTAATACGGATCGAGTTCGTATTAAGGACGAAAAAGGTGAATATAGATTTTTGAAAGACGAATTTATTGAGGCAATTACTAAGCAATTTATGCTTGATGAGTTTGAGGCAACAGGTTTAAATAAATTAGAAAATAATCACGATAGACAAGAAAAAATTAGAAATTTAATTTGGTCAGTAACCACCGGAATTAATAAGGATTCCCATCAATTTATTCCACTTACTCATGAAAGGGAGTTTAGAAATCTTAATGAGCACGCTTTTTATTCTGGAGTGGCCTTAAAAAATATGGTTGGCAAATATGGTACCCAGACTGGATCAGATGTTTTTTTCGCACATCCAGAATACATTGGCAGAGGAGAGCTTGATTATCAAAGAGAACAAAAAGCTACTGCAGATTTCGTAAAAAAACACATCAAAACGTTTAATTTACTAGTTAGTTTTGCTCGTGGCCTAGGCGATAACGCAAAATTAGTTATGGGTGATATGGGCGACATGTCTCGTGACAGTAAATTCATTGGTATTTTTTCCAATAACAATATTGAAATTACTAAAGAGGGTATGATTTTACCTGCTAATTTAGATCTTAAAGAAAAAAAAGATTTGGAAAAAATATTTTTATCAAATTTAGATCAAACGCAAAAAGATTCTCAACTAATTTCGGAAAATGCTGCCAAGGAAAAATCTGCAACGCTCACTAATCTTTCTGAAAGATTAAATAAATTAGAGATTGCCTTTGCCGCATTAACAAGAATTATTAAAGAACACGGATTAGAGAACAATGATAGTCTCGGTAAAGCTAAAAAAACCGAAAATGAAATTCAAAATTTAGAGCAAAGGCTTAGTCAAACTAAAGATCGAAAATCTAACATTCAAGAAGAAATTGCCGATCTTCCAACTGGATTTTTGGCAATTTTTGCAGTTGGTAAAATTAATAAATTAAAGCGTGAAGAAAAAGATTTGGACGGTTCCATTTTGGTTTTAGAGCAGAGAATATTAGCAAGCAGAGAACTTCTTAAAAAGTTTAATGCGGATTATGAAGAAATGTTAAATATCAAAAAGGAATTTGGAAGTGAATATCAAATTAAAGAAAAAATTTCTACGCTAAAACGAGAAATTGACGATACTGAAAAAGGATACAAAAAAAGAGGATAATAACAATGGAGAAAAAATTTTCTAAAAATCAACAAGCTGTGTTTTTGGGCAAATTGCCACCGCAAAATATCGAAGCCGAACAATCACTGCTTGGTTCACTTCTTTTAGATAAAGACGCCATAATCAAAGTTGCCGATACAATACGCGGCGATGATTTTTATAGAAATGACCATGAATTAATTTATTCGGCAATTATTGAACTTTTTGAGAAACGCAGGCCGGTTGATTTGATTACCATGTCTGATACTCTTGAAAAAAAGAAAAAGCTTGAAGAGATTGGCGGTGCAAGTTATTTAACTACGCTCGTGAATAGTGTTCCGTCTGCTGCTCATGTCACACATTATGCAGAAATAGTGCACCAAAAAGCAACACTTCGAAGGCTACTTACCGCGGCATCAAACATTACTGCTTTAGGATATCAGGAAGATGAAAATATTGATGAAATTCTTGACCGATCCGAAAAAGAGATATTCAATGTTTCACAAAAATTTTTAAAACAATATTTTATTCCTGTCAAATCGATTTTAGCTGAAACATTTGACAGGATTGATGATTTACATAAACACAAAGGGAAAATTAGAGGTGTACCAACAGGATTTCACGATTTAGATAATCTGCTTGCGGGGCTTCAGCCATCGGATCTTATAATCTTGGCTGCGCGACCATCAATGGGAAAAACTGCGCTTGCACTTAATATTGCGCAAAACGTTGCGATTAAAGAGAAAATTCCTGTTGCAGTTTTTTCTTTGGAACAATCAAAAGAACAATTGGTTGACAGATTACTTTGCGGAGAATCGGGGCTTGATGCCTGGAAGCTCAGAACTGGTAATTTAGCAGAAAACGACTTTCCAAAATTAGGTTATGCTATGAGTGTACTTTCGGAGGCTCCAATTTATATTGATGATTCGCCTATGCTTTCGGTAATGGAGATAAGAACTAAAGCAAGGAGGCTTCAGTCAGAACATGGCATAGGCTTGATTTTAATTGATTATTTACAGTTAATGCAAGGGCGATCTTCTTCAAAAGACGTAAACCGCGTTCAAGAAATTTCAGATATTTCCCGAAGTCTTAAGGGTTTGGCCCGTGAATTAAACGTTCCAGTTTTAGCATTATCGCAGCTTTCACGAGCGGTAGAGCACAGACCCGATAAAAGGCCAATGCTCGCTGATTTACGTGAAAGTGGAAGCATTGAGCAGGATGCTGATGTTGTAATGTTCATATACCGCGAGGATTATTACAATCAGGAAAGCGATAGAAAAAATCTTGCCGAACTACTTATCAAAAAGCATAGGAATGGCCCGGTTGGCGATATTCAGCTTTATTTTGTTCCCGAGCAGACTAAGTTTAGGTCTGTAGATAGGAAAAGGGAATAATTATCAAATTCAAATTTACAATTTTAAATTTTTAGTCAAATTACAAATTAAAATGTTTTAAAAAATTGAGTTATTAACAAAATGATTTCAAATTAAAAATTTGAATTTTGAATTTTTGAACAATATTATATCACGCTGTTATAATAGGTCAACTGTGGATAACTTTTTATAACAGGAGTATAAATCTGGTAATGTTATACTCTTGACAAGACCCAGAATACATGGTATGATATGTACGTAGAAGGTTAGTAGGGGTAGTCTGCGCTGATTGTTAAAGAACTCTTGATCAGCGCAATCTATCCTTACCGAACTAGGTTCCATGTTCTTAACAAAACAAAAACAAAATTAACAATCAAATCGGTAAGGAGGGGTAAGTACCTTTCTTGGGAAGCTATTTCTCTGGAAGGGGAAACAGCCGTACGGAGACCCAAGGAGGGGATGCAGAGTCAAAAATTCAAAATTGATGGCTCACTATGCAACAAACCCATGCTTGGGTCTTTTTTAATAAATTCAGTTATTAGACGAGAGACGAAGGTTAACGGTTGATGGAAATTGGAAAGTGGTAATTGAAGTTAGAAAATGGTTATTAGAAAGCAGAAATTAAACTATTATCTAATTTCAAATTTCTATTACAAATCCGCCTTGGCTCGATTGCCAAATCGAGACAGGTATCTATTTTCCTATAACCAATTTCTATTATTATATATTTCCACACCAGTTTTCAGTTTTTCACTTTCGTTCGCCTTGCCGCGAAGCGGGTTTTGAATTTTATATGTATTCATATATAATAAAGTTATCATGGGTAAAAAAATATTTTTGCCAATAATTTTAGTTACTCTTTCAATTTGCTTAGTATTGTATTTTAGTAGGGATAAGGCTCAATCTGTAACTGATATGGGCTTAGTTTCGGGCGTATCAATTATTAGTGTTAATGGGTCCGATCATAATGTTGAAACTTATTACGGTAGGCCTGGAATATATACGCTAGACGAACAGTTTAAAGCGCTGAATTTAACTGTATACCACGAAGACGAGGTAAGAGTTTTGCCTGATTTATCTTTAGGTTTGGGTGGTAAAATTGTTGTTGCCCGAGCTAATTTAGTTAAAATTGCTGATGCAAAAAAGAAAATAGAAGTTAGAACATGGAAGGTAAATGTTGGTGATTTGCTTAATGAAAAAAATATAATTCTTGAGGGGAAGGATTCTATTGATCCAGGACTTGAGACAATAATAACTAATGATATGAGTGTTAAAATTACTAGAGTTTCGGAAGTTGAAGTAAAAGAAAAAAAAATTATTGGTTACAAAACAGTTAAAAAACAAAGTGTTGATTTGGAAAAAGGTCAAACAAAAACTGAAAAGCCTGGCATAAAAGGTCAAAAAGAAGAAATTTATTTAATAAAGCGAGTTGACGGCGAACAAGTTTCAAAAAAATTAATTAGTTCCAGCGTTATAAAAGATGCAGAATCTGAAATTATTATTGTTGGTATTGGCCCAAAGTATGTTCATTCTGGACTGTTTCAAAACACATTAAACTCGGCAGCTAAAAAATACTTAATTAATGCAACAGCACTACAATGCCTAATGATGAAAGAATCTGGCGGAGGGCCAGACACCGGCTATCCTGATTCTCTCTACAAGGGGCTGTTTCAGTATACCGATGGATTTTGGGAAGATGCAAGCGTCAAAGCAGGGTTTAATAATGCAAGTATTTATAATGGCGATGCACAAATATTTACCACAGCATGGGCATTAACTCACGGACTTTCGGGCCGCTGGCCACCATATGCAAGTTGTAAGAACAAATAGTATATAGCAAATTCAATTTAAAAATAAAAGGTCAATTTAATTGACTTTTTTATAAATTTGTATTATTATTTTGATGATGTATCGGGTGATATTTGCCTAATACATAGGACATACAAAATTCAAATCAAAGGGAGGAAATTAGCTTGAGAAATTCGAGACGTAAGAAAAAGAGGGAAGATCTTGCGCTAAGAAGAAAAAAATCGGCCTTAATGAATATGGAAAGAAAATTTCGCAAAGATGAAAGGGAAAGGCTGTTCGTTATTGAGCACCTGGACAAGTCTCAAAACCTAAGATTATGTAGAAAAATAGTTGATGCCGGAATTACGGGCAATAGTACCGGGGAAGATTATTGCGGTATTTGTCAGTCTTTTTTCCATGACGAATCTTATAAATCTGGCTCAAGTATATTTTGCACAATGGGAGAAACTCCCAAGGATCTTCGAATCTATATTAAATGCTCTGGGGCAACAAAATGCAGATTTTTTGCTTACAAATCTGAAAAGGCTAAGCAACCAGTAACCACAAAGAAAAACACTATTGATGTAAAGCTTAGGATAGCTATTTCAAGCCAAATAAAAGGTGATGATAGAAATAATCTTAAGCAAAGCGTTCAAGATGCGTGTGTAAAAATGCTTTTGAGGCATACCTCAAATGGAGATAATTGCAAAGTATGCAGGCACTGCTATCCGCATGGCGATAAAAATTTGGGAAAAGGTAAATGTGGAAGCCTGGCGCTTATGTTTTCGGACGCCAAGGTGATTGTTGGTGATATTAGCCATGCAACATGCAATGAATTTGTTAAGTAATCTTTAACTACTTCCAGAAATACTCTGGAACTATGACCACTTACGTTTAGACGGGGTGGTTTTTCAGTTAAATCAAGTTTTCTGATATAATAAAAACATAAGATGGATTTTACGGATTTAAATACAATTAAAGGAGTGTTTTCAAGCCATAATCTAAGACCAAAAGACTTTTTAGGTCAAAATTTTTTAGTTGACAAAGTCGTGCTTGATGAAATTATCAAATCAGCTGATATTAAGTCAGATGATGTTATTGTTGAGATTGGACCTGGGCTTGGTGTACTTACTCAGGAGTTAGCCATGCGCGCTAAATTAGTGCTTGCGTTTGAAAAAGATTATGATTTGTGCGAGTATTTAAGAAAATATTTTAAAAACGCCAAAAATGTAAAAATAGTCCATCAAGATATTCTAACTTATGATTTACAACTCGTTGAGGGTAAATACAAGCTTGTATCGAATTTGCCATACAATATTACATCGCCGGTAATTAGAAAGTTTTTGGATGCAGAAAATAAGCCAGATGAAATGGTTTTAATGGTTCAAAAAGAGGTGGCTGAAAGATTAATTGCAGGGCCTGGAAATTCAGACAGAGGGATTTTAACTGTTATGGTTGAATTGTTTTCGAGCGCTGAAATTATTTCTCTTGTATCAAGAGAGAGTTTCTGGCCAGTACCAAAAGTGGATTCTGCAGTCATTAAACTTAAATTAAACCAAAAAAAACTAAAAATTGATACAGAAGCGCTGATGAAATTTATTAAATTTGGTTTTTCGCAAAAAAGACGCCAAATTCATCATCCGCTTGCAGCGAGTCTGCATCTGCAATCCCCAGAGATAAAAGAAATACTATACAGGGCTAAAATTGATTATAATTTAAGAGCCGAAGATTTAAGTATTGATGATTGGATTAGACTTTATAAGACATTTAATGCAAGCTTAAAATTTGATTAAGGAGTTATGTGCCAACGCCAAAATTAGAAGATAAGATAATTGATGGTATCAAAAAACATTCAAAAGATATTGCTAATAATGCTGGAAATATTGGCGTTGAGGCAATACATGCTGGGCAAAGCGTTGCCAAAAATATCATTAATAAAGATATAATGCATACTGGCAAAGCTATTGGAAGCGGAGTTTATAATATTACTAAAGCAACAGTAGGTACTGGAATAGCGGTAACCAAGTCAGCGGTTTCTGCCGTTACTTTTCCATATAGAAGAAGACGAAGTTTTAGAGATTATTTTTGGCATGCTAAAGATGGCATGATTGCTGGATCTGCAGACAATGACCCAGCCTCAATTGTGACATATACTCAAGTTGGAGTCTCAACCGGGTTAAGCCAGATCTGGCTGTTATTTATTTCAACACCTATGTTAATTGCAGTTGAAGAAATGGCCGCGCGCATCGGACTCGTTACTAAAAAAGGATTTAATGAAATTATTAGGGAACAATTTGGAAAGGGTTGGGCATATTTTTTGGCAATTTTGCTAATTGTTTGTAATATTGCTGTTATCGGAGCAGATATGGCCGGGCTTTCAGCGGTAATAGGACTTATTACTGGTATAAGTTGGCAAATATTTTTAATTCCGATCGCAATTTTATTCTATCTATTGCTCGTTCGCAATAAAGAAGCTTCAATCGGGCGATTTTTGTTTATCATTACACCTATTTTTTTGCTTTATATTATTACTGCAATAATTATTAAACCGGATTGGATACATGTCTTAAATAATGTTTTCTTACCCAGCTTTGATAATAATTTATATTACTGGATGTCAGCGCTGGGACTCATGGGAACGACAATTTCTCCTTTTATATTATATTGGGAAACAAAAGAAGAGGTTGCTTCTCAAAGAACTGCAATGGACATTAAAAAAGAAAATAAAAGCATTACAATTGGTATGGTTTATTCTAATATGGCTGCGCTTTTTATGATTATTTGCGGCGCAATGGTAATACAAAAAACTGGTATAGTAAGCATTGAAAACGCAGACCAAGCTGCTCTTGCGCTAAAACCACTTGCTGGCCACTTTGCAACGATTCTTTTTGCATTAGGAATATTGGGAGCAGGATTAATATCAATTCCAATTTTAACTACTACAACCAGTTACGTTGTATCGGAAACAATGGGTTGGAAACACGGATTAAATTATAAGCTTAAAAATGCAAAAGGTTTTTATTTTGTTATTTTTAGTGCATTATTGTTTGGCGCAATCCTTGGGCTAATAGACTTGAAACCTATGATAATGCTTTTTTATTCTCAAATATTTCAAGGAATAATTTCTCCAATTTTAATTATATTTCTTATGCTAATATGCAATAATAAAAATATAATGGGAGAATATACAAACAAGAAATGGACTAATTTTTGGTCAATCCTTGCGATCATCTTCATGCTGGGCGCAGCAGGAATAATGTTTTGGGACATATTAATTAAATTTGTATTATGAAAAATTATAATAAAGAACCTGGCATGCTTTATGTTGTAGCAACTCCAATTGGTAATTTAGCCGACATAACTTTTCGGGCGATAGATACTTTTAGATTAGTCGATTTAATTGTTTGTGAGGACACTCGCCGCACTAGAATATTACTTGATCATTATAATATTAAAAAAACAACTATTTCATATCATCAGCATTCGAAATTAACTAAAATTGATTATATAATTAATGAAATATTGCAGGGAAAGAATATTGCGCTTGTAACTGATGCTGGAACGCCAAATATTAATGATCCGGGCGGAGTTTTGGTTTCAAAAGCTATAGAAAACAATATTAAAACAATTCCTATTCCTGGCGTTAGCGCAATTACAACGCTACTTAGTGTTTCTGGGCTCGCTTCTGATAATTTTTTATTTTTAGGGTTTTTACCAAAGAAAAAAGGCAGACAAACTCTTTTTCGTAATTTAATGAAAACCGGCGGGTTAGATTTATACAATTTAATTCTCTTATATGAATCCCCCAATAGAGTTGTCGATACTTTAAGGGAATTACAATTAGTAATTGGAAATTACGAAGTAGTAATTGGCAGGGAATTAACTAAATTATATGAGGAAGTCTTTAGAGGAAGTATTAGTGATGCAATTAGCTATTTTAGTGAAAAACCACCAAAGGGCGAATTTGTAATTGCAATTAAAACAAAAAAATGCAAGAATAATTAAAACGAATAAACGAAACCCGGAGACCCCATGAAAAAATATTATGTAACGACCCCGATATATTATATAAATGATGTTCCACATATCGGACATGCATATACGACTATCGTCGGTGACGTCTTGAAACGCTTCTATAAAAGTAAACTTGGAAAAGGCAAGACTTTTTTTCAAACCGGTGTTGATGAGCACGGCGCAAAAATAGCTGAAGTCGCGGGACTTAAAAATAAATCTCCAAAAGAATTTTGTGATGAGCTTGTTCCAAAATTTCAGCAAACCTGGAAGAATTTGAATATAAATTACGATTATTTTATGAGAACTTCAAACAAAAGGCACGAAAAAATAGTCGGCGATATTTTAACTAAAATTTATAATAATAAGGATATTTATAAGAAATCATATGATGGCTTATATTGCGTAGGATGTGAGAAATTACTTAAAAAATCAGAGCTTGCAGGTGGAAAGTGCCCTGATCATAAAACCACTCCAAAAAAAATGAGTGAAGAAAATTATTTTTTTAAACTTTCCAAATATCAAAAGAAATTAATTAATTTGATTGAAAAAGATAGGTTGCAGATTTTACCAGTTGAAAGAAAAAACGAAATTCTTTCCAAAATTAAAATAGGGCTCGATGATATTTCAATTTCCAGAAAAGAAGTAACCTGGGGGATTCCGATTCCATGGGACAGTGCTCAGACAACCTATGTTTGGATTGACGCGCTAATTAATTATTTTTCTGGGCCAAAGATTGGGCCGAAACACGATGGATGGTTTCCGGCCGATGTTCATTTGATGGCAAAAGACATTTTATGGTTTCACGCAGTAATTTGGCCGGCATTGTGTTTGTCTGCAAAATTAGACTTACCAAAGACAATTTTTGCTCATGGTTTTTTTACCGTAGATGGTGAAAAAATGTCAAAAACCATTGGTAATGTTGTAAACCCAGACACTTGGGTAAAAAAATATGGCGCTGACGCTGTACGTTATTACTTATTGTCTGCATTTCCTTTTGGCCAAGATGGCGATGTTTGTGAAGATGAACTAGCAAGAAAATATACCGATGAGCTTGCAAACCAGCTAGGTAACTTAGTAAACCGAGTGGCAACCTTAATTCAAAACTCAAAATTAGAAACTAAAAATTTAAAAAAAGTGGTTGGGGAAGAATCACTAAAAATTAATCTGAATGAACTCGATAATTACATAAATAATTTTCAATTTGATATTGCTTTAAAGGAAATTTTTAAGGCTGTGCATTGTGCCAATGAATTTATTGAAAGGGAAAAGCCGTGGGAATTGTCAAAACAACCCGAGGAATATGTACAATTGCAATATGTGCTGGTTAATTTAGTAAGAGTGATAAACAATATTGGTGCGTGTTTAGAGTCGTTTTTGCCAGAAACTGCTCAAAAAATCCAAAAACAATTTAATAAAAAAGATCTAAAAATCAAAGCTGAGGGTTCATTATTTCCTAAATTAGAAAAATAAATTTAATTTTACCGTGTTGCAAGGTTGACAGGGTCATTTTTGTGTTGTAAAATATTGTTGGTTCTATAACAACTTATGAAGGGAAGGGATTAGAATGAAGCTGGTTATTTTTCTGGTACTTCTTGCAGTAATGTTTCTGGGAGCAGTGGTTACAAATGCAGGCATAGAAAGAGTAGATTATACATGGCTGGTGGCATGGCTTCGCGATGGAAAGATCCATGTCACGGATCTTGAAAAAATCAACAAGGAGCTTGCAACGCCAAAGGGCGAGAGAATTAAGGACTTCTTTGTTTCGCCGTATCGTACAAGTTTGGCGATGGTTACAGAGTCAAATAAAGTCTACTTGTATCTATTCGACAACAAGGGCTGTATCAAGATCCTCGATGGAAAAGGTGAGGTATGCAATGTCGTTTTTCTAAACTATAATAACGACTTGCTGGTTTCAACAGTCAATAACAGCAAGTCTACCGGCGATCCGGAGATGGCTTATCCTTTGGCAGACTACTATTATTGTGCCAAGGGAAAAGCCAAAAAGACATCCTTGCCGCACGATATGCGGCTGATGGTTGCCGGAGAAGATAGAGTGGCGGCTTTTCGCCAAGATGATATCTTAGGCGGATCGTTTAAGATTTTCAACTTGAAAACAGGCGAAGGAGAAAGGGTTATCACGCCTGATTCCAATAATTCATACTTTCCCGAAATCTCGCCAGGTGGCCGATACCTTCTCTACTACTTTAAGGACAGAAAAGACCAAAGAGGCGGTATGGGACTTAAGATCTACGATCTTAAGGGCAAAAAGCAGGTGGTCTGTCTGCCATCTGTCTACTGCTATCCATCCAGTTTTGGTCCTGAGCCAGCGTGCTGGGAAAGGACTTCCTGGGGCAAAAATGGCGTAACAGTTCAGACATGCCAGCATGGCGACAATGTGAAGAACTCGCTGGTCAGAATTGACCTTGGCGATTATAACTTCATACGCCACGAGAGTCAGTATTTGACCCGTGGCCAGTATGACTTCATGGTTGAGGACGCTTTCCGGGGCGACATACTTTTCCTTTATCGTGAAAACGAGAATAAGGAACAGGATCTTTACCTGGTGTCAGTCAAGGGAAGCGCCAAGGATAAAATCCTGATTGATCGGTCCGTTACACGGGCCAAACTACTCTTTCTGGAGAGTATTTCCGGTCCTCGCGGGCAGGATGATATATAAATCTGAATGCGAACACGCAAGGCGGTTGCAGCCGCCTTTTTTAATTCCTTACTGGAAACCCCGAACGAATATTTTAGCAAAGCGTAAAAAATATGAGTTCGGGGATGAAAGTGCATATCATACGAAGTATGAGTATGATATGCTGTTAGCATGAGAAT
>Ga0172368_10006057_pt1 | contig 13205 bp, 13 predicted proteins | sample Lak11m_FD_114540 | JGI IMG/M metagenome (GOLD analysis project Ga0172368, IMG submission 114540) | Freshwater microbial communities from Kabuno Bay, South-Kivu, Congo - kab_022012_11m | ecosystem: Environmental > Aquatic > Freshwater > Lake | place: Democratic Republic of the Congo: South-Kivu...
GCCCGTGCGCCATTTGGACGATCTCTTCGCCCTGTTGAGCGGCGACCGTGTCGGCGCGGCCGTCCCCGTGCAGATCATCCGTGGCGGGAAGATCATCGAAGTGCGCGTGGTCATCGGGGAACAGGGGCAGAAGTAAGGCGTGTGGGCGAAACGCACAGCGAGCCGCCCTTTTAGGGCGGCCCGCTGTGTGCAGGCAAGAGGTTATTGACGATCCATCTCGATCGTGTCGAGTTGGACGATGTCCGGCTCGTCGTCATAGATTTCGAGCGCGTCATCTTCGGCGATGCGTTGGTAGCCCTTGGCGCCGACGACCACACTGTAGGCTTGACCGCGCGTCAGCGGCGCGTCGGAAGTGAATACCCCGTTCGCGTTCGTGACGCCATACGATTGCGCCGTGGCGGTTTTGCCCTTGCTGCGATCGGCGTCGAAGTCGCGGATCGTCTTGCCGGGCCACAGGAACGCAATCGCCGCGCCTTGGATCGGCCGGCGCGTGCTGCGATCTATGATGACGCCGGTGATCGTCACGCCGGCGCGGCGCTCCTCGTCCGCGGGCTTCTGGGGCGTGGTCTTGAATTCGTGCGTCCCGATGATGAAATAACCCTCTTGCGCGATGACGTCGCCGAGCAAAATCTGCAACGTGTAGGCGCCGTCGGGCAGCCCCTTCTCGCTTTGCAGATACAAATCAAGGACGCCCGACGGGCCATATTGCCACTTCAGGCCGTTTTCGCCCGACACGGTCTGGCCGCCCAGTTGCCAGGCATATCCCCAACGCATGCCGTCCCGCATACTTTGATACGGCGCCGCGGCGTGGATCTCGGTCGTTCCACTTGCAAAGCCATGCGCCGGGTCGGTCACGCTGTTGTCGCTGAAACCGGTCCCGAACGCCAACTCGCCGATCGGTTTGCCCCCCGCGATTTCTATCGGGCTGCCGATCACGGCATCACCGATGTTGCTGGCGCTTTCGCCCGCCTTCATCGCCCGTCTGATCAGCGCAACCGCGTTGTTGCTGGGGCGAATCAGATAGATGACATTTCCCGACCGGTCCTGCAAACGAGCTGTGGGAACCCCGATCAACTCACCCTTATCATTGACCGCCGCGCCGCCGCTGTTGCCCTGGTTGATCAGGACGTCGGTCTTGATCCAATCGGTGAATCCGTCCTCATCCACATCTACGAAACCGGAGATGCGCCCCTCGGTGGCGGTCACGGTATCCCCGCCGATGCCCGGATAGCCGATGACGATCACCTCGTCCAGCGCCTCGACCAGATCGGAATCGCCCAGGGCCAGCGAAACGATCGGAAGCACCTTAGGGAGCGGCTGTTTGCTATTCACATAGCTGATGATCTTCAGCACGGCGAGATCCTGGTCGGGATCGGTCGCCAGCACCCGCGCCACATAGGTGGGGACCGGCAACTGGCGCGGATCGTTGGTCACCGCAACGATCGAGGTTCCCTGGCGGTTGAACAGATCGCCTGGCCGCAGTCCGGCGCGATCCAGCTCGCGATCCCGCTCGCCAGCTGTGGTATAGCCCACGCAGTGAAAGTTTGTCAGGATATAGCCTTCCTGGTTTAACATGGCGCCCGAACATAGGCTTCCGGCATCCTTGCTGAACTCGAAGGGCGTCATCAGTTTCACCGCGGCGCGCAGAAGCCCCTGCCGGGAATCCTTGCTCATGGCCGCGCTCGATTGACTGCCGGCAACACCGAACAGGATCAGAAGCAGCCCCAGAAACGGTGCGGGAATGGTCTTCACGAATCTCACGGTCATCCTCTATGCTACGGCTACTCTAGGGCGAACGAAGTCAGGATCTTTTCCCAATGTACTAGTTCCTGCTGAAATAGATCAACGCCGGTCTCAAAGGTCAATACGATGATCGAGTCGCCCTGCTGAACCAACAGGTCGCGGGCGCGCACCACGGCCGGGATGCTGCCGGCCGCGGCGCCCATCGCCGGCTGAGGAACATAGGCATAGTCTATCGCGATCGCAGGCTTGCCCCGCACCGCCGTCTGCACGATCTGCAGCACACTGTAGACCGGTATCGTTTGGCCCTGACGCGTACTCCACGACAGCGCGACATCGCCGAGTGAACTGGCGGCCCGGCCCAATTCGCCGAACGGAATCCGTCGTACGCGCACACTCGTCGGGAACTGGATCGAAGAGGCCGGGTCAATGACGTGGAACACCTGAAAGTCCTCTTCGTCTGAAAGCAAGGTCCAGTTCGCCGGATAGGCCAACGAGACGCCATCCTGATCGAAGTTAACGGCGCGATTTTCGATCTGGCTGCGTAAAATCAGCCCGGCGCCTAACACCAGGATCACTGTGAACCAGACCAACCACTCGCCAGCGTTGACCCGGTCGGTGTGCGTGGGCGCTCTGTACAAGGCGGTTACTGTCATCATCTTCTCCTGGCGGCGCGCCTAACCCGATTGGCCCGTCAGCGCCGCATCGTTGCTGCGCCGCATGAACGCAAAGAGGAGCACAAACGTCACGCCCGCAAGCGCCGCCGCCAACACCATGCCGCGGAGGGGGGTGGCCTGCAAGCCAACGCGCGACACTGCGCTCAGCGCGACCGTGACCAGGCCGTTGAGCACGGAAGTCGCCAGCACGCCGAACGGCAGCCAGAACGGGCCGTGCGCCGCGAACTTAGCTTGGCCGAGGAAATAGCCCACGACGCCACCGAAACTGGCGTAGGCCAAAGCCACCACAGCCACCCGGAGCGCGCCGACGCCCAGATCCACCCCGCCGTGGCTGACGATGTAGCTGATGTTGAGCATCGTCGCATAGCCCAGGCCGGCCGCTGCGCCATAAATGATGCCATCCACTGGCTCATCGAATTCATCGCTGCGAAACACCGTGTAGCGCACCGCCGCATAGATCAAAAACGCTTGCGCCATCCCGACAACCAGGATATCCGCAGCGATTTTGGTCCACATGCTGAAATCGGCCCAGGTGTTGACCCGGAAAAAGTCGTTGATCAGCGGCTGGCCGATGGCGCCCGCCAAAGCCCCGCCCAGCACAAATACGCCGAATACATAACGTTTCGGCTCAGGCTCCAGGCGGTCTTGCCGATAGAAGACCAGCAGCCAGATCACCGCAGGTACCGCAGCGAGGATCAAGCCCGCCGCAATCAACCCTGCGCCCTGCAACATGCCCGCGCTAGCGGATGCGAATACTGAGATCAGCCCAACGAAAACGAACAGTCCAGCGATCAAGCCGAGCGTAGCGCGCCACGCGCCGCTGTGCCCTTGTACTGCGCGGCGGTAATGTTTCTCGCAGTACCCCCGGCCGCTCAACATCCGGCCAACGCCTTTGATCGGCTCATTGCAGACCACACAGAACTCACCGACCTCGGCGACCGGCGCCTCGCCCGCGATGGGTTGGACGATGGGGATGCCGAGCCGGCGCCGCGATAGCTCGCGCAATTGCATCCGCGCCCGGCGGCCGCCGTCCGGCAACGATTGGTCGGCGGCGAGCGCTTTGTTCAGCAGCTTTTCCGCCTCCTCATACGCCTCTTTTTGGATCAGGATGCCCGCCAGGTTTGTCGCCGTCAGGGCATCGTGTGGGTTGTGCGCCAATTCTGCGCGCAGCCGTTGCTCTCGTGCATCGCGGAGGCTGCTGCCCGCCAGCGCCGTCCCCAGATCGAAGATCACATCGAACATGACGTCTTTGACATCTTCGGGCTTGTAGAATTCCGCCCGGTGTCGTACGATGCAATGCGAGCGCGGCACGATCATATCCAGCTCACGCGCGACTTGCATCCGCAAGTCCGCGTTGCTGAATTCCTGCGCGGGGTGCAGCTCCACGGTCTCCCCGCCATCTACCACGATGTTCAGGAGTTGCTCCTGCTGATCCCAGCGCAGCGATTGCAGCAAGAGTGGATCCTCGCCCAAGTTCTTTATCTGGAGCATCTCGCCTTGCGTCTTAACCTGAACCCGCTCGGTCTGTGTATCTTGGTCGAGTCGCATCGGCAAAATCTGCGTCTGGGGATACTGCACGTCCAGGAACTCGATGAATTGCGCCGAATAATCCTTGAACATGCCGACGTGCTCGTGAATCTCGTCCCCTTCGGTGATCTCGAATACCACGCGGTGGCCGATATAATTCTCGAGCAGGGGATCCGCCTGCCGGCCGATCTCGCCGATGTATTTGCCGCCCAGCTTGCTGAGCGTCACATCGGTGCGCTCGGCCAGATAACGGCTGCCGGCCTTCTGGAATTGCCCAAGCAGAAGCGTCACCACCTCCTGAAGCGAATCGGTGGCCGTGCTGAGGAAATTGCGTCCGCTGCGGGCCAGCCGGCGGAACAGGTTGGGGTGGAAGGAGCGGCGGATATCGCGGTCGCGTTTCCGCCGGCCCCATGCCGACAGCTTGTCCGCATAGCGGTAAATCGCCTGCACCTCCTGGTATTCCGACGCGTAGAGGACATAGCTCGACTCGATGTGTTTCTCGTCTTGCATCGCATCGGTATAGGACAACTCCAGACCGGTCGCCTCCAGGTTCAGGATGCCCCAGACCAGCTTGCCGTTCGTCCGCTCAACCGTCACATAGAAGCCGACGAAGTCCTTTAGGCAACGATCGCGGAACCGCGAGCGCAGATAGGCGCCCAACAGCGTCACCAGGAAGATCAGCCCGATCGTGATGAAAAGCGACCAGTTGATTTGCATGGCTTATCTCGCCTTCAACCTCCGACTACTCCGGCCACTCGATACTCGACTCCACGATCACGCCCGGCTCGACGGCATCCTCCAGCAGCGCCAACGCCTCCCGAATCACTGCCATTTGGGTGTCGCCATGCCCCGCCGGGCCAAGCGGCGCGCCATAGGAGAACCGCACGAACAGAGACCGGGGCGGCTTGACGTTTTCGGCGATGTCCTGATTCATCACGACGCACACCGTCGGAATGCCGTGCGCTTCGATCACCCTGGCGATCAGTCCCACGGACTGTTGGCAGAGCGGTCAGCATGGTGTGAGAAACACCGCGTCAACCGCATCGGCCTTCAATCGCCGCGCTACGATCGGCGCTGTCTCATTCACCAACTGCTGCGTCTGCGGTAGATAGCCCATGAAACTGTACGTCCACGGGTAGAGCCGCCCGACCGCGCCTGCGGCGACAAGTTGGTTGAAATGCGCCAACGGCAACGCTACATTGAGATCGGCCGCTAAATGCTGATGGTTGTAATGGGTGTGCGCGATCCGCAGCCGGTCGGGCGGCGTATCCACGTGGATCTCGCGAAACGAGGCGTCGCCCAGGTCATGCCACGCATCGAATGGGAGTTGCGAATCGGCGCGGTACAGGCCGCACGTTGTCACCAACGCCACCGTGCCTTGCGCCAGTGGCCGGGCCAACGGCGTCCACGGTGCAGCGTCGTTGAGGATCCACGCAAAGTGCGGATCCCAGCGCCGCTGCACGCTCGCCTGCACAGATTCGAGTTTGCTCGTCAGCATTGTGTCGGCTCACGCAGCCGGCCTGGCTAACGGCTTTTGGAACTGCCGGGCCTGGGCAAACTGCGCTTCCAACTCAGCGCGGCGTTCGGCGGCCGCGCGGCGCCCCTCTTCCGCCACCATCTCGACGCGCTCCCGGATCGTCGCTTGCAGGGCGTTGCCCGGCTGGGGCGCCATCAACGCCGCCGCCGCCGCGCCCACCACGGCGCCCAAGATGAACCCGCTCAAGAAGCTCAAGGCCTCGTCCATGATATCCTCCCTTTTGCTGATGAATTGATCGTTTGCTATCGTGGTGCAAGTATAACACAACACGAGGGCAAACATGAAAACACACAACGCGTTCTTGAATAGGCGCTCAGCGTCCGGCCTCGATCGCCAGGCCCGCGTCAACCCAGGCCGCGATCCCGCCCTTCAAGGCCGCAACATCCTGAAACCCCAAGCCGATCAAAATCTGCGCCGCACGGGCGCTGGTCGCTTCGTCCGGTCAGGAGCAGAGCGTCACGATCGTTTTCTTCCGGTCGAGCTTCTGCGCCAACGCCGGGATATCGGCAAGCTGGACGGCCTGCGCGCCGGGGACATGGCCGCCGGCAAAGGCTTCGATAGAGCGCAGTTCCCACACCACGGGCGGGTTGGCCCCGCGCAATCGGGTGTTCAAGTCTTGCACGGTGATCCGCTTGACCTGGGCGATGGTCGGCGTTGGGCCGGCCGGAGCTTGCGCCGCGCCGCCCTGCCCCGCGCCCAACTGCGACACGCCCATCGCAATCAGCGCCAGGCTGACGACCGCCAGCACCCCGACAATCAAGGTGTTTCGATTCATCACGGCTCCTTTTCGGCGGAAAGTCTGACTTTCCCGGTATCAGTAGATCACAAGTTATCTGCTCCAAGCCGGCGCCCGAAACAGCGGGGCGTGCTATCTGAGACCGGCGGTCAGGGGGTCACAGACCCCCTTCGAGCAAAAATCTACTGAGTATGATGAGAAGTATACCACAGCCGGTTGACATGATCAGGGGGTGCGATTACACTTGATCCACGCCGCAACCGCGGCCTGCCCCCAACAACCGATCCACAGAAGGAGTTTGCACATGGATCCCCTGACCTCTTGGGCTTTCGATCTCATCCGGGCGTTCCAAAGCCTGGGCGCGTGGCTGACGCCGCCGATGCTCTTTTTCACAGCACTCGGCACAGAAGAATTCTTTCTGCTGGCGCTGCCGCTGGTCTTCTGGTGCATTAATCGCCAACTCGGCATCGCGCTTTCGGTGCTGTTGTTGACCTCAGCCGGGGTGAACGAGTGGGTCAAAGGCTTGTTCAAGCTGCCGCGGCCGTTTTGGCTGGAACCGCAAGTGGCGCTCAGCACGGAAAACTCTTTCGGCCTGCCCAGCGGCCACGCCCAGCACGCGTTCACCCTCTGGGGCTATCTGGCCGTTATCCTGCGCCGCCCGTGGCGCTGGCTCCCCGTCATCCTGCTCATCCTGATCGCCCTTTCCCGGCTCTACCTCGGCGTGCACTTCCCATGGGACACCCTGGTCGGTTGGCTCCTGGGGCTGCTCGTGCTTGGCGGATTCCTTCGGCTGCAGCCGCGGGTGACGCCCACCTTGCAAAGCTGGCCCTTGCGTGCGCATATCGCGGCCGCCTTCATCGCCGCAACTGTCGTCGTGTTGCTCTATTTGCTGGCGGCGGCCATCCCCACCGGCGATCCGGGGCGCTACGGCGTCTTGTTCAGTATTGCGCTTGCCAGCACTTATGATGCGGCCGGCACAGTCGCCGGGATGATCCTCGGCATCTGGATCGGCTTCGCCGTCGAGGAACGTTTCGTGCGCTTCAACCCGGCCGGAACACTGTGGCAGCGCGGTCTGCGGTTGGTGATCGGCCTGATCGTGCTGCTGGTTTTGCGTTTCGGACTCAAGGCCATCTTCCCCGCCGAGCCATTGGCGATCAACCTGGCCTTCCGCGCGCTACGCTACGCGCTGATGATGTTGTGGGTGGCTGCCGGGTGGCCGTGGCTTTTCGTGCGCCTGGGGCTGGCGAAGACCTGTCAGGTTTCGGAAACCTGATAGGTCTCGATGCGCGCCAGCGTGGCCTGGATGACCGGCCGGTGCTCGGCGCGCAAGATCGGTGTGAACAACGCCGCAGTCTCCTGATAAAGGCGTAGTCCGGCCGCCGCGCGCGCCAGGGCCGGCGCGGCCTCCAGTCCGGCCGCCCCGCGAAACGCAGTCGCCCACGCCGAAGTCACGCCGACCGCTTCCTGGACTTGCCGGAAAAACACATTCTCCGTGCGGATCAAAACCCCGCGCTGAACAGCCGCCGCGCGCGCCAGGCCGAAGACCAACCCGGTCGTCCCGTAGAGCGCCAGCGCCACATCTCCGCCGGCCAGCCCGGCCAAAACTTTGTGCGCCTCCTCGGCCAGCCCCATCAGCTCATAACTGGCATACGCGTCGGCGGCCGCTTGCAGCGGCTCCCAACGGAACGCACGCGCTTCATCCAGGAGCGCAGCCAGCGCGCCGTCGCGGTCGAGCAGGAGCCGCGCCTGGCGCAATCCCGGCGCCGCCCAGATCGCGGTTTCGGGCCGCGCCAGCTCGTCCCGCTTGCCCGCGACCGTCGCGTAGGAGAGGCTGACCGGCCAGCCCTCGCGCCAGGCCAGGGTGTAACGGTCGGCCTCGGCCGTGGGCAGGGTCGGGACGAAGCGCACCAGGTCAATGTCGCTGAACTCGGTCGCATCGCCGCGGGCGTGGCTGCCGGTCAACAGCACGCCGGTCGTGGCCGCGTCGGTGAATTCAACGAGCAAGCGCGAGAGAAACGCCGGTGCAATGAGAGATGGATTCGACATGGCCTGCTCCTCAAAGCTGTTGGGAATATACCCCGATTATAACCGCGGCGCGGCCGGTGGTATACTGAGACCCGTACAACCCACGGAGGCGGCGATGAACGACCGAGACACCCACGAAAAACACTACAACCTCTACATCAACGGCGCGTGGCGGGCTGGCCGGGCCGAGCAATACGAGCCGGCGCTGAACCCGGCGACCGGCGCGACGTTGGCGCAGGTCGCCCGCGCCGACGCCGATGACACCCGCGATGCGATCCAGGCCGCACGCCAGGCGTTCGACGACGGCCCCTGGCCGCAGATGGCCCCCGCCGAGCGATCCCGTATCCTGCATCAACTCGTGGACGCGCTCCAGGAGCATGAGGAAGAACTGGCCGACCTGGAGATGTTCAACGGCGGCTGCACCTGGCGCAAGTCGCACCTGATGGATGTGCCGGTCGGCCTGCTGCACGGGCGCTATTTCGCCGGACTGGCTGACTTCGACCCAATCGAGCCGGTTCCCCAGATCACCTTCCCAACCCTCTCCTACAACTTCGTCCGCCGGGAACCGATCGGCGTCTGCGGCCAGATCATCCCCTGGAATTTTCCGTTCCTGATGGCAATCTGGAAGATCGCGCCCGCGCTGGCCGGGGGCAACACCGTCGTGCTCAAGCCGGCCAGCCTCACCCCGCTGAGCGCGCTGCGGATGACCGAGATCATCGCGGAGACCGGCCTGCTGCCGCCCGGCGTGCTGAACCTGGTCACAGGGCCGGGCGACGTGGTCGGCGCGGCGCTGACACAAAGTCCGTTGGTGGACAAGATCGCGTTCACCGGTAGCACCGAGGTGGGCCGCGAAGTGATGCGCCAGGCCGCAGGCACGGTCAAAAAGGTCACGCTGGAGCTGGGCGGCAAAAGCCCCAACATCTTGCTCGACGACGCCGAGCTAGACCTGGCCGTGGACGGCAGCCTGTGGGCGGTCTTCATGCACAACGGCCAGGCGTGTGAGAGCGGGTCGCGACTTTTCGTGCCGGAGGCCCTGTACGACGAGTTCATGGCGCGGCTGATCGCGCGCGCCCGCCAGCTCGTGGTGGGGCTGCCGGAGGATGGCATGACCGATCTCGGCCCGCTCATCAGCCGGGGGCAACTCGAACGCGTGGAGCGGTACATCGAGATCGGCCTGGCGGAAGGCGCGACGCCCGCGCTGCTGGGTCAGCGGCCGGCCGCGCCTGAACTGGCGAACGGCCATTTCATCAGCCCGACCATCTTCACCGATGTCCGCAACGACATGCGCATCGCCCAGGAGGAGATCTTCGGGCCGGTGCTGGCCGTCATCAAGTACGGCCGCCTGGAAGACGCCATCCGCATGGCAAACGACACGATCTACGGCCTGGCCGCGGGGATTTGGAGCGCCGACGTGGAACGGGCCGTGAAGGTCGCGGCCCAGGTGCGCGCCGGCACGGTCTGGATCAACGATTATCACATGATCTCGGCCGAGGCGCCGTTCGGCGGTTACAAACAGAGCGGGATCGGCCGCGAGCTGGGGTTGTGGGGTCTGCACGAATATACCGAAGTCAAACACATCCACGCCGCCCTGAGCCGGACGCGCGAAGCCCGCTTCTGGTACGACATCGTCGCGCCGCGGTTGGGCTGAAAACAGGACGCGGACTACACGGAGGACGCGGACGACGCGGATACTTTCAGGTTTTGTCCGCGTTGTCCGCGGTTTCTGCGTCGTCCGCGTCCCGTTTTATCCCTTCAGAAATCCACAGATTGTCCCCGGTACGCGTACCGGTAGAGCTGCGCCAGCTCATCCCGATCGGGGATGCGGGGGGCCATGACGACCTGCGTGTCCATCTCCGCGAAGTCGCAGAGCTTTTCGAGCGCAGCCTCGTGGTCTGCTTCGCTGATCCCCAACTCCGCCACGCTGGCCGGCTGGCCGATCTGCCGCGCCAGGCCGCGCACGGCCGCGGCCAGGGCGGCCGCCGCGGTCGGCTCATCCGTGTGCAGCAACCGCAGGAAGTGCGCCAGGTCGGCGTAGCGGCTGACCCCGCCGTTCGCGACGAACTCGATGGTGTAGGGCAGGTAGAGGCCGACCGCCCGGCCGTGGGGCACGTGAAAGACCGCACCCAGCGAATGGCCCAGCGCGTGCGCCAGGGCGGCCATCGCGTTGCCGAAGCCGAGGCCCGCAATGGTCGCCGCGTTCGCCATCTTTTCCCGCGCCGCGGCGTCGCTCCCGTCGGCCACCGCCCGCGGCAGATAGTCGAAGACCAGCTGGCTGGCTTTCAGGCACAGGCCATCGCAGAAATCGTTGTGCAGGTTGTTGGTGTACCCCTCGACCGCGTGGGTCAGCACATCCATGCCGGTGTCGGCGGTGAGGCGTGGGGGCAGCGCGGCCGTCAGGGCAGGATCCACGACCGCCACCGTCGCCAGGGTTTCGCGCGAGCCTAAAGCCAGCTTGCGGCCCTCGGCGGTGTCGGTCAAGACAAGCGCCCAGGTGACTTCGGCGCCGGTGCCGGCCGTGGTCGGGATGGTCAGCAACCGGGCCTTAGCGCCCAGGCCGATCCGCTCCAGCGGATTGATGGCGGCCGGGTCTAGCTCGGGGTGTTCGTAGAGCACCCACATCGCCTTCGCGGCGTCTAACGCCGAACCGCCGCCCAGACCGACGATCCAATCCGGCGCAAAGGCGCGCATCCGGTCTGCCCCGCGGCGCACCGTTTCGAGGGAAGGCTCCGGCTCGACTTCGGGGAAGGCGGCCGTCTCCCAGCCCGCCCGGCGCAGGCGTTCGGCCACTTGCTCGGTGAACCCCAACGCGTGCAGGGTCGGGTCGGTCACGATGAAGGCGCGGCGGCCGATGATTTGCTCCAGGTAATCCAGGGCATCTGCGCCATAGACGATTTCAGGGCTGTTGAAGAACCACATGGCAGGCTCCAGCATGAAACGTCAAACGTGAGGAGAGTCTACGATTGGTCGGCGTACTTTGTATCAATCAGGCCGCAGCACTTGACCAGGTCGAGGGTCGCCTTGACCGCCTTCATAATCTTCCCCATGTTGCCTTGCAGTTCCAGCTTGCGGGTCATCAGAGCCTGGATGGGGTCGAGCTTGCGGGAGAAGATCTGCCGGTAGGTGTCGAGTGTGCCGGCGATGACGAATTCCGGCTTTTTCGCCTCCGCTCCGGTCACTTCGTACACATCGCGGCATTTGCCGTGCCAGAGGTCGAGATAAACCTTGAACGGCTCTTGCCGGTCGCCCCACGGCTTGATGATGAAGTGGAAATCGCCCTCCCAGGTCTTGCCGGAGTTGGCATACGCTTCACTCCGATTCACCTCTATCTTCAATTGGTCGAACCATTCCGCGCTCGGAAAGAGATACGCCATTGTCGCCTCCATGAGGGGTGATAGAACAGCGGGCGCTGAGCATGTCGAAGCGCCTTTCGACACGCGCAAAGCGCACAGCGGGCGCTGAGCTTGCCGAAGCGCCTTGCGACAGGCTCAAGGCGCGCGGCGGGCGCTGAGCGTGCCGAAGCGCCTTGCGACAGGCTCAAGGCGCGCGGCGGGCGCTGAGCGTGCCGAAGCGCCTTTCGGCAAGCTCAAGGTGCGCGGCGGGCGCTGAGCCGGTCGAAGCGCCTTTCGACACGCTCAAGGCGCGTTATAAACGAACGGCGTTCCGGCCAGGTAGTCGGCCAGGCTGCCGGCGCGCTGATCGCGTGCGGAGAGCACCGGGTCAGTCACCGGCCAGGCGACGCCGAGCGTTGGGTCGTTCCAGATGATCCCGCGCTCGCGCGCCGGGTCATAAACGTGGCTCACTTTGTAGAGCACCTCGGCTTCGTCGCTCAGCACGCAGAAGCCGTGCGCAAAGCCGACCGGGACGTACATCTGCCGGAAGTTTTCGGCGCTCAGCTCCGCGCCGAACCATTGGCCGAAGGTGGGCGAGCCGCGGCGGATGTCCGCCGCAACGTCCCAGATGGCCCCGCGCGCTGCGCGCACCAGCTTCACCTGGGCGGCGGGCGGCAACTGGTAGTGTAGCCCGCGCAATGTGCCTCGCACCGACTTCGAGTGATTGTCTTGCACGAAGACGGTCTCGATGCCGTGGCCGTGCAGTGTTTCACGATTGTAGCTCTCGAAGATAAACCCTCGCGGGTCCATGAACACGCGCGGGGTGAGGACCAAGACGCCGGGCAATGGGGTGGTTTCGACTTGCATTCCGGTAACATCTCCTCGTTAGGGGTCTGGCGTTTGCACGCGCCGCCATTATACCCGCGCGGCGGCGGATCGCCAATATGTTGCATGGGGGGGTCAGCAGGCCCAAATATGGTGCAGCGTCCTGAGCGGAGCAGCCGGGTTGTGGCTGCGAAGTCGAAGGATGCGACCGCACTCGCAGGGCGCGGCGTCTGCCCATGCGGTCTTGGCGCTTCCCGCGCTTACACGTATAATGCCCGATGACGACCTTGAAGTATTGTGGAGTAATCATGCACGACGACATCCTGGCCGGCCTGAACCCGGCGCAGCGGGAAGCAGTCATCACGGTGAAAGGCCCGGTGCTCGTGTTGGCCGGCCCAGGCTCCGGCAAAACGCGCGTGCTGGCGCATCGCGTGGCCTATCTGCTGCGCGCGGCCGGCGCGCACCCGCGCGCAGTGATGGCGGTCACGTTCACGAATAAGGCTGCGCAGGAGATGCGCGAGCGGATCAACCGGCTGCTGGGCGAGGCTGTGCCCACCAGCACCGGCTGGAAAGGGCTGACAATCGGAACGTTTCACGCCATATGCGCGCGGCTCTTGCGCCAGGAGGCCGCGTCCGCGCACCTCAGCGAAAACTATGTGATCTTCGATGACGGCGAGCAGGCGACCGCGGTCAAACAGGCATTGCGCGATCTCAACCTGGACGACAAGCTCTATCGTCCCGAAGCGATGCGCGGGGCCATCTCGAAGGCCAAGAACGAGCTGATCAAGCCGGCGGACTTCGAGACGAAC
>Ga0172368_10006058_pt1 | contig 13205 bp, 18 predicted proteins | sample Lak11m_FD_114540 | JGI IMG/M metagenome (GOLD analysis project Ga0172368, IMG submission 114540) | Freshwater microbial communities from Kabuno Bay, South-Kivu, Congo - kab_022012_11m | ecosystem: Environmental > Aquatic > Freshwater > Lake | place: Democratic Republic of the Congo: South-Kivu...
ATTCATCACAGTTTGCTGCTCGGTCTGCAAAAACCTCCTATTTATCCAGTTCCCAAAGATAAAATTAGGGATGTTTGGGTTAAAGCAAAGATGAGTAAATCAATTCCCAACTCTGCCATATTTATCCATGACACACCTGACGAAATAAAGAGTAAGATTGCTGGGGCTTTCTGTCCAGAAGGAGACGCCGACTTTAATCCTATTATTGATTGGGTGAAATCTTTAATCTTTAACTCTGGCGATAAAGAATTTGTTGTAAAAAGACCTGAAAAGTTTGGCGGCACAGTGACATACACTAACATTGAAGATGTAAAGTCAGACTTTTCTAATAAAAGATTGCATCCACAAGACCTTAAAAATGCAGCAGCTGAAAGACTTATTGAATTTCTAGAACCGGCTAGAAAGCATTTTGAAATCCCAGAAAACCAAGAATTACTAAGAAGGATGAAAGAACTAACAATTAAGAAGTAGCTGCTGACTGTGGTGAACTAACAAAATGCAAGGGTTGGTTGTGCGTAAAAGGTTCGAATGGCTTCCATCCAGGGCTGCCAATACAGATTAATTCATTGACTCGTCTCTTTTTGTAGTTTATATTGAGTTTATGCTTACTAAGAACGACCTGAAACAAATTCAAGGCGTTGTCCGAACCGAGATGAGTTCATTACAACAAGATATCAAAACTCTCAGGAAAGATGTTACCCAAGTCAGAAAAGATACAAAGATGATTGTGAGTTTCTTTGACAGAGAGTATTTAGAATTAAGAAAAAGGGTGGAAAGAATAGAAGAACATCTTCACCTTCAGATTACGGCATAAAAAGTTCGAATGGCCTCCATCCAGGGCTGCAAAAACATATGGGTTTGGACAAAAAAGGAAAAATGGAAGAAAAAAATATTGGAATGATGGTTATTATTTCGGGTGCATCGGGTGCCGGAAAAGATTCCGTGATGGATGGTTTTTTGAAAGATACCAGGGTTCAAAGACTTAATCTTAAAAAGATAGTAACCTGTACCGATCGCCCACTCCGTCCGGGTGAAACAGATGGTGTCCAGTATCATTTTATCAATAATGAGGAACTCCAGAAAATGGCGGTTGACGGCCTACTTGTTGAGCCAATTACAATGTCAGGAACAGCGGGGAAAGCGACTCCTAAAAGTGAAATAGATAAACTTTTTGCCAGGGATAACTTGGTTTGGAGGATAGACCCATCACGCGCTTCCGATGTTGCTTCCGGAGACTTCTATAGGCGTATTTGTCCTGAGAGGGCGCAAATTCTACAGGAACACACAATTGTCCTTTCCATAGTTGCACCCAGAGAGGAAGTTGAAAAAAGAAGGATGGGAAGAGACTTGGAAAGATATAATCCTACCGAATATGCGAAGCGCGATACTCAAGAAAAGCCATACCTCGAAATTCTTGCAAAGAAAGCTGTCTTGATACGAAATCTTGATGGAAAACTTGACCAAGCAATTAACACTGCTGTTATATCTGTCGTAAATTTATATGACAAGATCAAGACCTAGGATTGTTTTAGTAGGTGGGTGTTTTGATATTCTTCATTACGGACACATCTATTTTTTGAGAAAGGCGAAGACTTATGGAGACTATTTGGTGGTTTTTATAGAATCGGATAAAAACATTCGAAAACTTAAGGGAAATGGTAGACCCATTCATAACCAAGATCAAAGAAAAGAAATACTTGAATCGCTAAAATTTGTAGACAAGGTTATTATTCTAAAAGATAAAATGACCGATTCTGACTATTTGGAATTCGTTTCCAACATCAAACCGTCAGTCATTGCTACAACAAAAGGTGATCCCATGCTTGGGAAGAAAAGTGCTCAAGCCAAGGTTGTTGGAGCAAAAGTAGTGATGATTCCTAAAATTAAATATCTATCCACTTCAAAAATATTAAGATACTTAAATGTATCCGAAACTTTTTGACAAATTAAATATTCTATTATATTCTTCGCTCATGTCTGCAACCGAACGTGATTTGGTCCGAAAACTACCTTTAATCTGCCAGACCTGTGACAATAGAATTCGAGGAGAAAAAACAGTTTTTGATCCTAAAGATCCATGTCAATCCGACTACGTTCCAAATAAGGATGGTTTGTCTTGCCCCATGTATATACCTGAAGTTATCCCTCCCAAGACTTAATTTCATTTACCGGAAGGTGAATTTTCCTGGGAGTTACAAAAAATAATACCAATGCCACAATCAATGTTGCGCTCCCTACAACTACAAACGTAAGTTTATTTCCCACAAGACTCGCCACCAGTCCGGCAAGGGCAGGGCCAATAATGTAAGCAATACTGGAGGCAGAATTACAAAGCCCCACTAAATGTTTCCTTTCTCTTCCCATCCTGGCAATTATATCTGAATAAACAGCCTCTATTAGAGGGTAGGTTACTCCAAGCATAAGACTACTCATAAAAACACAAAGAATGTAAAGCGGGATTGGAAGATTAAAAGCCAAAAGAATTAAAAATAGCGAAGCAAGAATTAAGAATCGAATAGCCATTTTCTTTTTACCTTTATATATCCCCCACCTTGCAACTACAAAACCCATAAAAAGGGCTGGCATCTGATAGACTGGGAGCAGGAAATTTCCCCAAAAATTTTCCTTTGAAAGAGATTCCATCCAAACCGCCCCAGTTGTCCAAAATGTAGCATCGATAAGCCCCAAAAATATACTCAATATAACAATCGGCCAAACATAGGAAAAAAGAACTTTCCAGTGGCCAAGTTCTCTCCAAAGATTCACTTCGGAGATTTCAATGCTAATCGGTCTTTCGTGTTTTTTACTAACCAAAGTCAAAATTACAATTCCAATAAAGATAAGAAAGCCGGTTACTCCCGCCAATATATAATTACCTTGTAAAAGTAACCATCCTGCGATAATCGGACCCAAAAAGTAAGCCAAATTCTTGAATGTTCCCAATATTGCCCAACCAGAAGAACGAAGCTTCAAGGGAACCGAGTCAGCCACAAACTGTTGGGAACCAAAACCTATAAATTCATAGTAAACCCCCCAAATTGCCATTGCTGAAAGAAATATCCATATATATGGTAGTTTTACGCCAATTGTTAATGTAGTCAAAAACGCTATTCCCAGGAAACCTGCGATGAGCACTAATCTTTTAACTGTGAAATTTTTCAAAAGCGATGGGAAAACCAAATCTGTTAAGAGGCCGACAATTGAGGAAAAACTAAAAACCAAACCCATGACAACCGAGCTACCACCAAGCGAATCTTCTAATAAGTTCGGTACCCAGTAACTCAATATTGCATCTCCCAAGAGAATAAAAAAAAGAATAACTGAAAGGCTGAGTACCCTTGGAAAAACACTATCTTTTGAGATATTTCCAACAAACTTTAGTCTTCTTGCAAAACGCATAACTTAATAATGATCTATTTGTCATTTTTTTGCAAAGCAGGTATGGCTCTGATAGAATCGGGTCACTGTAGCTAGCACCATCAGACAATTTCATAAAAGGAGATGTAGATAATGAATGGTAATGGGAACGGAACATGTATATCAAAAGAACCCAGAAGTCGGTCAACACAAAAAAGTGGGGGTGTTAGAGGCCGAAAACCGAGAAGGGACAAGCGTAAGAAGCAAGAAAACAAGAAGTCCAGAAACAAATAGTAATTATTTTCTCCAAGTTCCTGAATAGGACCAAGGTTCTCTTCAGGGTATAGACACCAATTACCATCAATTTGCTGATGGTAATTTTTTATTAACTGTGGGTGTTGGCTCAGAAGGGCGTAGGTGTGTGAATACAAACATATTCTTTTTTTAACATGAATATGCCACACTTACGCCCCGAGTCACTTTTTATATTCTTCCCTGAAGATTTTATTTAAGCCTTGCAATTTGAGCATCAACCATGAGTTGAACAAGCTGTCTAAAGGATGTCTTTGGAGTCCAACCTAGCACTTTTTTGGCTTTTGTTGGATCTGCAACTAGTGGTCCTGTTTCTGTAGGTCGGATGAACCTTTTATCAATTACAACATGATCTTTCCAGTTGAGTTTTACATATTTATAAGCTTCTTCACAAAGTTCCTGAATTGTATGGGTTTCTCCTGTTCCGATTACAAAATCGTCCGGCTTATCCTGTTGTAAGATTAGCCACATTGCTTCAACATAGTCTCCGGCAAATCCCCAATCGCGTTTTGCTTCGAGGTTGCCAAGAGCCACTTTTCCATCCTTAACAATCGGTTCCCCTTCCTCATTTAGATGCTCGGAGGTTTTTATACCAAGTTTGGCACAAGCTGCCGCATAGGTAACTTTTTGAGTAACAAATCCCAAATGTCTTCTGGGTGATTCATGATTAAAAAGAATTCCGTTTGCCGCAAACATGTTATAGCTCTTTCTGTAAATCTTGGTCATTGCGTGAGCATAAAGTTTGGAAGCCGCATAAGGATTAGCAGGGTTAAAAGGAGTGTCCTCCTTTTGAGGAATTTCTCTGACCCAACCAAACATTTCAGAACTACTTGCCTGATAAAACCTTGATTTTGGAACAACATCAAGAGTTGCATCAAGTACTCTATGGGCTCCAATTGCCGTTATCTCGGCGGTATGAATAGGTTGCCTAAAACTTTCCGCCGGGTGGGATTGTGAAGCTAAATTGTAGACTTCATCCGGTTTTACTTTCTGAAGAGTCTCCCTTATAGAAATCGGGTCCAAAAGGTCTGCTTGAATCAAATTCAGTTCTTCCTGAATATGGGAAATGTTTTGATAAGCCATGTTACTTGTCTTTCTGACAATTCCGGCAACTATGTAGTCTTTCTTAAGAAGAAACTCTGCTAGGTATGACCCGTCCTGACCTGTAATTCCTGTAACTAAAGCTACCTTTTTTGCTGCCATATTACATATTATAATATCAGAAAGAATAAAATCCAGTGGACAATACTTAACGGCTGCAACATTGCATAAGTTAGAAAAGAAAGAAAAGCAAATTTTTGTGAAGCGGTCTGCAGTTTCTTAAAGACGATAATTAACCATCCCAAAAAGGTTAACAAGCCCGTTAATCCGGACCACATCGCCACGTCTATAAAAAGGTTGTGAGACCTGTCTACTATTATGTTTGATAAAGGAAACCCGCTTTTTTCAAATGCTTTATTGTAAACATATTCCCCGGATTCTGCCCCATAACCCAGTAACGGCTTTTGTCCGATTTGTTGAATTCCTAAAGTCCAAAATGTAATTCTATTTTCATAAAAAGAAGACGGTTTATTACCAGAAATAACAATAACTAAAATCAAACATAAGCATGTAGCAATTATCCAAATTACTTTCTTATTTTTTTTCTCAAGACTGTTGATATACGATCCACCTGCAACTAAAAAAGCTAAGATTCCACTTCTGGACTGTAAATAAACAATTAGTATCGTAGGAAGAAAACCAAATATAAATGGAAAGCTCCGATAAACAAAATACAAACCTATTGCCAAAAACCCTGCAACTGCGTTTGCCTCTCCCAATGTTCCCAGAGGTTTTCCAAAATACAAGTTACCCGTTAACAATTGGTAAACAACAATAAAACCTTCCAATAATATAGTGAATGAAATCATCTTCAATAGAAGTTTCTTTTTGTCTTTATTGAGAATAGATATTGTCTTTCCCAAAAGCCAAAGAATTAAAAAGAAGATGACTCCTTGGTGGCGATAGCTCCCACCAAAAATAGAGTCTTGGGGGTGCACCCCGATAATACTTGAAGCAAAAAGTATCCCTAACCACAAAAAATAAAATAGGTCAGCTTTTGTAAATACAATATTGTTCTTTTTAAAAAGTACTTTATAGATCCAAACACAAGAAATACCAAAACCGCCTATTAAAAATAGGAGTACCTTCGGAACTTCATATCTACCACCCCACACGATGAATGGAAGTATACTGATCCATAGTATAAAAATGTCGGAAAGCATTTATATATTTTAACTTCTTGACTTGAGTAGTATAAAGCATCAAAATAATTCCAGACAATTTAGTATTTGTATGAATAAAACAGATTCGAAAAAAACTTCAAAAAAATCCGTTTCTTTAATAAATACTTTTTTCGACAACCTTAGGTCAAAATTCAAAAAGTACTCTTCAAACTACAAATCTTTACCTATAGGCACAAAGCGACTGCTTTCATTGGGAATGGTGTTGTCACTGGTTATATTTTTACCATTTTTAATATTAACAATCGTATCAACGACAACCTCCTTTTATAATAGGGCCGCGACTGGGGAGCCTACAGGTGAACCACCAGCTACCCCTACACCTTTCCCGTCTTCTTCCCCCGGGTTAACTCCAAAACCGACCCCAGTAGGTAATTCCGTCGGTTGGATCACAGGAAACGTTCACCTCTCGGCATCTAACTTTTACTTAAACATCGATGGTAATAATTTATTTATCGACAACAATTCAACTCTAAGTATTCATTCAGATCCGGGGAACTCTGTATACACAACATTAGAAACTACCTGGGAGGAAAACGGGGTTGAGATGAGGCTTTTTATGTACTTCAGTAGGGATCCATCTACCAACAGGTGGCGCGTTACTGAAATAAGAACATATAATGGCAGTAATCCCGGTGATTGGCTTTTTTACCCAGGTTTTGAAGGAACTGATGCAGGATCAGCCTATTACACAGGTAATGCCAACTATTACTCCAATGACGGAAGAGGTGTTGTTCACTTTGAGAATTTAACATTACAATTATATTTTGCGGGTATTTCTACACCAACTCCAACTCCGGGAATTACTCCACCCCCAACCGTTAGACCATTTGAGATATTGTTGAAACTTAAGGGAGTAGATGGTGATGGTGCAAATCTCGCAAATGCTACAGTCAAGTTTGTAAGTAGTGCTCTTGACTATACCTTGGGATATATCACTCCCCCCTTGCCCATGGTTTATGAGGGGAATGGAATCTACCGCCTTCCTTTCGGAGTTTGGTCAGAAAACCTCCCCGCAGCTAATGATTATTCAATAATTATTAAAGGAGAAAAACATCTTGCCAGCAAGTTTTGTTTGGCTACCGGACAAACCGAACATTGTTCGGGATCCGGACAAATATCGCTTCCTGTAAATCCAATAAGTAAAGTCAGTTTAGACTTTACAAAAATGCCTTTGGAGCCTGGTGATCTTTATCAGCAAGATGGCGTTGCTAACGGCAACGATTTCAAAAAGATTATTAATTTATTGATCAAACCATGTTCAACCCTCACCGACCAAGATAAACTTGTCGGAGACTTAGACTACAATGGGTGCGTCAATATCCGAGATGCCTTCTTAATGAGACAGACCCTTGAGACAAGGTATGATGAATACTAGATTAATTTTTAAATCGTTTTTGCTTTCCTGCCTTTTTTTTATGGCAGCAGGTTTTTTTGCCGTAAATGCACTGGCAGCACCCCGTCTCTATCTTGATCCCTCGTCAAAAACCACAACCCCAGGAGCCGACTTTCAAGTAAAAATAATGATTGATGTTGAGAGTGTTTCTTCCTTCGGTGCCGATGCTAAGTTATCCTTCCCGGCAGGTGATTTATCTGTAAAATCCATAACCAATGGCGGTTTTTATACAGACTTTTCTTCTGCTCAAAATTCAGGTCAAATTGAAATACATGGATTTTTTTCCACCCTCTATCAGAGCAAGACCGGAAGCGGAACTTTGGCAACCATAACCTTCAGTCCAAGCAAAAATACCGGCACAGGGTCTGTCGAGTTTGTTTGTGACGGATCCGGGAGTGATACGGAGATTTTAAATTCAGACGGTGAAAACATTCTTTCCTGTAGTTCTTTGAATAAACTTAGTTTAGTCTATGGTACCTCTGACGATCCAAATCCTCCAACCGACAATCCTTCTACAAATGCCTGTGGCGGAACATGTGGAAGTAATTACAACTGCAACTCGGGGCTTTTTTGCTACCAGGGATTTTGCAGAAATCCTATTTGCCCGAGCTCAATAGATTGTAATTGCAATACTACTACACCATCTCCCACACCAAAGGTAACCACCAAGCCACCAGTTAAACGTATTACAACAAGCCCAACACCGGTAGTAGTGACATTAACAAAGGCAACACCTTACCCTTCACCGCTGCCGGAAGAAAGTGAACTTTCAGAGGATTCACCGGAAGGTCAAAGTGGGCTGAATGTCAAACTAATTCTGACATGGCTTGGTTTGACTGCCGGAAGCATAATAACAATTATCATAGTAGTTAAGGTTGTTAAGATGTTAAGAAGGAAAAACCCCCCTAAAATCAACCCACCGATTGAAGGCTCCGGTGATATTAAAACCTATCCCGTTGACCCTCCACTCAATACAATTTCAGAAGGTCCGCCTCTATCCTAACCACATATTTGCAACAAAAAGTGCCAAAATATAGGCTTTATAAATATTGCAATAGATGTTAGAATATTCCTAATCAAGTTAGTTTTGAAAGGAGGCGAATTATCTACGTTTATAATCAAAAAGAAAAAGGGAGAAAGTGATGACAAACTCATTGCCCGATTTCGTAAAAAAACCATTGTTGAGGGTGTAATGCAGGAGTATCGCGACCGCGAGCACTACAAAAAGCCTTCAGAAAGAAGAAAAGAGGATAAGTATAGGATTGCCCACTCTATTGAACTCGAGAAGAAGAGGAGTTATTAAGAAAACTTTCTACAAACTTCTTCCTGTGTTGTCTCGTTATTCCGTATTTTATTATGGCATTTCGATGTTTTAATGTGCCATAACCTTTATTTTCATTCCAATTATATTTTTTATACCTGGAATCCTGTGATAATTTGACCATTAGTCTATCTCTATATACTTTGGCAATTATTGAAGCAGCTGCAATTGAAAGTGACTTAGTGTCCCCTTTTATTATTGGTTTTTGGTTTTTTCTTCTTAATCCTTTTACATAGGGAATATAAAAAGCATCTATAAGCAGATAGTCAACTTTTAAATTGCAATTTTTTATAGCTTTTCGGAAGGCTATTTCACTTGCCTTCTTAATACCAAGTTTATTGATCTGGGAGGTACTTGCCCAACCTATTCCATAGCAAAAAGCATTCTTTTTTATCCAAAACGAAGATCTCTCACGACGGCTTGAGGATACTTTTTTGGAGTCATTAATCTCAATACCATTGTTTATCAGATTTTCCAGCTTGGAGTTTGGGCCAAATACTACCGCTGCAGCTACAACCGGACCGACAAAAGACCCCCGCCCTACCTCGTCTATTCCGGCAACCACCCTATATCCTTTTCGCCAGATTGTTTTTTCAAAGGAAAAATCGGGAAGCCCCATCTTATTTCCCTTTACTACCCTGAGGATGGTACTGTCTAATAACTGATGCGAGTTCATTAACTTTCCTTTTTATATCGTCTTCCCGCACGTCTCCCCATGCTAAAGCTATACGTACACGAGGTTCAGACTTAATAATTTTCTCAGCAGCTTCATTTGCCGATATTCCATTCGGAAGAAGGTGGCCTGTCCAATAACGCCTGTAAACTTCTTCTTCACTTTCCATTGAATGTTTCTTGGGTTGCCTATCTACCAACTTAAGCCTGTATGCCTCACCCTCTTCAGAAAGATCAAATTCGGAACTAAAAGCATCCGCCAGAAGCGGTCCAAAAGCATCAATAACATCTTGGGGGATATTTTCTTTTTTGCAGGTTAAAATTCTTTTAAGGTCTCTTGCGTCTTTACCTTTGATCGTTCTTGTGGGCTTTCCTTCTTCATCTGAAAGTGTGTAGTAATAATACGAACTTGATCTTTCAAAATAATCAAGTTGCCAACTTGAAGTAGGCCTTAACCCAACCACATCTTCATCTTGTAGAGTGTTCTCTCTGGTCATTAAATGGATTATACCAGTTCACGCAAGCAGTACTTTTATTTGCAACTTTTTTCTGCTACAATTTACCCTCAGATGAAATCCGTAGTTACTTTATTTTCTGAAGTAAAAAATGAACTTTCCAAAGTTACCTGGCCAAAAAGAAATGAGGTAATAAGGTTAACGAGTATAGTTCTTTTAGTCTCGATTATAATCGGACTTTTTGTAGGAGGGTTTGATTACCTTTTTACAACTTTATTGACAAAGATTGTTGCAAAATAGAATTAGATATATGAAGCAGGATACAAAACAAACCGAGAATGCCATGGGTGTTGCCGAGCGCGGTATTGGAGGCAAAAAAATTCAAGGACATATTATTATTTCCAAAACCACCGACCCGAAAGCAAAGTGGTACGTGGTGCATACTTCTTCCGGACACGAGGTTAGGGTCATGGACACACTTCGCCAAAGAGTCGAAACAATGAATTTGGGAGGAAGTGTTTTTGAAATGTTGGTTCCGACTCAAGACAGGGTTATTATAAGAAGCGGCAAAAAGGCAACCATTAAAGAAAAGATTTTTCCTGGGTATCTTTTGGTTAAAATGATACTCGACGATCCTACCTGGTTGGCAGTTAGGACTACAGCCGGAATAACCGGATTCGTGGGTGCAGGCAATAACCCCACACCTCTTTCTGAAGCTGAGGTTGCAAATATTGAAAAGTTCATAAGCTCACCCGCACCAAGATTCAAAACAAAGTTTAGTGTTGGAGAAGCAATTAAGATTGTAGACGGACCATTCTCAGACTTTCTTGGAACAATTCATGAAATGGATGAGGAAAAAGGGAAAGTAAAAGTATTAGTCTCCATATTTGGCCGCGAAACTCCGGTTGAACTTGATTTTCTTCAAATTCAAAAAGTTTAGTAATGGAATCTCCAAAACATTTGAATAAAGACACAGGTAAAGACGGGCTTGATTATCCAATTAATTTAGATGTAGTTACTTGGAAAAATGATCCTTATCAAGTCGTTGCTATGGCGCAAACAGGAGTACAGGAAAAAGATATATTTGTTGTACGCTATTTAGTTCCAGATAGTGAAACGTTTCGTATAAATGGAGCAAGGTTTGTTCGATTTGATGTAACAAAAGATCCTCCTGATGGTGAGATTCTAAAAAGAGATGAAGGAGTCAGGCTTACCGGAGAGCTTGTTGAAGGAGAAAGAGAAGAATAAAATATCTCTTCATTAAAAAGAAAAGAACCAGGTAGAAAAACAGGAATAGAAAGCACGGGTGTGCAATCAAATCCACAAACCGTGGTCTTTTCTTTGAAACTGTTATTGTCTAAAATCGTCAGGGAATCCCCAGCCGATACAGTTTCGTTCTTGAGACGACACTTGAATTATCGTCTCGTGATAACTCGACCCCAAAATCAAAGTGGATATGTCTACCACTTCGACCACCTCATCTTCATGTAAGGTGCAAGCAACTGGCTTAACTAGGGTCGGGGCGTTCCAATCAGCGATTAAGGAAACATCACTTTTTGCAGTGACAACATCGCCAACTGAAATGCAACTCGTAAGAACAAAGGCTAATACAACTAGAACCACAAAAAGAACCACAAATTTGATTTTCATTATTTTTCTCCTTTAGAAAAAATGAAATGTTTATATGTTATTGAACAGCAAGATGGGTACGAATAAGTCATACACACATTGCTGTCCAAAACAATTTCCTACCTGGTTTTTAAAGTGCGTGTCCGAAATAAAAAAAGGCACCGCATTAATTGGTGCCCAATAATTTCGGGCAGAAATTCACTGTGCAAGAATTATAGGATATAAATGTCAATTTGTCAAGTTTGGGAGGCCGTCATTCCCCTACTTTACTCGGAAGGTTATTGCCTATATAATAGCTATACCTCGGTTAAATCTGAGGTAGACGTAAGTCGAAACTTCAGTAATAGTTTCTTCATACGTATCGGAAAAAAATAAATATATGGCAAAGAAAATTAAAGTAGTCGTAAAAATTAACCTACAGGCAGGGGTAGCAACCCCAGCTCCTCCAGTTGGTACAGCCTTAGGTCAGCATGGAGTTGCTATTATGGACTTTGTTAAACAATATAACGACAGGACCAGTGATATGAAGGGTCAGGTTGTTCCGGCCCTTATTACTATTTATGAAGACAGAAGTTTTGATTTTATTATCAAAAAGGCGCCTGTCAGTGACATGATTAAAAAAGCTCTTGGAATAGAAAAAGGAAGCGGTAAAACCCCCGCAGAAATCGCAGGAACTCTTTCAAAAGATCAGGTCAGAAAAATTGCCGAGGATAAAATAGATGATCTTAATACGAAAGATATAGACGCAGCCATGAGAATAGTTGAAGGAACAGCCCGCTCGATGGGAGTCAAAACCGAATAAAAATATGGGAAAAATGAAAACAGCATTTGTCGGCGAAGACGACAAAAACAAGGAAAAACAAGATAAAGCCCGCAAGGGTGAAAAAGAAAAGATACATATAGCCGGACTTAAGGGTGGACAAAGAGTCAAGGTTGTAGATGCTTCACCTACAGAGGAATCCCCGATTATCGAGGAAGGTGGAGAAAATGTTAAACGAACCTCAAAAGCAAAAAGGCTTGAAAGAACCAGAAGTAAAAAATACGTTGAAGCCAAGGCTAAAATTGAACACGAAGTATTCCATAAAGTCTCTGATGCTGTAAAACTTGTAAAAGAGGCTTCATATTCGAAATTTGATGGGACAATGGAGTTGCATGTTGTTGTTAAAAAAGAAGGGACTGCTGTCCAAGTAACACTTCCCCACCAAGCCGGAAAGACAAAAAAAATCGAAATCGCAACAGATGAGACAGTTGAAAAACTTAAGGAAGGTAAAATCGATTTTGATGTCTTAGTGGCATCACCTAACATGATGCCCAAGCTTGTTCCATTCGCAAGACTTTTAGGTCCAAAAGGACTCATGCCTAATCCTAAAAACGGAACGCTTGTTAACGATCCCAAGAAGCTTAAGTCGTTTTCGGCTGCAACAGTTACTCTAAAGACCGAAAAAGACGCTCCCTTAATTCATACTGTAGTAGGAAAAGTTAGTCAAAAAGACGGTGAGATTGTAGATAATGTAGAAACAGTAATTAAAGCTCTTGGTAGTGATAAAGGGATTGTTAGAGCATTTTTGAAAGCAACAATGAGCCCGGCTGCTAAAATCAAACTTAAGTAATTCCTTGATTTTGAAAGCATGGTCTGTTAACATAGACAAGTCCCTAAGAAAGTACGCATAAAATTAAGTCGTACCGAGGAAAAAACGCTTCATAATAAGCGCCCTCGGTGGGCGTTTTTTTTAGGAAAAATAATAAAATGATAAAATCTGAGAAAGTAATTTTCGTAGACA
>Ga0172368_10006059_pt1 | contig 13201 bp, 11 predicted proteins | sample Lak11m_FD_114540 | JGI IMG/M metagenome (GOLD analysis project Ga0172368, IMG submission 114540) | Freshwater microbial communities from Kabuno Bay, South-Kivu, Congo - kab_022012_11m | ecosystem: Environmental > Aquatic > Freshwater > Lake | place: Democratic Republic of the Congo: South-Kivu...
CTGGTTCGGTGAGCCGGTTCCGATGCTCGAAAAGGCCATCGGGGAAGTGGAGCATGCAGACCTTTTCGTGATCATCGGCACCAGCATGCAAGTGTATCCCGCTGCCGGGCTGATAGATTATGTGCCGCGAAAGGCGCCGGTCTAGCTGATCGACCCCAACGAGACCGCCCTGGGTTATAACCGAAGGGTGACATGTATCCGGATGAAGGCCTCGGAAGGGGTGAAGGAGCTGGCACGGATCGTGAAGGGTGATTGGGTACTCGATCAATAGTTTTTGTGACTCATGAATATTCTTGACATTTCTTCAACTCTTGGTCTATTACCCTCCTGTCTATATTCACCATATCACAAAATTCAGGTGACGGGTAAATCTGCCTTCGGACAGGGAATCCAACGATAGCTGGTCAAGCAGATAACCAGCATTTTCCGACCTTGATATCAGTGAGAACAAACCAATTCCTCCAGCTATATTGCTAACAGGAAGCCCCAAACGGTCGGAGGTAATTTCAAAGGATTCCATGTAGTCCCTGAATGATTCGGAAGCCGATGCTACAATAATATCGAAAGAATCGAATTTCCTGTAAATCACACCGACTTTATTGGGTAAAGCCTGGGCTAAAAGGCTCAAGAAAGAGTCACCATTCAGGATTTGAATCAAAGTTGAGGTTTCCTGATTGGCTTCCATGATCTTACCATCATGATTAAAGGATACCCGGGCTGAGACAGCCTCACTGCCCTGTTCGCAGAATTCAAGGTAATTGAACCTAATCGACACCTCGTAGGAAGTATAACCGTATTTATCCTCCCATTTTATCTGAATCGGTTCACCGTGATATAGATTCATCCGAGTATGGTGGCTAGGTGCAGGCAAAAGGATTTCAGGAGGGGTGTAATAGATCTGGCTGGCAGAACAAAAAACCTGGATGCCGGGAATGTTTACAATTAGCCTGACTGTGTAACCATCCGATACATAGTTCCGGAGACTACCGTTGAGGCAATACAGCAAGTTGGGTGATTCTATAAAAATGCCAGGCTTCTTACCGGGTCCGATCATTGGAATAAATGAGGCATACTTTACTGGCCATCCCAAGTCGGATACGACCTCGATGTAAACTTCGGCATTGTCAAAGTATAGTAGGGATGCATCCCTGGCCATAACTGATGCAGATTCCTTGCCGCTGAAGGATCGGGTCAGGTTCACATAATGCATGGTATCATCCGGATTGATCAAGGCATAAACTACCGGCAAGGACTCACCTGTAGTGTTGACATCCAGCTGATCGACGCAACCGGGGAGCACGACTGCCAAACCTGGCAATAAAAGAAGACCTGCGATAATAAACCGGTTACTCATCCTTGATGCATCTTACGTAGAAAGCATAATCCTTGGCCTGGACGGATCTTTGGATGCCACCGGAAAAGCGTCTTACCGTACGGACCCACACACAGCTTCCGGATTGAGTTGAACTCCAGAAGCCGGTTTCCGCATCCAATCCAAAGAAGCCCTGATTTGCTGTCAGCAAGCCAAACAGGCCTGCTTCGAATCCTGACTGTCCATCGGTTTTAAGATAGGTACCTGCCGGATCGCCACGATCCGGCGAAACGGATTCCAGCATATCTGGAAGGAGCCCTAATGCGGATTCAAGTTCCATCCATTCTGAATCGCCGGGTATATGCCAACCCTCCGGGCAAACACCTTTTGCGGGCTCAGTGGAATCATAGTTAACTGCTTCAGGCCAGCAGTATAATCCTCCGTAGAGCTTCCGGTTTGAAGATTGATCCTGATAGACAAACATCTCTGGTATATTGTTATCACTGGGAAAACCGCCGCTGCTTTTTAATTCACCATAATCCAGATTTTCGGCCATCCACCAACGGTTCCCGATCAGAACGATAGGATACTCATGGTTGTTCCGGGGGTCCAACAGACAGGAATACAAATTGGCTGTATTGATTACCTGAATCGTTTTACTTGCTTTTGCGGATGCGGAATCGGTATCGATGACCTCCATGGTGATGGTTGATTGTCCGGGTAAATCGAATACATGTGAACAGGTTACAGAAGAACCGAAATCCGTATCCCAGATCCCATCCGAATTAAAATCCCACCGAAAACGAAGAAAATCGATATGATCTTCATAATCCCATGATAATGAACCATCCAGCACAACTGATCCTGAAAGGCTGGTTTTTTTCATCGATAGTTTGAGATAGGGAAGAGGTGTTTCGTTTTCGTCATTGACAACGACCAGGTTTTGTAAGATAACTGATTTTCCCAAGGGGTCGATGGCTTCAGCCCTGACCGTATAAATGCCGGCTACCATGTACTTCCAGATAATTTCACGGTCATAATTAAAATCAGTTTCCCATTCACCGTCGCCGTTTAGGTCCCATCGGAATTTTAATGAGTATACCGGATTCTCAGCATCGGAACAACTTTCAGCGGTAAATAGAAAATGAGTATGAAGCGTACCCTCCTGCGGTGTCACAGCAAGTTGACATACAGGTGGCTGGTTCTTTTCACAACCGGTTGCAAACGAAACCAGCAAAAGAAACCAGAATATTTTAGACCTGATCATTTGCATACATACTTGAAACCAAGTACAGGTAAAACCGGAAGTTGATATTGAATCCGATAATTGGAGACATCAAAATAAAACAGATTATGCCGGTTATACGTGTTGTACAAACTGAAGCTTAACTCCATGAAGCCATGTCGTTTGACCGGAACAGTGCGCTTCACAGTGAAATCAAGCCTGTGGTAAACGGGAAGTCGGGCCGAGTTTAGTTCCCCGAAGAGGAGACCATAGGTATAATACTCATTCAACACGTCATCTGCCCCATAATTCCCGAAATCGATCTTGCCGTAATAACTGGTCACGGGTGTATAAGGAAATCCCGTTCCCAGGCTGAACCGGGCATTCAGTTCCCAGGGGGAATTTGCCCGGCCCAGGTAGTAGCTGACCAGGAGGTTTACGTTATGCCTTCGGTCGTAGTGAGGGTAATAAAATTGCATTCCGTCGAACTTACTGACGAATGCCAGGGAATAACCCAACTGTGAGTAGAACTTCTGAGAGGAATACTTAATGAGCATATCGGTTCCATAAGCCCAGCCTTTCTCGGCGAGGAACGAAGCCGTGTAAATATCCGGCACTGATGAGTGTAATGTGTTCGTGGAAAAGCGTTTGTTTCTGTTATACGTAATGGTTTGCGGAAAATACTTAGTATAAAACTCACAATTAACCTGCAAGGATTCCACAGGTTCGGTATCTATGCCGGCAACCAGATGCCATGCTGTTTGAATACTGTTGTTTGCCTGATAAATACCGAAACTCTGAGCTATGGTTTGCGGCTCAAGAATAAAGCCGGTGAAGTAGTTGACCACATCCTGATCGGATTTGACGCTCACCAGGTTTTGCGAGTAATAGCCCAGGGCGCCCTTGAGCCTGAACTTATCGGTTACGTTGATCTTACAGCCCAGCCGAGGTTCGGGGATCATAATCCCGGCAGTGGCATAGTAAGATCCACGTATGCCGATTTCAAGAATGATCCGCCGCATCATCAATTGGTACTTGAGGTAAACCGCCATGTCGGTGGTGTACATGTCTTCCTCAAGAGTATACCCGTAAAGGTTCTCATAATCGAGAAAGGAACTCATACCCATGGTCTCCAATCCTATTTTCAGCTCGCTGGGACCGAAAAAATTTATCGATTCAATTAAAAACCTGAACGATTCAATCTGGCTGGACCGGGCAGGCAAGTCGCTCTCCTGCCAGTTGATTTCATAGGATGAGTAGTTCAGGGCTGATCGGATCAACCCGTCGGAATGATTGGGCACAATGACCACGTTGCAGCCCAGCCCGTAATTAGTCCAATTATACGCAAGGGCAGTGTCTAAACTAACCTGGTCGGAGAATCTGAAGCCTGTAAAACTGATCTTGCTGCCGTTTGAACCCGATTTGGTCAGTTTTCCGAACAGGTCGGTGAATCCGTAAGGCAAACCCGTGCTTCCCGTATATGGATAAATGACGGGCGCAATAGATCTGATCAGGCTGGTTTTACCCGAAAATAGAAATGTTGAGTTTTTAAAGAAACCGTTTTTACTGAGCGGTCCCTCTATCTCCCCGTTCAGACCCAGCGTGCTCAGGGAGATTTTCCCCGATATTCTGGTGAGGCTCCCGTCACGCGTTTTTGTATCCATAACTGATGAGATCCTTCCTCCCAGGTCGGAGGGAAAGCCTCCGGAGTAAACCGATACCGACTGCAGTATATCGGAATCGACCACCGAAAAGAGGCTCAGTGAGTGGAAAGGATTGTACACCGGAATACCGTCCAGCAAAAAGCTGTTCTGGACTTCGGATCCTCCACGGATATATAATTGCCCTCCCTGTTCACCACTGTGGACAAAGCCGGGAAGTGTTTGCAGATACTGGGACAGATCAGGCTCGGCCCCAATCTGCGGTATCCTCTTCAATTCCCTGGGAGTAACCTGTTGCAGGGAAACCTGAACCTGGGATTTCTTCTGGTTTCCGGCAGCACTGACTACCACTTCGTTGATCGTTTTGACGGAGGGTCTTAGATAGACACTGAGGGTTCTGATTTCTCCGGGCTGCAAATCCAGTCTGACTGTATCGGACGTCAAACCCACTAAGCTTAAAACCAATGTGTACGGTCCGGATTCGAGCCGGGAAAAATGGAAATATCCGTTCTCATCCGTGGCCATCCCAAGGGTTGTGCCGATGACCTGGACGTTGCATAAAAAGAGGGATTCCCCGGTTACTTTTGCGTAAACATTCCCCCGGATAGTACTAACCTGGCCCAAAACTTTGCTGTTTATCAGCAATGAAATCAGAAGTACCGGCCAAAGAACTGACAGAATCCGGATGAAGCGCAGTTTATTCATACCAGGAAACGGCTTGAAAATTCAGATGTTTGACGTACTTGTTTTTTGAAAGAGCAACATACCAGTAAGGCAACATATAGATTGATCCGAGTGATTTCCAGTGAACCGAAGAAAAGATTCCTTTCCCGCCATTGATATTGGTGATCGGCTGAGCGGCCTGATATTTCAGATCCGAACTGTACAGGGTGTTCTGATAGTCAAAGAGCACTTCATCGCCCAAAATCAATCGAAAATCATACGGTTTTTCCCTGGCATAACGCTTGACACCGGGCATGGATTCGATGCTGTTACCGATATATTGCATAACATCAGGACGGTCGAGACTCAAAAGTTTAGTCGCTCCAGCTGCTTTTGATTCGTTGGTAAGTGTATGTTTGAAAAGGGGTATCCGGCGGTAGACGGTGTCAGTATCCGTTACTTCCACAAAGCTGAAGAACATCTCGGTCTGATAAAAGTAAACAGAATCGAGACTTTGTACGGTAACGCTCGAATAAGTATTATCGATTTGATAACGAAGGTCATCAGCGGCAATGGTGTAACAGGAAGCGGTGATGGTTTTGCCGGTTGCGTGATTGATGACAAAGAGACGGTATTTGAATCCGGGATCAATTATCCGGGTTGATGAATAAATGGTATTCTTTCCTGTTGCAGACAATCCCTGATCGATACCGGCAAAAGGATCGGGAAAAAATTGGATTGGATGGTCGATTCTTCCTTTTTCGTTCCATTTTTCGACCCATACTTCCAGCGGTTCTTCGAAACCTGCCAGGTCGGGATCACAGATGACACTGTCGAGTAATTCTCCATCGGAATTCAATACCGAACGCGTTATTCTGACATATTGCACCGAATCCTGCGGATTCAGGAGCCCATACACGATCACCTCCTCCTGATATGCCTTGTTGATCTCGAAATCAGGCTGGCAGCCGGGCAAAAATACGCCGCAGATCAGGTTTAGAAGGAAAGCCTTTCGTACACCAGACCTTAAAAAGTTTGTCCATATACAGTTCTGTTTAACCATGCTAAATAGAGGTCCTGTTAATAAATGCCTTAACAAATGTCTCAACTTTATCCAGATCCTCCTTTAAAGGAATGCAACAATTGCATAAACGATAATCTTTATCCATCACAGCAAGGAATGGTGAACCGGCTGAACATGCAGGAATATTTAGGTCAGAATCTTTTAGGTTGACCAACGATGTTTCCAGATGTATTTCTTTGAAATATACAATGATACTTCTAAAGTTCATGAAGGAGCAAACCACTATCAGGTCATTGCTGCAAATGGCAGGATACTTAGTCCTTAGTAAATCCAAAATATCGCCATAACAAGCACTGCAATGGGTTTGCTCGAGATACAATATGATCTTCTCCTGGCCATTATACAAGTCCCTCATGAAGCAACTGTTTCCAAGAGGGTCCTCAAAAGCCAGTGACCCGTACAATTGAAATCCATTGGTCAAATATTCCAGGTATTGAAAACTATTGCGCAGGGTGTCTTTTGTTTTAATTTCTTTTAAAGTAGCTGTGTAGGCTTTATCTTTATTCTTCCATGCTGTGCGGGAAGAAAGGTATTGATATAAACATAATCCTGTCGTTACTAACAGGACAAGAATAATCATGTTACAGATTCTATTCTTCATTTGATTTGACATGAAGAAAAATAAGTATTGGGTTGTCAATGATGCCTTTGTTCATTATTTGGTGGATTATAGTATCCGATTGCATCCTGTCTATAATGTGAAGAGAATCAGTTGGTGTTTCAATGAACTTTTTGGCTGACATTACGGTTACAACCTGACACAACAAACTATCATTCAACCTAAATGCAGGCCAAATCGGATAGCCGAAGGGATCCGGATTCTGAAATCCATAAACGTGCACATAGGGATTATTGACCGGTTCCAGCAAAATCAAATTACTATTTGATTTGTCGTAAACGTAATTAAAAAAAAGTCTGTTGATTATGGCATCAATAAAGAGGTATTGATTGGTTTCGATGAAATTCGCTATTTCAAAAGTGGTTTTGTCCGAATCGATAGGCGGCCCTGCTAACATTTCTTTTATTCGGACTCTTTTTTCATCGATGGTATAAACAATATTATTGTCAGCGGTAAAAAGGAACAAGGAATCATCCTGTTTGTAAAAAGTATGATATTTTATTGGAATATATCCACCGTTCGTAATAACATTGATTTTATCTCTAAAATGGAAGGATGATTGATATAACCCGAAAGTATCAATAATTCTGACTAAGAAATTCTTACCAGATTTTAAACAAGGCCTGAAAACGCAAATATTATCTTCTAAAAATGTCAGGCTAGTCGGATAATCCCTGGCAGGTAATTGTAAAAGGATTTTTCCAGCTAAATTATATATACCAATTTCTTGACTTAAATTATCCAGGATGATAATCCGGTCATTATCAAACTGAGCGGCACTCTGAATTTCCCGAGGAAAGATCTTTCTCGTCCTATCTGCCTGGATGACTGATATAAAATCACCATGGTTGTTAAAAACGAAAACCCTGTTCAGTCTACGGTCATGAATAACTATGTGATTATTAATAAAAAAAACAGATTTAATTTGAGAAAGTAATGATATATCGGAAGTTTGCAGAAATACATAATGAATGCTGTCAAAGAACTGATCATAGCTGATAACCACCGGTTGAAGTGTGTCAGAAAGCGAAAGAGTGGAATACACCTTTTCCGTATTGCTTGTTTTGCATTGCTGAAAAGCAAAAACTAATAAAAACAGAAATGTAAAATCAAGGACGATCACAAAGATATTTGTTAATCTTTTACACATCTCAATGCAGTAGAAGTAGTATTATGAATAACCATGGTCGTATCATAAAAGACATAATGATCTCCTAAATCGCAGATTAAGAAGCCAAAAGTGGGATCCTTAGGAATCGGGATATGTATGTTAATTACATAGAATAGCTTGACGAGAGTGTTGCACCGAGTTAAGAATCGCTTTTTTGTAGACCAACAAGAACCAGTCACATCAAGTCCGTCGAAATATGCTGTATATGGTGGATCTCGAGGAGCAGTACTGTGGTGACCTGAAAACTGAAGGTTGAAACCTGATAATCCGTCGGGGCCGTAATAGTCGACCACAAACTGCAGGGGAGCCATTATGTTTATGGATTGCCAATCGCTGAGCGTGGGCACTCTCCAACCTTCGGGACAGATACCTCGGTTGATCGTGTCATAGGTATAGTTCATCATTTCCTCCCAACTATACATTCCTCCGCAGACCGGGACATGCGACGGATCGTTGTCATAGGCGTAATACTCGACCACTCCATTGTTGGTCTGAGGTTCGCTGCTGTGGATCCGGATTCCATAACGAAGGTTTTCAGACATCCACCATTTTCCGCCCAGTTTCACAGTACGGTAATGTTGCTGGTCGCGGGAATCAACAAAAACGGAATCCGGGACCGGCTCGTAGAGGTAGATCGAATCCGATACCGTGTCTGTCAAATCATCTTGATCCTGTACTTCTAAGCGGATTCGGGCAGTGCCTGTTTCGGTAAAAATGTGATTGATAATTCTATCGGTGCTAAAATTGGAATCCCACTGACCGTCAGAGTTGAAATCCCACCTGCATTTCAATGTCATCGGGTCTCCATCGGGATCATTGGATTCTGTAGCATCGAAAGTGAATACCCTTCCCGTAAAACCCATGTGTGTACTGACATCAAACTGCGCAATCGGAGAGATTGTCTCTTTTTTACAAGATGACAATAAGGGCACAAGTAATAACAAATTGATATATACTAAAAAAAGAGATTTTATTAAGTTATCGTGTCTTTGCATATAGCAATAAATACAATAGTATAAAGATACGGAGCTTCCTAAATTAAATTAAGCCCAAGGGGAAACGAATTGTTCCCCTTGGGCTTAATTCTTATCTTGACAAGGCCGGATCAGGTAATGTGTCTGGTATCGGACCCAGAAGACACATCCAAGGTCTTTCAAGTACATCACAATACCATACAGTACACGTTGATCCTTGTTGAGCAATAAACACACAATCAATCTCTGGTCCTAAACAGGTCCATTTACCTTCGGCTAGTTGCCAGCAATATGTACCTTCAACCGGTTTGTACCAGCTATCATAATACCCACCATACATCAAGCAGGTTGGTTCGGATTTTGACGGGGTTGAGACCGTAAACGCCAAGGCAAGAAAACCAAGCATGCATATCAGTGGAAACTTGGTCTTTGTAAAATTAATAAAATTAATCATATTAAAAATATTTAAATCTATCCTACTCTATTCAGGCTTTTCGGAATGCGCCTTGCAGCAACCGGGTGATCGGTCCAGGATAGCTGCATCTAAACAAAGAACTTGTTCATTGTTGATATCTAAGTTATGATGATAAAGAAGGCGGTTGTGCCGTACATGTACGGTATTTTATTAAAAATGAAGGTTTTTATTAATTGATTGATCTGTAGATGTTTACCCCCCCCCATTTATACAAGAAAGAATTCCTTCTTACCGTAAATTCACGGCAAAATCACTTTTTTTTGGTTGTTCGAAGTGAGGTTTTTAACTTTGAATAGCTATCGTTCCCCATAACGACCAAACAAACTGATTATGAACACTAAAAATCAAATCAGCCTGATCTGTCAGTTTCTTAAAACCTGGCGAAGTTCCAGGCATATCTCCCAGGAATCGGTTCGCCACATTACCGGCATCGATGTCAGCAATTATGAGAATGGTAGGAGTGAGCCGGGTTTCCATAACTTGCAGGTGTTGTGCGATTTTTATGGAATTTCACTTAAGTGGTTGATCCAGATCACAGAAGAAACCGACTCCGGGTTGGTAAGTCTGAAAGAGTACCTGCAAAAAGCCATGACTCGTGAATAGTGACTCGTGACAAGTGACAGGGTATCAGCTCTATGGTATCAGATACGGGATTCTGGATATCAGATATATCCAGCATCATCTGCCAATCTATGGTCTCTTGTCTCTAGTCTCTTGGTCTCTTGGTCTCTTGGTTTCTAGTCTCTCGTCTTCCGTCTCCCTCACCGTAAACCTCCCCACTTTCCACAGCACTTTCTCTCCTGTGAATTTCCAGTAATAGAGCCCCGGGGTGAGATCGATTATCAGGCTGAAAGGGCTGTCGCCGAGTTTTTCCCATGCGGTCCGCGGGAATCCCTGGTTATCGAGGATGGTGAATGAATGGGATTGGCCCGGCTCGGGTGACCAGGTGATCCGAAGGGTGTCGCCCGGATGGAAGATCCTGTCGTTTGAAGGGCCTTCCGGCAACGGGTTACCGGCTTCGCGGAAAGTGGCGCTCACCAGGCTTTCCAGGTCCGGATCGGGGATGAAAGCCTGGGCATAGACGAAAATGTCGAGGGTGGTATCCATAACCACCTGGGTATCCTGGGGGGTTGAAACGATCGTTGGCGCACTTTCGGGGTGTTTATCCCGGAAGAGCTGGATGATCCAGGCAAGGAGGACGACGGCGGCGAGGGAGGCGATGAGGCGGAGGATGCGCGACGCGTGATTCGTGACTCGTGACTCGTGATTCGTGACTCGGGACTCGGGGATATCATCGAGCAGGTCGGTGAGGGCCATGATCTCGGCGCGGCAATGCCCGCAATTTTCAACGTGGATGCGGAGCTCGTCCGGCAGGTCGTCGCGCTGGTGACGGAGGTACTCGGCGTAAACGGCCAGGCCGTTCTCGTCGAGGTGGTTCCCGGCATCCGGGCCGTCATGATATGTTTTTTGTTCTTTCATCCCGGTATATAGATGCGATCCTCAGCCGACAATGGAGAGAAGTTAGGCATTATTTTTTTCATTTTCCGTTTTCTCGATCAGAATGAGCAGGGTGTCAAGGGTATAAGCCGATCTCGGGGGATTGCCGTTCATGAGCCTGATGATCTCCTCGATACGGCTGGTGAACCATTTTCGGATGGCGTCGGGGGTGCGGTTGCGGGTGTCGAGGCGGGCCAGGGCCTCGCTCAGGATGGCCAGTTTCTCCTTTCTTTTCTTTCGGCGCGCCCCGTCGAGGATCCGGATCAGTTGTTTCCGGACAGCCGGGCCGGGATCTTTTTCAAAGCGGCCCAGTTCTTCGGGCCTGATGCTGGCATCGGCCAGGACGCGGAGGGTCAGCCAGATGGCGGGCTCATCGCGGCCGAAGAGCCGGATGGCGCGCCGGAGCCGCTCGAGTTCCTCGCCGAAAAGGAGCCGGTCGGTGATGCTGTCGGGTTCGGTCTGTTCAAAAATATCCGGCTGGGGTTCCGTGATCACGCGGGCTTTCCTGAACTCCTCGAGGCAGAGGTTCCGGATGACCACGGAGAAATAGGTGCGGAAGCGGCACTTGTAATTATATCTCTCGCAGATCCTGGGGAGCCGCTCGACCAGCTTGCGGTTCACCTCCTGGACCAGGTCGGGCATGTCGCGCCTGGGAAGGTAGCCCTGGTAGGCGAGGCTCTTGACGATAACGCGGATGACGGGCTGATATTCCAGCAGGAGTTTCCGGGGATTTTCCCGGAGGAGTTTGATATCGTGCTCGTTTTGCAGCACCCGGGCTAATCTACCGCATCGAACAGGTATGAATTATTGGCCCGGAGCCTGGCATCGGCCCCGAGAGTGTACCGCGATTCGGTCTCCTGTTCCGGGAACATATCCTGCTGGACGGCCCGGTTCCGGCGCTTGTAAGCCGGTATCCGCTCCAGGTCGTCGATGAGGTCCGGGTTGTTGAGTGCATGGTAATTGAACTGCTTCAGGCGTTCGATCTTGATGCGTTCTTCTTCCGGGTCCTTTGGGGCCGGGCGGGTGAACAGGATGGAATCAGCGACCGGCTGGGCCGGGCCGGGAGTCAGGTCGGGCTCGGGTATCAGCGCGGGGGCCGGGGCGGGGGTTGCCGGCGGGGTCACTTCCGTTATCCGGGGCTCCGGGGTTGTACCAATGCGTGATTTCGGCGCCGGCCGGGGTGAGGGGGCCGGGGGGGCGGCCAATAACGGATTCAGTGGAAGTGTCTCGTGCTTCGGGGGGGTGAGGCTGAGCCAGTCGGGGATGGCTTCATCCCGGAACCCGGTGGCAATGAGGGTGATCCGGATCTCGTCGGTAAGGGCATCATCGGTGCAGGTTCCCCAGATCACGTTGACCATGCCCCCCACCCGTTCCATGATGGTATCGGTGATGATGCCTACCTCATCCACCGTGATCTCGTCGCGCCCCGAAGTGATGTTCAGGAGCACCCGGCTGGCACCCCGTATGTCGTTGCTGTTCAGCAGGGGTGAATGGATGGTTTCGTCGATGACGTTCCGGGCACGGTCGAATCCCCTGGCCGTGGACGATCCCATAAAGGCTATGCCTCCATTCAGCATCACCGACTGCACATCGGCAAAGTCCACATTGATATAACCGTGGACGGTGATGATCTCGGCGATTCCCTTGACCGCCAGGGTGAGGATGTCATCGGCTTTCTTGAAGGCTTCATTCAGCGTAAATCTTCCATAAATCTCACGGAGCTTCTCATTGTGGATGATCAGCAGGGCATCCACCTCTTCTTTCAGCCGTTTGACTCCCTGCAGGGCCTGGTGCTGGCGCGGGGGACCCTCTATGCTGAACGGCAGGGTAACCACTCCCACCGTCAGGATATTCAGTTCCCTGCAGGCCCGGGCAATGACCGGGGCGGCACCGGTGCCGGTGCCCTTGCCCATGCCGGCCACGATGAAGGCCATCCGGGTGTTTCGCTGGAGGAGTTCCGATATTTCCGTGATATTCTCGATGGCAGCCTGCTCGCCCACATCCGAGCGGTTGCCCGCACCGCGCCCTTCAGTCAGGGTGGCGCCAAGCTGGATCTTCTTCCCGACCGGGCTGGCCATCAGGGCCTGGCTGTCGGTGTTGACCACCAGAAAATCAACATCCCGGATCCCTTCGCGGTACATGCGGTTAACCGCGTTGCATCCGCCTCCGCCCACCCCGATGATGGTGATGATGGGATCCTCGTTAACCGGAAGAATAAAATCGACAAGGTCGTTAAACATGATAATCGGAATGCTTGTGATGAATTATTACTTCAGTTCGTCATCTTTATCGTCAAACAATGAGTTCATCCATTCAATGGCTTTGGAACTCTTCACCCTTTCCTTTCTCCTTTCTCCTTTCTCCTTCCTCCTTTGCCTCTCTTTCTCCTTCACCGGGGCCGTGGCCTCGACCGGCTCGAACCTTTCAACCTCCATTTCCACGTCGTCGGGTTTTTGGATGGTGCCGAACAAGTCGGTGGGAAGGGTCATTTCGTCCCTTGAATGCTTGAGGGGATAAGCC
>Ga0172368_10006060_pt1 | contig 13200 bp, 14 predicted proteins | sample Lak11m_FD_114540 | JGI IMG/M metagenome (GOLD analysis project Ga0172368, IMG submission 114540) | Freshwater microbial communities from Kabuno Bay, South-Kivu, Congo - kab_022012_11m | ecosystem: Environmental > Aquatic > Freshwater > Lake | place: Democratic Republic of the Congo: South-Kivu...
CACCCACTGTTGTTGCCACGTCAGTTTATTCTGGCCGGAGCACGTAGATGAAAATTTACTTTCTTAACTTATAATTAAATTGATTGATTTTTAAACACTTACTTAAATTATATACAGATGAAACAAAATTGTTTTTTTGCGTAAAATGGTATTGTTCAAAGCTCTTTTATTAAATTTGCTGAAAATTATACAAAATGAAGAAGATTAAATCCGTCCTGCTTTTTTTCGTGTCTCCGGCTATTTTACTGTCGCAGATTGTGATAGATCAAAACGATATGCCGCAACCCGGTGATACGATCCGGTTAAGTTCGACAATTGAATACGGAACTTTAAATTACCAGGAAACCGGCAATGATTTTACCTGGGATTTTTCCTCGCTCCTGCCGGTGACACAAAAAGTGGATACCTTCGTTGATTTTGATGAAACCCCATGGGTTTACCAGCTCATTTTCTGGGGATCGTCAAACCTTGCTAAAGAACTCATAGGCTTCGACCAATACCCGGGTTTTGAAATAACCGACGCTTATGAATACTATAAGACTTCATCTTCCGAATTCAAATTGGTAGGAAATGCCGCCACGCTGAACGGCATTCCTTTTCCAAACAAGTTCGATTCGCCTGATGTCATCTTTAAACTTCCATTAAATCCCGGAAGTGTTGATTCATCTTATTCGAGTTACGATATTGCTTTAACCGGAATTGGATATGCCGGAGGCTGGAAAAAAAGGGTCAATTTTGTTGACGGCTGGGGAACACTGATCACTCCCTACGGCTCCTTTCAAACCATCCGTTTAAAATCCGAGGTTGAACAATACGACAGCATTTACATTGATACACTTGGTTATGGAATTCCCTACCTTCAGTATTTTACAGAATATAAATGGCTTGGAGACGGATTTGGTGAGCCATTATGTACTTTCACCGAAAATGGTCCGATAACTACTATTGACTACATTGATTCAGTCAGGAATCTGATCATTGGAATTCCTGAGGAACAGGCAAACAACAACATGTTCAGGATTTATCCCAATCCCGTCGGCAATGAAATGAATATTCAATTTACAACGCCTGTTAATTCAGAGATGAAGATTGTTGTTTTTGATCTTCAGGGTAAAAAAATATTGGAAATATTCCAGGACAAAAACATTGAAGAACCATGTACTCTTGCCTTGGATATCTCAGCCTTGAATCTTGAAACAGGAATTTACTTTTTAGCAATAAAACTGCAGGATCAAACCTGTTTTCAAAAATTTATTAAGAAGTAGATTTATATTGCAGTCCGTTATTCACCAAGGAGACTGTTGGTTTCTTCACTGGCCCACTTGCAAATAGTTTCCTTTTCTTCCTGTGATAAAGCCTTTTCAGGATGTTTTTTCACAAAACCCTTTTTTGGCATCTTTCCCTTGGTTATCATATTACAGATGGCGTCGAGCCTGCTTATTTTTCTCGCTGTGCTATATTCGTTCCAGCTTGAATAATTCAGTTTTCCCTTGGCGGCAAAATTTCCTGAGTTGTCCGAATGACAATCAAAGCAGGAACGTTCAACGATTTTCAGAATATTTTCCGGAAAGTCGGGTTTAGGCCCGGTTTCAGGCGGATTTACAGAATTTACATCCTGCCTCTGTGCTGATAATACCGCTGCAATGCTTACAAATAATCCGATAGTAATTACGAGTGCAAATAACTTTTTCATAGTTTAGTGATTAGTGATAATTAGTAAATGTAAATATTCAGATTTTATTGTATCCCCCTTTTTTTAACAGGCGGAAAGCAACATAAAGGAATGGTTTATATTCCTGAAATGGTTCCATATCAATATTTTCTTCAATGGTTTTGTTTGCTTGCCCTTCAACAGTACGGCATCAGGAACAACCTGTCTTTTCAGAATATTGGCAGCCAGCCAGGCAGCAAAAGCCGATGATGTGTAATATTCGCCACACAAGTGTTTATAATAACCCTGGTTAGTTTCTTTAAGAATTCCGGATCTTATTGAGTTATAAATTGAATCTCCGTTTGTATCATTTTGTCCAAGCAGCACCAGATCAATATCACTTATTGTAAGGCCATTATGGTTTAAAAATTTCAGCAGGTTTGAAGTAATCCCACCGGTACTTTTCGGTTTATAGAAAGTACTTACACCCATGAACTTTGCATAATTTTCCGGTTTACTAACTCCTGTAATAACAAAATACGTTGCACCCTCACCCGCAATTGCTTTTTCAGGAATATGAGGTATCTGCTCTTCAGGATTGTACTTATTCCATAAGCCTGCCTTGTCTGTAATTTTAAAATAGGTGTCCGTTATTTCGTCAAGCCCGCCCAGTAAAATATTAAGTCCGGAATTTTCATTGATCAGCATCATGCTGTCGAGTAGGGCGCTTTCGAACGAAATATTGCTATGCACATAAGTAAAATTATAGTTGTTGCATTTCAGCATAACCGCAATGTGCGCACCAACAGTATTGTGGGTAGATTGAATGAAGGACGTGGGAGTAAGGAATTTTTCTTCATTTTCAATAACTGCCGTCAGAAACTTTTCTGTGTCCTGAACCAATCCCAATCCGGTTCCTGTAATAATTGCATCCGGAACTTCGACTCCGGCATCTTTGAGGCATTTGGCGGCAGCAGTAACGCCCATTCTCAATATCCTGCCCATCCGCCTGAGTTGAATAGGCTGAATAAACTCTTTATAATTCGGTTCGATACAAAAGGTCAGCGGGGCGTCCAACTTTCTGATGTTTTCAAGGAACACAAAATTATCAAAGGTTTCCTGCGCAGAGATATTTCCCAATCCCGAGATGTATGCTTCCATATCAATATTTTGAAAAGATCAGGCTGCTGTCGTTACCGCCGAAACCAAATGAATTGGAAAGCACATTTTTGACTTCCGCTCCTTCCGTTAATTCAAGCGTCGGCTCAAAATTCAACTCATTTATTTTTCCTGAATAATTCAGGTTTGGAAATATCAAACCATGCTTTATTGACAGGATCGAAAAAACCGCTTCAATCGCACCCGCAGCGCCTAATGTATGCCCGGTAAAAGCCTTTGTTGACGAAACTTTGGGTATCTGGGGTAAAAATATTTTTTCAATGGCAAGCCCTTCCGTCAGGTCATTGTTGTCCGTTCCTGTTCCGTGGGCGTTAATATAATCTATTTGGCCGGCCTTAAGCCCGCTCATATCAAGGGCTTTTTTCATAGCCAGAAAAGGGCCGTATCCATCCGGTGAAGATGCGGTTTGATGATATGCATCATTCGCATTGGCATATCCAGTGATATCACAATAAATTTTTCTGTTTTCCCTCACCGGAATTTCTTCTGCTTCCAAAACTAAAAACGCCGCGCCTTCACCGAGATTAAGGCCATTACGGTCATCGCTGAAAGGACGACAGTGTTTCTCATCCAGAATTTTTAAAGTATTGAATCCGTTCAGGGTGAATTTGGAAAGGGCATCGGTTCCACCTGCGATAATCCGGTCAGCGATCCCATGCTTAATAAGCCGGGCCCCAAACATGATGGCATTTGCCGAAGATGAGCAGGCCGAGCTGACTGTGGTCATAAAATCAGTAATACCAAGACATTCGGCAATGGTTTGGGTATTGTCGCAGCAATCATGTGTACGAACATAATGTAGGTGGCTATCGGAAATAAAGAAGTCGAAATAGTATTGTTCGGTTTGATCCATGCCGCCAACAGTTGTAGCTGAAACAATCCCGGTTTTCACACTGGTAGAAGCGCCAGGCTTAAAACCTGCGTCCCCGTATGCTTCTTTCGCTGCAATTATACCCAGTAGAGTTGTTCTTGTCGGAAATTCCGGAATATCTCCACCTGCTAACAATTCCAGTTCATGATTTGTAAACTTTATCTCGCCTGCCGGGAATGTATCTTTGTGAAGGGTATTTAAAATAGTCAGCGGGCTAATACCTGATTTTTTACATTTTAATGATTGCAGGGTTTCCGAAATATTATTCCCTATAGAACTTATAATTCCGATACCTGTAACCACAACCCTTCTAAGCATGCATCAGTTTTTTTGATTAGCCGTAATATAATCTGCCATCGTTTGAACGGAAAAAAATACCTTTTTACCCTCTTTTGGATCCTGGAGTTTGATCCCGTAATTTTTCTCAAGCAAGACGATAAGTTCGAGTGCATCTATAGAATCCAATCCCAACCCATCACCAAAAAGCGGGGAATCCTTGTCAATATCATCAGGTTCCAAATCTTCAAGATTCAATGCTTCAATAATTTCAGTCTTCAGTTTTTCAATAAGATCTGCCATCGTAATTTCCTCTAAAATTTTTCAAAATTTGCGGGTTCAAATATAATACTTTCTGATTGTATGGCTTATTTAAATTTCGCAGGAAAATCCCGGTAGGTTGGCTTTTGATGATCAGATTCTTTTTATTCTCTGGTATTGATATGCAATTAAAATCATTACGATTGAAAAAATGACAAGCAGCCCGATGTGCGAAAGGATATCCAAAAATCCACCGCCTCTCAGGAAAAGCTCGTAGAATCCTTCCAGTCCCCAGTTTAATGGTGAAAACATGGAAATGGTTTGCATGATCCCTGGCATGATAAAGACAGGAACCCAAATGCCGCCGAGCGCTGCCAGGATAATTACAGAAACCGCCCCGAAAGATGCAGCCTGATCGTGAGTGCCTGCAATGGTACCAAGCATTACGCCATAACCGGCAGCGGCAAGTGCAACAGCCAGTGCCATACTTGCTAAGGCTATTTTGTGCGAACCAAGACTAAGTACCGGAGAACCGAACATCGGAAGGATGTACATACCGACAATCAGCATTAAAACAAACTGTATCAAACAAACCACAATATACAAACTCACCTTGGCCATCATGGAGACAAGGTATGAACCCGGTATCAGCTTTAGTCGCAGCACACTTCCGCTGTCCCGTTCCTTAATGATGTTTCCTGTAAGCGGAATGATGATAAAAAACATGGCAAATACAGCCCAGGCAGGTACATTATGTTGAACAGAATTGGGGAGAGTTTCAGTAAGTTTGTCTGTTGCATATTGTTCTTCGATGGAAACTCCGCCTTCAGAATCGAACATCAGTTTATTTTCAACGGAAAGTTGATTTGAAATTTCATCTGTAAAATATTGGAAATTAATTTTTGATTCCACATTATTGGTAAAATTCTGCAAAGCCATCATCACTGTTTGCTTGTATGAATTTTTGATTACGGGATCGAAATATACGATGATCTTACCAGGCTCTTTCAATCCATGTTTTGATTCATCGCTGAAATCTTCATCTGAAAATGCCAGCTCTATCACTGATCTGGCTTTATTTCTTATTGTTTCTGTCGCGCCGGCAGCTACTACGATACCGATCTGAAATTTCCCTTCAGCCACAAGCCGGTTCATATTTTCCTGATTCAGCTCTGCATTTTCCTTTTTTGTTGTAACGGCAAAAAATCCGGAGGACTTCAGGCCTTTTTCAATTCCGACACCCAGCGAATCACCATCGAGATCCAAAAAAAGAATATTGATTTGTGTTTCATCAAGTTCCCTGAAAGTATTATCCTGAATGAGGGTCATTACAAAAATGAGGAACATCGGCATCAGGAACAATATTGCAAGCCCTGCCTTATCTCTGATCAGGATAAGAAATTCCTTGTGAACGGATGTGATCAGACGGCCCATCAGTTATCTCTTAATTTTCGGCCGGTTAAAAGAAGGTAAAGCGTCTCAAGACTTGTGCATCCCTGGTTTTTGCTGATTAATTCCGCAGGATTTCCGTTTACGATAATTTCTCCTGAATCAATGATGGCTATGGAGGAACAAAACTGCTCGGCTTCTTCCATATAATGCGAGGTATAAATGATAGTCGTTCCCTTTTTATTGAGTTCTTTCAGGTGTTCGAGAATGACATTTCTGCTTTGAACGTCAACCCCGACAGTCGGTTCATCGAGAAAAAGGATTTTAGGTTCGTGTAAAATGCCCGCAATAAGATTCAGCCGTCTTTTCATTCCGCCTGAGAAGGTTTTGATCAGCTTGTTCCTGCTTTTGTCAAGCCCCATCAGTGAGAGGCATTCATCTGTTCTTCTTTTGAGCCTGTCCTTTTCAAGGCCATACATTTTACCAAAAAACCTGAGATTTTCAATGGGTGTCAGTGTTTCATACAGCGCAATCTCCTGTGGAACCAGTCCGATAATCTTTTTTATCTCATTTGATTCTTTTTCAATAGACAACCCGTTTATCTCTACTATTCCGAAATCCTTTCTCAAAAATCCGCAAAGGATACTAATCGTGGTCGTTTTACCAGCACCGTTTGGTCCAAGTAATCCAAAAATTTCATTTTTCGGAACAGATAATGAAATATTATTAAGAGCAGGAATTTCAGAGCCCCGGTAGGTTTTTGTTAGATTTTCGATTCGTATGATTGGTTTCGGAGGCATTAATTCAGTGGGAGTTTTTTAAGAAATGTGAATATTTTCTCTTCACGGTCAGCGATTTCTAATAGCAGGTTCGCTGCCGATTCGTAGGATTCTTCTGAGCCGGCACGATCCTTAATGATCCTGCCGGAAATAACAGCGAATTCGCGCCACTTATCCCCTGCTTCAGTCATCCCGTGCGAAGCCTGCATAAGCTCTTCGCGGTTCAGGACTTTTGAAGCCTCCTGCAGGAATGCAGCATAAATGAATCGGAATCCTGCTCCGCCTGTCCCAATCTCCTCAAGCATTCTGACAACCTGCCCCAAATAAAGCGAAGCCTTCTTTTTGCCCAACCTTTTTGGCCATCGCTTCATCCTGTTCGAAAGGTATCTTATTCCCTTTACACCAAACAATGGAATGGGTATTTCCAGCATATCTTTACAGGTGTTACGGATGCCTTTGATAATTGCTTCTTTCAGATCATAACTTTCAGAAACACTTTCGATATAGTACAGCCTGCCCTTAGGAGGATATGTTCCTTTCGCAAACCTTACACGCATCAATTCTTCCTTTGTGAGTGATACCGGGCTTTCCATCACCGGATCGCTGATCAGGTAGCTTCCATTCTGACGGCCATAAACAATAATGTTATGGGCATTGAAATGGAACCTGTAAGGAGCCGGGAAATAAGTGAGATGATAAACACCAACCAGACAACCCGTAGGTATGCCGTTCCTGAGAGCTTCATCCAGCCTATCCATAGACTTTGCCGGATCGCTAAATCTTTCACGGGTAATTTTAATACCAAGTCGCCTGGTGATCCTTTTAAAGATGATGCCGGGCAATGGCCTGAACGAAATTACCGGCAGGTAATTCAGCTTAATGAACGGCATATAGGAGAAGAAAAGTCCGGAGCCAATGCCAAAAACCATGGGTTCACTCAGGTTTATGTCATGATGTTTTAACAAATTAGAGGCTGCCCCGTTCTCGCAATGAGCCGCCTGGTGATGTTTGAAATCTATGATTATATCTTTATTTCCGGTCATTAAAATTTATCTCTCCTTTTTTAAATTCGCTTCAAAGTTTGTTAATTCATCAATTGTGATGTCGAGTGCCCGTGCATATTTCCCGAGGGTTTCATCAGCAAGTTTTTGAAAAACTCGGGGTTTAAGATGGCGCTTTACTTTCCATTTTGGAATTCCGGCATATTGCGAAAGCAACCTGAGGTTCATGATGTTTTTTTCCATGTAATAAGCCAGAGGGCTAAGTTTTCCGGCAGAAACATTCTGTTTCGTTTCTTCTATCTTATCATTTACATCTGCCCAGGCTTGCTTTAAAGCGGCATTCTTTGGCATCCAGCCGGTACTAAGGACAGTAACATAATTTCCGTTATCATCTACAGCATAGCAGACTTCCCGAAGCTTACCTTCTAACAAACCCTCATTATCCTGCGGAACTTCCTTATCCTTCATTTTTATTCATTCTCCTCTGAAGAAAATATTTTTAATTCACATTCAGCCGAAATCTTTTCATTGACCCTTACTTTACCATTTATGATTGTAGCATTAGCTATGACGTGTAGCACGTTTATTTCTGTAATGATCTCCGAACCGACCTCAGGAAGAATATAAAGCCGAAAATCCTTTATTGCACCTATAACCCCGATCTTAATTTTTTGTTCACCTCCCCTTTTATTCATTGCCTGCCAGCCGGTCATCAGCGCCGATGACTGCGCCATGTTCTCTATAAGGCCTGATTCTGTAAAATAGCCGCCCTTTACCAGAACATTTTCCGATGAAACGGTGAAGCCTGTAATAGCCTTAAGTTCATCACACTCAAACAGTTTATCAACCATAACCATTGGCGGCTTCTGAGGAATGAAATTATGAATTTCTTGTCCGGATATCAGCATTTGAAAGTGAATTTTTCATAAAATAATCATGCAAAATTACACAACTAAATCCAGAAACCAACTATGATCAAACTACAGACATCATTGCATATACATAGGAAAACCTGGCGCTTTCGGGGATACCGCAAAGGATTATTTCACCTTTTTTCAGATTTCCGGAATTAAATAATTCTTCCAGCATGAAGTAAATGGAAGCCGAGCCGACATTTCCGAGCCTTGTGAGATTCGTAAACCATTTTTCAGCAGGAATGTGAAGTTTCACTTTTCTGAATTCATGCTCAATTTTTTTCCTGAAAAACTCCGAAGAAAGATGAGGCAGGAAATAACTCAGGTTGTTCAGGTCAATATTTTTTCTGTTTACGATTTCCGATAGGTACTTTGCCGAAAGGCGGACGATATTGTCTCCAAGCAGGTTTACATCCTGGTGAAGCGACATGATTGATCTTTCAGGCAATTCGGCGGGTTCAAATTCTCTCCAGCCCTTAAATCCTCTGTTATCCAGTTTCTCGCCACCGGCCCACATGCAGGTTTCAAATTCCCCTGCATAAGAAATGCTTTCGATCCAATCAATTTTCAATGAATTTCCATATTTATTCGGTTTATCCGAAAGCAATGCTGCACCGGCTCCGTCAGAGAGCATCCATCTCAGGAATTCTTTTTCAAAGGCGATGAGTGGTTTTTTTTCAAGTTCATGAAGCTTGTCCGATTCCTTTTCAAAGTTTTTTGATTTCATCCAGGTTGACAAAAGTTCGGAACCCGTGCAAACAGCATTCGATTTTTCTCCTGCAAGGATTGATAAATAAGCATATTTAATTGCATGGATTCCCGAGCAGCAGGAACCGGAAGCGGTGATGGTTTCGATAGGCCCTATTCCAAGTTCTCCATGAACCATCGAAGAATGAGAAGGTAAAAGCTGATCCGGAGAGGTAGTGCCGCACGCCAGCAACTGAATGTCTTCAATTTTAAAGCCTTCACCGGTGAGCCTCCGGATTGCTTCCGCTGTAAGCTGTGCATTTGAGTGTGTAAGGTTCCCGTCGTTACCGAGGGCGTAATATCGTGTTTTTATCTGGTTATTTCTCAGTACCAAAGGTTTGGCCTTCGAAGGTTTTCCATCCACCAAACCCAGGAAATGCTCCATTTCCTCATTCGGTATGGGATCATTCGGTAAAAACTTAGCCAAACGGTTTATATAAACGGATTTCGACATAAATTCTGCAATATTGCTAATGTTCAAAAATGACGCGGCAAATATATAAATTGTAGGATTAGTCAAAAAAAATGAAAGTAGAAAATTGAGGCAAACGATAAAACTGATTGATGGTTACTCTTCGAAGAAGTTATGGGAATAATAATCAACAAGCTTTTTTCTGCCTCGCTGGCATATTTTGAACTTCAGATAAAAAAACAGGGATACCACCGGCGAGATCAGAAATATAACTCCAAAAAGATAGTACTTAAAGAGCCTCAGCTGTCCGGCACGGGCCGGGCTTCCGTAACTTCCTTTTTTCAGTATAAACTTCGACCAAATCCTGAACATCATCAGTCCCCGCTTTTCAATACTGACCAATACCGGGTTAATCTGAACCGCGCCCTTTTCGAGCAAACGATCCTGAAGCCCTTCAAGATTACCATCCTTAAAAGCATGAAGTATTACCTCACCAAATTTTGCTGATTCGGTTATCTCTTTTTCCGAAATCCCTGCTTCTGGCAACCATCTACTTCTCTTCTTCTCCCCTTTCGTCATCCACCGCACAATCGTGATCACGCTGATAAGGTTCGGATGCCGGTCAACCAGAACAATGTTGCCCACCAGCCTTCCCCCGGCTTCTTTAATCCTTGCTTTCACCCTTTCCTGCGCCATCACCCACATGTTGCGGCTTCCCTGGATAGTGATGACGGGTGTATTGTTCAGTAGCTTTTTTGCTTCGGGAGACTGGAGGAAAGCTTGCATCGGGATGGAAGGCGAAAGATACCAGGTTTGAAACGCCAGGATCACCAGGTCGAATTTCTCATCGGGGTCAAATCCAAATGGCCTCAGCTTACAGGGTATTTCCTGAACCGATTCGGGAAAGGCCTGGAAAAAGGAAATTCCCTTCCACGGGAACGGGAATGGCGGGTCGGGCTTCAGTTCTTCAATGATAATCTCAAAAGCTGTTTTTAAAGGTTCGACAATGGAATCGGCAATTTCTCTGGCTTGACCGGATTGCGAGTAATAAACCACCAATGCTTTTTTCATGAAGTATATATCAAAGAATGTGAATGCAAATTTAGATGAAAAAAGCAGCGGCGCTTTTATCTGATCATGGTTGCATCTATTTTCAATGTATTGAAACACATAAATTTTGACCGGAAATATACAAACACCAGATTTTTCAGATGTAATTTTTATTGAATACCTTACTTTGGTAAATGCCGGGTTGATTTACGTTATAGTCCATCAGGGCAGGTTATTTTAAAGCATGGACTATTACGCAAATCACTTCGGTATTCTCCTTGTAAATAAAAATTCCCTGAAAAATCGCCGTATTGAATATTTTTTTATTTTTACGAAACTTTAAACGCAACTTAACTCAATTATGAAAAAGTATCTTATTCCAAAATTCTTTTTTATTTCAAACTTTTTTGTTTCTGCCCATTTTACTGAAATTTTGACTCCGGTAAGTTTTCCAATTACGCATCTGATCTTTTCTTCTTATTCTGTGAATATCCAGTATTTGCAGAGAGAGAGAGAGAGAGAGAGAGAGAATTCAGAACCTCAAGACATCCAGGTACAAATAACAAAAGTATCTGCGACTATAAAAAATTCGATCGGGGTAGCCGGTATCCCCTTTGGCGGGAGCGACCAAGAGAATGTAGCCTTAATAAATCCACCTGTAAATTGCCGGTTAATGCGTGCAGCCTGAATTACCGTAACGAAAGAAATCTTTCAAACCCGAATATATTATGATAAAAGTTATTATTGCTGATGATCACAGGATATTTATTGACGGAATTAAGTCTATATTAAACTGCGTACCGGATATTCACATTGCCGGAGAAGCACTGAACGGAAAGCAGTTGCTAAAACTGCTCCGAAAAGTTAAAACCGATGTCGTGCTTCTCGACCTCAATATGCCCGAAATGGACGGGCTGCAGGCAGCCGAAGCTATCAAAGAGGAGTTTAAGGAGGTAAAGATCATCATGCTGACGCAGTACGATGAAAGGAGGTTCATGAAGAAATGCAGAGAAATCGGCGTTGAGGGTTACCTGCTAAAAGGTAATGATTCAAGAATTCTTGTAAAAGCAATAAAAAGTGTTCATAACGGAGGATTGTATTACGATGACGTAAATGGTAACAGCAACGGATTTCCCGTTCCGGATTTATTAAATAGCGTGCTGATAAGCGGCAAAGAACTGGAAGTGTTGGAACTGATTGCCGAAGAAAAAAAGGAGTATGAAATTGCCACCGATCTGAAAATAAGCAAAGCGACCGTGAAAGAATATAAAAGAAGAATGTTAGTAAAAACGGGAACAAAAAGCGCTGTAGGACTTATAAAATGGGCATTCAGAAAGCGGTTCATCAAATGATTTTTAAGAAGTATTAACTTGACTTGTCCTACTAAAGTAGGACAAAAAATAGTTGAGCTTGTCCTACTTTAGTATGACAAAAAGTATTTTTTACTACACTACTTTGGCTGCGGATTATTTAAAAAAGATTTTTTATGATCTGCAATTTGAAACCGATAAATTTGTTACCACCGTAGTTTAATTTCTAAAATTTTATTAATTTTATTGAGAACTTTAAAACAGTAAAATATGAACCGGAAAAATTCTTTTAATCTTTTACTTAGATGCAAGTTACACAGCAAAGCAATACGTAGTTCGTTATTCGTTATTCCCTTGCTCCTGCTTGCTTTTACAACAGGTGACAGTAAAAACGAATACATACTTCCAACCATGGCCAGCTCTGTTTGTGCAGATGATTTAGATCTGGATGGTAATATTGATATCATAGTTGGACATATTTATGACCCAATAATAAATTGGACAGGTATTACAATGATGATAAACGATGAAAATGGCTATTTAGCAAAAGATACTTTTTTCTTTAATGGGCAACACAGAACAGTTTTAGTTGATAAATTAAATAACAATGATGAACCGGATTTAATAACCCAATATTATGATGGTATAACATCACAAATCGGAATTCTTTTTGATTTTTTCGAAGACCAAAGTAATTTGGTCACCTTTGATTTGACAAGTTATGCAGATTATATATCAAAAGGTGATGTAAATGGTGATGGATTTATAGACATAGTAATTGCTTTCAATGTAGAAAACCAATGGTGTATATTTTACAATGACGGCAATGGCAATTTCAGCGGATCGCCATATTATAATACTGAATACTCGCCTACTGACCTTGCAGTGGAAGATATTGATGGTAATGGCCGAGATGACATTGCCCTTTGCGGTACCGATACAGAAATCTATTACAGCTTCGCATCAGGATTCGAGTATTATCTATTATCAGGAATAGAACTCGAAATAACACTTGCTGATATGGACAATGACGGCGATATTGATGTGATAACGGTTTGGGGGGCTGGTGTTACTACCTATTTAATTTACGAAAACCTTGGATATCAAAACTTCCAGCAGCATACTATCTATACATTTCAAGGCTCTTCAGGTGGATTAAGAGTACCTGATCTTAATAACGACAGTTTACCTGAAATTACATTTACGAGTGGCTACAAATACTTTATATTAAATAACCTGGGAAACTTAGAATTTTCAGAACCTGATACAATTTTACCTGATTTTTCAAGCTCTACAACTTATGAGTGGGCTGATGTTGATAATAACAATTACCTGGATATTATTATAATTAGGCAATGGA
>Ga0172368_10006066_pt1 | contig 13188 bp, 11 predicted proteins | sample Lak11m_FD_114540 | JGI IMG/M metagenome (GOLD analysis project Ga0172368, IMG submission 114540) | Freshwater microbial communities from Kabuno Bay, South-Kivu, Congo - kab_022012_11m | ecosystem: Environmental > Aquatic > Freshwater > Lake | place: Democratic Republic of the Congo: South-Kivu...
TCTTTGGTGACGAATTTGGTTGCTAAAAACAGAGTTCTCTTGTGATTACATCGTGGCTGATAATGTTTTGGGGAACAAAGCCAGTTTACCACGATTGAAAAGCGGGGAGCACAGAAAAGATTTTCGAGAGTACCAAATTAACCAAGATTCTGAAACTGTGACTACTTTCCAATTACTGGAATTTCAAATGTCACATCCACCGGCATTCCGGGTTTCAATTTTCCATCCACATTATCCACCGACAACTCAATTGCGTAGACGGTTGTCTGCCGCCCTTCCTGCGTTTGGACATTCTGCGGGGTGAATTCCGCTTTGTCTGAAATGCGGGTCACGACCGCTGTGAAAGTCTCATCGGGGAAAGAATCCACGCTCAAGGTTGCCGTTCCTCCCAAACGGATCTGTCCATATTGGGTTTCGGGAATGTAGACCGTAACCTTCAACGTGTCGAGCTTGCCAATCGTCAGCGCGGGCATTCCTGCCTGGATGACCTCGCCGACTTCGATACTGCGTACCAAAACCACGCCATCCATCGGCGCGTGGACAGTGAGTTTCCCTATCTGCTTGTTGATCACGTCGAGATTCGCCTGTGCGGCGGCAATCGCCGTCTTTGCCTGATCGAGTGCCGCTTTGGCTTGATCCACCAAGCCCTGCGCCGCGTTCACACCTGGCGATTGATCCCCAATTTGCAGTGTCCGCAAAAAATCCAGCGTGGCGTAATAATATTCCTCGGCAACCGCCACATCGGCGCGCGCCTTCAACATATCCTGCGCCGCCCGCGTATCGAGCAGGTCGTTGTATGCGTTTTGAGCGTCCACCAATTCAGAGCGGGCATTGTCGTACAACGTCCTTCCCGCGTCCGAAAGTTGCGGGTCGCCGTTGCAGTCGTACAACACATTGATCAAGCGCTTGTCGGGAATTTTATAACCTGCGTTCGTTCCGCAGTGCGTGCTGTTGTACTGACCCACTGGCTGATCGGAACTGGCGGAGTTTTGCGCTCGTGAGTTCACACTTTTGGTGACCAGATACATAAGCCGCGCATTCAACAAGCGCTGTTCCGCTTTCAAAAATTCAGTTTTCTCCAACAACTTTGTCATCTCATCCAGATTTGTTCTGGCATCATTCAGGGTCTTCAATGCTTCTTCCGCCTGGGCTTGCGCCGCTTGAATCTGCTCGCCGCGTGAGAAATACCAGCCTGGCTGGTCGAACAGTTTCGGGTCAGCCGCAAACCAATCGCGCAGGCGATCCTGCTGCGCCTGAGTCAGTTCCGCTTCAAGCGTGATCTGATATTGCGCGGCGGCAATGTCCAGCGCGGTTTGCGCGGCTCGCGCATTCGCATTGGCGGCATCCAGCGCGGCTTGCGCGGCTTGCTTTTCGGACAGCAGCAGGCTGTCATCCAGGCGAAGCAGCGCATCCCCCATCTTGACCGAATCCCCTTCGCTGACATTCACCTCGACGACGAGTCCAGATAATTCGGGCGCAATCGAAATCTCCTTCGCTTCGATCTGACCCGAAGCCTGGATCGCGACGTTGTTGGCTGATCCGCAACTGACGGTTAAGAGCGTGAACAGCAGTGCGGAAATAAGGGTAAGTTTTTTCATGGTGTTCTCCTTAAAGCCCCTCTCCCCGCGGGAGAGGGGTTGGGGTGAGGTTATTTTTTCATCGCAGAGATAAAGACATCTTCAAGTGACGGTTCGATAACGGACATTTGACCTGCTTGAATGCCCGCGTTGTGAAGTTCGCGTTCGATGGCGCTTTGATGTTTTTTGATGTTCGGCGCAACGATGTGAACCAGCGCACCATAGAGTTCCACTTCTTCAATGTGCAGGGCTTGACTGGCTTGCGCGGCGCGTAACACTTTGACCGCCCCTGGCGCATCGGATGGTTCGAGTTCAAGCACCTCGCCGCGCATCATTTTATTTTTTATTTCAGCGGATGTGCCGTAAGCAATGATGTCGCCATGTTGAATGAAGGCGAGACGATGGCAATGCTCGGCTTCATCCATGTAATGCGTGGTGACAAAAACAGTGATGCCTTCGGAAATCAATTGGTACAGCAAATCCCAAAACGCGCGGCGCGAAAGCGGATCAACGCCCGCAGTGGGTTCATCGAGAAAAAGCACTTCGGGACGATGAAGAATGGACGCGCTGAGCGCAAGCCGCTGACGCCATCCGCCAGAGAGGTCTTTGGTTTTTGACTTCTCACGCCCTTCGAGTCCCGCCATTGCAAGCGCCGCTTTGATTCGTGCTTGTAATTCTGAATTTGAAAGTCCATACGCAGCGCCGTAGAAGTTCAGGTTTTGCAAAACGGTCAGGTCGTTGTACAAACTGAATCGCTGGGACATATATCCCACACGCGGACGGATCTTCACTGTGTCGCCGTCCACTTTCATGCCAAGGATTTCGACTGAGCCTGCGGTGGGCTTCATCAATCCCAGCATCATGCGGATGGTGGTGGTCTTGCCCGATCCATTCGGACCGAGAAATCCGAATATCTCGCCGCGATGGACTTCAAAGTTGACGCCATTCACAGCGGTGAAATCGCCGAAGCGTTTGGTGAGGTTGGTTACTTGAATGGCAGGGCTTTCAAAATTCATATTGTCTCCAATACCAGTTACCAGTAATCAGTTGTCAGTGGGTAACAGAACTGTTCACTGATTACTGATTACTTTTAATCCAGCGCCTTCCTCACAAATTGCAGCGAGAACGTGCCAATCACGATTCCAAGGATTGCCAATGCCAGCACGTTGGGCCAGAGCACATCCAATCCCGCATCCTTGAGCGCGATGCCGCGCAGGATGGTCAGCCAGTGATGGGCGGGGATGATGTTCGCAAACCATTGCAGAACCTGCGGCATACTTTCCACGGGCGCGGCGTAGCCTGTGAACATAAAATCCACCATGCCGACCAATAGGACCAGCAGGAATGCCTGGTGCTGTGTCTTCGACATGACCGAGATCACCAGTCCCTTGCCCAACTCGACCAGCAGGTAGCCGAACGCAAGCACAAGCAGGAGGATGAACGACCCACGGATCGGCACATCAAATGCAAAATGCACCATACCCAGCATCAAAAGGAAATCAGCAAAGCCGATTATTACGACAGGGATGGATTTTCCGACGATGATCTCCAACGAAGAGAAGGGCATGACCAGCAATTGCTCGATGGTGCCGAGTTCGCGCTCGCGCGAGAAAGCCAGGGCGGCAAATAATAGAACAGTGAATTCGAGCATCATCCCCAATTCGGCGGGCGTGGTGTACAACGCCTCGGATAGATTCTCGTTGAACCAGACTCGCAGACTCGGGTTGAATCCGCTAAATTGATCGGGACTCAGCCCCAGGCGTCCAATCAAGATGCGCTGGTCTATATCCCGAGCCAATCCTCGAACGGCGCGATTCGCCGCCTGAGCGGGCGTGGACTCCGATCCGTTCAAAATTACAAGCAGGGTTGGCTTCCCCGTGGACGATTGCAATTGCCCGGCGTAATCGGGCGGGATGACAAGCGCCGCGCTGATCTGTCCGCGATCCATCGCATCCTGAATGGTTTGCATGTCGTTGACTTGTTCGGGCGTGCGGAAGGTCTTCGTATTTTCAAGCCCGATGATGATGGCGCGACTCTCGGCAGTCTGGCTTTGGTCGAAGACCATCATCGGCAAATTCGTAATCGGGCGGGAAGTAGCCCACGCAACGCCCAACAATTCCATCGCGCCGCCGATGAGCATGAACGCAGGCAGCCACCAATCGCTGCGCAGGTGAATGAATTCCTTTATGACCAGAGACCAGATTCGTTTAAGCATTACATTTCCTCGTAGGGGCAGGGTCTCCCTGCCCTGGGCGAGAGGACCTCGCCCCTACGCCAATTTCTTCCTGAAGAACAACGCCGCCAATGCCATGAAAACCACACCCAATCCCAGCATCATCACCGCGTAGGGCCAGAGCACATCCATGCCCACACCTGGCAGAAAGATACCGCGTGTAACGAGGGCGTAATGCGTTCCAGGCAGGAACATCGCCTCCAGGCGCGCCTCCTCAGGCATCGAAGCCAGCGGGAAAAAAATACCCGTCATGAAGAAGCCAGGGAAGAACAGTACCAGAAAAGACAACGCCAGCGCCGCGGCTTGGGTCCGCATAAACACGCCGACGATCATGCCCATGCCCAGCACCGAAAACATAAAGATCGCTGACAATCCGAAGAACAACAGAAAACTCCCATTAAGCGAAATGTGGAACCACGCAATGGATAGCAACGGGATGATGATGACATTGAATAACCCCACGATGATATAAGGCACGATCTTGCCAAGCAGAAGTTCTGCGCGGGTAATCGGGGTGGCGAGCAGTTGTTCGAGTGTGCCGTGTTCGCGTTCATGTGCGAGAGTCAGCGCGACCGAAAGCGCGGGGAAACCCAAGACCATCGAGATCAATCCAGGGATCAGTGCGTTGCGCGGCTTGAGGTCGGGGTTGTACCAGGTCTGCACGCGCAGGTCGAGCGGCTGGAGCGATTCAATCACAATGCCCTGGGCGCGTAGTTGTTTGGTCAGCGCATCGTCAATGAACTCCTCCGCGCGTTGGACGATGTGTTCCACTGCAAAGTTGCCACTCTCGGGCTCCGTCCCATCAATGATGACTTGCAGTGGAATTCCTTTCAATGCCTGCAAATCCCGCGCGAACCCGGGCGCGATAATCACCGCCGCCTTGATCTGCCCGCGCATCAGCATCGCGTTGATTTCGTCCATGCTCGTGGCGTACGCATAAATGTCCAAATCCTGCCCCGCCGTGATCTGTTGGATGAAAGCCTGCGACGTTTGGCTGCGGTCAAAATCCAGCACGGCAACCGGAATGTTTTTCAAATCGACCGTCAGCGCGTACGCCATCAGCAGCAACACAAGCGTCGGCGTGAACAGCACCAAAATCAACGTGCTTCGGTCGCGCACGATATGATTGACCTCCTTGCGAGTCACAGCCCAAATATGACGAAGCGACACTATGCCTCCAACTTTCTGATGAGCGAGATGAACGCTTCTTCCATCCGTGCGGGCGCAATGCGGATACTGCGATACGCCAGGTTCTCTTTTTTGAGGACTCGTTCGATCTCAGGCAGACGACGTTCCCCGGAATCCACCAATAAATGAATCGACTCGCCATACGTCTGCGCCTCGCGGACTCCGCCCAGGGCTGATACTGTTTCGAGAGCCTTTTGCCAATCCCCAGCCTGAATCTCGATCACATCGCCCTCGAGCTTTTCCCTGATATTCTTCGGCGTATCACACTCGACGAGTTTGCCCGCATACATCAACCCGACGCGTGAACAGCGATCTGCCTCATCCATGTACGGCGTGCTGACGATGATGGTCGTGCCCCGCAAATGTAATTCCGTGAGAATGTTCCAGAACTCGCGGCGGGAGATCGGGTCAACACCTGTGGTGGGTTCATCCAGCAAAAGGATTTGCGGCTCGTGGATCAACGTGCAAGCCAGCGCCAGTTTCTTCTGCATTCCGCCCGAAAGATTCATGGCGCGGCGTTTCTTGAATTCGGTTAAGCCTGCGAAGGTCAATAATCGCTCCGTGCGTTCAGCCATATCTTTGGATTCGACATCGAACAACTCCGCGAAGAATTGTAAATTCTCCATCACCGATAACTCGCTGTACAAACTGAATTGCTGTGCCATGTATCCGATGTGCGGCTTGATGGACTCTGCTTTTTCTTTCAGATCAAAGCCAAGCACAGCCGCGTCCCCTTCGCTGATGTCCAGCAGTCCCGCCAGCAGACGAAGCGTCGTGGTCTTCCCCGCGCCATCGGGACCGACCAGCCCGAACAGTTCGCCCGATTCGATGGAGAGGGTTAATCCATCCACTGCGCGAGTTTTCTTGAAATCGCGGATCAGATTCTTTGTCTCAATGATTGCAGGCATCACGCCTCGCTCCACTGCTCACTGGTCTTTACTTCTTCGCCGCGCGGATAATCCACAAGACGAGCAAGGCTCCCAAAGCAGGTTCAATGGCAACGCCCATATTGCGCATGGAATCGCTGAATCCCATCGCAGGGATCACATACCAATCCATCAAACCAACGGCGATGGCAGTGATGCCCGCTGCAATATAATCGCCGCGCACGCCAATGGGACGCTTGTTCTTCCAGATCGGCCCCGCCAGCCAGCCGACAATCAATCCGACCACGATCATGGCAACGATCAAAATTACGATTTCCATTTCATATACTCCTTCGCTTTTATTTTTCGACTGACCAGCAAGTCGGTTATTGACTTAAAAAAAGGGGCGCGATTTTATGTGCGCGCCTGCACACCTTCCAACAGCAACCTCATCCCGGAACGGATGTGATATTCAGGCTCCACAATGGACTTGTCATACACCCAAAGCAGGAGCGTTCCCTCGATGATCGCGCTTCCTGCAATCGCCACTTCGCGCGCATTCACCTGGCGGAATTCACCCGAGTCAATCCCGCGCTGGATGATCGGAATCAGAATATCCAGGTAGCGATTGATGTATTTCTTAAGCGCGAGTTGGACATATTTGTTGCGAAACGCCAATGCAAGGAATTCATAAACAATGGGGATCAGGCGAATCAAGCCAAGGATGTCTTTGGTAATCAGGTCAGTCAGTTTCCAGATCGCATTGGTCGCGCTAAGTCCGTCCTGGTTCAGGTTTTCCAATTGTTTGAACTCGCGCTGAAACATGCGGTCAAGGATGGCAATGATGAGGTCATCCTTGCTTTTGAAATAAAGGTAAAGAGTGCCTTTGCTCAGACCCGTCTCTTCAGCAATATCATCCATGCGCGCTTCATCAAAGCCTTTCTTGGTGAAGACATCTTCAGCGGCATTGATGATCTGAATTTTGCGTTCGTCACTGACATTGGGGCGAGGGGACATGGGGTTCTCTCTTATGGAATATAAATGACTGACTGGTCAGTTATTAACAGTATATTCAGGTGAATTTGATCTGTCAAGGGCGTGTTCAAGGGAATTCATAGGGGCATCAGCAAGTGATATAATCTCCCAAAACGTTTTGGAAAACCTGCCATGCGCCCAACAATTCGTGATGTTGCCAAAAAATTGAACCTCTCCATAACCACGGTTTCACGCGCCCTCGATGGGTATGACGATGTTGCAGAACGTACCCGCAAACTTGTTATCGAAACCGCCCATGAGATGGGGTACGCGCCTAATCGTGCCGCACGCCAATTGCGCCGCCAGCAGACAGACACCATCGGATATATTATTCCGTCCAATAGCGCTGGTTTTGCTGATCCATTTTTCTCTGAATTCATTGCTGGCTTGGGTGATGAAGCATCAGCACATAATTATGACCTGTTGGTCACAACTGCCCCGCCAGCCAGTCCAGACGAGAAGGCTCAATATGAGCGTTGGGTGCAGGGCGGCAAGGTTGACGGGCTGGTGGTGAACCGTGTCCAACTTGATGACTGGCGATTGCATTATCTTGCAGAACAGGGTATTCCACACGTATCCCTCGAACGATCCCTGACGCCATTGGACTTTGTCGGCGTGGAAGTCGATTCTTATAACGGCTTTCTTGAACTCATGGCTTATCTTGTGAATCAGGGACATAGTCGTATCGCTTACATTGGTGGTGATCCCAAACTCAAGATCGAGAATGACCACCACGCTGGCTATCAGGCTGGACTCAAAGCGGCACATGTCGCCCCTGAGCCTGCTCTCGTTACCCGAGCTGACCTGACCCCGGAAGGCGGTTACCAGGCGGCAGAACATCTGCTGCAACTTGCCAACCCACCGACTGCAATTGTCTGTGTCAACGACTTGACAGCGATTGGCGCAATGCATGCATCTCACCAATATGGGCTCAAAGTAGGGCGTGACATTGCAATTGCCGGGTTTGACGGAATTGCCGATTCTGCTCACACCCAGCCGCCTCTGACTACTCTTGATCAGCCGGTGTACACCATTGCCCGTCAACTGGTGACCATGCTGCTGGCGTTTATCACTGATGAGCCGCTCGCAGAACGACAGGTCAAAATTCAACCCAAATTGCTTATTCGCGAATCAACAGGCGGAACCATGCCATCCAAATAACCCCGCTAATTTCGCGGCAGGAAATGTTTTCATGCAAAAAAATCAAAACAGCAAAAAAACTCAGGATGTCACAGCTTCCCAAAAAGAAGTACTTTCTGAAATTCAGGAAGACCTCAATATCAGAGAACAACGAAGGCGGATGTTCCCTCGCGCAGCGCTCGTAGGGCTGTGTGCTGGTTTGGCAGCTTCATTTTTTCGAATTGCGCTTGCCGGGGTAGATGCTTTTCGTAATGGATTAATTGAGTGGTCGCATCAATATCCATTTTGGGGATGGGTTTTTCCTTTGTTCTTTGGAATGGCAGGAGCATTGCTGTCGGTTATGTTGGTGCGGCGTTTTGCACCTGAAGCAAGTGGAAGCGGCATTCCTCACCTCGAAGCGGTCTTGCATCGCCTTAGGTCTTTGAACTGGAAGAGTGTGTTACCCGTAAAATTTATTGCTGGTACTTTGGCACTTGGCGGCGGACTGGCGCTTGGACGGGAAGGTCCCACTGTGCAAATGGGGGGAGCGGTCGGCGATGCAATTTCCAAGTGGCTTAAAGTGCCGCCTCGTGAACGACGGACCTTGATCGCGGCGGGGGCGGGCGCTGGCCTCGCCGCGGCATTTAACGCCCCCCTGTCCGGGGTGATATTTGTTCTCGAAGAAATCCAGCGCGATTTTCACCCGTTTGTATTTGGCGCGGCATTCCTGGCAGCGGCGATTGCTGATATCGTGGCACGTGTTCTTTCAGGAGCATTTCCTGTCTTCTCCATTCCTGATTACCCAACACCTCCAACTGCATCCCTGCCGATTTTTGCTTTGCTGGGCATTTTCGCAGGTTTGCTGGGAGTTGTTTTTAATCGAAGCCTGCTTGGTACAATGAATCTGTTTGCTCGTGTAAAGGGGCGGTGGAGTTTGGCTGTTGCGGCAGGTGTTGGCGCGGTGATTGGCGTTGTTGGCTGGTTCTCGCCCATGCTTGTTGGAGGCGGTCATTCGCTTGCAGAAACAGCCCTCGCGGGTAATCTTATCCTGTCGGTAATTCCAACCTTCTTTGTAGTTCGATTCCTGATGACCATCTCAAGTTATGGGACCGGTGCCGCTGGCGGCATTTTTGCCCCTTTGCTGGCGCTGGGCGCGCTGCTGGGACTTGCACTTGGCCAAATTGCGAATCGAATCGTGCCTGGCATCGTGCCCCAACCGGCTGTTTTTGCCGTTGTTGGCATGGCGGCATACTTTACAGCGATTGTACGAGCGCCACTTACAGGGATCGTCCTGATCGTGGAAATGACGGGTAATTATCACCAGATGTTGCCACTGTTGGTTGCTTGTTTTTGTGCATATGTAGCGGCGGAATTGTTAAAAGATTTGCCCGTTTACGAAGCTTTATTGGAACGCGATCTGCTTCGCGATGGCACTCATATCAAATTGAAGGAGCCGATGGTAATTGATTTTGTAATCGGGCAAGGGGCTCCTTTTGCCGGCCAGGAAGTACGAATGCTTGGCTTGCCCCCCGGATGTGTTCTTGTTCGTTGTACCGAAGGAGGACGGGCATTCGTTCCAACGGCCATGACCCGCCTTGAAGCGCACATGAAGATTACCGCAGTCATTGCGCCGGAAGCAATCCAGGGAATGACAGTCCTGCGTCATGGCTGTAGAGCCGGGAAATCCGCAAAAAAGAATTTGCCGGCGCAGCAATGAAATTGGCTTGATAACTTGTCTTACGCGGTAGGGCGAGATTTATCTCGCAAGACAGGCGACATGAATGTCGCCCTGCTGGGTAAACTGCGTAAGGCGGGCTCATAACAAATAATCTTTTCGGAAAGGACAAAACATGGTCTGGATTGAATTCATAATCTGTGGGGCGCTGATTACCTGGGCAGGTACACTGCTCTCGAAATATGGGGATGTGATCGCCGATAAAACCGGTTGGGGACGTGCCTGGATCGGTGCAATCCTGATCGCTGGAGTCACGTCTTTGCCGGAACTGGCTTCCGGCGTTTCTGCGGTGGCGTGGTTGAACGCGCCAAACCTCGCCGCGGGAGCAGTGCTGGGGAGTTGCCTCTTCAACCTGGCACTGATCGCCATGATCGACCTCGCCTATCAACCTGGTCGTGTACTTGCCAAGGCCCAGGATGTTCACATCCTTTCGGGAGGATTGGGTGTGTTGATGCTTGGGATGGTGGCGATGGGTGTGCTGATCGGCCCTGCCCTGAACGGCTTTGGCGGATTGGGTATCAGCGTGTTGAGTATTGCCCTTGTTGTCCTGTACGCTGTCGGTGGAAAAATGATCGCTGGGCTGGAAAAGGAGCGCATGGGGGAAGTGCTTGAAGAGGAAGCCGAACAGGGAAACTATGACAACATCCCTGCACGCAAGGCTTATATCATCTTTATATTAAGCGCCATTTCAGTCATTGCATTGGGAATCTGGCTTGCATCCATTGGTGATCGGCTTTCCACCACCACCGGCCTTTCCCGTAGTTTTGTTGGAAACCTGTTCCTCGCATTAACCACCTCATTGCCTGAAATTGCAGCCAGCCTGGCTGCCATCCGCCTCGGCGCGATTGACCTGGCAATTGGCAACGTGCTTGGAAGCAACCTGTTCAATATAGTGCTCTTTTTTGCATACGATCTTGCGGATGGGCGCGCTAATTTCTGGGCGTCCCTTACAACGGCCAACGCCTTCGCCGCTGTCATGACCATGATGATGACCGGCGTGGTCATCATCAGCCTGATGTACCGCGCTTCCCCTAAAACCCCCTATCGCTTCTCCTGGGACGGGGTAGCGCTGGCTGGAATGTATCTGGGTTCAATCGCTTTGCTGTATCTGATTGGTTAATCGACAGCCTGGCAGCTTTGTCGGGTTTGTATTGTCAAATTACATCAAACGTTTGGAAAGGCATTTAGAAGTATGAAAACAAAACTGACCGCACTATTCCTTGAATTTTTTAACAGCGAACGGGCATCCGGCGTCGTCCTGCTTCTGAGCGCCATGACCGCCATGCTGGTTACTAATTCTGCCTACGGGAATGTTTTTCTCGATTTTTGGCATATCGAAATTGGATTTGACCTCGGCCCCATTCACTTTAAACACTCCATCCTGCACTGGATCAACGACGGCCTGATGGCAATATTCTTTTTGCTCATCGGCCTCGAAATTGAACGTGAAATTTACATTGGCGAACTCTCGGATTTGAAAAACGCTTCCCTGCCTCTTTTTGCCGCCGTCGGTGGAATGGTGACTCCTGCCTTGATTTTTCTCGCCTTCAACTACGGCCAGCCGACACAAAACGGTTTCGGAATTCCAATGGCGACGGATATCGCGTTTGCGCTTGGTGCGCTGGCATTGCTTGGTGATAAAGTGCCTGTCTCCATAAAAATATTCCTGACCGCATTCGCAATCGTCGACGACCTGGGAGCCATGACCGTGATCGCGTTTTTCTACACGGAAGGGTTTTCGATATCCTATCTCCTGTTATCACTGGCGGTCTTCCTCTTTCTGCTGTTTCTTAATTGGCGCGGAGTGAAATCCATCCCGGCTTATCTTTTGTCTGGATTGTTGATGTGGTACCTGATGCTCCAGTCAGGCATCCACGCTTCCATTGCCGGGGTGCTCCTTGCGTTCGCCCTGCCGTTTAGGGATGGAAGCCCCTCCTCGCCCTCCTATAAAATACAGCACTTTTTACACAAACCCGTTGCCTTGATGATCATGCCGATTTTCGCGCTGGCAAACACCGGCATTCCCATTTCTGAAAATTTTCTTCAAACGATTTTTTCACTTAATACAACCGGTATTCTTTCCGGGCTGTTTATTGGCAAACCCCTGGGCATTGTATTATTTTCGCTTTTGGCTGTGAAATTGAAACTGGCAAAATTGCCGGAGGAAACTGGCTGGAAAGATTTACTTGGCGCCGGTTTTCTGGGAGGCATTGGCTTTACCATGTCCATCTTCATCACCATTCTCGCCTTCGGTGAAACGGACATTTCACAAAGTTCAAAACTCGCCATCATGTTTGGTTCCCTGGCGTCTGGAGTTACAGGGCTATGGATATTAAGTCGTAGCTCTCCAGGCTTGATAACTGAAAAGGAGTCACCATGACCAAGACTGTTATCGCCGCGGCTCTGGGGGAATGTGTTCACGTGGCTGGTATTTCCAACTTTTTGAGGCTGGCAGAAACTGCGGGCTGGCGCACAATCTTTTTAGGACCAGCCGTCCCGATTGAAAAAGTCCTCGAAGCCGCGCGCGCCGAAAAGGCCGATCTCGTCGGTATTTCATATCGCCTCACGCCCGAAAATGGCGAGCGTTTGCTGGGTCAACTTGCAGAGGAAGCCGCCGAACTTCACGAAGCCGGAGTCAAATTTGCATTTGGGGGAACGCCGCCTGTCGCAGAACGCGCCGTCAAACTGGGCTTCTTTGAAAAAATCTTCGATGGAAGCGAATCGCCCGAACAAGTTCTCGCCTACCTGAAAGGTCAGCCAGCGCAGGACTTAACCGAATCAGACTACCCTCAGCCTGCCACTGAACGAATGGCATGGCGCGCCCCGTATCCGATTCTCCGCCATCACTTCGGCTTGCCAACAATGGAAGCCACCATTGACGGCATCCAAAAGATCGCGGAAGCCCAGGCCCTCGACCTGATCTCCCTCGGCACCGATCAGGACGCGCAGGAAAACTTCTTCCACCCTGAACGGCAGGACCCGCGCCGCAAGGGAGCAGGCGGAGTCCCCGTGCGTACCGCAGATGATTACCACGCGTTGTACGAAGCCAGCCGTCGCGGCAACTTCCCAATGTTGCGCGCCTACTCCGGCACAGATGATTTCATCCGCTACGCCGAAGTGCTGACTGAAACCATTCACAACGCCTGGTGCGCCATCCCGCTCTTCTGGTTCAATCAGATGGACGGGCGCGGACCATGGGATTTGGAAGGCTCCATCCGCGAACATCAAAACGTGATGACCTGGTACGGCAAACGCGGCATCCCTGTTGAACTCAACGAGCCGCATCACTGGGGTATGCGCGATGCGCCGGATGTGATCTTTGTGGTTGCGGCATATCTCTCTGCATACAACGCGAAAAAACATGGGGTGAAAGACTACATCGCCCAGATGATGTTCAATAGTCCACCAGGAACCAGCGACGCGATGGATCTCGCA
>Ga0172368_10006067_pt1 | contig 13188 bp, 6 predicted proteins | sample Lak11m_FD_114540 | JGI IMG/M metagenome (GOLD analysis project Ga0172368, IMG submission 114540) | Freshwater microbial communities from Kabuno Bay, South-Kivu, Congo - kab_022012_11m | ecosystem: Environmental > Aquatic > Freshwater > Lake | place: Democratic Republic of the Congo: South-Kivu...
AGGGTGGAATAAATGCCGCAAAGAATTATCAGAATGACGGTGACAGCATCTGGAGACTGTTTTACGATACAATCAAAGGCGGTGACTTCCGTTCACGTGAAGCAAATGTTTATCGTTTAGCTCAGGTTAGCGTTAATATCATTGACCAGTGTGTCGCTCAGGGAGTTCCTTTTGCAAGAGAATACGGAGGATTGCTTGACAACCGTTCATTCGGTGGGGCTCAGGTTTCTCGTACATTTTATGCTCGTGGTCAGACGGGGCAGCAATTATTACTTGGTGCTTACTCTGCTTTGGTACGTCAAATTGGCTTGGGAACAGTAAAATCTCACGTCAGAAAAGAGTTGATGGATGTTGTAGTTATTAACGGAGTTGCAAGAGGAATAATAACACGTGATATGGTTACAGGCAAGATTGAATCCCACTGGGGTGATGCTGTTTGTCTGGCAACCGGTGGCTACGCTAATGTTTTCTTCCTCTCGACAAATGCTCAGGCATGTAACGTTACTGCTGCATACAGAGCATACAAGAAAGGTGCATGTTATGCAAATCCATGTTATACACAGATTCACCCGACATGTATTCCTGTCAGTGGTGACCATCAGTCAAAACTGACTTTGATGTCCGAATCGCTTCGTAATGACGGAAGAATCTGGGTGCCTAAGAAAAAAGGTGATAAACGTTCCCCAAGTCAGATACCTGAAGAAGAAAGAGATTATTACCTCGAAAGAAAATATCCGAGCTTTGGCAATCTTGCTCCGAGAGACATATCCTCACGTTCTGCAAAAGAAGTTTGCGACGAAGGACGGGGTGTTGCCGCTACCGGGTTTGGTGTTTATCTCGATTTTGCCGATTCGATTAAACGTCTCGGACAGAATGTAATCGAAGAAAGATATGGAAACCTTTTTGAAATGTATGAAAGAATTACCGGTGTTGACCCCTACAAGGAACCCATGCAGATTTATCCCGCATCACATTACTCAATGGGTGGCTTGTGGGTAGATTACAACCTTCAGAGTACGATTCCCGGCTTGCATGTTCTCGGTGAAGCAAACTTCTCCGACCATGGTGCAAATCGCCTCGGTGCAAGTGCGTTGATGCAGGGACTTGCTGATGGATACTATGTGATTCCATATACAATTGCTCACTTCCTTGCTTCGAATAAACTTGAAAAGGTTGATGAAAATCATCCCGAATTCAAGAAAGCAGAAGAAGAAGCAAAAGACAAGATTAACAAACTAATGTCAATCAAAGGAAAACGTACTCCTACATCATTCCACAGAGAACTCGGAAAAGTAATGTGGGACAAAGTCGGTATGGGACGAAATGCAAAAGGTTTGAAAGAAGCCATCGAAGAAATTCCGAAAATCCGTGAAGAATTCTGGCAAAATGTCAATGTCACAGGTGAAAGCAGTGATTTGAATGTTGCACTCGAAAAAGCAAACCGTGTTGCAGACTTCCTCGAATTTGCAGAAGTTTTGGCTTGGGATGCTTTGGAGCGTGAAGAATCATGCGGTGCTCACTTCCGCGAGGAATACCAGTATGAAGACGGCGAAGCAAAACGTAATGATGAGCTTTTTGCACATGTTGCGGCTTGGGAATTTACAGGTGTTGGAAACAAACCGGTAAGACATAAGGAAGAATTAGAATTTGAGAATGTAAAATTAGCTGTGAGGAGTTATAAATAATGAAACTAACCTTGCATATATGGAGACAAAAAAATGCTCAGTCAAAGGGACATTTCGAAATATTTCAGATGAATGATGTCTCGGAAGATATGTCATTCCTCGAAATGCTCGACATATTAAATGAGCAATTAATAAATGAAGGTAAAGACCCGATTGCCTTTGACCATGACTGCCGCGAAGGTATTTGCGGTGCATGTTCGCTGTCAATCAACGGTACGCCTCACGGTCCTGAAGCGGCAACTACGACATGCCAGCTTCACATGAGGAAATTCAAAGACGGAGAAACTCTTTACGTAGAGCCGTTCCGTTCGAGAGCTTTTCCTGTTATTAAGGATTTAATTGTTGACCGCAGTTCTTTCGATAGGATTATGGCGGCAGGCGGTTTTGTCGGTGTACGCACCGGACAACCGCAGGACGCAAATGCAATTCCGATTTCGAAAGAGAAAGCTGATTTGGCTATGGATGCGGCGGCGTGTATTGGTTGCGGTGCATGTGTTGCCGCATGTCCTAACGGTGCAGCGATGCTATTTGTATCGGCAAAAATCAGCCAATTCGCCATGCTTCCTCAGGGACAACCCGAAAGGAAACGCAGAGCTTTGAAAATGGTTGACCAGATGGATAAGGAGGGCTTTGGTGCCTGCACTAATCATTACGAATGCGAAGCGGTTTGCCCGAAGAAAATATCCGTAAGGTTCATCGCCCAGATGAACAGAGATTATCTGAAGGCGAGGATAATGAAGGAGAAGGATTGAGTTACGTAAAACGCGAAACGAAGAGTTAGAGCTCCCCCTAATTAATGATAGGGGGAGCTTATTTTGCCACAAGATACTTAATTAAATGAGTAAAATTATTATCCTATTGTTTGTTTTAATGATAACAATTCTTATTTCTTGTTCTATATCAAATAAGAATACAATAAGAACATTGTTAAAAAATAAATATGGTGATAGATATGGAAATGAATCTGTATTAACAAGAAAATTTGATATTAAAAAGGACTATGATTATGATGAGCTAATAGGAAAAGCAGAAATTCTAGATACAACTCTGGATTTTTTTGATTTGAGAATGGCTTATTATAAATATTTTCAACCGGCTTTTAGAGACACTGAAATAGATAATTTGAAAGGCAAAACAATTCAATTTCTTCAAAAAGGTGAGTGGCAAACCGGTCTTGACTTTGCACAACAAGTTTTACAAAAAAATTATGTTGAAATAGAAAGTCATCTTTATTGCTCTTATGCGTATTTACAATTAGGTGACACTTTAAAATCTGATAAATATAGATATATTTGTGATAAACTTTTAGAATCCATTTTTACATCAGGAGATGGAGAAACACCTGAAACTGCCTATTTGGTTATCAATGTAAGTGAAGAATATGTAGTTCTTCGTTCACTTGGTTTAATGGCAGGAACACAAGCATTGACAAACTATAAAGGTCAACCCATTGATGTTTTAATAGGATATAATCCAGAAACAAAAAAAGAAATTACTTTTCATTTTAATGTAACACTTTCATTTATGAAAATGGAAGAGACCTTCAAAAAGAAAAAGTATTAAATTTGATTAGTAGGGTCAGGTTATCAGACCTGCCTCTTTGGTTTTAAAATAATGATTTATTAACTTTCAGAAAGTTGCAAACTTTCAGAAAGTTATAAAGAATACTTTTTAAATTAATACGAATATGTTGCTTTATCCAAATACATATTATCATATCTACAACCATGCTGTCAGTGATGAATCATTATTTAGAAGTCCTGAAAACTACAAATATTTTCTTAAGAAATATGTATTTTATATTAGCCCAATAGCAAAAACTATTGCTTATTGCTTAATGCCAAATCATATTCACTTTATCGTTCAAATAAAAAATGAAAAAGAGCTTTCTAAAATTGAAAAAATAATAAATTATTATAGTTTAGAAGATTATGTTATGAAACAGTTTTCAAATCTATTCAGTTCATATACACAAGCATACAACAAGGTTTTTGGAAAAAGAGGAAATTTGTTCATAAGTAAGTTTAAAAGAAAATTGATTGATAATGAAAATTATCTTGAACAACTTGTTTACTATGTTCATAACAATCCTGTTAATCATGGATTTGTTGAAAATGTTGATGACTGGGATTACTCATCTTATCGTTTTTATATATCTAATGAAGATTCGTTTTTGGATAAAGATTATATTTTTAGATTATTCGGTGGTATGGATAATTTTATTAAATTTCATAGTCAGCAACAGGATATTGATGAAATTAAAGTGATGATAAAGGAATAAAATCAACAAAAACCCAAACTTTCTGAAAGTTACCTCAAAGATGAACTGAGATTATCAGATAAACCAAAACTTTCAGAAAGTTGCAAACTTTCAGAAAGTAACCCTCCAAAATGAATATTGACGCTAAAGAATATCTTTTAAGGGTTTTCGTTAATACTAATATTGAACCTAATGTAGTGATAACTGTTTACTTTACAAACAAAGTAGAAAAATATTGGGAGAATAAATGAAAATAAAATATGATAAAGAAGTTGATGTGATAAATCTTCAATTCAGTGATGCCGAAATATTTGAAACCGATGAGGACAAGCCCGGTGTCATTATTGACTATGATAAAAATGGCAATATCGTAGAAATAGAGATATTGAATGCTTCAAGAAATACAAATCAACCGGCAAAAGTTGAGTATGAATTTGCATAGGATTTGTTATTAAATACGGCATTTAAAAAATCATCAATAATGAATGATTGTCTAAAGCAAGGATAATGAAGGAGAAGGATTGAGTTTTATTTAAAAGGGCAGGCTTTTAGACCTGCCCTTTGTTTATATGCAGTAAAAATCATCATCATCATCCAGTTATAAACCCTTTTCCCTTTTCCCTTCTGCCTTCTGACTCCCTAATTGTGAATTGTTAATTGTTAATTATTAATTTTCGTACAAGTACCTCCGTTGTTGTTCTTAAACGATAAATGTATGTTCCAGATGAAACTTTTTTACCTTTGCTGTCATAGCCATTCCAAGTCCTGAGGTGTTGACCGGCTGATAGTTCTTCTTCTGCCAAAGTAACAACTGTGTTTCCGAATATATCAACTATGTCAAGCTTTGCATTTGTCCTTTCGGGTAAATAAAATTTTATTGTTGTAGTTGCTGTAAACGGATTTGGTTGGTTTTGTTCCAAAGCAACTTTATCCTGAACCGAATATGTTAAAGTTACGATATTTGAGAAATCATCACAACTTTGTGTGCCGTCTAAATCCACCTGCCTGAGCCGATAGTGATAGGTTATATTTGGGGCGATGTCCCTGTCGGAATATTCATACTCATGGTAAACCCTCGAATTACCATGGCCAGAGATGAATTCAGGCATTGTAACCCAATTTTCATTGCCCTGAACTCTACGCTCAACATAAAAACCATGATTTTGAATTTCTGAGGCAGTTTCCCAGAATAACTCATTCACTCCATTTCTTGAATACCCTCTGAAATAAGTAAGCTCAACCGGGTCTCCACACCATTGATAATTATACGTTTTACTGTAAGTCCTGTTGCCAAGATACGGAACAAGCAAGGGTATCCAGCTACCACGAGAATATGTTTCGGTGATATTATCATAAGGAGTGATTCCCGTGTGGGTCATGTGGGCATAACCGGGATTACCAACTTTATCAGTGAAGGGAAACCATGTTCCCGAATCGAGCATATTTCTGTAAGCAAAGAAATTTTTGTTTTTCTTATCAGCAAATTTCTCTCTTACCCTGAATTCCTCATGCAAATTGAGATAAATTGCCTTGCTTCCATTCAACTCTGAGCTTGGTGGGTCGTTGAAGTAAACATTCGTGCAACGCATACCTGAACGTGATTTTGATGCACCTAATTCAAGTCCTGCTTCTGCCAATTGTGCTATTGAAACCCAATATGTACCTTTCTTTAAAACTATCGGTGTTGGCAACTTGACAAATACAAATTCTTTAGAAATAAATGATGAATCGAGGAACTCATCATATCCTGCCATTCTTTGCACTGTTGAATTTGGTAGTAAATTTACCGGTAAATTATCCCCATCATATATTGAATACTTAATATATCCTGTATTATTACTTCTGCAAAAATAAGCACCATATCCAAAAATTGTGTCTTCGCTTGATAATTCAAATTTCATAGCTATTTGTCCCGCACCACCATCACCCCCGGGGTCACCAACCTCCCAGCGTAGATAATTACTCATCCAGTCGGATTGGCTCGTACCACCCATATTGTATCCGTGTAGATTTAATCCTTTGTTGAATTCACCAACCATTCGCTCAACATCGTTGGTTGCTCTACGCAAATTATTTGCATCAGCAACAGGATGCTGAGCAAACATAGGTCCGAATGTAATAGTATGTAAACTGTATGTTGTGTCATTCAATGGTTCAAGGTCTCCATACGGAATATTAACAATTCCCATAACAACATATCTGCCAGGAGGAGACAATCTTGCATTCCAGTTCGGCATTGTTATTGGTTCTTCAGAACCGGGTCTTAAGAATGGCATTTGTTTTGTTCTGCAATAAATACTTCTAAGCCGGTCTAATACCCATCTTGCAGAGTCTCTTGCCTGCTGATTTCTATATTTAAACAATTGCATCATCTCTTCGTAATCAGAGTCATCGGGAGAACCCCTCCAAACCCAGGCATCATCGAGATAGTATAAATGCAGAAAGTCAGATTCTGTGAAAATGTTTGTCTGCACCCAAAAGCTTGGTGCCTGCTTGCCTGTGTTATTTACCAAACTTAATCTTATTGGCAAGGAGGTTGCCTGTGAAGCAGGAACTACTGTATAAGGATAGTCAACATAAACTCTGCTTATGCCAACATCAGGACATTCACAATCAGTATAAAGAATATGGACATCATCAATATAGAAGGGGTCTTCGTCATCAGCTATTGATGTGGGATTCAATTGATTATTCTTTGCATGAACTTTTATTCTGAAACGGAAATATCTTGCTCCTTCATTTGGGGCAGTGATGAAAGTATCGGGTATAGGTACGTAATATCTTTTGAACCCATGGTCAATACCGTCATCATAGAAATCGTAACGCAGACCATTTGCAGCTCTCGGTTCTGTGTATTTCGGAGGAGCCATAGCAGAATCCTTGTCTTGTTCAAGAAATCCGACCATATAACCGCCACCACCGAATAATGTGAAAGCAGACATATTTGTTTCGGTTGCCGCTCCTTTTCTTCGCAAGTGAAATCTCCAGTTTGCTTCGGGAATATTTGTTATACCTTCACCGTCTCTCCAAAATTGAGGTGCTTTTGCAAATTCAACTCTCAATTCATCCGGTTCACGCAAAACGTTGTACCAATCGGAAGAAACAACCCGATGCTCACAACCGATAATTGTACCATCGCTCCAGCCCCTTTCCCAGTCATCAAGTTTTGTGCTTCTTTGCACTGCAAAGGTAAAAACAGCACCACTTTTATTTCTTAAATCTATCGGATAAGACCTGATTTCAGTTCCACCCCATTGTTGGATACCAACAACTGATGGATGTGGTCTTTGAAGTTTGATGGTCGGTGATGAGATTTCCAATCCGGGATAAACATCATTATTTGAAGTTAAATAATCACCTCTTGGAGGCAATGGGTGGTGAGAAACCGATTCACCGGTAACAACCGTAGCTCCAATACTTACCCATTTGAATACAGATGGAATTGGTACAGGTGAATTGCTATTATCGGGAACAACATGGAATTCCGTAACGTCATCATTGAAATTTTCATCGTTATAAATATGTTTCATTGTCCAGAACCTGACGTTTAATGTGTCGTCAAAGGACCACTGGTCACCAAATCCTTTATTTGTATTGGGATTTGTAGGGTCAATCATTAAATATGCTTTCATCAAGCCGATATTTGACAAAAACAAATCATTCGGTTCAAATGGCGGGAAATAAATTTGTACAAAATCATAAGGTGGAATGCCATTGAACTTTGACTTCAATTTTTTGTTGGTATCATAATATTCGCTGTGCAATGTGTCAGCTGTGTAATCTTTTCCATCGTAGCTTACTTTCGACAGTATTATCTTTTCGAATGCTTCTTCACCTGCCCTTTTAGCAATTGCAGTGCTGTCAACCTTAACGTATTTATTATATAGTGGTCTTCGTGTTGCCTGATTGATTATCGCACAGCGGACACGGAAATTCAAATCCTGCGGCTGGTAGTTGACACCGTTTGGTCCCTGAATGTCATTCGTCAGGTTCTGCACAATTGCAACCGGTTGAAGCTGACCAACTTGTTCATGACCGGCAAGAATTTCGAAATCCTGAGCTTTACTTGTTAAAATTGGTTCAGTGAAAGCAGTCTCTCCCTGCTTTTGTTGTCTTACTCTGAAAGCGAGGTCAACAACTCTTAAAGTATTTTTCCATTGCTTGAACCTGATTGACTGTGTCTGATCAGGGTATCCGGTATGGTCAGCAGTAATATATCGTGAAAAGAAAACTGTTGCCTGGTTGTAAGTTCCTGCCCAAGGCAATGTTCCTGTATAAGTTGAATCAGCCGCATGTTTCTTTGAGCTGAAATCGAGATGACGTGCCTCTCCGCACACAAGAGCGTGAGTATTAAAACGAACTATCTGGTTAGCCGGATAAAAACCCAATCCCCAATCTTTTCTACCCTGAAACTTTTCGTAGTTGAAAGATATACTTGAATCAGATTTATCGAGGACAATCTGACAGTTAGCAGAGATATATCCGTCGCTATATGGTTCCATTTTGTCAGGGTCATAAGTTGTTCCTTTTTGAATCGTATAAACAGAATTTTGCCCGACTAAGTCAATACTTCCTTTCAATTGCCAATCAACAAAATAAACGATTAGTTTGTTGCGGGCTGAATCCCTGTAAAAGTAAACCCTTCCCCTGTCTCTTGGCACTGTATCTTTCCATTGGGATAAATAGCCGTCACCCCAGAGTGGTGCTATGACAGGCAGGTTGGATGTATGATTCATTAATATATCCGCAGGATTTGACTCAGGGTTAACGCTCAGTGTTGTAGCCATCAGGTATCCCCAATCGTCATTAGTCGGGTCTGTCGTACCGTCAGTTTTGCTAAATCGGGAACGAATGAACCAATCCATACTTTGCGAATTGTAGCAATTTGGGAAAGAGTAATTATTTGATAAAACTTTTCTTCTTGGCGGTGTGGAATTATCATAATGATACCTGCTGTTGGAAAGCATAATAGCACCGTTAGAGAAAACATAGAAGCTGTCGTACTTCAATCCGTTGTAAATAAAATCGAATCCGATGGGTATTGGTCCTGCAAAGACATCATCAACTGAATCCTTGTTGTCAGGGAAGTTAAGATGACGGAAGTATCTGTAACCGTCTTTCTTTTGTTCATCAGATTCGAACCAAGATTTTGGTTTTTGGTTTGGACCGGAAAAAATTCTTCGCCAGTTCGAGGCATCTTCGGTAGTATCCACTAATGAATAATCAGGTGCCCATGGTTTACCTGCCCTGTCGCCACTCGTAACAAAGTAATAACCGGTGGAAATAGCCGCCTGGTCTTTAGCATTTTCCAAAGGTGTGCCTATCCTTTCGAAAGGGTAAGGATAGGTTGTCTGCCATGGACCGAAATCGTTTGCCTCGACAAGTTGGCTTTTTCGCAGGTTTTGTTCTTGTTTATCCTGTGCAATAGTTGGTATAATAGCAAATGCTGATATTAAAATCGTAACAATCAAATTTTTCATAACGAACTCCCACAATCAATTAACAATTAACAATTGACAATTAACAATGAACAGATAACAATAATAAATTATAAAACTGTTTCTTATGGTCTTAGCCCCCTAGCGACTTTTTTTGAAATCCTACTTTCTTATCAAAGATATATCAACCCTTCTCCCTTCTCCCTTTTCCCTTTTCCCTTTTCCCTTTTCCCTTTTCCCTTTTCCCTTTTCCCTTTTCCCTTTTCCCTTTTCCCTTTTCCCTTTCAAAATAAGAATCCCCCTGCCTGAAGGCAGGCAGAGGGACTTATTTCAAAAAATAATATTACTTTTTAATATTATTTTACTAAGGACATTTTGCCTGTCAGAACATTTTCATCAACAGTAAGTCTGTAGATGTATGTTCCGCTGGCAACTTTGTTACCAGTATTGTCTTCAGTCTTCCAGTCGTATGAGTAAAAACCGGCAGAAAGCTTGTCGTTGACCAATGTCTTAACAACCATGCCATAAACATCGAGTATCTCCATTGATACATTTGCATTCTCAGGAATCGAGAAGCTAACTGTTGTACCATCGTTGAATGGATTTGGTTTGTTAGGCATTAATACAATGCTACCCTTTTCGGTATAAGTCAAAGTAACGATATCGGAAAAATCGTCGCAAGACTGAGTTCCGTCGAGGTCAACTTGTCTCAACTTGTATTGATATGTCGTATTTGGTGTAACGTCTTTATCTACGAAATTGTATTCGTGAGGAACGTTCGATGTTCCATGACCGTTTACAAATTCAGGTAAAGTATTCCAAGCACTGTTTTCAGCACCGACAACTTTTCTTTCAACATAGAATCCGTGGTTGTCTAATTCGGAAGCTGTTTCCCAAATCAGGTCTATTGAACCCTGACGAACTGAACCTTTGAAGTAAGTTAACTCAACAGGAATATCGCAATCCTTGAATGGATATGTCGTACTGTAAGTTCTTGGTCCCAGATAAGGCACCAACAACGGCAACCATGTACCGCGTGATACTGTAGCTGTTTGACCGTCAAACGGAGTATAACCCTGATGGTCCATATGGGCAAATGACGGGTTACCGATAGTTGCCATGAATTGTTCCCATGCACCACTTCCAAGACCGTTTTCGAATGCAAAGAAGTTCTTGTTAGTTTGATTACCGAATTTCTCCCTTACTCTGAATGTTTTTTCAATATTCAGATAAATACCTGCACTACCGTTTTTATCAGCAGTTTGAGGGGTGTGGAAGTAAATGTTCGTGCAACGCATACCGACTCTCGATTTCGAAGCACCGAGTTCGATACCGGCTTCAGCAAGCTGAGCTATTGCAACCCAATAAGTACCCTTCTTCAACACGATTGGATTTGGCAATGTAACAAATACGAATTCATTTAATATGAGATTAGAGTCAAGTATCATATCGTCTCCACGCTGAACCTGAATCAATGAGCCCGGAATCTGATTTGACGGAATTTGGTCGCCATCAAACATTCTATAAGTAATCCAATCAGGATGTGCATTCTTTGATGCAAAGTAAGCACCATATCCAAAGATTGTATCTTCTGAAGTTAATTCGAACTTCACGGCGATATTTCCTGAACCTCCATCACCACCGGGGTCTCCAACTTCCCACATAGGATATGTTGACATCCAGTTAGCATAGCTGAGTCCACCCATTTTATAACCTCTCATGGTAAGACCTCTGCCAAATTCACCAACCATTTGGGCAACATCATTTGTTGCTTTACGTAAATTATTTACATCCGCTACAGGATGATAAGCAAACATAGGACCGAAAGTTATGTTAATGGTACTATAAGTCGTATCATTTTTAGGTTCCAAATCACCATATGGTACAAATACATCGCCGATTACGATATATCTCCCCGGAGGTGAAAGCCGTGCATTCCAGTTCGGCATTGTTATCGGTTCGTCTGAACCAGGTCTCAGGAACGGAATCTGTTTTGTTCTGCAATAAATAGGCAGTTTTCTCATCAATTGCCATCTTGCAGAGTCACGTGCATTTTGATTTTTGGCCCTGAAAAGAGCCATCATGTCTTCATAATCCGGGTCTTCAGGAGAACCTCTCCAAACCCAAGCATCTTCAAGGTAGTACAAAGCATTAAAGTCTGATTCTCTGACAATTGATGCTTTTACCCAGAACGAAGGTGCCTGTTTGCTTGTATTATTACTTAATGATAATCTGATTGGTATAGCTGTCGCCTGACTTGCAGGAGTGATAGTATAGGGCCAATCTGCTTCAATTTTGCTCATTTCAACGTCAACAATTTCCTGGTTCGAATAAAGAATTCTGATGTTATCAACATAGAACGGGTCTTCATCGTCGGCTATAGTTGTTGGCGATATCTGATTGTTTCTTGCATAGACTCTAATCCTGAATCTGAAGTGTTTGCCACCATCAGCAGGAGCTGTAATGAATGTATCGGGTATTGGGATAAATATCTTCCTGTATTCAAAATCAATACCGTCATCATAGAAATCATATCTCAAACCATTTGGAGTCCTGTTACCTGAGTAAACAGGTGGAGCCATTGCGGAGTCTTTATCTGATTCGAGGAATCCAACCATATAACCGCCACCGCCGAATAGCGTAAAGGCAGCCATTTTAGTTTCTTCCGGTGCACCTTTCCTTCTTTGGTGTTTTCTCCAGTTATCATTAGCTATGTTAGTGATTAATGTACCATCTCTCCAGTTAAGTGAAGGCTTTTTAAACTCAACATGAATTTGGTCACACAACTCGTTTGATGTAGAATAACCATAATTTGGGTGATAAACGGCATACCAGTTGGAAACTACGATTCTGTGTTCGCAACCAACCAAAGTACCATCGCACCAGCCTCTTTCCCAGTCATCCAATTTAGTTGTTCTTTGGATGGCAAGAGTTAAAACTGCTCCTGTTTTATTTAACAGGTCAATTGGGAATGAACGCATTTCGTAACCGCCCCAGGCACCAATACCGACAACTGATGGTGGTGGTCTGTGTAGTTTTATCGTTGGTGAAGAAATTTTCAGTCCAGGATAAACTTCACTGTTTTGTGTCAAATAATCACCTCTTGGTGGCAATGGATTTCTCGAAACCGTTTCACCTGTTACAACAGTTGCTCCAACACTAACCCATTTAAACACGGATGGGATTGGTACCGGAGAATTATTTGCATCGGGTACGACATGGAATTCCGTTACGTCGTCAATAAATGGCTCGTCATTCGGAATGTGTCTCATAACCCAGAACCTGATGTTCAAAGTATCATCAAAGGGCCATTGGTCTCCTAATGATTCACCTGTTGACGGGTCGGATGGGTCAAGCATTAAAAATGCCTTCATCAATCCAATGTTCGAAAGGAACAAGTCATTCGGCTCAAATGGCGGGAAGTAAACTTGGACAAATCCGTATGGTGGAACACCGTCCCACGGTGCTTTCAAAGCTTTAGTTGCTACATCATAATACAATGTGTTTAATGTATCTGCCTCGTAATTACCACCAGAATATTTAACTACCGATAAGATAATTTTTTCAAAAGCTTCTTCACCGCGTCTGTTTGCAACTGCATTCTTGTCAACTTTAACATATTTATTATATAATGGTCTTCTTGTTGATTGATTGATAATAGCACAACGAACACGGAATGCCAAATCCTGAGGCATATAGTTCTTTTGGTTTGGACCCTGAATATCGTTTGTCAGGTTTTGAACGATTGCAACAGGTTGTAACTGACCTACCTGCTCATGACCTGCAAGAATTTCAAAATCCGGTG
>Ga0172368_10006075_pt1 | contig 13178 bp, 14 predicted proteins | sample Lak11m_FD_114540 | JGI IMG/M metagenome (GOLD analysis project Ga0172368, IMG submission 114540) | Freshwater microbial communities from Kabuno Bay, South-Kivu, Congo - kab_022012_11m | ecosystem: Environmental > Aquatic > Freshwater > Lake | place: Democratic Republic of the Congo: South-Kivu...
CGCCGACGGCCTGCGCGCCTGGAAGGAATCGGACGGCGCCACGGCGTATTATCTCTACGATGGCGCCACGCTCCTCGCCGAGCTGGACGCCGACGGTACCGTGACAAGTTATAACACCTGGGGACCCACCGGCCTGCTCAACCGCACCAACCTGCAGACCAACCGGGAGACCTGGTATCTGTTCGACCCCCTGGGCAACGTCGCCCAGCGCACCGATGTCACCGGTAAAGTATTATCTGCCGATCAATATGATGCCTGGGGAAATCTGCTGGCTGGCGGCGATGCGCAGGACCCATATAGGTACAAAGGCCAATATGGCTACTACACCGATCATGAAACCGAACTCTTATTATGTACTCTGCGATATTACGATCCTGAAACAGGACGGTGGCTAACGCAAGATCCAATCGGTTACTCAGGTGATATTAATCTGTATCGATACTGTTATAACAACCCTATTTCAAATGTTGATCCTAACGGCGATTTCTCGTGGCATGATTTTAAAGTATTTTGGCATGAACAAATCACAGAAAGCTTCGAAGATCCATATGCACAAGCAGCAAGAGCAAAGACCCCGGAAGAACTGCATACAGCACTTAATCGTATAGCAGCTAATGATATAGCTAATAGTATTTCTCCACAAAGTAACAGAATGTATGATCCAGATGACGGAATTAATACAGTTGATACTCAGTTCACTCAACCATCAGATAATATGTTACGAAACAGTATGAGAGAAGGAGCGCTTGATGCAGCACTTAGATGTAATTTCCCCGAAGAATATCCAACTTGGATAGATTTGCGTACCGGAGAGAGAATATCTTTTCCTGGGTATGGATTACAGAAAGTAAATGATCCATTAACATGGACACTAGATGATACAAAAGCGTATAGAGATGAATGGTATAGACGTGGCTATAAGACACCTATTGGAGGATGGAGATTATATGAGATTCATCATATTCATACCAGAGAATATGGTGGTACAAATGAGTTTGAGAATTGTACTCTAGTTTTCAAATGTATTCATAAAAGCTTTAATAATTTTTGGGGTTGTATCTATCCAAAATATTAATTTAAGGGCGCGCGCAAAAATAAGTGTCGAGTTTTGCACATCTATTTCTGCTTAACGACCCTACCATGAAGGGGTGGATGTTGTAGAGACTCTGACACAAAAGTACCAGACTATCGCTCGTCACTTCGACGAGCGACGAAGACGGTTGTGGGCGGCCACGGAAGCCCAAGCTTATGGCCATGGCGGCATCGAGTTGCTGGCTCATGTCACCGGCTTGAGCATTCGTACGATCAAACGAGGTTTGCTGGAACTGGCCGGGCAGTCGGTGCCCGAAACCTGGATTCGTCGGACGGGTGGTGGGCGCAAACGGGCCGAAGTCGCCGATCCGGAGTTGCTGGTGGCACTCGATGCCCTGGTGGAACCCGTGACCCGCGGCGACCCGATGTTGCCGTTGCGCTGGACCAGTAAAAGCTGTGCCAAGCTGGCTAAGGAACTGAGCGTGCGCGGGCATCCGGTGAGCGCGCGCACCGTCGCCCGCCTGCTGCGTCAGTTGGAATACAGCCTGCAAGGGACGGTCAAAACCCAGGAAGGGAGTAGTCATCCCGACCGAGATGCGCAGTTCCGCCGGATCAGCCGCCGGGTGCGGGCCTTCATGAAACTGGGGCAGCCGGTGATCTCGGTGGACGGAAAAAAGAAAGAATTGATTGGCGAGTTTGCCCAGCGGGGACGGGAATGGCGGCCAGTGGGGTGCCCCGAGGATGTCAACGCCTACGATTATCCCGCATTGGCGGACGGCAAGGCGGTGCCGTATGGGGTCTATGACCTGCGCGCCAATGTCGGCTGGGTCGCCGTTGGGTGTGATCACGACACCGCCGCCTTTGCGGTCACCACGATCCGGCACTGGTGGGAGCAGCGGGGCTATGCGCAGTATCCCCACGCCACGCGGCTGCTGATCTGCGCGGATGGCGGCGGGAGCAACGGGAGCCGGTGTAAGCTGTGGGGAAACGGGAACTGCAGCAGTTGACCGATAGCAGCGGCTTGTGGCTGTATATCTGCCATTTCCCGCCCGGCACCAGTAAATGGAACAAAATTGAACACCGGTTGTTCTCGTTTATTAGCATTAATTGGCGCGGAAAGCCCTTGACGAGTTATGAGGTGATGATAGACTTGATTGGTCACACCACGACAGAGACCGGGTTGACCGTGCATGCCGAATTGGATGCGACACAGTACCCGACCGGCATTGCGGTGTCGGCGGAAGAATTGGCGTCCGTCAATCTGATGCCCGATCGCTTTCATGGCGAGTGGAATTACCTCATTAAACCGCACGAGCGAACTCCGAGTTAGCAAACTCGACACTTATTTTTGCGCGCGTCCTTACATTCTTCGGTATTCAGCGGTAAAATCGAATAATTTTACAGGTACTATCCGAAAGGAGAATTTGATGGCTATGTCCTGGATAGATATCATCGTTCATGTTTATAAAGATCGGGAAGATCAAGAGTTACCCGACAGTCCTATCTTTAGTTCCCCAGCTTCAAATGATGAATTTGAAGAGGCCGAGAATACTTTGGGTATTGAATTTCCTAATGAATTGAAGTCATTATTATATGAATCAAATGGAGTAATGGAGCAGATGAGAGTAAAGCAGGAAGAAATTGTAACAGGATATCTGATATGGCCTATTAAAATGATTATCGAGACAAATATGGAATTCCGTTCTGGAATTTACGATGCTATTTATAAGCCATTCGATTCCTTACTTTTCTTTGCCGATGCCGGTAATGGTGATCAATTTGCATATACAATCGATAATCATAGTATTACACAGACAGATATTTATGCCTGGAATCATGAGTCTGACCTGAGAAAGTTGGTGGCACCTTCACTTAAATTTTTTATTGAAGAAAGGTTTAGTGGTAAAATAGGGGTATGATCTGTAATAATGCGGGACAGTTACCTGAGAGGCCGTCTGAGAATGCTCCCCCAGCGTGTAAGCGAAGGGGCAGCACCGGCTCTTCTCTTGTAGCAGAAAGGGGAATCGTTGAGGGACTCACGGCCGGGAAGGCTGTGAAGCACAATGCGCACAACGCATGTGCAACTGTCTCCACATTTTGCCATCGGCGCTCCCGTGAGGGGCTACACTGAGGCTATGTCCCATCTACCCTATCCGAGTGATTTAACCGATGCGCAATGGCGGCTGATCGAGCCGCACTTGCCCCCTCCGCAGGAGATTGGCTGTCCGCGGACGACGGATTTGCGGGAGGTTTGTAACGCGATTTTTTATGTCATGCGCGAAGGCTGCCGCTGTGCCGCCCTCCCGCACGATTACGGGATTCCCTATAAAACGGTCTATGATTACTATCGGCGGTGGAATACCGACGGCACGCTGGACACGATGCATGCGGCCTTGCGGGACCGCGTGCGGAAGAAGGTCGGCAAGGAGCCGACGCCCAGCGCCGCCATCATCGACAGCCAGTCGGTGAAGACGACGCAAAGGGGGGGGCACGGGGCTATGATGCCGGCAAACAAATCAACGGCCGGAAACGCTTTATCTTCGTGGATACGCTGGGCCTGCTCTGGCTGGTCAAAATTTTGACCGGGGATGTGCAGGAACGGGATGGCGGACGGCTCCTGTTGGAGGCCGTCCACGCGCTCAAGGCCCGGTTCCCCCGACTCCAGTTGATCTGGGCCGATGGCGGCTTCGCGGGGCAGTTGGAGGACTGGGTGGCGAGCGTGGGTCAGTGGGTCTTGGCCATCGTGCGTAAAGTCAAGGCCAAGGGCTTTGAGGTGCTACCTCATCGCTGGATTGTTGAACGGACCTATGGCTGGTTGGGGAATTTTTGGCGGCTGGATAAAGATTACGAAGTCAACCCGGTCCACAGTCAGGCGACCCTCTATTGGGCGATGACGCATGTCATGGTCCGGCGGTTGACGGGAGGACAAGTGCATTGGAAACCACGGGCACCGTGACAACGTGGTCGGGCCCAGGGGAGTGCGCGCACCATCGCGACGCCTGGAGGGCGGCGGTTTCGCACGTCTTGGGGGAGAGAGGGGCCGGTCAGCGCAGTGCCCGAGGCGAACTGAGATCTCTCCCGGGACGGCGAGAATGGTTGAAGAGGAAGGAAGGGGTTGGCGCTTGGGAAGAAAGCGCCAACCAGGGAAAAAAGAATTTTCAGACGGCCTCTGAGGTAATTGCAGAATTACGCAAAAACATGTTTGCTGACCAAGGAATTTAGGAGACCTCCGTCGAAGTAGAGGTTACCACACCAAACTCGAAGGAGGTCTCATGAGCCTGCAGTCACTCGTCACTACTGTAGCAGCCTATTGGCAACGTGTCCAGACCAGCTTGTTTCCCTATCTGGAGACCGCCGGCTTGACCCTCACCCCGGAACTTGAACAGCTCGTCGCGATCCTGAACCTGCTTCGTGTCGAGGAACTGCTCCCTGCCCGCAGTGCCTATCAGGTCGGCGCGCCTCCGAAAGATCGCGCCCCGCTCGCCCGCGCCTTCCTGGTGAAACATTACCTGAATCTTCCCGGCACGAAGGCGCTCCGCGAGCGGTTGCGCACCGATGACACCCTGCGCCGGCTCTGCGGATGGCCCACGGCGAAAGCGATCCCGAGTGAATCGACCTTCAGAGGAACTCGGTCACGTCCCGATCATCCCGGAGACGGCGCCGCCGGAGGAGCCGGCCCCCGAGATGGACAGAGACCGTGCCCGCCAGTACAAGGGACGCACGGTCGCCGAACGATTCAATTCGCGACTCAAAGATGAAGCGGGCGGCAAACAGGTGCGGGTGCGCGGTCACCGCAAAGTGCATGCCCACCTGATGTTCGGCCTGCTGGTGATCTTCGCCGATGCGCTGCTGCGGCTGGTTGCCTAACCGGTTCCAGCGCCCTGGTGAGGTATAACGCCATGGACGGGAGGGGGACCGGGGAGCGAGTCGTCGGCACACTAGAACAAACGTGTGTTTTGGTAGATGTCCCGTGTAATTTGGCGGTTGAGAGAGCCCGTTTGACGGAAGGCGGCGGTATATAGTGTGTCAGACGCTAATTCTGCAATTACCTCTTACCTCTGTCCCGCATTATTGCATCACGACGATACCTTCGCGCTAGCCAGCGAGCAGTGGACGCCCAACCAGGGGACCGGCGCGTCTACCGCCGCCATCTTCGATGCCGCCGGCAATATCCTCACCTTCCCGCACGAGTTATCCGGGTATGAAGGCCTGACCCGCGCTTACAATGATGCCAACGAATGGATCGGCTGCCTGGACGGCGAAGGACACGCCACCGGCGGCGGCAACTTCGCTTATGACGTGATGGGCAACCCGACCACCTGGAAAGGCAACACGCGCACCTTTGACCGCAACGCTATTGTGCGATCATTCCCCCGTTCACCTCCACATTCGCCAGCCCCCAGCTCGCTTCGGTGATATCGGGCAGGCCGGAGGCGGTGAAGTCCAGCTCCAGGCGGGATACCTTGTGATCGAAGGTCGTGGTGAGGTGATAGACGGCATCCATCACGCCGTCGGGGGCATGTTCGTAACCCAGGGTATCGCTCTCCGCTGCATCGGTGCGGGCCGGGTGGTCGCCGCCCGGATAGGCGTCGGGATAGGCCTGGTTCGCCGTTGTGTTGGAGAAGGTGGTATTCAACAGCGTGTCGCCCATCGCCACGCGCAGTTGCCGGGCGTTTGGGGCCGAGCGCCATTCCGCCGTCTGCGCGCGCATCAACTGGCATTGCCTGCGCTTATTGAGCCGGCGGCATCTCCGCCATCGCCTTCCGGGCTTGATCCCACATGGCGGTCTCATCCTGGATGCGGGCCAGGATGGCCGAATCGTTGGTGGCCCGCAGCGCCTGCTGCAGACAGGCACTCGCCTGTATCTGTACCGCCGGCGGATAGATTTTCCGGGGATCGCCCAATCCCCAATTACCGCCCTGCACCGTGGCGTCCATGGCCGCCTGTTCAACCGTCCGATAGAACTGCATCATCGGCTCGGCGGCCGGACCGTAGAGCTTGCGGCAGGCTTCGCGCATGACCTGGCGGGCGGTGACATTGGGATTCCACAGTCCGCGCGCGCCTGCGTAGTGCAGGGGCCAGCGCAGGGGATAGGGGTCCGCCTGCTTTTCGTACCCATAGGTTTCGTAGTCCAGATAGCTGATGCCGTTGCGGTGCCAGCACCGGAGATTTTTGAGCGCCGTTTCACCCGAATACCAGGGAATCGATTGCCACGGCGGCTGGTTGCACGAGGGAATCCACCATTCATACACGCCGACCAGCGCGCCGGTCTGCTGCCAGCCTGCCAGATGCCGCAACTCCCGCGTGTTGCTCCGCGACCGTTTGGCGGCCTCCGGCGTTTCACGATATTCAAGCGGTTTCAGGTGGTCGCCTTCGTTGACGATCATCACCTGCACGCCGGGTTCGGCCTTGACCATCGGGTCGGGGGGCGCGTGCGTGACCCAGTAGGCGAGGAAGTTCAGGCGCAGCCGGCCCGGATAGTCCTTTTGCAGCTCCCGGGCCACGGCATTGGCAAAGAGCAACAGGCGGGCGCTGATATTGCCTGCCTGCAGACAGGTGGGGCAATCGCAGAAGGAGTCGCTGTCTACCGCGGTCAACGAGATGCCGACGATGCCCGTCTCGCTGTCGAGCCGTTTCCGGGCATAGGCGACGGCCGCCTGCACGGAGACCGGATCCGTCAGGCAGGGATTCGCTTTCCCCCGCACCCAGGCCCGCGGATATTGCTCTTTATTCACGACCACTCCCAGGTTGTGCGCGCAGGGGAAGATGGTACTGTTTCTATTCAACCGCCATGCATAGGCCAGCGGTCGCTCGCCGGCCGCCATACCCTTGTTGACCCCCATCTCGCGTAAATAAAATGCCGGACGCTCATCAATCGTCATTGTCGGGATGCGGATCGTGGGCGTATGGGGAATCACCACCCACTTCTCGTCCACGCCGTACCAACCGCACCCGAGTCGCTGCAGCAGATCATACACGGCGTAGGCCGTCCCGGTGAGCGGTCCGTCATCGTTGCCGATCTGGGCCACGAAATGCTTCCCGGTCTTGATCACGTAATGGTCGTGGTCTTCCTTATCCTGTAGGACCGTGATGCCGTACTTCGCGGCCAACGCGGAGGATCCGATCAACACGAATGGCCCCGCGCCGGTGGCGTTGTCTTCCGTCACGACCGGCAGGCTCACGCCGGACATCCGGGCAATGACCTGGCAAAAATCGGTCGCCGCCTCCCTGGCTTTGTCGCTCGCGTCGTTCGCGATAACGATCACCGCGCCGCCGGCCTTCCTATCCCGGATCAGCGTCAGCTCGGCGTGCGCCATTCCCAGCGAACAGACCATCAGCCAGACGACGCAGACGATGTGATAACGCGACATGGCAGTGCCTTCCGTCGATTCCCGGTGACGATTGCCGTCGGATCAGCGCTCCGTATACGGCATTTGTAGACAACCGGTGAAGCGCAGGTAATGCAAACACGAATGCGTGTTCTCGACTTATGCTACCATGCGCCGGATAGGCTGTCTATTCAGCACCCGTCCGCAAATCCGTATCCCGCGTGGCCCGAGGTGGAAACCGGTTTCATTATCCTTGTGTCGTATCTTAACGCCTTTGCCCCTTCCCCCTCCCCCTTCTTAACGAAAGCTTAATCCATTTTCACCAAATACATGTTTAGAATAACTTATTTATGGGTATATACGACGTACCTGTTCTTTGACAATCCTGCGCCGTGTGGTCCGTTTCCCCGCCTGGCCCGCCGCCGATTCGCCCGTCACCGTGTCGGGACCGGCAACCGGGCCAGACGTCTGGCCCCACCGGTCTTTGCGGAAAACATCATGTTGACGCCGCAAAACACCGTAAAATGCCGCTACAACTAATGAGCGTTCAGTAAAATGTTGCACGTGCAACATTGACATAACTATTTACCAGTCAACCCCTCATCCTCATCCTCTTACTCATCCCTCTTACTCTAACTCTGACTCTGAAACAGCCAGCGAAAAATCGCAATATTTGACACATTTTGACACATTCACGCTCATCCGGGTTCCAGCTCCGCTGAGGTCCGCCCCGCGACTTCTCACTCTCCTTCTCTCATCATATCTGGACAGACTGTTAGACTGAGCCGTGGTCAGACCTTTCCGCAGATCACAGATATCAAAGAGAAAAAAATCTCCATGGCGGGGGGAATTTTCAGATGAAAATTTCCCCGCCATGGAGTGTAAATGGTGGGCCGGGCAGGATTCGAACCTGCGACCAAGGAGTTATGAGCCCCCTGCGCTAACCGCTGCGCCACCGGCCCACGGTGGATTAAGATGATTTATTGTAGCAAGGTGACCGGGGATCGTCAATGAACGAGAGCGTGCGTGGAGGCGCGAGATATTGTAGAATGGGCATCATGCAAACTGGCACGGAAGACTACGTCGAACAAATCGCTGCTGATCTGTGCGCGCTCGGCCTGCAGCCCGGGAGCGTGGTGCTGGTGCATTCGTCTTTACGCTCGCTGGGACCGGTGCCGGGCGGGGCGGAGACGGTGGTGCGCGGTTTCCTGCGCGCGCTGGGTGAGGATGGCACGCTGCTGATGCCGGCGTTGAGCTACGAGAATGTTAACGCTGAGCAACCGGTGTTCGACGTGCTTCGCACCCCCTCCTGCGTGGGCGCGCTGCCGGAATATTTCCGCACGCGCATCGGCACGCTCCGCAGCGTGCACCCCACCCACTCCGTCGCCGGCATCGGCGCGCGGGCGGAGGAATTGCTGGCCGGGCACGAGGCGGACACCACCCCCTGCGGCCCGCACTCGCCCTTCAGCCGCCTGCGCGAAGTCGGCGGTCAGCTCTGCTTTCTCGGCTGCGGGCTGCGGCCCAACACCTCCATGCATGCGGTGGAGGAGCACATTACCCCACCCTACCTGTTCGGACCGGAGCTGACGTATACCCTGCGCCTGGCTGACGGCAGCGAACGGCAGCAGACGTATCGCCGGCACGGCTTCACAGGCTGGCTGCAGCGATACGACCGCATCGCCGATCTGCTCGGTCCCGACGCCCTGCACACCGGAACCTGCCTGCAGGCCATCACACACGTTATCAATACCCGTCCGATGTGGGACGCCGCCCTCGCCGCGCTGCGTAATGATCCGTTCCATTTTGTCGATCCGGCCTGATTTCGCCATCCGTGTTCCGGTATTCACACAATGCCGCCTTCCCACGAGCTATCGGTATGTGATGTGGACTACCGGTCTCTCCAAACTCCCGGATAATAGTATGCAATTCAACATTTCCAGGGAGATCAACATGCCGGTATTCTGTGTCCCCGCGGATTTCAAAGTGGCGTCGGTAAGTGAATTTTCAGGGCGTAACCCGGGATGGGACCTGCCCGTTGCCGAGTTTTACGGCTCGGTAAAAACTTCGAAATTCGGCTCGGGTCGCCGGCCCGGCGTCCTGCCGGGCGTGGAGGCGGACGATTTCGCCGCCTACCTGCGGCATGTCCGGCAGCTCGGATTGGAATACAACTACACGCTCAATTTCAGTTGCCTGGACAATCGCGAATTCACCGAGGAGGGGCGGCGGGAGCTGACGGAATACCTGACCGGCCTGGTGGACGCGGGCGTAAGCCGCTTCACGGTGGCGCTGCCCACGGTGGTCGGCCTGCTCTCGCAGCTTTATCCCGAAATCCCGGTGACGGTGTCAGTGATCGCCAGTGTAGATACCGTCAACAAGGCGGACTACTGGTGCCGCTTCCCCAATGTCAAGTGCATTTACGTCATGGAGGCCATCAACCGGCAAACGGGCCGCCTGAAAGCAGTCGCGCAGTATTGTCACGATCACGGCGTGCAGGTGGGCACCATCGTCAACTGCTCCTGCTTCCAGGACTGCCCCATGCGCAGCATGCATTATAACTTCGAGTCGCACTCGACCGCCGGCTGCGAGTACGTCGTGCCCGCCTATTACGGCTCGGTGTGCGCCATCGACAAGTATAATGACACGGAAAAGTTTCTCAGCGCCCCGTGGATTCGCCCGGAGGATCTCGACCGCTACGTGGAGATGGGCATGGACCGCTTCAAGCTGGCCGGCCGCGAATTCTTCGCGCAAGGCGCCGACATGCTGCGCACGGTGGACGTCTACAACAGCCGCCGCTGGGACGGCGACCTGGTCGATCTGCACATGTGCTTCGCCAGCAATAAATACTCCCAGGTGCTGTCCATCCCGAATTCCGAGCGGCTGGCCAAATATTTGGGCGCCATCCTCGATGGCAAGCTCCCCTGCGACCAACAGGCCTGCTCGACCTGCGATTTCTGCAAAGCCCATGCCGATCTGGTGCAGGTGGACGAGGAAGCGAAGCAGCGCTGGACATCAAAGTTCCAGGACTACGTGACCACGCTCTACGCCCCGCCGGATCGGTCGCTCGCGGCGTAACCTCTTGCTCTTGCTCTGAAGCTTTTGAGATTTCGTGGGGCTTTCAGAGCAAGAGCAAGAGCAAGAGATTAGAGCAAGTGCAAGAGTCCTTGACAGCGCTCGCATGCCCCCGGATAATGCAGGCGGAGGATTGCCGCCATGCTGACGATGACGAAGAAGGAACGTTTTGCGAACGCGCTGCTGCGCAAGCCGGTGGATCGGGTGCCGGCCTTTGACTGGTCGTGGGACGACACCATCGCGCGCTGGACGGAACAGGGGCACCTGCAGCCGGGTGAGGATTACACCGAGCATTTCCAACTCGAGCAGCGCGCGCACGGCTGGCTGGAGCTGGTGGCGGACCTGGACTTCGGCACCGTCATCCTGGAGGAGACCGAGGAGACCATCCTCAAGCTCGACGGCAACGGCGCCTCGCTGCGCTGGATGAAAGGCCGTTCCGGCACCCCCGAGCACGTCGGCTTCTCCGTCACCGACCGCGCGAGCTGGGAGGAGAAGGTCAAACCCTTCCTGCTCGACGTTGACCGCCGCCGCATCCCCTTCGAAGGCTACCGCGCGGAGCGGAAGAAAGCCACCGAGCTGGAGGAGTTTTTCACCTGCGACTGCATGGCGCTGTTCGAGCACATGCACCGCATCGCCGGCATCGAAGGCCTGCTCATCGGCATGATGGACGACCCGGAGTGGGTGCGGGACATGGTGAAGACCTACACCGACGTCATCATCAACCACTGGGAAGTGCTGCTGGCGGAGGAAGGCCTGCCCGACGCCATCTTCTATTACGAGGATATGGGCTTCAAGGGCCGCCCGTTCCTGTCGCCGGACATGTACCGCGAGATCATGAAACCCGGGCATAAGCGGCTGTTCGACTTCGCCCACTCCAAGGGCCTGCCCGTGCTTTTCCACTCCTGCGGCTACATCAAGCCGCTGCTGCCCGATCTTATCGACGCCGGCATCGACTGCCTGCAGGCCATCGAGTATAAGGCAGGGATGGACATCGTCGAGTTGTTCTACGAATTCGGCGACAAAATCTCCTTCTTCGGCGGCATCGACGCCCGCGCGCTGACCGGTAACGACCGCGACTGGATCGAGCGCGAGCTGCAGGCGAAAATCCCCCCCATCATCAAGAACGGCGGCGGCTACATCCTCCGCACCGACCACTCCATCCCGCCGCAGGTGGACTACGAGACGCTGAAGTTCTTCTTCGAGCGCGGCCGGGAGATCGGGACACCGAAGAACTGATCAAATCAGGAATATCACGTTAACCAAACAGTTGTTTTGCAGGTGACCATTCACAGCCTGCCCCGCCGCCGTCCCCCGTTACGACGGCGCCTTCGCTGAGATTGATGCTGCACAATACGACGCCGTCCTCTTCGCGAAGTGACAATCGCAACCTCGTGCCGTTACCCGATAACAATCTGGTCCTTGTGCTTCGCGAGCCACGCATTGAAGGTCTGCAGCGACGGATTCAGCGTGCGTGCCAGCGCCAGGTCGCGCGCGCCGCAGAAGTATGCCTCGAAGTCGCGCTTGAACTGGAACATGTTGCCCAGATCCTCGGCGCCGGGAAAACCGAAGGCGCGGTACACTTCGGGCGGCACATCGTTGTAACGCACCTCTTCCCCCAGTGCCCGGGTTAGCGAGGCAGCCATCTGCGCGCCGGTCAGATGCTCGCCGGCAATACCCACGGTCTTCCCGATAAATTCGTTCCCGCGGGCGAAGATGCCGTAGGCGCACTTCCCGATGTCCTCGGCGGCTATGCCCGGCAGCTTTTTGTCGCCCATGGGCATGGTGATTGCCGCCACGCCGTCCGGACCGCGCTTAGGCCCCAGGCCGAAATTAATCAGGTTGTCCCAGTAGAACGAGGTGAGCAGGAACGTCGCCGGCAGGCCATTCTCGGTGAAAAACCGGTTCGCCTCGCCTTTGGCGTCGAAATGCGGTACTTTGTAGTGGCCCATCAGCGTGGGCAGGCGATCATCATCGAGTGGCACCCATTGGCGCGTATCCTCGAGCGTGGACCAGATGACATGCTTGACGCCGGCATTTTTCGCCGCGGCGGCCATGGCAGCGGCCTGCGCCAGCTCCTTCTCCGGCGAGAAATGCGCCCAATAGAAGGTGACGCAATACACCCCGTAAGCCCCATCGAATGCGCGCTCCAGGCTCCCCTGGTCATCGATGTCAGCGGCGACCACCTCTGCGCCTTGCGCGGCCAGTTGCCGGGCATTCTCCGAATTGATATTCCGGGTGATCGTCCGCGCGGCGAACCGCTCGCCCGCATCCCCAAGTATCGCACTCACCAGCCCGCCCCCCTGCGCGCCGGTCGCGCCTACCACCGCAATGATCGGTTTGTCAGCCATAGGAACTCTCCTCTCGAACAGGCATCGAAGGGGTGACCTGTGCCCCGATTGCCACTCCGATTATGCCCGGCCCGAACAGATGCCGTGTCGGGGATACTATACAAAACAGGGAAAGGATAGTTTTGGGGACAGTTATTGTATTGCGACCGGCGATCATTGACGGTGTTCTTCTCGCTCGTTACAATAAAACACTTCGCGATGCAGTTAATCGACGGGAGGCATTGCTGGAAACCGTTATGACGATGATCTATTGGAAAGGCGAGCGTTTCTGGCTGGGCAAGCTCAAAGAGCACCCGGAGATTATGACGCAGGGACGGACCATCAAGGAGCTGGAAGATAACCTGCGGGATGCCTATCAAATGATGGTTATGGATGATGTCCCCGCGGATCATCGCGAAAA